>Ga0070707_100004852_pt1 | contig 12602 bp, 12 predicted proteins | sample KBSK5502metaG_FD_65468 | JGI IMG/M metagenome (GOLD analysis project Ga0070707, IMG submission 65468) | Corn, switchgrass and miscanthus rhizosphere microbial communities from Kellogg Biological Station, Michigan, USA - KBS K5-50-2 metaG | ecosystem: Host-associated > Plants > Roots >... | reverse complement strand
TCTTACGCGAACCGCCCAAACGCGGGACCAACCGGTTAGCCACCGAGAGGATCTCCGGCGTCGAGCGGTAGTTGTCCTCGAGCGTCACGATCGTCGTGTGGTCCCACCGATCGGCGAAGCGAAGCAGGTGCTCGGGCGTCGCCCCCGTGAAGCCGAAGATGCTCTGGTAGTCGTCGCCGACCACGCAGACGTCGTCGCGCGCGCCGGCCCAGAGGTCGAGCAGCGTCTGCTGCAGGAGGTTCACGTCCTGGTACTCGTCGACGGTGAACGCGCGGTACCGGCCCCGCACGACGCCGAGCGCCCGCTCATCCTGTTGCAGCAGCGTCACCGTCTGCTCGAGCAGATCTTCGAAGTCGATCATCGACGCCGTGCGTTTCCGCTTCTCGTAGGTGACGTAGACGCGGTGCATCAGGTCGGCGGGGATCGGAGCTTCATGCGACCCGAGGCGCTCGAGGTAATCGCGCGCGGGGATCCGACGGTTCTTGGCCCATTCGATCTCGCCGGCGAGATCGCGCAACGCCGTGAAGCGGTAGGGCATCGGGAGCGACTGCGCGATCCGGTGCAGCACCTGGCCCTTGTGCGAGAGGATCTCCGGCTGCTCGGGCGAGAAACGTCGGAACTGCGCCAAGGCTTCCGCGTGGAAGGTGTTCGCGCGCATGCCGGTTGCGCCGAGAGCCTGCAGGCGCGCGCGCATCTCGCCGGCGGCCTTCGCAGTGAACGTTACCGCGAGGATCTCGCCGGGCATGAACGCGCCGGTCACGACCTGGTTCGCGATGCGCCGCGTGATCGTTGTGGTCTTGCCAGTCCCGGCGCCGGCGAGGATGGCGACCGGACCGGTCACCGCCTCGACCGCCTGCCGTTGGGCGTCGTTCAGACCGTCGAAGATCGGGTTCTCCCCCACGCCGTCAGACTAGGGGCGGGGGGTGACAGGCTCGTGGAGGCGGGTTAGCCGGTGACTTCTGCCAGCTTGCGGCGCGCGTACGCCGCGTATCCTGGCGCTTCCTTTTCCTCGAAGAGCGCAAGCGCACGGGTGAATTCCCCCGCCGCTTCTCCCTTCCGTCCGAGCAGCCTGAAGACCTCACCGCGAGCCATGTAGGAGTCCGCCTGCCAGGTCAAGGCTTGGGTTCCCTCGGTGATATCTACCGCTGCCTCTATGCACTCGATCGCTTCCTGCGATCGCCCCCACGCCGCCAGCACTTGTGCGCGGGCGGTCCGCCACATGAATTGCGACGCGAGATCGTCAACCGAGGCGGCCTCGTGGCTGCGTTCTGTATACGTGTACGCCTCGTCGAACTCGCCGAGCTCGTACAGCACCCCCGCGAGGGCTCCGGCAAGCGTTGAGAAAGACCCCTTGTCGCCTGCCGCGATGAACCCATCCGCACCTGCCCGGATCTCGCGCGCCGCGACCGCCCAATTCTGACGAGAGATCTCGATCGCCCCCAAGGCGAAGCCGCGATACGACGCGACGGTCACACGCTGCCCCAGTTGTTCGACCATATCGATGGCTGCTTCGATCAAGCGACGGCCCCGATCAACATCGCCTGCGAGGCCGACGAGCTTCCCGTAGGCGGAATCGAGATAGCTACGCAGCATGGCGGACCGTATGTCGCGGTCTCTCACCGACTCGTAATAGCGGACTGCCTCGGACGTGGGCGTCGGTCCCCAGTACATCGCCGACTGAACCAGGTGGTGCGCGTGGCCCTCCAGGTACTCGGAGCCGACGGAACGTGCGAAATCGACCGACTTCAGCGCAGCTTCGAGCATCAGTATCTGGAGGCCGGGCCCGTTGTAGGTCCATGCCACGAAGTTCCATGCATACGCGAGCCCCAACGGGTCGTCGAGCTCCTCGAACACCCGAACCGCTTCTGCGGCCAGATCGCCAAACTCTTCGAAGTTGACGCTCAGGTGCGCGTACTCGGTCGTTAGCCGTTGCACTCGTGAGAGCCACTCGATCGTGCGATCGCCTTCGGCCCCGGCCGCGTCTTCGCTCTCGCGATGTATCTCTAGGCTGCGCTCGATGTCGCCGGCTTCGTACGTCTGCTGGGCAAGGTTCAACAAGGCCTCGGCCCGGCCGTGGGCCCCCTGGGGCATCAGGACGAGCGCTCGCTCGAGGAGGTTGATCGCGGCGGGCGCGTCGCCACGGTTGGCGGCGCGCCTTCCGGCTCCGGCAAGGTGCCCACCTGCGCGCGCGCCGAGCATCCGGGTGGCTTCGTCGGCGGGACCCAGGGACGTCCGATACCCGTAGGCCTGCTCGAGGTGGTAGCCGACGATCTCCTCGTATTCAGACCGCCTTTCCGGGAACCCGGTCTCCAACCAGTCCGCGAATTGCCGATGCAGCTCCGCGCGCTGCTGCTTCGAGATGGCGTTGTAGGCCGCGTCGCGGATCAAGATGTGACGGAACCGGAACGCGTTGTGCGCACCGCTCTGGTCGGCCCGGACCAATTCCTTTCGTACCAATGCCGTCACGATCGCCGTGGTGGCGGCACGTAGCTGCTCAGGCAAAAGAGCGGCGACGTCGTCGATACCGAACTCTTTTCCGACGACGGACGCCGCTTGGATCACTGCGCGTTCATCGGCGCCGAGGCGATCGAGTCGCGCAGCGAGCAGCGCCTGGATCGTCGGCGGGACCGCGACCTTGCTGAGCTCGGCGGACACCTCCCACGAGCCGTTCTGCCGCCGGAGCAACCCATCGTCGATCAACTTCGAAACCATCTCTTCGACGAAAAGCGGGTTGCCTTCGGCCGCTTCCGAGATACGCGTCTCGACCGCCGGCGGCAGGGCCATCCCGCCGAGCAGGTTGGCCATCAGCTGTGCGCTCTCGGCCGCGCGCAGCGGCTCGAGCAGGATCGAAGACGCGTTCATCTTGCCGCCGCCCCACGACGGCCGTCGCTCCAACAGCTCGGGGCGCGCGATGCACATCAGCAGGATCGACGCGTCGCGGGAAAGGTCGGCGACGTGCTCGATCAGATCGAGCAGCGTCGGCTCGGCCCAATGGATATCGTCGAAAACGACGACGAGGGGCTCGCGGCGAGCCAATGATTCGAAGAGCTTACGCACCGCCCAGAACGTTTCCTCCGCGCGCACCTCTTCCTCGCCCAAACCCATCAGTTGAACCACCCGCTCGGTGATGAGATCGGCATCGTCTTCTTCGATGAGCAGCTTGCGGACGGCACTCCTCGCCTTGTCGACGGTATCGCCCTCACTGAGACCCGAGATCGCGTGCACGATCTCGATCAGCGGCCAGAACGTGATGCCCCGTCCGTAGGGCAGACAGCGGCCTCGCGATACGGTTGCGCGCGCTTCGACCGAGCGGATCACTTCTTGCGTGAGGCGAGACTTGCCGACGCCTGCCGAGCCAAACACCGTGAACAGTGAGCAGGAGCGCTCGCGGACAGATCGCTCGAAGGCTTGCTCGGCGAGAGCCACCTCGTTGTCTCGGCCGACCAGTGGAGAATCGAGGCGACGCCCTGCATCGGATGGCGCATCGGAGACGCGGACCAGCCGATACGAGGTGAGCGGCTCCGACTTCCCTTTGGCGTCCACCGGGGCCGCAGGCTCCGCGACCACCGCATGACGCACCAGGCGATAGGTCGGCTCGCCGAGGAGGATCTCGCCGGGGGCTGCATGCTGCTCGAGACGAGCAGCCGTGTTCACGGCATCGCCGGTCGCCATCGTCTGGTTGCCGCTGCCGGCGACGACCTCGCCGGTGTTCACGCCGGTGCGCGTTTGGATAGTGACGCCGCGGTCTCGCCCTAACTCCACATTGAGGCGCGCAAGCGCCTCGCGCATCTCGGCGGCCGCGCGCACCGCGCGCAGCGCGTCGTCTTCGTGCAGCACGGGGACGCCGAACACCGCCATGACCGCGTCGCCGATGAACTTCTCGACGGTGCCAGAGTGTGCTTCGATGACCGCGCGCATCTCGTCGAAGTAACGCGTCATAACGTTGCGCAGAGACTCGGGATCGAGCTTCTCGCCCATCGCCGTGGAGCCGGTCACGTCGCTGAAAAGGATCGTGACCGTCTTGCGTGTCTCTTCGACCTTGGCCGGCGCCGCCAGCGACGCGCCGCAGTTCAGGCAGAAGCGCGCGCGCTCGGGGTTCTCCTCGCCACAGCTCGCGCAAACGACCATGCCCGACAGTGTAAGAGAAGGGGCCTCGGACGAGGCCCCTTCTCTGTTCCGCTCCCCCACTCAGAGCAGCGAGCGCACCTCGTCGATCGTGAAGGCGCGCACCGTTTCCGTCGCGACGTTCCCGCGGCCGGCGACCATCAGTGTGATCTTCGCAACGGTCTCGTCGTCCGGCGCTTCGCTGATCACGATCTGGTCGTACTGACCCATCGTGACGTAGTGGCCGAGCACCTTGACGCCCATGTCCTCGACGCGTTTCGAGACTGCGTCCACGCGTTCGGGCAATGTCTCCGCGTTCTTGCGGCCCTGCTCTGTCCACTTCATGAGCTGGACGTAGATCGGCATGCGGCCCCCTCCCCGACGGACGCTCGTCCGTCACGCTCTGAGTCCTACACCTCCGCGTGAAAGAATGGAACCCCCGAAATAAGGGAGGGCCCCCTTTCGGGGGCCCCCGATGAAGAGCGGGCCTATAAGCGGGATCCTGTCATCCGCTTCAAGCGGAGTGGCGACCATCCCTCTGGGATCGCCGTTACCGGCGACCTCGTGCAGCCTACCCGGGAGCATCGAGCGGGCGACTCGCTCCCTGCTTGGCCTTGCTCCGCGCGGGGCTTGCCGAGCCACAGCAGTCACCTGCTGTGCTGGTGAGCTCTTACCTCACCGTTTCACCCTTACCGGCCATCCCATCGAAATGGTCCTCCGGCGGTTTGTTTTCTGTGGCGCTTTCCCCGGGTCGCCCCGGGTGGGCGTTACCCACCGCGCTGCCCTATGGAGTCCCGACTTTCCTCGACATCATTGCGCCGATGCCGCGGTCGCCCGGCCTGCTCTCCACTATCAGTGTAGCGCCTAGACCAGGCCATCCAGGGCCAGATTCACCAGCTCGTCTGCGCGCACGTTCTGCTCGCGCCTGACGTGCTCGTACGTCACCCGGTCGAAGCGGCGGGCCAGCTCGATCGCTTCTCTGTGCAGCTCCTTCAACACCGCGTTCTTCACTTTGTAGCGTCCGGAAAGCTGCTCGATCAGAAGCTTCGAATCGCTGCGCACGTGCACGGCGCGCGCCCCGATCTCCGCGACGCGCCGCAGCCCGGCGATCACCGCGCTGTACTCCGCGACGTTGTTGGTCGCAACGCCGATCGTTTCGGCAAGGGCTTCGATCTCTCGCCCGTCGGGCGCTTGGATCGAGCAGCCGTACGCCGCGGGCCCTGGATTGCCGCGGGAACCACCGTCGCAATTGATGATCAGCTCAGCCGGCGGCTCCGGCCAGAGCGTTTCGTTCACGGGATGACGAGCAGCCGGCGGCAGTTCTCGCAGCGGATGATCGGGTCGTCGCTGCGCTTGATCTCGTCGCGCTGCGCGGGAGACAACGGCAGCCCACATGCGCGGCACGTCCCGTCGACGAGCGCCCCGACCCCTATACCGCCTCTGCGCGCGCGGATGTCTTCATAGAGATCGATCACCTCGGCGTTGATCGTGGGTACGAGCTGCGCGCGCTCCGCCGCGAGACGCGTTAGCTCTTCAGAGATCTCAACCGACGCGTGGTCGCGGCGCGCGGTCGCGTCGGCGATCTTCGCTTCGATGTCGGTCATGGACGCCAGCAGGTCGCCGTGCTCCTTCTCGATGCTCTCGCGGCGCTCCATCACTTCGAGCTCTTCGTCCTCGAGATGCGATTTGCGGCGGCGCAGTGCGTCGAGCTCGGCCTGGATGTTGGACAGCTCTTTCGGGTTGGATATCTCGCCCGAGTAGAGGCGACTCTGCTCGTGCGTCACTTTGTCGTCGATCTGCTGGATCTCGGTCTCGAGCTTGGTCTGCTCGCGCGCGACCGAATCGAGACTGGCTTGGGCTTCTGCGTGGGTCACGGCGATCCCCGATCGCTGCTCGTTCAGCTCGTCGAGCTCACGCTGCTCGGGAAGGTCGGCCTTTCGCTGATTCAGGCGGTCTATCCCGCTATCGACCCGCTGGAGATCCAGGAGCGGACGCATCGACTCGCGCGTGACGCCTTCCACTCCTGCGATTCCCCCTGTTTTCAGCTCTGCCCGCGCTCAAACTAGCAGTGGAGCCACCCATCTGCGAGTGGCCCTCCCAAGCGCAACAGCGCGACGGTATCGTTTGAGCCGATGGCCGAGCGGATCTTGCTTGTCGAGGACGACCGCCGGGTGCGGCGCGCTACGGCGCTGACGCTCGCCGACGAAGGCTACGAGGTGCTCGAAGCGGAAGATGGGTCGACCGGCCTTCGCTTGCTCGCCGAGCGCCGGCCCGACCTTGCGATCCTCGACGTCATGCTGCCCGACATCGACGGCTTCGAGGTGTGCCGCGAGATCCGCAAGCGCAACGACCTGCCGATCATCTTCCTCACCGCGAAGACCGATACGGTCGACGTCGTCGTCGGCCTTGAGTCCGGCGCCGACGATTACCTCACGAAGCCGTTCGCACCCAAGGAGCTTATCGCGCGCGTGCGTGCGCTCCTCCGTCGGTTCCGCTCGGAACCGCGGCCGGTGCGGATCCAACTCGCCGATGTTGAGATCGATCCCGAAGGTGGCGCAGTTCGCAAGAACGGCAAGCAAGTATCCCTGACCAAGACAGAGTTCAACCTGCTTCGGTGCTTGGCGGAGCGGCCGAACCAAGTATTCAGTCGGGAGACGCTGCTCGAGCGAGTGTGGGGCTACGACTACCTCGGCGACTCTCGGCTCGTCGATGTCCACGTGCGCAGGCTGCGCGCGAAGATCGAAACCGATCCTGCGAACCCAACCGTCATCGTCACGGTGCGCGGGCTCGGATATAAAGCGTCGAGCGAGCCGTGAGGTCGCCGCTCGCGTTCTTCCGAAGCCGGAGCCTCCGGTTCAGGATAACGCTGGCGTTCGTTGCATCGAGCTTCCTGCTCGCGGTGATCCTGTCCGTTGCAACGTACTTCACCGTGCGGTCGTTCCTCGAGAACCAGCGCATCAAGGCGTCGACGCGACAAACGATCTTCGGGGTGTTGTTCGCGCGCGAGTTCCTGCCACAGGCGCGCGGCAGCACCGAAGACGTCGTATCGCTGCTCCAAGCACGCAGTGGGTTGGACGCCATGATTATCCAAGGCGACCAGTACCTGGCGACATCGCTGTCACTGACGCCGCGGGTTGTGCCGGCCGACCTCAAGAGACTCGTCGGTCAAGACCGGATCGGGTACCAGCAGACGAGGATCGGAAGTGCCCGTGAGCTCGCCTTCGGGGCGCCGCTGCCGCCGCCGGACACCGCGCTTTACTTCTTCTATTCGCTTGCAGACATCGACAACACGATGAGCGTCATGTTGCGCGCGCTCATCGTCGCCGGGTTCGCCGTCGTATTGATCAGCGCGGTGCTCGCGCAGCGCGTCGGGAGCGGGATCCTGCGTCCTCTGCACGAGGTGTCTACGGCGGCCCAGCGCGTCGCGGAAGGGCTGCTCGAGACACGCGTACAGGCCGCGACCGATGACGAGGTCGGCGTGCTAGCCGCGTCGTTCAACGAGATGGCCGCTGCGTTCCAGAGCATGATCGAGCGCGAGCGACGATTCGTCGCCAACGTATCGCACGAGCTACGGACCCCCCTTTCCGCATTACAGACGGCGAGCGAGCTTTTGGAGACGCACCGGAAAGAGTTCCCCGCTTCCTCGCGTGAGGCCGTCGAGCTGATCGCCGACGACGTCGCGAGCTTGCGGCGCTTGGTCGAAGAGTTGATGGAGGTGTCGGAAGTCGACGCGGGCAAGGCGATCATCCGATGGGAGGATGTCGACCTGCGTGCGCTCGCGAACGCGGTTGTGCGCAAGCTGCATCACCACACGCCGGTGGACGGCCCCGCCGTGGTCACGCAGTCGGACAAGGCACGGCTCGAGCGGATCGTTTCTAACCTCGTCCATAACGCGTTCGAGCACGGGCGGGGCACCGACGTGCGTGTGACGATCGCCGAGCAGAATGGGACGTGCCTCGTCGCCGTGTCGGACGGCGGGCCGGGGATCCCGGCCGACGCACTGCCACACCTTTTCGACCGGTTCTACAAAGCCGACCGCAGCCGCTCGCGCGCTCGGGGTGGGTTCGGCCTCGGGCTCGCGATCGCGTTCGAGAACGCGCGCCTGCTCGGCGGAACGATCGAGGCGACCAGCCCCACCGGCGGTCCGACTACGTTCACCGTAGTGCTCCCACGGCGCCCGGAGACCGGGGAGGACGAATCGTGACGAGGCGCGGTGTTGCTGGGCTGCTGCTTCTGTTGACCGGGTGTGGAGGTTCGGCGCGCGCGATCGCGATCCCGAGCGACGAGATCCCGTTTTCTTTATCGCAAACGTCTGCGTCTCCCCCGCCGGTGACGGCGACGGCGCCGTACTCGCTCGCGTTCGTGCGGCGCGGACGGCTCGTCGACGTAACGCGACAGCTCGACAAGCGGCAGCCGGTGGAATCGGTGCTAACGGCGCTGCTGGACGGACCCAAGCCGACCGAGGAGCCGCGCGGCATCACGTCCGAGATACCGCCGCAAACACGGCTTCTGACCGAATCCGTCAGCGGCGGTGTCGTCCTGGTGAACCTCAGCGGCGAGTTCCAGGGCGCCGGCTCGAGCCAAAGCGCGTTGTTGCGCGTGGCACAAGTCGTGCGAACGTTGACTTCGCTTAAGGGCGTTTCGTTCGTTCACTTCCAGATCGACGGTGTGTTCGTCAGCGTCCCGACGGACGGCGGCGTCGTCGACCGGCCGGTCGGTTCCTCGGACTACTCGTCGGTTCGCCCGGCGCCATGAGGCGCGCGGAGGAAATCGTCACGCGACTGTAACGATTCCGTAGGCGTTTCTTCATGTCCGGGCGGCATGCTTAGACGCGCGACACCTGAGATGGTTTCCCCCACTCGGATCCCTCGTCGCGCCGCACGCACGGCGAGGGACTCCGGGTATTTTTTTGTCCGGTCCACTCATCGGGCGTGATCCCATCGGCGGCATCGGCGGGCACGCACGAGCGGGCGTATCGACGCGACGCTCCCCTGGATGCTTGTCTTCATCCGCGGCGATCCAACCGTCGAGCAGCCTTGTCGGCGTCGCGCCTTCGCTCTGTGGCTTCTCTTCGTGCGAAGCGAGCCTTCTCCTTCGCTGCATCGGCGCGCGCGCGGGCGTCTTCCGCTTCCTTCATCAGCTCGCTCGCAAGGGATTCCGCGTCGGCCGCACGCTGCTCGGCTTCCTCAGCAGCGGCGTGCAGCTTGGCCGCTTCCTTCTGCAGCTGCGCGCTCTTCTTCTCGGGCTGCTCTTGCGTCGCGCGCCCAGCCGGCACGACGCTCAAGCCGCCGACGTCGCCGAAGCCGGCACGCTTCATCTCCTTCGTCAGCGTCCCCGTCCGGACGAGCTCACGTCCCTCGTCGTCGGTCGTTGTGGCATAGAAGGTGTCGGCGATCCGCTCGAGCGTTGCCTCGTTCGCCGCGTTTCCCACGTCGGCGAGAATCGTCTTCGCGCGACCGACGAGCGTGCGAACGGCTTGCCGTTCCGCCGCTGTCGCCTCCTTCACCGCGCCGGCGTCGCCGGTTCGCATCAGCTTTGTCTGCGCTGCCCGGAGATCGGCACCCGCCTCGAAGAGCGACTCGAGCTCGTCTGGGTGCGCGCGCGCAACCTGATTCACGGCCCACACCGGGACGCTCGGCTTCTTCAACGCCCGCGCCTCGGCCGCCGCGGCCTTGTCGCCGCCGGCGGCCAACTCCTTCGCAAGCGCGTTGCGCGCGTCGGTGAACTCGTCGAGCGGCAGCGCGTAGAGGTCAGAGATCTGATCGTTCGCCACGCGCGAACTCTCAGCCCATGTACTTCTCGACCGTGTCCGGGTCCCGCACGCGCGCGGCGTTGGGGTCGAGCCCGGCCGAGCGGCGCGCGCGCCGCTGGTGCAACAGGTCCCAGCATAGGTCGAGCGTGACTTCGATCTTGCGTAGCTCCGCGCGCTCTTCGTCGGTCACGCCGTCCGCGGCTTCGCGCTTGAAGAGCTCGTGTTCCTTGTCGGCAAGCTTGTTGATCTGAGCGAGGATCTCTTTGTCGTCCACGGCTGCTCCTTCCCGAGCCACCCAACCGACGCAAGGCGCCACTCTATTCCTTCCCCATCCCGAGCAGCCCTCCCCGCTTGGCTCCCGGCGCGCGCCATGCGGTAGCGTCTCCGGCCTAGTTGGCGGAAAGGAAAGGAGCGGCGTGGGCGACGACCTCAGCGTTTTCGAGGCCATCCACTCGCTGCGCGCGATCCGGGAGTTCGAATCCGACCCGATCCCCGAGGATGCGATCGCGTCCATCCTCGAGGCGGGGACGCGCGCGCCGAGCCCGCAGAACTCGCAGCCGTGGGCATTCATCGTCGTGCGCGATCCCGCGGCGCGCGCGCAGATCGCGGAGATCTACCGCCGCGTCTGGAACATCGTGAAAGAGCCGGTGTACGGAGACATCAACGCGATCGAAGACACGTCGCAGCGACGGCTGCTGCAGGCGACGGACCGCCTTGCGGCCGCAGTCGACGAAGCGCCCTTGTTCATCTTCGCGATGCTCGACCGCTCGAAGCTCGGCGTGATGGTGACGCCGGACCTGCAGACGCTGCTGGAGCCGTCGTCGGCGTACGGCGCGGTGTGGGCGGCGATCGAGAACATGCTGCTCGCCGCGCGCGCTCTTGAGGTTGGCGCGATCAGTACCAATCTCACGCGGCTGATGGACGTCGAGGTGCGCGGGATCCTCGGCTATCCGGAGCACGTCGAGACGGTTAGCATGCTCGCGCTGGGGCGGCCGCGCGCGCCGTCGCGCTTCGGTCCGACCACCCGGCGGCCCGTTTCCGACATCGCACACACCGAGCGCTGGGGGGCGCCCTTCTAGAGCAACTGCGCGCGCTCAACCTCCCGGCGTTCCGCGCGCCCCGCCGCGTAAACGATCTCGTCCCCATCGTGTAGGAAGGAGACCGCCTGGCGCGCGTCGTACGCGATCATCGCGTCGAGCGCGATGACGCCGGTGCCGGCTGCTTCGAGTCCCGCATCGACGACCTTCTGCTGGGACGAGGTCAGCGGAAAACCGAGGTTGATGATCACCAGCGGGGCGCGCGCGCGCCACACGCGTTCGACGAACGGCTTGAGGTCGATCTTCTTCTTGCGGCCGAGCACGATCACGACGCGCGCGGCACTCGTCCTGACGGCTTCCGTCTCGTCTCGCTTCGCCATCGTCATGCGTTCACCTGATCCAGCGAGAGATTCAGCAGCAGCACGTTCACCGTGTTCTCGCCCAAGAACCCCCAAGCACGGTTCTGCAGATGAGCCTTGATCAATGCGAAGACCTGCGAGAGACCAAGGCCTCGTGCGCGCGCCACGCGCGGCGCTTGGTCCAACGCGTTCGCCAGCGAGATGGCCGGATCCAAGCCGGAGCCGGACGCCGTCACTGCGTCGATCGGCACCTTCGCGTCGGCCGGCAACCCGTTGAACGTTCGATACTCCGCTGTGCGTTGAGCGACGAGCGCCAGCAGCTTCGGGTTCGAGGGACCGAGGTTCGATCCACCGGACGCCGTTGCGTCGTAACCGTTGCCCGCCGCGGAGGGGCGCGGCTGGAAGTACTGCGGCAATGGGTTGCCCTTCGCGTCGCTGAAGCTCTGGCCGATCAAGGAAGAGCCGACCACACGGCCGCTCGACGAAACGAACGACCCGTTCGCGCGCGAGCTGAATGCGACGCGCGCGATGCCGGTTACGACCAGCGGGTACACGACACCCGTCAGGATCGTCAACACGAGGAGCATCCGTACCGCAGCCGGGATCTGGCGCCTCATCTCAGTGCACCCCCAGCGCGACGAGCACGAGGTCGACGAGCTTGATACCGATGAACGGCGCGATGATCCCGCCGACCCCATAGATCAAAAGGTTCCTGCGAAGCACGGCCGCCGCGTTCATCGCGCGGAACTTCACACCGCGGAGGGACAGCGGGATCAGCATCACGATGATGATCGCGTTGAAGATCACCGCGGACAGGATCGCCGAGTGCGGGTTGTTCAGCCGCATGATGTTGAGCGCGCGCAGCTGCGGAAACACGCCCTGGAACATCGCAGGGATGATCGCGAAATACTTAGCGACGTCGTTCGAAACGCTGAAGGTCGTCAGCGCGCCCCGCGTGATGAGCAGCTGCTTGCCGACCTCGACGATCTCGATCAGCTTCGTCGGGTTCGAATCGAGGTCGACCATGTTGCCGGCTTCTTTCGCAGCTTGCGTTCCCGTGTTCATCGCGACGCCGACGTCGGCCTGCGCGAGTGCGGGCGCGTCGTTCGTGCCGTCCCCGGTCATCGCAACCAAGTGACCCCCCTGCTGCTCGCGCTTGATCAGCGCCATCTTGTCTTCGGGCGTCGCTTCGGCGAGGAAGTCGTCGACGCCGGCTTCGCGCGCGATCGCAGCGGCGGTGAGCGGGTTGTCGCCGGTGATCATCACCGTGCGGATCCCCATCTTCCGGAGCTGGGCGAACCGCTCCACCAGGCCCTGCTTGATGATGTCCTTGAGCTCGATCACCCCGAC
>Ga0070707_100004850_pt1 | contig 12603 bp, 11 predicted proteins | sample KBSK5502metaG_FD_65468 | JGI IMG/M metagenome (GOLD analysis project Ga0070707, IMG submission 65468) | Corn, switchgrass and miscanthus rhizosphere microbial communities from Kellogg Biological Station, Michigan, USA - KBS K5-50-2 metaG | ecosystem: Host-associated > Plants > Roots >... | reverse complement strand
GCGGCGATTCTGCCGGTCAACGTGACCGGACTAGTGTTAATCGCGCTCGCACTCATGCTCTTTATCTTTGATATCTATGCGCCGACACATGGCGTGCTGACAGTAGGCGGAGTCATTTCGTTTCTGATCGGCTCGCTTATGCTGTTCAACCGCGCTGATCCCCTCTTTCGCTTGTCTCTAAATTATATCATTCCGGCGACGCTGATTACGGCGGCGTTCTTTATTTTCGTTATCGGCAAAGGTTTGCGTGCACAGCGGCTGCCGGTGAGAGTTGGGGCGGAAACTTTGATTGGCAAAACCGTGACCGCGTTGACGCCGATCGATTTGCGCCGCGGCAGAATTTTTATCGAAGGCGAATATTGGAATGCGATCAGCGATACACCAATCGAACAAGATCAAGCGGTGGTGATCGCCGCCGTGCAAGGGTTAACCTTAAAAGTAAAAGCCAAAGGAAAGTAAAGCTATGTCACTACTCGAAACACTGCCGAGGTTAATTAGCTGGGCCATACCGCTCATCATTTTAGCCATTATCATCCTGCCGCAGGCGATTCGTATCCTGCGCGAATACGAACGCGGCGTGATCTTCCGGCTCGGAAAATTACTCAGCGCAAAAGGACCAGGGCTGATTCTTCTGATCCCAATTGTCGATCGCATGGTGAGAATGGATTTGCGTGTCGTGACCATCAGCGTCGAGAAGCAGGAAGTGATGACACGCGACAACGTGCCGGTAACGGTGGATGCGGTTGTTTATTTTCGCGTGGTCGATCCGGAAGCCGCGGTCGTGAAAGTGGAGAACTTTCTCAAAGCCACCTCGCTGATGTCGCAGACGACGCTGCGCAGCGTGCTCGGCCAGGCCCCATTGGACGACCTCCTTTCGCAACGCGAGACGATCAACCAGAAGTTGCAGGAAATCATCGACCGGCAAACCGAACCGTGGGGCGTTAAAGTCACGGCAGTCGAGGTCAAGGACGTGGCGTTGCCCGACACGATGAAGCGCGCGATGGCCAAGCAGGCCGAAGCCGAGCGCGAACGCCGCGCCAAGATCGTCAACGCCGAGGGCGAATTTCAAGCTGCGGAAAAAATGGTGCAGGCCGCCGCTATGATGAGCAAGGAGCCGATTGCGCTGCAACTGCGCTTCCTGCAAACCATGCGCGAGATTTCCAGCGAGCACAACACGACGACGTTTCTTCCAGTCCCGATCGATTTGTTCGCGCCATTTAAGAAGAGCGAGCCACCCAAGTCGTAGGAACAAAGAAAACGCCCAACGTCCAACATTCAATTGGCAGAAGCCGCGCAGGCCGTGGCGCAGCATCCTGGTATTCGTGAGACGCCTTCTATCTCAATTTGTCCACGATCTTCGCAATTTGCTGACGAAAAAGTTTTGCGCCGCCGGAAGCCGGATGACGCACGTAATACGCTGAAACACCTAAATCCTTAAGGTGCGCGGCGGCGATGCGACCGAGCGCCGCGACTTCGTGGCATTGAAATAAATCGAGAAAAGCTTTGAGCACCGGGATTCCGGCAGATTGTTCTGAACTGGTCGGCGTCCTGTTACTCAACATGCCGCGATGTGGATCAAAGGAATGCCACGGGAACGCATTCCAGAGAACGAATTCTTGTGGCGACAATTCAAGCCGTAACAACGTGCTCCAGACGATCGTGGCGGTCGGCTCGGAAAAACCATCCGGATATTTCTGAGGTTTGCTAGTCCGCTGCGGAGTGATTCCCAAAAGAATGCGTTCCGGCGCAATGCCAGTTTTTCGTCCAAGCAAAAGCCGTTCCGATGTCATCGGGATCCCGCTGAAATGACCGCCGCGATATCCGAGTGCTTCGCCAATTATCGCCAGTGGCGCTTTTCTCATCCGATTACGAAGATAGGCGCGTAACTGTTTCCGCCGGATGCCCGGCGCACGCGGGCTAATGTCGTTTTCCTTGTCAACTTGCCACCACGGATTGAAGACCGCGCCGGATGGAGACTTTTTTAAGAGTCTCACAAAGTTTTCGACTGGTCCCGTGGACATAACCGTAACTTACAGTAGGGATGAATTCCGAATCCAAGCCATTGCGCCTGTTTCTCTCCGGCGATGTGATGACCGGGCGCGGCATCGACCAGGCGCTGCCGCATCCGGTGGATCCGCTTTTGTACGAACCGTACGTGCGCGACGCGCGTGAATATGTCGATTTTGCCGAAAAAGCGCACGGCGCGTTCCAGCGACCGGTGACCTTCGATTACATCTGGGGCGGGGCGGGGCAAGAACTCGATCGCGCCGACGTCGATCTCAAGATCATCAATTTGGAGACCGCTATCACATCCGCGGAGACGCAATGGCCTGGCAAAGGAATTCATTACCGGATGCATCCACTGAACATCGGTTGTCTTTCCGCCGCTCGGATCGGCGGTTGCGCCCTGGCCAACAACCACATTCTGGATTGGGGATACAAAGGATTATCCGAGACCCTCCAGTCTTTAGATTCGGCAGGCATTGCGCATGCGGGAGCGGGAAAGGATGCGGACGAAGCAGCGATGCCAGCGGTGTTCGATCTAGCAGAGAACGGACGAGTGCTTCTCTTCGCATTTGGATCGACAAGCAGCGGCATTCCACATGAGTGGCGCGCCACGAGTATTTCCCCGGGAGTCAATCTCCTCGACGATCTCTCGGAAGCGACCACCGCGCGAGTCGCAAGTCAAATGCGACAACATCAACAGCCGGGCGATGTCCTCGTCGCATCGATCCATTGGGGCAGCAACTGGGGCTATGACATTCCCCCGGAGCAAATCGCGTTTGCCCATCGCTTGGTCGATGAAGGTGTCGCGATTGTTCATGGTCACTCTTCTCATCACGTGAAGGCGATCGAAGTTTTCAGGGGGCGGCTCATCCTCTATGGCTGCGGAGATTTTCTCACCGACTACGAAGGAATCAGCGGTTATGAAAAGTTCCGAGGCGACTTGGCCCCGATGTACTTAGTCGAACTCGATTCGCGGGATGGCCAGCTTGTGTCCGCGAGCCTGGTCCCGATGCAAATGCGGCGCTTCCGGTTGGAACGGGCGTCGGCCGCCGATGCGGAATGGCTTTGCGTTCTGCTCAACCGGTTGGGCGCGCCATTTGAAACGCACGTGGAGTTAACAGCGGATAAGAAGTTGACCCTAAAATGGCGTCTCTGATGTCTGCGCACCCGTGACCTGTAGGCGAGAGCCGATTTAATGATTATGAATAGAAAAGCTTCCGCTATCTGGCAAGGTGGCCTCAAGGATGGCCGCGGTACAGTTTCCACCGAAAGCGGCGTGCTCCATGAGGCTGTGTATTCTTTCAGGACGCGTTTCGAAAACGAAAAGGGCACGAATCCCGAGGAACTCGTTGGTGCAGCGCATGCGGGATGTTTCTCGATGGCGCTCTCCGCGCAGCTCAGTGAAGCTGGGCTCACACCGAAGCGCATCGAGACGTCTGCCACGGTGACGCTGGAGAAAGCGGCCGGTGGTTTCGCTGTGACTGCTATCCATCTGGACGTGAACGCCACCGTCCCTGGCGCTGACGAAGCCAAGTTCCAAGCCGTCGCGAATAGAGCGAAGGAAGGCTGTCCGATTTCAAAGTTGCTCAATACCGAGATCACGATGCAAGCGCGACTGAACGCGTGATTTGAATAGGTCCTGTCGGCGTTTACTGAGATTCAGTCCGATTCATCTTGCCCGATGAAACTCACATTCCTCGGCACCCGCGGGGAATCCTAGGATTTAGACCGCCCGTACGTTTCGGCCCAATTCGTGCCGCGTTTAGCTGATTTCAGAGATATTTCAATCCGAGCCATCCCATTCCGATAAAAAGTGCACCCATCCCAAGCTTAACGAGTGGTGTGGTATCCCATCCTTGTGGGATTACGCAAGCAAGTATTCCCATCGCTATAAAGGCGATGGCTAAGCCCTGCTTGTTTGTTCGGATTATCACGGTTTCGCACTAAATCAAAGCACACTCAACACTAGCAAACCAATAATTTCCTCTAGACTCCAAACGTGATCTATAACGCCCGCTTCCATTGCGGGCGTGACGCGGAGCGGGAGCTGGTTCTGTGATAAAACAAATCCGATGCGCGAACTGCCATGATTTATTATAATTCGACGAAGGTCATACAGCTCGAACAGATAGTTCTGACGAAAACCTTTATATGAACTCTTTTACCGGTTGGTTAATTGCACTGATCTTTTTGTCACTCACAGCGATCACCGCGCGGGCGCAGGCGCCCGAGGAAAAATCGTCGGCCCCGCTGAAGGCGGTCGCCGTGCTTCACCCCACGCAGGGCAACAAGGTCAGCGGCACTGTCACGTTCACTGAAGTTGCCGATGGCGTTCAAGTGCACGCAGAAATCACCGGCCTTACCCCGGGCAACCACGGGTTTCATGTCCATGAATTCGGCGATTGCACGGCAACGGATGGCAGTTCTGCCGGCGCTCACTTTAATCCGACGAACCAACCGCATGCAGGCCCCGATGCTGATGCCCGGCACGTTGGCGACATGGGCAACATCGAGGCAGACGCTTCCGGCACGGCAAAACTGGACTATCTCGATCACAGCATGTCGCTGAGCAATGACGACCGGTCAATCATTGGCCGATCCGTGGTGGTTCATGCGAAAGCGGATGATCTCAAATCACAGCCAGCCGGCGATTCGGGAGCCCGCATTGCCTGCGGCGTGATCGGGCGGGCGAAAAGCCAATAGCGCCGCCGATTCAACTGAGAAGCAAATCAGTTGTCAAAAAAATCGAATACTGTTCGAAGTGGCGGATGAGCCATTTACGAGAACAGTGTGCGCAATTTTCTGGAGCACGCGTCTTGGCCACGCCCCCTCGGTAACAGGTTGAATTAAAATTGGCGACGCGCAGACGCGTGAACTTTCGTGTTTTCTCGCGAATGCGTTGGACATTTTCCGAACCGACGAGCGGCTCGTAATCTTCAATCTGTGTGATGCGATACTTCGGCATTTCCTAAGATTCGTTTACCGCCACGGACACGCTCGCCAATTGCGCGAGCGGCGATTAATTTTTGCAGGATTTGGATTTGGTCCCAATGCAAAAACCCAAGATAGACGATAAGTTAACGTTACTGACCGACTTCGGTGAGACGGAAGCGATTTGTGCGGAAGTCCTCGATAATCCTGGTAGTATCGGCGGCGTGCTGCTCAAAGTGATGGCGCGGGGTCCATTTGAGGAAGGCCAGCAGTGTTGGATTGTAGATCGTGACGGCTCAAAAATCGGTGCGACGGTCGAAAACGTGTTCAAACAGACCATCGACAGCGAAGTAACGCTTTCCACCGTGCTCCCAGCTTAATCGCCCACGCTATTTCTACGATCAATCTAAAGTGAGCGCGCGGCTGCGGGAATGTCAGACGCTCACAGACAACCGCTGCAACTTCGCGCAACGTTTCCAAAGAAACGATTTCTCGATGCAGGCGCTGAGATCATCATGATTGAGAGCGAAGGCATCACTGAGAACGTCGATCCGCGGCGGACCGATGTTCCTGCGCGGTTGATTGACGAGATCGGAATGGAAAAACTGATGTTCGAAGCCGCCGATCCCGACGTGTTCGCATGGTACATCAAAAACTACGGCGCGGACGTGAACCTCTTTGTCGATCATAGCCAGATCGTGCAACTGGAATGCTTGCGCGCCGGTATTTGGGGCACAAAGAGCTTGTGGGGGCGCGTGGTGACGTACAAACAACCGCGCAAATAAGCGCGTGTCATCCTGGAGCGAAGTCGAAGGATCTCCCGCAGGCCGACGGAGCGCACGCTATTGCAGGTGTGTCTCAAGCTTCGATTGTGAGGTTCCTCGCTCCGCTCGGAATGACAAAATTAGTGAGGGCCAGCGCTGCCTGAGGCACGAAGCAAGAACCAATCGCTCGCCAGTTTTGCGACCTGCTCCAGCGCGCCTGGTTCTTCAAAGAGATGGGTCGCGCCGGGAATGATCTCCAGCTCTACTTCGCAGCGCATCTGATCACGAGCTTGCTCGTTTAGCTCGATGACAATGTCGTCCTGGCTGCCAACGATGAGCAGCGTCGGCGTCTGCACCTTGGGTAGCGCTGCGCCTGCCAAATCGGGACGGCCGCCGCGCGAAACGACTGCGTCAACATCGTCCGGCAACTGCGCCGCTGCCACTAACGCGGCGCCTCCGCCCGTGCTTGAACCGAAATAACCGATCCGCAAATTACGTGTCTGTTCTTCCCGCTTTGCCCATTTTGTCGCGTGAACAAGACGCTTAGCTAGCAAATCGATGTCAAAGCGAAGTTCCGCTGTTCGCGTGTCAACCAGTTCCTCCTCGGGCGTTAGCAGGTCGAAAAGCAGCGTAGCCAGTCCGGTGTCGTTCAGTGTGCGCGCGACGAATTGATTACGCGGACTGTGCCGGCTGCTTCCGCTGCCGTGAGCGAAAAGAACCAGCGCGGTGGCACTCATGGGAATATTCAAATTGCCAGCGAGAGTGGCGCGGCCAGCGGAAATATGAACTTCATTCATTGTTACGGATCCAATTCGCCCTCGTCCCAAATGCTTATGCGTTCCAGCGGTTCCACGGCACGCGTTTCGTAATTGCCGCGCGCTCGGCGTAAAATTCGTGCGTGCCGTGAAATGCTTCGCCCAACAGCACGATCCGCGCGTCGCCGATCAGTTCCAACAACGCCTCGTAATCGTGCGGGCTGCCGGTAAGCGGTTGCGCGATCCCGCGGACAATCTCAACGTCGATCATTGTCGATCTCCCGCAGCGCGGGCCAGCAAATCGCGGACTTCTTCGTCGCTCGTTTGCGAAAAGTCTTCGTAATATTGACCAACCGCCTGAAAAAATTCAGGTGCACTCGCGCAGATGGTCTCATCCGCTTCGTCCTCGAATTCGCGGCAAGTGTCCGGAGGGCCAACCGGCACTGCAACGACAATCTTCGCAACACCACGCTGGCGCAATGCTTTGACCGCCGCACGCATGGTCGCACCTGTGGCAAGGCCATCATCGACCAAAATGACCACACGGTCGCGTAACTCGGGCGCAGGCCGGTCATCGCGATAGCTCTTTTCGCGACGCTCCAATTCGGCTGTCTCCTTTGCCGTGACCGATTCGATGATCTCGTCCGCGTTTGGCAACGCGCGGAGAACATCTTCGTTCAAGACGCGCACGCCACCGGAGGCAATTGCTCCGGCGGCGAGCTCTTCGAAACCGGGCACGCCCAGTTTGCGAACGATGAAAACATCGAGAGGCGCCCGCAGGCTTTTTGCCACTTCGTAGGCGACCGGCACGCCGCCGCGCGGCAGACCAAGCACGATTACGTCATTACGATCGGCATACTTTTCGAGTTTCTCCGCAAGCAGCCGGCCGGCTTCCGCTCGATTTGGGAAAGCTCTTTCCATACGGTTGAATGCGTCGAGACGCCGGAAGGGGTGGGATTCGAACCCACGGTGGGTTTCCCCACGCTCGATTTCGAGTCGAGTGCCTTAAACCGGACTCAGCCACCCTTCCTAGGTTTCGGTATTGTCAGCGTTAACTTACGGCTCGCAATTATCACGCGCACCTCTGAGTTTGCAAAGGCAAAGCATCACGCCAGCTTCAAATCGCGATGAAAATTACGCTTACCGACGGCGGCATCGAGACGCGGATCATTTATGAATTCAAGCACTCGATCGGCGACTTTGAATCATTAGAATTGCTGCAAGACGAGTCGGGACGCCATATCTTGCGCCGTATTTTTCGGAGTTATGGCGATGTAGCGGTCCGCTGCGCGTTGCCAATCCTGCGGAACGGATTACCGCAGCATTGAAGCTTTGGCCAAAACAAGGGGGGTGCAGGAAGCGTGACGGAATCAAACTCGGCCAAAGCGGAGCTTTCTGAAAAAATGTTACAATTTTAGGCTTGCCTCGGATGATTTCGGTACTGCATATTGTGTGTCCGCTGGGCAGCCACGCTATTACTTGTTGTTGACTGAAGTTCACAGGTTGTTGGCCTCGCTGTTCACGATTATTCCCATCTGATTCACAACCTCAACTGCTTTACCGCCATGATTCAATTAAAACGTGGAATTCCACCTGCCTCGCTTGATCAACCGCGTACATCGGCGAACCGCCAGAAAAACAAGGCCGTAAAAAGGACAAATACAGGTCTGCATTTTGAGCGTGTCTTCAGCGACGCCTCGATCGCTCCCTTCAATCAAGTCGGGTGGGAACAGCGCACAGCGGAGATCACTGACGACAGTGGCAAAGTTATTTTCAAACAGGAGAACATCGAGGTCCCCAAAAGCTGGAGCGCACTCGCAACCAAGATCGCAGTCTCAAAATATTTTTACGGTGACATTGGAAACGGTACTGATCCCCACAAAGGCGGGCGGGAAACGTCAGTACGTCAATTGATTCATCGCGTCACGCGCACCATTGCTGATTGGGGCATGGCGGACGGTTATTTTGCGGATGCGGAAGCCGCGGAAATTTTTTATGACGAACTAACCTGGCTCTGTCTGAATCAGCATGGCGCATTTAACTCGCCGGTCTGGTTCAACGTCGGCTTATATCACCAATACGGCATCGGCAAAGGCGCGGGGGCCGGAAATTATTTTTACAACCGAGAAACCGGCAAAGCTGAACGCGCCGCGTCCCAGTACGAATACCCGCAGGGAAGCGCCTGTTTTATTCAAAGCGTAGACGATACGATGGAAGATATCATGCAGCTGGCGACGAGCGAGGCGATGCTCTTCAAGTACGGCAGCGGCACTGGGACGGACCTTTCCTCGTTAAGATCGACAAGAGAGAAATTAAGCGGCGGCGGCAAACCAAGCGGGCCGCTTTCATTCCTGAAGGTTTACGATCAGGTCGCAAACGTAGTGAAGAGCGGCGGCAAAACGCGTCGCGCCGCGAAGATGAATACGCTCAAAGATTGGCACCCGGACATCGAAGAGTTCATCGACGCTAAGCAAAAAGAAGAGAAGAAAGCCTGGGCTCTGATCGAGCAAGGTTACGACGGCAGCTACAACGGCGACGCCTATGGCTCGGTAATGTATCAAAACGAAAACCTGAGCGTCCGGGTGAGCGACGAATTCATGGACGCGGCGCTCGAAGGCCGCGAATGGTGGACGCGACGCGTGCGCGACGGAAAACCGTGCGAATGCAAAGATGCCCGGACGCTGTTGCGCAAGATCGCTGAAGGAACGCATGTCTGCGGTGATCCGGGAATGCAGTTCGATTCCACGATCCACAAATGGCACACTTGCAAAGGCACGGATCGTCAAAATTCCACCAATCCGTGCTCGGAATATCTCTTTCTTGATAATACAGCGTGCAATCTTGCCTCGCTTAACTTGATGAAGTTCAAGAGCCCGGAGGGCGACTTCGACGTTGAACGATTCAAAGCTGCGGTGCGTATTTTCATCACGGCTCAGGAAATTCTGGTCGATAACGCGAGTTACCCGATCAAGGAAATCGCCGAAAACTCGCATATTTTTCGCACACTCGGACTCGGGTACGCAAATCTCGGCTCTCTCGTCATGAGCTATGGTTTCGGCTACGACAGTGTCGAAGGCCGAGCGCTGTGCGGCGCGATCACAGCGATCATGACCGGAGAAGCATACGAGCAAAGCGCGCGCTTGGCAGAGGCGATCGGGCCGTTCCCGGGCTATGACGATGCAAGTGCCAGCGGCGTGCCGAAACCAGTCGCCAAGGACAATGTTGCGTCGATGCTGGAAGTGATCGAGTTGCACCGTTGCGCAGTGCGCGAAATTTCGGACGCGAAAGAGTTCGCCCATTTGAAAGAAGAGGCGGCGAAAGTTTGGGATAGCACCGCTGAATTAGGTAAACAATACGGCTATCGCAACGCGCAGGTCACAGTTCTCGCGCCGACAGGCACAATCAGTTTCCTGATGGATTGCGATACGACCGGGATCGAACCGGACATCGCGCTCGTGAAATACAAGCTGCTCGCGGGCGGCGGAATGCTTAAAATTGTCAACCAAACCGTCAAACCCGCGCTCGAGAAACTCGGTTACAATTCTGAGGAGATCGAGCGGATCATCGCGCACATCGACGCGTTCGACACGATCGAGGACGCCACCGACACAGACGGATCAACGATTTCATCCGGGCTGAAACCAGAGCACTTGTCGATCTTCGATTGCGCATTCAAGCCATTCAAAGGCGAACGCAGTCTCAGTTACATGGCGCACCTGCGGATGATGGCCGCGGCACAACCATTCCTCAGTGGCGCAATTTCCAAAACAGTCAACATGCCGGAAGCGGCCACGGTCGATGACATCATGAACACGTACGTAGAGGGGTGGCGGCTTGGATTAAAATCGATCGCAATTTATCGTGACGGCTCGAAGCGTTCCGCGCCGCTCAACACGCGTAAGACAAAAGACATGGGCGCGGCCGGAGATGTCGATCTTGCGTTGGATGTCACGGTTGAGCGCGATGAATTTGAGAAGCGCATTCTCGAATTGGAGGAAGAGCTGGCGTTGGTCCGCAGCCGGCTCGACCAGCCGATCCGGCATCGGATGCCGGACACACGGATGTCGCTGACGCACCGGTTCGAGATCGCCGGACATGAAGGTTACATCACGGTCGGCTTGTACGAAGATGGTCAGCCGGGCGAGCTTTTCATCACGATGTCGAAGGAGGGAAGCACAATCGGCGGGTTAATGGACACCGTCGGCACCCTCACGTCGATTGCGCTCCAGTACGGCGTGCCGCTGGAGAGTCTCGCGAAGAAGTTTGCTTACCAAAGATTTGAACCGAGCGGGTTCACCAAAAATCCAGATATTCGCCATGCGACCAGCATTACTGATTACGTTTTTCGCTGGCTCGCGTGCCAATTCATCAAAGGCTACAAGGAAGCCACCTCGCCAACCCGCGGACAAACGGAATTGCCGTTGAAGGAAATTCCGGAGATGGAAAAAAAGGCGCTCAATCGACCCGTTTCCGATCTGGCGCGGACAGGCGAAAAGGAACTGATCGACGTAATCACAGGCCATTCACCGAACGATGGTTCACCGCAGGTATCGGGCAATGGCAGGAGCCATGCTGACCGCGTGCAAGAGGCGCTTGGAAATATGTTCATGGACATCGTCTGCTCGCATTGCGGCAGCGACAAGGTGATCCGCGCCGGCGCGTGCGGCGTTTGCACTGAGTGCGGAACGAGTCAGGGATGCAGCTAGCATTCCGCTCGATTTCGTCTTTAGTGCACCGATGAACAAAGTCGGCGCGCAGCGGCAAGAAGAAATTCAGCAGGCGGAGGAACTGCTTTTTGCAGGGCCACAAGCGCTTGGCTTTGCCAAAGGTCTCTTCCAAGGTCATTTCGTCGCCGATTGGGTGATGCCTTATCCGCGCATCCCGGCGGTGCAACAGACAGAGCTGGACAAGTCGCTCGCGGAACTTCGGAGATTTCTCGACGAACATCTCAATCCTGTGGAAATAGATCGACAAGCGGATATTCCGCGCGAGGTCATCGATGGACTCGGCCGCGTCGGCGTGCTCGGGGCGACCGCGCCAGTCGAACACGGGGGACTGGGTTTTACACAGATGGCCAACTGCAAACTCCTGGAGGAAATCGGAACGCGCTGCGCCTCAACTTCGGTGTTTGTCAACGCCCATCATTCAATCGGCATCCGCGCGTTGCTACTTTTTGGGACGCATTCGCAAAAAGAAAAGTGGTTGCCGCGACTTGTGAATGGGGAACAGCTTGGCGCATTCGCATTGACCGAACGTGAAGCCGGCTCCGACGCGGCGAACGTCCAAATGCAAGCGTGTCCAAGCGAGGACGGCTCATATTTTATTTTGAATGGCGAAAAGCGTTACATCACCAATGCTGCAATTGCGCAAGTGCTGACAGTGATGGCGCGCACGCCGATGCCGGGATCGGACAAAACGGCGATCACGGCATTTCTAGTGACGCCCGACATGCCGGGGTTCACGATATTGGAGGCTCGAATGCCGAAAATGGGAATCCGCGGCACTGCGACAGGCCGCTTCGAACTGCGCGACGTCAAAGTGCCGAAAGAAAACATTCTCGGCCCCATGGGCAAAGGTCTGAAGGTTGCGTTGACCGTGCTCGACTTTGGCCGGACAACATTCGGCGCATGTTGCACGGGCGCGGCCAAAACCTGTTTGCGCCTGGCCATCGAACACGCGAGCACGCGCAAACAGTTCAACAAAACACTCGGTGAATTTGAGCTCGTCAAAAAGAAAATCGCCCGCATCGCGGCAGGCGCTTACGCGATGGAAGCGATGACAACAATAACGGCATCGCTTATCGACCGCGGGCTGGAAGATTACATGGTCGAAACGGCAATGCTGAAAGTCTTCACGACCGAGCGGCTTTGGGAAATTATCAATGATACCTTCCAGATTTATGGCGGATCCGCCTACTTTGTCGATCTCCCACTGGAGCGAATGCTGCGCGATGCCCGCATTAACCAGATCGGTGAAGGCAGCAACGAAGTGCTCACTTCCTTTATTGCGCTCGTCGGGATGCGCGGGCCGGGAATGGAGTTTAAGGAAATTTACGACACAATGATGAAACCATCGCGCGATCGAATGGGCAAAGCGTGGACTGCTGGGAAGAACCGCCTCGGTGCGGCCATTCGCACCCCTGACGT
>Ga0070707_100004849_pt1 | contig 12603 bp, 11 predicted proteins | sample KBSK5502metaG_FD_65468 | JGI IMG/M metagenome (GOLD analysis project Ga0070707, IMG submission 65468) | Corn, switchgrass and miscanthus rhizosphere microbial communities from Kellogg Biological Station, Michigan, USA - KBS K5-50-2 metaG | ecosystem: Host-associated > Plants > Roots >... | reverse complement strand
GCCGCGACGACCGGACGGCGCTCCGCCGCTTCGTGCTCGCGGTGATCGCCACGTTCCTCGCCTGCTATGCGGTCTTCCTCTTCTTCCCCGTGGCGGGGCCGTACTACGCCTTTCCGCGACCGACCGGGAGTTTCGTGGACAACCCGATGGCTCGACTGGTCTACGCGATGCTCGCCGGCGGGAGTTCGTACGGGGCGGCCTTTCCTTCATCGCATGTGGCAGCGAGCGTCGCCGCCACCATGGCTGCGTGGCACACCTCGCGCCGCCTCGGCGTTGCGCTCCTGGTCCCGACGGCCCTGCTCACGGTCGCCGTCGTGTACTGCCAGATGCACTACGCGGTGGATGCGATCGCCGGGCTGGGGGTGGGGATGGCGGTGGGGGGGTGGGCGGTAAGACGTGAACAGTGAACAGTAAACAGTGAACAGGGGGCTCCGTGCCGGGACCCCCCTGTTCACCGTTCACAGTTCACTGTTTACTGTACCGTCACCTCACCCACCATCCCCAGGGCATGATGCGGAGCGCAGAAGAACTTGTAGGTGCCCGCCGGCGCGCCGGCGAACGAGAGCTCGAAGCTCTCACCCTCGGTCTTCATGGACTCGCTGGCGATGCCGCCGCCCTTCTCCGGCGGAGCAATGGCCAGCGCCTTGATCGGAGCGGGCACGTTCGCGGGAATGCTGTCCGGATAAAACTGCACGTTGTGAGCGCCGCCGCTCACCACGGTGAACTTGATGACGTCGCCGGCCTTGATCGTCAGCTTGGCCGGGTCGTACTTGTACGTGGTCCCGTCCAGAACCATCTTCACTTCGTGCGTGGTACCCCCGGCTGCGGGAGCCGCGGCCGGCGCCGCGGGCTGGGCCGCAGGAGGAGTTGTCGTCGGGGCCTGCTCTTCCGCCTTCTTCTCACCGCCGCAGGCCGCCACTACGAAGGCCAGCCCCGCCGCCAAGGACGTGATGCGCATCGCTTTTCGTACCTCCAGAAACGTGGACGTTGCTCGACCGGATCTCGCCCGCCGAGGGCGCTGTGGCGGGTGCTTGTGAAGCGTTTCACAAGGGTAATATTGTGGGCGTGAATCTGCCATCGCGGTCCGCCCGAGGCAAGGCCCGGAGCGAGGTCCCCGCCTGCACCCGGCTCGGGAAGCAGTGCCGGACGCTCCGGGTCCTGCTTCGCATCGGGGGGCTCGACGAGGGTCGCGAGTCGCTCGATCACGAGGCGACGTGGCTGCTTGGCCACACCGAGCGCATCTCCTTCGAGGACCTCTGGGCCGGTGAGGGCGACCTCTATGCCGACGCGCTCCTTCACGTCCCCTGCCGGTATCTACAAGCCGGCGACGGCGCCGGGCGCTGCTCCGCCCACGGGTTCGAGGGTCCGCTCCCCGAGGTCGCCCGATCCCTCCAGCCACGTCAGCTCGAGGGCGATCGCTTCCGAGTGGTGGACGGGATGCGGCTCGTGACCCGGACGCTTCCGCCCACAAGGCGGCCGCTCCCTGTGCTCGCTCAGGCGAACCCGTGCGCCGGTGCCCCGTGCCGGACCGCGGATAACGTCCAGGGAGCCGCCTGCTGCCGGGATCTCCAGATCGAAATCATGTGCACCCGGGGCCAGCGGCGGCTGGAGGCCCTGGTGCGGGCGCGAAAACCCCCCTATTTGTGTAAGGTGACCCGGCCCGGGGATTTCTCCCTCGAGGCCGAAATGGTCTCAGCCTGCGGCTACCTGGGCGCAGACCGGATCAGTTGCACGCTCCACGGACGCCACCGGGCGGACGGCCGAGCGGCAAAGCCGGATCTGTGCAGCGACTGGCCGCCCAAAGGCAAGGGCCTTCACCCGGGCTGCGTCTTCGGGCCCGGGCGTCCGGCCCAAGAGACGTGATAGGGTATCGTTGTGCAAGCGCGAGCGCCCGACAGCGTCCTCTTGGCGGCAACCATGCACGCATGCGTACACGGGGAGGCCCGACCGGGCCAGAGGACGCGGTGACCGACGAGTTCGAAGTCCTTTACGCGTCCACGTACACAGCGGTCGTCCGGTTCCTGTACCGCAAGGTCTGGGACGCGGAACGCGCCGAGGATCTGGCCCAGGAGGTCTTCGTTCGGGCGCTCGCGCACCGACCCGAGAAGCCGCGGGCCTGGCTGTTCGCGGTCGCCGCCAACCTGGCTCGCGACGAGGCTCGGGCGGCGGTCCGGCGGAAGCGCCATCTCACGCTCCTAAAAGGCGACCCCGTCGCCCAACCGACGTTCGAGCCCTCGGCCGAAGACCAGGTGGAGCGGGACGAGGAGATCGCCCTCGTGCACGACGCTCTCGACGCGCTCACGCCGCGGGATCGTGAGATCCTGCTCCTGTGGGACGCGGGGTTGAGCTACCCGGAGATCGCGGCGCAGACGGGCTTGGCGGTGGGCGCCGTTGGGACGACGCTCGCCCGGGCCCGGAAGCGCCTGGTCGCCGCCCATGAACGGAAGCACACAGAGGATCATGCCGCACATTCCTGACGAGGAGCTGCACGCGTATCTCGACCAGGCGCTCGCGCGCCTGCGCTGCGTCGAGATCGAAAGCCATCTCGACGAGTGCACGCCGTGCCGGGCGGCCCGTGACGAGATCGCGGCGCTCCGCGACCGGACGACGGCCCTCTTGGCGCGGCTCGCTCCCGGTCGGACCGTTCCGCCGCCATTCGCGGATCTCCGCCGCCGCGGCGCCTTGCGGGCGATGGAGCGAGCGCGGGTGCGCCAGCGGGCGACGTGGGCGGCGAGCGTCGTGGTCGCGCTTGGCGTAGGCTGGTGGGGCAACTACCTGGTCCATCCGTCGCAGCGGGCAGTCGCCGCGCGGACGCCGCCCGCGCAAACGCCGGCAGCCGTGGGGGCCGCCGTCGAGAGTCTGCCCGCGGCCGCGCCGGCAGCCGACCCGCCGGCTGTCCAGGCCTCGGAGTCGGCTCCGCTGCCGCCGGAGGCGGAGGCGCGAATCGCGCCGGTCTCGCGCCGCGGCGTGAGCCACCGGGCACCCCGACCGGTCCCTGCCGACCCCGAGGCGTCGGCCCACCTCGCCAACGTCGGCGGCATCGCGAAGGACGGCCAGCTCGTGGCCGGCGGAGTCTGGCGGAATCTGTCGTGGGACGGCGCGAAGGAGCAGGCGGGTGACACCCCGGCCCGCATCGACGGCCTGCCCGTCACCGAAGTTCAGACCCAGGCCGGTGACAGCGGCCGCCGACCCCTGATGGTCGTGGCTCAGCAGCTGGCGTCGGGCGAGGTCATCCGGACGATCGAAGGCCCGGTGAGCGACGTCTCCGCGCTGCTCGGCACCAGGCCGGGCGAGGTGTCCGACTCCTCCGGCGCGATGACCCCGACGCCGACGGACAAGCCCGGCCTCGGCAGCGCTTACGCGTTCCGCCACGGCGACCGGATGTTCGCCGTCACCGGCAGCCTCCCGAGCGACTCGCTGCGGGCGATGATGCGGCGGTTGAATTTGATGATGAGGGTTAGGTAGAGGCTGTTAGCCGTTAGCCGTTAGCTATTAGCCTGTTCCGACGCCCAACGGCCCTCCGTGGATAACACGGAGGGCCGCTTCATTTTCGGAGCCCGGTGGTAGCCATTAGCTCATGGCTCATGGCTAACGGCCAGTGGCTAACGGCTCCCTTTCCTCCGTTCCAAATCCGCCTCGTGCACGAAATCCTCGTCCGCGTCCTCGTGATCGAAGATCTCGACCTCGCGGTGCCCGAGCTCGCGGAGCAGCGTGATTTCGGCCAATCGGGGAGAGACCATCGGGAAGGTGCGGGCGAACAGCGCGTACGCGAGGAGATACAGCCCGACGAAGAGCAGAGTGGGCGCCACCTCCGGCAGCCCGAACACCGGCCCGTCGGCGGCGGTGATCGAGGGCATGATGAGAAGGTAGCGCTCGAGCCAGAGCGCGGAGAGACTCACCACGGCGAAGAAGCCCAGCGTCGCCCGGGTCTTCTTGGGCCCCACCCCCAGGAGGCCGAAGAACGGGACGACGAACATGCCGACGAATACGAGCCTCGCCACCGGCACCCAGGGGCCCCAGAGCCGGCTGTACACGAAGCCCGTCTCTTCGGGCATGTTCCCGTACCAGATCACCTGGAACTGGGCCCACATGAGGTAGGTCCAGAACACGGTGAAGCCGAAGCAGAGCTTGCCCAGGTCGTGGCGCTGCTTGGCCGAGATCAGGTCCGCGATGTCGAGCTGCCGGCCCCCGTAGATCATCATGAGTGCGAGCAGCATGTAACCGGCCAGAAAGCAGCCCATGAAGTACCAGCCGCCGAACAGGTTCGAGTACCAGTGCGGCTGGAGCGCCATCACGCCGTCGAACGCCACCACGGTGAAGCCGAGGGCGTACAGGACTACGTAGGTGGCGGCTAGGCGGCGGATACGCCGCTCGTTCGCCTCGATGGACCCCTCGGAGCCGTCATAGCCGGCCGTCATCCGGTCGAAGCGCGTCCGGCGCGCGCCGGAGACGGCCCCTTGCGCAGCGAACATGTCCGGCACGAGATCGGCTCGCACAAGCCGCCAGCCGACGAGGTACAGCGCCCCGAGGAGCACCAACAGGCGCGCCAACATCACGTCGTGGGAGAGCCACAGAGCCTTGCCGTGCTGGAGCGCGTGCAGCTCCGCGGCCATGTGCCCGTAGATGTGGGGATAGCCGACCGTAAAGACCAGCAAGACGCCGATCAACGATACCGGCAGGAAGGCGACCGAGGCCTCGGCGAAGCGGATGACGAGGCCAGACCAGCGGGCGTTCACCACCTTGTGCACCGCCGCCACGGCGACGCTGCCCCCCGCGAGCCCCGTGAAGTACACCCAGTTGACCTGGAAAAGATGCCAGGTCCGGCCGGCGTCCTCGCCCTTGAGGGCGCGGAAGAAAAGGGCGAGACCCAGAATGGTGAGGCCGGCGCCCAGGCCGAGGAAGGCGTCGTACCGGCCGGAGACCGACCGGGTGATGAGCCGCCGGCGGGTACCCGCGACGTTCGTCACTTGGGACCTCCCGGCGGCGCCGGCGGCAGCGGGGTCTCCGCCTGGAGCTTGCGCACGTGATTCACGATGGCCCACCGATCCGTCGGATCGTAGATCTTGTCGCCGTAGCGCGGCATCAGGCCACGGCCGTAGCGAATGATGCTGTAGATGTAGCCGTCAGTGTAGGCACGCGCCCGAGCGCTGATCAGCGGAAGCGCCCCGAGCTTGCGGCCTACCGGGCCGTCACCCGCCCCGCCAGGTCCGTGACACGTCGCGCAGAAGTTCTGGTACAGCGTGTCGCCCTTGGCGTCGATCGTCCCGGGAAGCACCGCGGTTTCCGCGCCGTGGCGCACCACCGCGCCGGCGGCCCCGCCGGCAGTCGGGTTCTTGAGCGCGTCGGCCGTCATGGTCTTGGCCTGGAGCCACTCCGCGCTCCAATCCGGCTCACCCCCGGTGACCGGCACGGTGCCGTCCGGCGTGTAGCGCGGCACGTCGGCCCGGGAGTAGGGGTTCACCGATTTCTGAACCACCATCTGATCGAACCAGGGAATGGCCTCCCAGAGCTGGTCCGGCGAGGGCACGTCGTTGTAGTACCAGTCGCACCCGCCCGCGGCCAAGGCGACGCCGGCCAGCAGCACCAGCCGGTCACGCCGCCGCATGACGCACCTCCACCGCTCCCGCATCCCGGAAAAGCCGCTCCAGCGCCAGCGCGCCGTCGGCGGCAGCCGGGACGAACACCCCGATCCTGTCGTCGCTGAAGCGCGGGTCGTACATGATCCCGCGCCGGGTGCCCAGCATCACGAGGAAGATGACGCCGACCACGCTGGCAAGGGCACCGATCAATACCGTGAGCTCGAACATGATGGCCACGAAGGCCGGGATCGCGGCGATCGCCTTGCCACCGACGAGCGTGGGCCAGTCGAGGTTCATCCAGACGGTCATCCCGGTAGCCGCGGTGACGCCGGTGAGGCCGCCGATGAGGGTGAACAACCGCACGGGGCTTACCGGGGTTTCCAGCGCCTCCTCGAGCTCGTGGTTCGGGTGCGAGCAGTAGACCACGAGATCCTTGTGCCCGCCGGCCCTGAGGGCCTTGATGGCGTCGGTCGCCGCGTCGATCTGCTCGAACGAGGCGAGAACGCCCGGCACGATCCTGGGACGCCCGGCCATCAGTGCGCTCCCCGCTTGCGCGGCAACGGGATCATTTCCTTGATCTCCTGGATCGCCACGATCGGGAAGGTCCGGGCAAAGAGCATGAACCACATCCCAAACCAGCCGAACGACCCGGCGAGGATCCCCCAGTCAGCCCAGGTCGGATTGAGCTGGTCCCAGGCCCAGGGGAGATAATCGTTCTGGAGCGACGACACGATGATCACGAATCGCTCGAACCACATCCCGATGTTGATGAAGATCGAGATCACGAACAGCGCGGTCGGGTTGACCCGGATCTTCCTGAACCAAAACAGCTGAGAGACGAAGGCGTTGCAGATGATCATCGACCAGCCGGCCCACCAGTAGGGCCCGAACGCCCGGCGCCAGAAAGTGGTTTGCTCGAACGTGTTTCCGCTGTACCAGGAGATGAAGTATTCCATCCCGTAGGCGTAGAAGAGGATGGAGCCGGTGAGCAGGGTGAGCTTGGCCAGGTTGTCGAAGTGGTACTCGGTGATCATGTGCTCGAGCTTGAGCGCGCGCCGGAGCGGGATGACGAGGGTCAGCACCATCCCGATACCGGAGTAGATCGCTCCGGCGACGAAATACGGGGCGAAGATCGTCCCGTGCCATCCGGGCACGAGGGCCGAGGCGAAGTCCCAGGACACCACGGAGTGCACGGAGAGCACCAGGGGCGTCGCCAGCGCAGCGAGGTAGAGATAGGCGCGGGAATAGTGCCGCCACTGGTTATTGGTGCCGGACCAGCCGGCCGAGGCGAACTTGTACAGCAGCTTCCGCCAGCCGCCGACCCGGTCGCGCACGGCCGCCACGTCGGGGACGAGCCCGTAGACCAGGAACGTCGCCGAGACCGTGAAGTAGGTCGTGATCGCGCAGACGTCCCAAAGGAGGGGCGACTTGAAGTTGGGCCAGAGGTAGCGCTGGTTCGGGTACGGGAGCAGCCAATAGAACAACCACTGTCGCCCGATGTGGATGATGGGAAACAACGCTGCCGTCATGACGGCGAAGACCGTCATCACCTCGGTCGAACGGTAGACCGCCGTCCGCCAGGGCGAGCGGAAGAGGTAGAGAATCGCCGAGATCAGCGTGCCGGCGTGGCCGATTCCGATCCAGAAGACGAACGTCGTGATGTAGACGCTCCAGAAGACCGGCGGCTGGTAGCCGGCATGACCGAGCCCGTCCTTGATCAGGATCAGGAGCGTGAGGGCGCCGACGAGGAAGAGGCCCACCGCCCCGAAGAACAGCAGGACGTACCCGGTGCTGGGCTTCCCGAGCGTCGCGACGACGTCGCGGGTGACGTCGGCGTGCGTCTGGTTGATGACGGGCTCCTGCGCAAGGACGGCCATGGCTATGCCTCCGTCCGGCTGGTCACCTTGGCCAGATAGGTGATCGCCGGGCGGGTGTTGATCTCCTCGAGCACGTGATAGCCGCGGTGGTCCTGACTGCTCTGATGCACGCGGCTCTCGGGGTCGTGCAAATCACCGAACAGGATGGCGTCCGAGGGACAGGCCTGGGCGCAGGCGGTGGTGAACTCGCCGTCCTTGAGCGGGCGTCCCTCAAGCCGGGCGTGGTGCTGCGCCCCACGGATCCGCTGGATGCAGAAGGTGCATTTCTCCATTACCCCGCGGGCCCGGACCGTGACGTCCGGGTTGAGCTGGAGGTTGAGCGGCTCGGGCCAGGCGTGCTCGTTGTACTTGTACCAGTTGAAGTACCGCACCTTGTAGGGACAGTTGTTGGCGCAGTAGCGGGTGCCCACGCAGCGGTTGTAGATCTGCCCGTTGAGGCCGTCGACGGTATGGTAGGCCGCGTATACCGGGCAGACCGGCTCGCACGGCGCGTTGGCGCAGTGCTGGCAGGGCATCGGGACGAACCTGGCCTCCACCGCCCCGCCCTTTGGCGACGCCGGATCGGCGCCTTCCCAATACCGTTCGATCCGCATCCAGGTCATCTCTCGGCCGCGATGGATTTCGTCCTCGCCCACGGTCGGGATGTTGTTCTCCGCGTAGCACGCCGTGACGCAGGCCGAGCACCCGGTGCACTTGGCGAGATCGATCGTCATCCCCCACTGCGGATGCTCGCCGGCGTAGTCACCCTTCCGGGTCCGGGCCTGGACTTCGGCCGCCCACCCCTTGAGCGCCTCGAGCTCGCGCTCGGTGTTGACCTCCGCTTCCGGGTGGCCTTCGGCGGCCGCCGCCTCCTTGACTGAGAGGCCCTTGGCCGCGAGCGCTACCGGCATCGCTTCCGCGATCCCGCGGCCCAACTGCCGCGGGTTGCCTTCGGTGGAAGCGAGCTTCTGGTAGCGTCCGGTCTTCTCGACCGACACCCGGGCCGACAGGTACGGCACGAACGGCTGCCCGGGCTTCACCGCCAGCAGATCAAGGGCGTTCACGCCACGCCCCCTGGCGTAGCTGCCGTACGCGGTATGACCGAAGCCGAGGGGCACCGACAGCACGTCGGGCCGGAGGCCGGGATAGATGTACACCGGAGCTTCGATCGTCCCCTGCGGGGACGTGAGCCGCAGGATCTCGCCGTTGCGGACGTCGATCCGGGCGGCCGTCGTGGGATGGACCTCGACCCATGAATGCCAGGTGATCTTGGTGACCGGATCGGGGTTCTCCAGCAGCCAGGGCTTGTTGGTCCCGCGGCCGTCGTAGAGGAAGGACGACGCGTGCGGGACGAAGTAGAACTCGCCCGGCCCGTCGAACGCGGGAGCGGTGTAGGCCGCCGTGGCCCCAGCCACGGGCTTCGCCTCGACCGCCGGCCGCTCGCTGTAGACTCCGCCCCGCTGGAGGGCCCCTCGCCAGAGGCTCTCGGCGTCGGCCTGGCCCTGGGCCTTCGCGAAGTCGGCCCAGCGTGCCTTGAGATGGGCCTCGTACGTCGGCGCCGTGAACCCGGCCAACGGGCCGCCGACCTTCTGCGCGGTCTTGAGGAGCACGTCCCCCGTCGCCATCGTCGGGAATACCGGCTCCATGACGGGCTGCATCAAGCCCGTAACGCCGGCGCGCGGCCGTGCGTCGTCCCATCGCTCGAGCGCGTGGTGGCCGGGCAGCAGCAGATCGCATTGCGCGGCGGTCTCGTCCAGATAGAGGGAGGTCGAGACCTTGAATCCCGCCTTGCCGAACCTGGCCGCGAAGCCTACCGAGGCCGGCAGGGCGTAGAGGGGGTTGGCCTCGTGCACGAGGAGCACCGCCACCTGGCCGGCGTCGAGGGCCGAGCCCAGGGCGTCTACGCCTGCCGCGCCGTCGCCCGTATCGAGATCGGCCCCGAACAGAACAGTCTGGCCGATGTTCCCGGCCACCCAGTTCAGGATGGCGACCGCGGCGCAGGCCTCGACCGCCCCGCGATGCTGGCTGCCGATACCGCCGGCGACCGCCAGGCTCGGCCTGGCCGCGGCGAGCTCCTTGGCGATGCGCCGGATGGTTTCGACCGGGAGGCCGGATTCCTTCGCGGCGGCTTCGGGCGTGGCACCTGCGAGCGAGGCCGCGAGCGGGCCGGCGGCGGCCCCATGCTCCGTGACCAGCAGGTTGGCCAGCGCGAGCGCGAGCGCCGCCTCCGAGCCCGGTCGGATCGCATGCCATTCGTCGGCGTTCTGGCCGGTGAGCGACATCCGGGGCGCGAAGGCGACGTGCCTGGCCATGCGCCCATCGTGAAAGCCATGCGACTGGGCGAACCCGCGCTGATTCTCGACCGGAGCGAGCCAGGTCTCCAGAAAATCCGCGCCGAAGGACAGGATGTACTGGGCCTTGGCGAAGTCGTGGGCGGGCAGCTCGTCCCGACCGAACACGGCCTTGTTCGCCGCGCGGAGCGGCTCGTGATCGAACGGCTGGTAGCGGACGACCCGTCCACCAAGAGCCGCGGTCCACTCCGCGAGCAGATCGGAGAACGTCCCGCGACCGGCGCCCGAGATGACGGCAACCTTGCCTCCAGCGGCGGCAAGCTTGGTCGAGAGCCGCTGAATGGCGTCGTCCCAGGTGATGTCCTGGAACCCGCCGGCGGCGGTGCGGGCCATCGGACCCTTGAGACGCCCGGGATTGTATAGACCCTGGAGCGCCGCCTGGCCGCGGGAGCACAGCTTGCCGCGATTGACCGGGTGCTCCGGGTTGCCCTCGAGCTTGATCGCGCGGCCTTCCCGGGTCTTCACGTGCAGCCCGCATCCAGCGGCGCATTCGGTGCAGGTGCTGGCGTACCACGTCGCCACCCCGGGAATCTGATCCTCCGACTGCACCAGGTACGGAATGAGCTTCTGCACCCGGTCGGTGGAGCAGCCGGAGAGAACGGCCGCGCCCGCCCCGGAGACGCCGAGGACGGTGAGGAAGCGGCGGCGGTCGATGGTAGACGGGGTTTTGTCTTCGTCGGCCATGAAGGCTCCGTTGGTAGCTATCAGCCAGTAGCCGTTAGCTCTTAGCTAATGGCTACTGGCTAACGGCTAACGGCTAGTAATGACACGCCGAGCAGTCCCGCGTCACGTTGCGCTGGAGATGGCACGTGATGCAGAAGCCCATATTGTTGACGTTGTTCACCTTGTAGATCTGGGGCATGCGGGCCACGTCGCCGTGGCAGGTCTGGCAGGCATTGGAGCCGAGCGCCTTGATGTGCCGCATGTGGGGGAAGTGGGCGTGGCGCGCTACGTAATGGACCCGCACCCACTCGATGGGCTTCTTCTGGCTCCACGCATCACGGAGCTTCTTGATCTCGACTTTGTGGCTGCTGTCGCTCCCGGCGATGACCGTGTGGCACCCCATGCAGGTCTGCATGGACGGCACGCCCGGCTCGGATGAGACGGCGACCGAGTAGTGGCAGTACTGGCACTGGATCTTGTATTGGCCGGCGTGGATGTCGTGCCGGAAGAAGATGGGCTGGCGAGGCCCGAGGAGCCGTGCGGTGTCGGCGGGCGCGAGCACCGCGGCCTTGGCCGAGTCGGCGACCGCCCTGGGGCCCTGCGCGCGGCCAGAGTCCGACGTCAAGGCGAGCGCGACGAGGCCGACGGCCGCCGCGCCCGCACCTGCCCCCGCCCCAATCAGAACCAGCTTCCGCATCGTCCTCACCAGTCAAACGTCGGGCTGCTCGACTTCATCACGACCCATCCGTGGCGGGGGCCGCGAAGCGGTCAGACCTTCGGGGGAGTGTACGCGAAATGCATTGAGCCGGGAGAGTCCGGCCTTCGGGCGGGAGTAAGTATAGTCAGCCGCCGCGAAGGTTCACAACCGCCTGCGCTCGGGGGCGAGCCGCTACACCGCGCGGCGTCGTCGGATCGCCGACGCGGCCCCGATCCACGCCGCTTTCCGCCGCACCAACCCGAGGAAGACCTCGATGGTCCGGCGATCGCTGAGCCCGATCCAGCACCACTTGACCGGCCCCGTCCGCTGCCCGTCGCGCACGGCCTGGCGCACCACCTCCGCCAGGCGGGGCAGCGCGAGCGTGCGCGACTCTTCCTCGTCGGTCAGGGTGAAGGTGGCGCTGGCCCCGGACGTGATCGGGTGAATCCAGCAGACCTTGCGCGACCCGATGCCGTATTCCCAGGTCCAGCCCCAGGGCGACCCCATGAACCGGACCTGCTCGGCCACGCCGCGGAGGGCGAGCAGGCCGGTCCGGGCCAGCCGGAAGCGAGTCGCCACGGGGCTTGGGAGGTCGCGATAGGGCGCGGCCGGCTTGGGCGCGGTATCGGCGAGCCGGTATGGATTCGCGGACCAGTAGCCGGCGGATCGGCCCATCGCCTACACTTCCCCCCCGTCGGAGCGGCCGTGCCCGAGCAGGTCCGGCCGCGCGAGCACCCCTTCGCGGGCCAGGTAGCGACCGACCTCGATCCCCATCGCGCGGAGCAGTGACGCTTCCCGCGCGTCTGGCGCCGCGCGAAACACTACCTCGCGGAACGAGCGCATGACGTGCTCCGGCTGCCGGGTCTTGAAGAAGTCGATCGCCCAGAGCGCCCGCTCCCAGTCGGCGAACAGCGCTTCCAGGATCTCGTGCGTCGCCGGCGGTGCGGTCTTGCGCGGCGGCTTGAACGGGAGCCCGTCACCGCCGCGCGCCAGCCAGAGCTCGTGGGCCATGATGGCTACGGCCTGGGCCAGGTTGAGCGAGGGATGGGCGGGATCGGTCGAAATGGTCACCAGCGTATCGCAGCAGTCGAGCTCGTCGTTCGTGAGGCCCGAGTCCTCCCGCCCGGCGACGAGCGCCACCGGCCCGTCTACCGCCCGCTCGGCGAGCCGCGCCGCCGCGTCGCGGGGGCGGAGTACCGAGCGCTTGGCCGCGCGCTCCCGGCCGGTCAGCACCGCTGCGTAGACGCAGTCGGCCAGCGCATCGGGCAGCGACGCGTGCAGCGTGATGCGCTCGACGACGTCGGCCGTGTTGTGCGCGATCCCCTCGATGCGGTAGGCGTCGAGCTCGATCTCCGGGTTCACCACCCGGATAGTATCCATGCCGAAGTTCTTGGCGATGCGGACGGCGCTCGCGACGTTGACCAGATCCTGCGGCGACACGAGGACCAGAAAGGGGG
>Ga0070707_100004848_pt1 | contig 12603 bp, 20 predicted proteins | sample KBSK5502metaG_FD_65468 | JGI IMG/M metagenome (GOLD analysis project Ga0070707, IMG submission 65468) | Corn, switchgrass and miscanthus rhizosphere microbial communities from Kellogg Biological Station, Michigan, USA - KBS K5-50-2 metaG | ecosystem: Host-associated > Plants > Roots >... | reverse complement strand
CTAGAGGCAGTCACACACGCCATGCGGCGCAAACTTCTCTGATCGTTTGAACGGAGAGCCCCCGAGTGACATGCGTAATTCGGGCTAGGACATACAACCCATTGATAACGATAAGTACGAGGCGGAGTATGAACTCGAACTCCAGAAAGCCTCGCGGAAGTTCGACCGGTTCGAGTCCGCGCTTTGAGAGTTGCTGAAATGCGAGGCAATCCGATGGTGGATACAAGACTTCTCGTCGTCCTTGATGATTCGGTTGCGTCGCGGCGGGCAGTCAAGTACGTAGGTAAGTTTGTGGGGAAACGAAGGGGATTTCGCATTTGTCTGGTTCAGGTTCTACCGCCATTACCGCCCGAGCTCCAGGAACACGGCGGCTCAGAGGACCCCGGGAAGGAGGCACGGTTGGAGGCTCACCTCAAGGCTGAACAGCATCACTGGATTTCGGCTGCAAAGAAGACGGCACAGAAGGGCTTGGACCAGGCTCGTGCGACCCTGCGAAAAGTGGGGATTTCGGCTGGAACATTGCAAGCTTTGTTCTCCGAACCCGGAGAAGGTCCGGACGCGGCTGACGAAATTCTCAACATGGCTCGGGGACGCCGGTGTCGCACGGTCGTTGTCGGCCGACAGTCGGTTTCCTGGTTTCACGAGTTATTCAGCCATGAATTGTCGGAAGAACTTCTTCGCCGGGGCAAAGGGTTCTGTGTTTGGGCCGTCGAATGATCCAGGATCTGCCTGAACACCCACGGCGTGGAGAGGATGGCACGCGCGACCAAAAAACTTGCGGGCTTCCGCCACGTGCCACCTGGGACTGTATATCCGAGCATTAGGAAACTTGCTTCGTTGGAGACTTAGGAGAACCGAAGGAGAGAACGTCATGCCAGAGTCAGTATATCCGCCATCATCGCCGGACCTCGCTCGCAAGCGTCGGGAACTCGCGCCGGACATCCAGGCCGCGTTCCACGCGTTCAGCGAGCTTGTGTTCGCCGAGGGCGCGCTGGCGGTCAAGACAAAGCAGCTCATCGCGGTCGCGGCTGCACAAATCACTCAATGCCCTTACTGCATCAAGGGTCACACGATAGCGGCCACGAAGCACGGAGCCACCCCGCAGGAAATCATGGAGGCAATCTGGGTCGCTGCTGAGATGCGAGCAGGCGGTGCCTACGCACACTCGGTAATATCGCTTGCCACTATGAACGCGGAGCAGCAGAGGCACGAACCTTGAGCCAACGGCGCGGAGCGGTTCCGACCCATGCCTTGAATCAAGCATCTGGCTAGGGATAACGGGGTGTTCGGCTTCAATTTAAAAAAGTTCGAGTAAACCACGAGAATACCGGCCGGAAGTGTTGATTCTCGATTGGATCCGGGCGGATTAGAGAGTATGAGCATGAGTCTATTGCAAAGAACAATTTCCGAATCTCAGATTTGGCCCACTTCCAACACAGAGCTGCCGCGAAACGCAGTCAGTCGGCACGGTCGAAGGGAATCGCCTCATCGATTAAGAAATCGCCGAAGTCAGCCAAAGAAATGGGTTCAAATCCGGCAGCGGACGAACGTTGTCTCATCCAGCGAGCGCCGGCTGGAGATCCCGATGCGGTTTCCCCGCTGTTTGCCCGCTACCGCCCCAGGCTCTTTCGCGCTGCATTCTCGTTGCTGCGCAACAGGGAGGATGCCGAGGACGCGCTGCAGGACGGTCTCCTCAGCGCGTACGTACATCTCAATTCGTTTCAAGGGAGGTCGCAATTTTCCACCTGGCTGACTCGCATCGTCGTAAATGCGGCGTTAATGGCTCTTCGTCGAAAGCGCGCTCGTCCGGAAACGTCTCTCGATGAGAGTCAGCATAGCTCGTTGGACGATTGGCCGGGCTGGGTCGTCGACTTCCGTCCGAACCCCGAGCAAGTCTGCGCTGCGATGGAAGCCAAGCAGGCCATCGAAAAGCATGTCGATCAGCTTTCAGCGGGAGTGCGTTCCGCATTTCGCCTGCGCGTAGTGGAGGGCCTGTCCACGAAAGAGGCGAGAGAAGTACTTGGGGTTTCAGAAAACGTCGTGAAGTCGCGATTGCTACGGGCGCGGGTCCGATTGGCGGAGGCGCTGCGAGAACCGCTTCAGATGCCTCATCGTGAAACAGCAGATATCGCATGGGCGAAGACAGAGGGGGCTGTTTATGAGGTTTCACGAACCGATGAAGGCTAGGGCAGGGAGTTCATCAAGGAGCTTCGGACCAGCATGAAAAGGATGGATTCAAAAGCGTGGTTCGGACTAGGATCGTCACATGCAGCGAGAAAAGTTCGTCAAACTTGTCGAAGAGGCTTTGGACGCATTGCCTACGAGGTTTCGCAAACGAATACATAACGTCTCGGTTCTAGTCGAGAACCTGCCTCCGGAGCAGCTGTCACATAGAAGCTCGCGGAATGCAGGGATCGCCGATGCGGACGATGCTGATAGTCTGGTGCTGGGAGTCTTCGAGGGCGTACCCGCAACTCGGAAAAGCGTGTTTGACGTGCCTTCCGGTCCCGACCGCATCGTTCTTTATCAGAAGAACATCGAGGCCGTCTGCTCCAATGAAGACGAAATCCGCCAGGAAGTCCGTCTGACAGTAATCCACGAACTAGGGCACTATTTTGGAATGACCGAAGGTCAGTTGGAAGATGTGTGAGTCACATGTGGTGCTTGGCAGAGTAGGTCTGAATACGTGGAGGGCGCGAATCCGAGTGCGCGTGGAGCGCACACATACGCTCGATTCTAACGATGTGAATATGCTTTCAAGACACCTCTTATAGTCCGAAAAATGAGGTACATTTCGGACAATAAGGTTCACTAGAGACATCGATGATGATTCGGTCTCCTGTTATTTCGTTGCGGATGATGTGGGATGCCAGGCCAGAGTCGCGCGAAGGCTTCGACGCGCTTCCTTGCGTCTTGCGGTGTAGTCGCCGAATCTATCCCGCAGAGGCTTCCGTTTCCGAACGTCTTAAAGATGAGAAACGACGGCTTCATCCCAACCAACATGAATGGGGTTGGAGCAACTATCGCGCCATTGAATCCTGCCGCGGCTGTGTCCGGACTCGAACCCACTTTACCGGAGTACGCTAGGCCGCTGACTGCGCAGCCTTCCTTCTGATTGCGCACCAGGTCAATTCTCTAATGTATCGCACTACGATATACTACGAAGATGCCTAGCGAATTTCGAGTAGAGCGTAAATCCAATCAGTCCTGGGAACGACTCGGCGACTTCACAGCTACAACCCGACTCTTACCGATCTCGGCCTTGGCGCTCGGAATCGGGGTGTTAGCCTCCTTCGTCGCATTGGCCTTGCTTCGCCTGATTGGATTTTTTACGAATCTTTTTTATTACGGCTGTGTTCTGGTAGGCCTTATAGCCGGGATATTGTCAGCGCTCTTGACGATGTCGGTTTACGCGGCGGAAGACGCCTTTCAGCGGTTACCCATTCATTGGATGCCCATGATCGGTGGTTTGGTGATCGGCTTGGGCGGATTGGTTTTTCCGCAGGCGCTAGGCGTGGGATACGACACAATCTGTGGCTTGCTGCAGGGCAGCGTGACTACTCGTGTGATACAAGCGTATCCCGACGAACCATTACGGGTTGTTGTCTATCGAATGGCGGAAAAAAATCTGACTCGGCTGCCCGTCGTCGAACGCGAAACCGGAAAGTTCTTGGGCCTGGTGGCCTTGGAGGATTTGCTCAAGGCGCGTGGGCACAATCTTGAAGAGGAACGTACTCGAGAGAGAATCTTGAAGTTGCGGTTTTTGCGCCTCGCCGGAATCGCCCTAATCTACGGCTATAACAGTTTACTTGGGTCGAGGTGCCGATATTGTTATGAGAGCAAGTGAAATCTCGCTGACTCCCCGTTTGAACAAAGCCGCCCGGCGGCAGAAGCTTCTGGCCAACTTCCGAATTGTCGCTAGCCTTGATCGGAAATGCCTCGGGCAAAGACCATGGCCGGGAAGAAGAACGCGATCCGAGGCATTTTCGATAAGGAGACAATTCGGAAGTTGTGGCGCGCTGGTTTGAATCGAAATGCCGAATGCGGCTATCGCGCCGGCGCTTCTTACGCCACGCCCTGATGTTCGACGGTGACCTGCTCCATCCAATCGACCACCTTGCCCTCCTTCTTTTCCTGAATTGCCATGTGCGTCATAGCAGTGGTCAGGGTAGCCCCATGCCAGTGCTTCTCGCCCGTACGCGCACCGCCATCTACATCGCGCGCGCGGCGGGTTCTGAGTCGAAAGCGAGAGACGTCGAGAGGTCCCGGTCGGCATCGATTTGCGCTTTCAGATCGGCGACCTTCTGCTCCGCGAGGGCAATGGCATCGGCACCGGCGATAAAGCGGCGCAGTGGCGGATCCTGGCCGCTGATCGTGATGAGTGCTCGCGCGAGCTTGGCCGGGTCGCCGGATTGCTGGCCATTCTGGGATTTCCAAAACTCGAGCTGCTTCGCTCTGCGCTCGTCGTAGTCCTCGATGGACGGCTCGGCGTATTTCGTCGATTGCTCAGTGAGAAGCTCCGTGCGGAAGAACCCCGGGTTGACAATGGTGGTAGTGATGCCGAACGGTGCGACCTCGGCGTGCAGCGACTCCATCCAGCCCTCGAGGCCGAACTTCGACGCGGCATACGCGGTACAGAACTCGAAGCCGACGAGGCCCGCCGCCGAGGAGATCGAGATAATGTGCCCCAAGCGCTGCTTGCGCATAACCGGCAGGACAGCGCGGGTGACGTTCATCGGGCCTATGAGGCTCGTCGCCAACTGCCGCTCGATCTGCTTCGGCGTCAGCTCCTCGAAGTAGCCGGCATAAAAGTTGGCAGCATTGTTGACCAGCACGTCGATGCGGCCGAACCGGTCAACAGCGGCCCGCACCGCCGCCTCGGCATCGGCGCGCCTAGTGACGTCCAGCTTGACGGCCAGCAGGTCTTTCGACTGACCCAAAGCTTTGAAGGCGGCGTCGCTGTCCCGGCCCGAGGCCACAACCGCGTGACCGGCCGCCAGCGCGGCCTTGGCGAAATCGACGCCCATGCCACGGCTGACTCCAGTGATAAACCAAATCTTTTTGTTACTCATGATGCCTCCATGCCGGCGCGTGTATGGCCTTGAGCGTCACGCGCGCGCCAGTTTGTTGGGCTTGGCGTTGCTGCGCGCATAGCTGAAGACGACTTCATGGCCAGCACGCGCGAAGATTGTTCCTAGGTTGCCGCCCATCAGCCCCGAACCCAAGATGCCGATTCGCATGGTGCTCGTCCGGAGAACTGCCGGCTTCAACGATTGACCATTTTCTGCAGATTTTCCGGATAGCGAGCCCCTTCGACCTTGATGTTTGAGGAGGCATTTTCGATCTCACGGAGATCTTCGGGCGAAAGCTCGACGTTCGCCGCTTCCAGGTTTTCTTCCAAGCGATGCAGCTTGGTTGTGCCAGGGATGGGGACGATCCACGGCTTCTTTGCAAGAAGCCAAGCGAGAGCGATCTGAGCGGATGTCGCCTTCTTCTGTTCCGCGAACTTGCTGAGCAGATCAATCAACGTCTGGTTCGCTTTCCGATTCTCTGCGGTAAAGCGAGGGACGATGTTCCGAAAATCATTTTTGTCGAATTTCGTATCTTCGTTGATCTTGCCCGTGAGGAAGCCCTTGCCAAGGGGGCTGAATGGAACGAACCCAATTCCGAGTTCTTCGAGCGTCGGTAATACTTCCGCTTCGGGTTCTCTCCACCAGAGTGAATATTCGCTCTGGAGTGCAGTAACAGGCTGAACTGCGTGCGCGCGACGAATCGTCTTTGCTCCAGCTTCCGAAAGACCAAAGTGCTTCACCTTACCTTCGTGAATGAGTTCCTTCACCGCTCCGGCGACGTCTTCGATCGGGACGTTCAGATCGACCCTATGCTGATAAAACAGATCGATGACATCGGCCTTGAGCCGCTTGAGCGACGCCTCAGCAACCTTCTTAATGTGCTCAGGGCGACTATTTAAATTGCTCCACTTGCCTCCGTCGTCCGGATTCGGCTCCCAGCCGAACTTGGTGGCAATCACCACCTTGCCGCGGAAGGGCGCCAGTGCCTCACCCACCAGCTCTTCGTTGGTGAACGGGCCGTACACTTCCGCGGTATCGAAGAATGTAACGCCGCGTTCGACGGCGGCTCGAATCAGCGAGATTCCTTCCTGCTTGTCCACGGCGGGGCCGTAGCCGTAACTGAGTCCCATGCAGCCAAGCCCAATGGCTGATACTTCCAGGTTGCTTTTTCCAAGTTTGCGCTTTTGCATTGATTCTCCTTTCAAACCGTTTCTCTCAATCCGAGAGTAGGCTCAAACGCCGTGGACGCGGTAGCCCGATTCTTCCTACTTATTGCCTATTTCTCTTGCAATGTGAGAAATCATTGGCGTATCCCGAGCCAAGCGGCTACCTTTGGGCAAGGGGCAGGGAATCAATACAATGCAAAACACCAATACGATGGCCACTACCTCGAAAGATCAAGCCCGCGAATGGCGGAAAGAGCTGGCCCGTAAAATTGCCTTTTTCGTTGGCTCCAAAGAGAGACTGATAACGGAGGTTCCTGGCTTGCTACTCAGCCGGCGGACCGCCCCGACGGCGCCTGCTTCAGCAACGTACGAGCCGAGCCTCGCCGTGGTTGCGCAAGGGCGGAAGCGAGCAGACCTCGCCGGAACCACGTTCATCTTCGACGAGTCGCGATACCTGCTGACGTCGCTGGATTTGCCAGTCATCTGCAACGTGATCGACGCAAGTGAGGAGGTGCCCTATCTCTGTTTCGTGCTCAAGCTCGAAATGCCAGTAGTCCGAGAGCTTCTGAGCCGCGAGGAGATCCAGGCGCCAGACGCGCCGTCTGACCGTCCTGCCATGGCTACCGGGGAGACCACGGCGGAGCTGCTCGCTGCATGCTGCCGGCTCGTGGATCTGCTGAACACCCCACAGGACATTCCATTTCTTTCGGGCCTGATTCAACGCGAGATCATCTACCGGATCCTACGAGGACCGGAAGGCGCGCGTCTCCGAGCGATTGCAACGCTGGGAGATCAGAGCCACAGGACCGCGAAGGCGATCGCGTGGGTCAGGGCGAATTACGCGAAGCCGCTGCGAGTCGAAGATCTCGCAAAAATCGCGGGCATGGGCGTCTCGACGCTGCACCATCATTTCCGGGCACTGACCGCCATGAGTCCTCTTCAGTATCAGAAGCAGCTTCGGTTGCAGGCAGCGCGGGAACGCATGCTCATGGATGGTCTGGACGCGGCCAGTGCTGCTTTTGAGGTCGGGTACGAAAGCGCCAGCCAATTCAATCGCGAATATAGTCGCTTCTTCGGCCAACCACCCATACGGGATATTCGGACTCTCCGATCGCCAGGCGCTCCGCCCTTGGAATCGGTAGGTAAAAGCGTTAGCTGAGCGTGTTGCTAACAAGCACGACATCCGATGGCGAGTTCTCAGCACAGTGAGTGACTGCGCAACAGGACGGGGTCTATGCAGTGGCTTATGCGAAGGGCCGTTGAAATCCGCTTACCGGAGTTGTTGCGGTTCTGAAACCCATCTGCTGTCTTCGCCGCGTAAAGAACACCGAACCTTTCTCCGATCGAGCGTCGCGTGATCTCGCATTCGCAAAATCGCGGGTCGACGATCTTGTCGCCGACCAAACGGAAGCCGGTGTCGGCCAGTACGAGATCAATGACATGCGGATCAGTTCTCAAAAAGCGTAGCCTTGGAAACTGCTTAAGAAGCATCTGTAAGAACCCAAACCACGCGGCGTCTCCTCATGTTCAAGAGGAATGGAAGAATCCAACCCTTGAGTCGCTCCGGGCTCGTCAAAGAATTGAGGTGCCGGGGAGTGCCGCAATACCGCTGCCTTGCGAACCGGGAAGAACCGCCATCCCCCGGATGTGGCCTTCTCCGCGTTGACGACTCCGCAAGCAATCGTTCCGACGATTTCTCCTGACTTCTCGACTACTACGAACCCGGTCATCTCTTGAAGGCGCTTCGCAAGCTTCTCTGCCGTGAGGACGGTCTCGGCAAATGCACTAGAAGTGTGGCTATCGCGGTACTCGTCGAATGCAGCGGATAGGCACGCAAGAATGCCGCTTGCATCTTCGCTCGTCGCCTTCCGTATCAACACGGAGCCTCTAGTAAGGGCGGGTCTTCGGAAAAATTCTGCGACGCAGTTGCATCTGTGCGAGGTTCACATTGGTGCGGAGCTTGCCCGAATTTCAGTCGTGACAGGAAGGCACCGTCGCGGATAAAAGGCGCGTTGAATCTGATTATACGTAACCGTGCTGGATGGCCTTGAGCACTGCTCGAGTTCGGTCGCGCACGCCTAGTTTCGAGAGGATACTTGAAACGTGGTTCTTTACCGTTCCTTCTGAAATGTCCAGGGCCTCCGCGATTTCTCGATTGGAATATCCGCCAGTCATTAAGCGGAGAATCTCCGATTCGCGATCAGTGAGGCTTTCTTCGGGGTTCAAATCCGCTCGTCGCGAGGTCGGATTCAATTCGCGGATGAGCCGGACGGTAAGCGCGGGATTGAACAGAGTTTCGCCTATTGAGACACGGCGAATGGCCTCTGTGAGGAGCTCTAACGTAACATCTTTCAAGAGATATCCACGCGCTCCCAAACGGATGCCGCGGAGAACCGCGTCGTCATCATCGAATGTGGTCAGGAGTATGCAGGCGGGGGACGATTGCTGTTTCTCAAGATATTCGAGGAGGTCTAGCCCATTGGCCTTGGGCATGCGGACATCCAGCAGGACCACATCTGGCGCGGTGCTGCGGATCACGTCGCGCGCCTCTTCTCCGTCGCCCGCTTCTCCGACTACCTCGATACCGGAAGCAAGGGAAAGCAACCGCACCAGGCCTTTCCGCACAAGCGTTTGATCTTCGACGACGCAAACGCGAATCATGCGAGTTTGTCCTGCGCTTGAACGGGCAATTGTGCGCGAAGTAGAAAGCCGGCGTCAGGTTGCGATCGGAACTCGACGCGCCCTCCGAATGATTCAAAGCGCTCCTTCATTCCCGTAAGGCCAGCTCCCGGGAGAGTCGGCCCGACAGCGCGGCCATCGTCTCGGGCCGAGACTTCAATGGTTCCATCAACAACAGAGATGGTAATCCATAGATGAGTCGCACCGGAGTGTTTGACCGTATTCGTGATGATCTCCTGCACACAGCGCAACACTGCGTGCGTCCGCGCACTATCGGTTAGGGCCAACCGTGGGGGAAGATCCAAAGATATTTTCGGTGATGGCACGCGCTTCGCGAGCGAATTCAATATCGGAGCTAAATCCAATTGTTCGCCCGTGCGCATGCTGCTGACAACGGACCGGACCTCACTCAACATCTGCCGCGTTGAGCTCTGCGCAGCCTCGATGTCGGGTCGCACCGAATCCGTTGCAACGTGTATGGCGTGCTCGAGTTGAATGCTGAGTGCGGCGAGATGATGCCCCAGAACATCATGCAATTCGCGGGCGATGCGCATACGTTCGTCGGCGCGGCTGCTTTCTTTCAGCAGGTCGCGTGTAGAACTCAATTCGATGTTGAGCAGGAGCAGTTCATCACGAGCGGCGACTTCCTTCGCAAGCAACATCCCGGCTACTATAGCAAACGCTTCTAGGCCGACTACTGAGCTCGTCACAGCCCAACGCCAACCCATATGCCAGTGCGGCTCCAGCGCGACAATCGCGGCGGCTGTCTGCAGAACCGTCCAGATCACCGCGACACGAACGGGGAAGTAAAAGGCCACCTGCCACGCGACGATGACCATCAAAAAACCTGTGAAGTAATTCTGGAAGGAGAGAATCATGCCCAGGACACAGAGGCTCTGCAACACGACGGCGTTGATTCGAAAAGCTGCCGCGAGAGAGCGTTCAGTGGAACCGAAATAGTACGCGATGCCAAACAGGAAGTAGCAGGCAATCCATCCCGCCCAAGAAGCGGGCGTTTCTTGCCCCCCGCGTGTCGAGCGGTCGATGGCGGGAAGACCTAAGACCAACCAGATCAGGAGCCCGGAAAACCGCATGATGAGGTGCCTATGCTCCGAAAGGATGTCTCTGGTTTGCATGACAAACCATTGTGGCACGACCCGCGGAACGAACAAATGTGCCGAAAGTCATGGGCCTTCCCGGTGCCTTTCGGTACTGGCGCAGCGACTCTCAAAATCACACTATCAACCCCAGAATCAGTCCGGAACTTTGAGTCACTCTAAGGGCTGATGAGGAGGAACAAGATGAATGGAAGAATGATGAGCTTACTCTTTGTTGCAGCCGCGGGATCGGCGATCGTGAGTGTAACGCTGGAGCCGGGGAGAGCGCAGTCCTCGGGCGAAACGAAGCAGGTGGTAGGTCTCGTTCGAGATATCGCCTGTCCGTTGCAGAACACGAAATCAACGGCCACAAGCTATAGCAAAGACTGCATCGTGCAATGCGCGAAAGCGGGTTCGCCGCTGGGAATTCTAACCGCGGACGGCGCTACCTATCTGCCGGTAACCACGACGATGCCGGACACGGGACAGGAACAGTTGAAGGCCTACGTTGGCGAGATGGTTGAAGCGAGAGGTAAGGTCTTTGAACGCAACGGCGGACATGCCATCGAAATCAAAGAGATCCACAAACTGCCAGCAACCTCGACTGACAAATAATTTAGGGTTGGATGGGGCTCCGCAGGATTTTGCGCTGGTCTTGCGCCAGAATATCAAGTCTGAGCTGCCTCGTGATCACTCCGCTGGCATGCTCACTCGCCGGACAACAGCAACCGGTGCAAATCTGTCCGTCGACGCCTGAGCCGTTCGGCACCTATGTGGAAGCGGTGCAGACGGGCAATCTGCTCTTTCTCACTGGGATTCTTCCCACGGAAGGCCGCGAGGCGAAATTCATTGGGCGTGTCGGAGCGGAGCTCGATGTAGAAGCGGGGCGCAAGGCGGCTCGCCTCGCGGCGCTCAATGCCCTGGCTGTAGCGCGGAAACATCTGGGATCGCTCGATAAAGTGAGGCGGATCGTCCGGCTCGGCGTATCGGTGGCCACTTCGGGAGATGTCCGCGATCAGCCGAAAGTCGCTGACGCCGCTTCGGAGTTGCTGCAGGACGTGTTCGGAAAAGACAAAAACCCTTGCCGCTTGGTCTATGGCGTCGCGAGCCTTCCACTCGGCACCCCCGTCGAGCTGGAAATCATTTTCGAGGTGGCGGAGTAAGAGAGGCTCCGTGATAAAGCATTGCTAAACCTTACGTAGGAGACGGAGTCTTTCGCAAAAGGAGGAATTATGGTGGCGAACATCCAGGCGAACGTAGTGGCGGTCGGCCTGGTGACGTCATTCTTCCAAACCGAGAGCATCGATCCGAAAACGCGGCAGATGATCTTGCGCCTCTTCAGCTCGCCACGTTGGACTCGATGCTTGTAGGTCTCCCGCAAGGCGTTGATGGTTTCTGCGATGCTTGCATCATTTCCATTGCTGGCTCAAGCCCAAGGAAAGGAACGTCCGGTGGAACACCCGACTTTTTATCGCACGACACAGATAGATGGGCTCTCCATCTTTGACAGAGAGGCAGGGCCGAAAGACGCGCCGACGCTTCTCCTGCTTCACGGACTTCCGTCTTCATCGCGGATGTTCGAGCCTCTCTTCGCCCGGCTTTCCGATCGTTATCACCTTGTCGCGCCCGATTACCCGGGCTTCGGACACAGCGACTGGCCCGGACCCGAAAAAATTCGCGTATACGTTCGATCACTACGCCGGGATCATGACTCACTTCACCGAAGCGCTCGGGCTCTCGCGCTACACGCTTTACATGCAGGATTACGGCGGCCCCGTGGGTTTTCGCATGGCCTTAGCCCATCCACCGGATCGAGGCTCTCATCGTCCAGGACGCTGTGGCGCACAACAAAGGCCTGGGGGCGAATTGGAAGCCGCGGCCTGTACGATGACGTTGTGCTGCAGAACGGCTTCGCGTGCGGCTTTGACTTCGGCTAGCACGTTCCCCATGGGTTTTTCGACGTACACATCCTTGGCGGCTTCGGCGGCCAGCTTCCGGATCGGTGAGTGCGAATAATCAGGAGTTGAAATGATGACTGCGTCCAGGTCATGGAGGGCGAGCAGTTCTTCAAGATATTTGATGCACGAGGCGCTTTCCGTGGAAGGCAGCGTTTGCCGATTGTCCTTTTTCCCGGTTTACGGACCAGAGATCGCACACCGCTGTCATCTGCACGTTATGTGATTGCTTCAAGCGCGAGACAATCTCAGCTAATTCGGCGCCCCGGTTGCCTAAGCCGATGTGCCCAACGGAGATGCGATCGTTCGCACCCACAATCCGGCCGTAGGACAACGCGTTGTTTCCCAGGGCTGCACTGCCACCGCCGCTTCATCCGTCCACCTTTCAGCGGCCAATGTATTGCGCTTTCGCGAAGGACTCTGCGTGTCGCAACACGACCACTGCGTCAAAAATCCGAAGGCAAAAGCTTATGTGAATCGCTCGCCGCTTGTCCAAAGACTAAAGCTTTCTGCGGTAATGCAGTGTTATGGTATTGCTTCTACGTTCCGCATCCTCAAATGACAACGTATATTGGACTGATTGGTGGAGGAAATATCACCGAAACACACGCGCGAGCCGCGCGAGCGATTCCGG
>Ga0070707_100004847_pt1 | contig 12610 bp, 10 predicted proteins | sample KBSK5502metaG_FD_65468 | JGI IMG/M metagenome (GOLD analysis project Ga0070707, IMG submission 65468) | Corn, switchgrass and miscanthus rhizosphere microbial communities from Kellogg Biological Station, Michigan, USA - KBS K5-50-2 metaG | ecosystem: Host-associated > Plants > Roots >... | reverse complement strand
TGAGTGCGCGATACTGCGCTACTTTGACGTGGGGTAGCATTTGCTTGCCCTTACTCATACCGTAGGATGGTCGCCACACGGGTATGGGCAGCGCTCAATGCAGGTCCTACACTGGCGATCATGGCAATGATCAGCGTAAAGATCAGCATCGTCACGATTGCCATAGGCGAGAAGGAGAAGTCAAGAGAAATAAATACCTGGTCAATCAGCGAAACGAAACCATACGCTACCGGGAGGCCGAGGATAACGCCTATTCCCCAGGCAATGCCTGCCAGGGCCAGCCCTTCTACCAGAAAGACGCGGGCCACACGCCAGCCAGAGGCGCCCATCGACCGTAAGATCCCGATTTCGCGCCGCCGTTCCAGGACGGCTGTCGTCAAGGTATTGGCCAGCCCCAGAATGCCTACCAGCGCGACAATTCCTGCTACAGCGTATAAAAGCACGTAGAGGATCTGGACCTGTGCTTGGTTGAGCTGGATGTTCTCCTGCTTGGTGCTGATATCTGGATTCCAACCGGCCTGGCTGAGATTCGTATCCAGATTGGCCGCCAGCTCATTTACCGCTGCTGTGGAACGATCCTGTGCCTGAATGAGGAGCGAGGTCGTGAGATCGGATGGGAGTTGGTTAAATGCGTGGAGATTATCAATGGTGGTGACTGAAACGCCTACCGTGCCAACACTGCCACTGGTATCGTGGTCTTCGCCAACGATGCGCCATGTGGCGGCTGCCGACGCGGTATGGAGCGCGATCGTATCCCCCGGTTTCAATCCAGTTTTGCGTGCGGTCGCATCGCTGATGACCAGCGCATTCAATTCGCCAGGTACCAGCCAGCGTCCGGAGATCAAGTGTATATGGTAGAGTTGGCTGTCCTGTTCGATGCCCATCAGGACAAGCTCTCCCCATTGCGACGTTACCGGTTGCTGCTCGAACCGCTCGACGCGAGCGATATTAGCGGTATGGTGCAATTGGGCCTGGACCGCTGCATACGGTTGAGGGGTGACGGAAAGAAATACGTCGGCATTGTATTGGCTGAAGCGCTGGTTCAGCGATGCATCAGTGGATGTGATTGTCGTCTGAACCGCCAGGAACACTGTCGCCGAGGCGGCAAGCGCCATGAGCGTCAGGATCGCGCGACCACGCCGCCGAAATAGGCTTCGCAAGCCCAGCCAGGTTGTCTGTGAAATCCATCCCAAACGGGATTGCCGCTGCCGTCCCGATCCCTGAGGCGTGAGGCCATAGCCACTGAGGGCAGTGCGAACGGTCATGCTGGTCCCTGTCCAAAGGGGGATGATCGCGGCGAGTAAGGGAATCCCCAACCCGACGGCAACGCTTACCAGGATCGTTCCCCAGGACCAATGGAATGGACCCAGATCCAGGATAGCAAGATTTGCCAGGAATTGTGTAAAGTACTGGCCACCCACCATACCAAGCCCAATACCCAACACCGTTCCGACGATGGCGTAGATGGCGACAGAGAAGAGATAGCCGCGTATGACCGTGGTGCGGGACGCACCGATCGCCTTCATCATGCCAATGATGGGGATTTGCTCGGTCACGAGCGTCGAAACCGTATTGATGATCAGGAAGGCAGTCAGGATCAGGGCAATGATGGCCAAAGCGCGCATAATCACGAAGAGGCCATTCGTATAGCCGGGATCGTAGGCATTTGCTGTCGTGGACGAACTCAGAATCGTGATCCCCCGAGCTCGCAAGAGCACACTCAGGTTCTGCGCTGTCGTATTGAGTGTTGTGGTGTCACGTACCTTCACTTGCAAGTCGTTGACGCCTGTGTAGCCTGCTATCTGATTCAGATCTTCCAGACGCATATACGCTCGCGCCGACCCAGTATAGAGGGCGTCACCAAGGCCGAGGGTACGTACCGTTCCCACGACACGTAATGTCTGGAAGCCCGAAGGTGTCAAGACGGCGATGGAATCGCCGATCTTGAACGATTGCAAATCCATGTCGCTGTGTTCCATCAATACTTCACCGGCCCCTGGCCAGTGTCCATCTAGTAACTGGAACGGTTCCAGCGTGATGTGTTGCAGATCCGCATAGCCAACGATCCCGATTTTGACATGCCCGGGAGCGACAGTAGTTTGCCAACGTGTTCGGTAGTAAGTCCGTCCCTGAGCCACTGCAATATTGGGTTGCGAACTCAGATTGGAGACGATTGCCGGATCGGTGCTCTGAACGGTAAAATCTATATTGGGTGCCGCCGCACGGCTGGCCGAATACGAGAACGCATCATACAGGGCAGTGTTGGTGACGTTGATCGCGGTCAGGCCAGAGACCCCTATCAGGATGCCAAGGATCACCAAAATAGTGCGACCTTTGCGCCGCGTCACATCGGTTACGGCTTTACGCCACAGGGCACTTGTGGTATGGGCCATTACAGCACCTCACTGGCAGGCAACGCCGTTGTACCACGCGCGGCAACAATCCGGCCATCCAATAACGCGATCTGCGCACTCGCGCGTTCAGCAAGATGTGGATCGTGCGTGACGTAGATGACGGTTTTCCCCTGGCTCGGAAGCTCGGCAAGGATATCAAAGATCTGATGAGCAGTCTTCGAATCTAGATTGCCAGTGGGTTCATCGGCGACGATCACGGGAGGATTATTCGCGAGGGCACGAGCGATGGCAACCCGCTGTTGCTGCCCACCGGAGATCTGGGTTGGGAGCCGATCGGCAACCTCGGTGGCTAATGCCATGCTTAAGCATGTCATAGCCCGCTCGCGCCATTGACGACGCGGGATGGTTCCGCCCAGTTCCAGCGCCAGCAGAATGTTTTCCAGTGCGGTCAATGTGGGGATGAGTTGGAAGAACTGAAAGACGATACCAATATGCTTGCCACGCCAACGCGCCAATTCATCTTCACGCCGCCCCCACAGCTCAGTTTCAGCGAAGCGAATGATGCCGCTGGTGGGCCGGTCGATGCCCGTCAGCAAATTCAGCAACGTCGATTTGCCGCTCCCGGAAGGACCATTAATGGCGAAAAGGCTCCGTTCGGGAATCGAGAAAGTCAGGTCATCCAGAATCGTCGTTTTCTGGCCGTTGTTGCCAATGATGCGGCTTACCCGCTCGACCTGGACAAGCGTGGTACCAGTTGATGCTGCCTGAGTGGTAAATTGCTCTTGTGTTCCCATGAAGACACACCTTTCTGATAATCTCTCAACCAAGCATATGCTGATTGTTACAATGTGACGCAATGATGGTGAGGATATCCATCGTCCTGAGCTGTCGCCCATATTCTTCCGGTCCCCGATGCACCAGGTTCTTGCGGTCCAACGGTGGTTTACTTGCTACCTGAAACATCTGCTTGACCGGCTTTGACGCAAACGACCGAAATCAATGGCATTGCTACATCACGCACTTTTTTGAGCAATCCATACAATGCGGCCTGATCGACCACCGAGCCGGTTAACAGCGTCTCGCCGTTGTCTTCCAGCGTGATGGCCAGGCCCCCAAACCAGTCTGTCCACTCGCGACCCAGATGGCCCTTGATCCTGATTTGATAGACCATTGGTTGACCTGGATTCATTTCCGAGTTGATTTCGTTTGACATGACCCTGTCCCTCTTGTGGCCGGTCAGAACCGTCTGTACCACTTGCTCGATCTACCAGGAGCATAGCTCCACTACGGTCTTCACGTCTAGACACGAAAGTGTTGTTTGGGGTGTTGTTTTGTGGAGGTAGTGAGAGAGGAGCAGTGCTCAAGCTTTGGCTTGATGGATCACTTGCGGGCAGTTCGCGGATACCCGCGTGTGTGGGCAACTTGACGTGGAGGCTACAACAGACCCAACTCGCGGGCACGTGCGACCGCTTCGGTGCGCCTTTGGACCTGGAGTTTGCCAAAGATTTTCCGATTGTGTCCTTTCACCGTGTCCAAGGCGAGGAAAAGTCGCTCGCTCATCTCCTGATTCGAGAGTCCTTGCGCCATGAGGTGGAGGACTTCCAACTCGCGTTGGCTCAATGGCTCGATCAGGGGCTGGGCAGGTGGGGGCAGAGACGAGGTGTCTTCGCGCTGCTGCTCCTCAGCTTCACATACCGCCAGCAACTTCCCGAGATAGTCTGGCAGCATCCCAAGAGCCGCTGCTTCGGACAAGAGGTGAGCCATTGGCCTCCCCTCGTCGACAAAGAGACGGATGAAGCCGCCCGGCGAGGCTATCGCCAGCGCGTCACAGAGCAGGTGCACCGCCTGGTCCTGTTCGCCATGCGCCTGGAGCGCGACCGCCTGCAGCACCAGCACCTTGAGCCGTTCATCCTCCCACCCCTTTGCCTCCACCTGCCGTCGCCATGACCCCAGCACCGCCAGTGCTGCGGATGGGTCTCCCTGGGCCAGGTGAACCCGGGCCTGGCTGAGAGGGAGACCGTGCGTCTGCGCCAGTTGAGCGGCCGCCGAAAGACTCCCCTGGCGAAGCAACGTCAGCACTTGGGCGGCAGCAACCTCAGGCATGCGATACACAAAGTTTTGCTGGCGGGCGGACTGACTGGCCTCGGAAAGCCTCGCGGCCGCGCCGGCCACATCTCCCTGGGCCAGTTGCAGGCGGGCAAGCAACACCTCACAGAGCACGAATCTGTCAATCACTCTCTCATACTGCCGTGCCAGGTGGAGGCTCTGTCGCCCGTGCGCGAGAGCGGCCTCCAGGTCGTTCCATTCGTAGAGGACACGGGCCAGGCCAAGATGCGCTTCGTAGATAATCTGAAGCGGCTGATCCCCTGCCAATTGCAGGACGCGCCGGTAGGTCTCGGCTGCCAGAGAGAGCTGGTTGTCTGCTTCCTGGACGTTGCCCAGGCCGATGGTCGCCAAGATGGTGGTGAAGATATCCCCGGATGCCTGGCTGAGAGCGATGGCTGAAGTCAAGGCCCGGCGGGCTGCGGCACGGTCTCCCAGGAGGAGGTAGGCAAACCCCAGCGTCCAGTGAGCGGTCGTGCGGAAAGCCAGGTTGTTAGGGTCCAGGTACTCTAGAGCGCGGCGCGACTGGGCAAGCATGGGTTCTACCTGGTACCGAGTGAGAGCCAACGTCGCCCTGGCGGCGGCAATTTGTCCGACAAGGTTGCGGGTCTTATCGTCCGCTTCGGTGCCTTGCAGGGCGGCTTCAGCCGCTTGTAGTTTCTCTTCCACGCCGGTCGTTTGGCCATTCACCAGCAACAACGAGGCATACCTCGCCCACAACGCGGGCCTGGCATTCAGCACGGTCGTCGGCAGCGACTCCAGCCAGTCCAGTAGAGCAGTCACCGCGCCACGAAAATGCAGGGGCATCCCCTTTCCTTCCATCAGACGCTCGGCGCGCTCAACATCATGGGCGGCAGCAGCATGGTGAAACGCTTCTATCTCCTGGCCATGGTCTTCATACCATACGCTGGCACGGATGTGCAATTCGTTCACAGGGCTTTCCGCATCTCCTGGAGATGAGGCGATGCTCTGGTGGAGTCGCTGCCGCAGCAAATCAGCGAAGAGCTGGTGATAGCGGTACCAACACCGCTCGTTGTCCAGAGGGATGATGAACAGGTTGGCGTGTTCGAGATATTCCAGGGTTTCTTGCCCGGAAGCAGACGGGGCGAGCAGAACGGCATCACAAAGGGGGCCGCACAGGCGGTCGAGGATAGAGGTGCGCAGCAAGAACGTCTGGACGCGTTCGGGCTGCTGTTGCAGGACTTCTTCAACCAGATAGTCCAGCACGAAATGGTGGCTGCCGGTGAAAGATCTGATGAAGCCGGCGGCATCTGGCTGTCCCTGCAGGGAAATTGCAGCCAATTGCAGGCCGGCAATCCAGCCTTCGGTGCGCCTTTCCAGGGCGGCGATGTCTTCTGCTGAGAGGGTGAGGCCCATCACCTGGTTGAGAAATCCCGCGGCTTCGGAGGGGGTAAAACGCAAGTCTGTGACGCGCACTTCGGTCAATTGGCCCCCGACGCGTAACCGGGCCAATGGCAGTGGTGGATCCTCACGGGTGGCGATGACCAGGTGCATGTGTGGTGGCAGATGCTCGAGCAGAAAGGTGAGGGCATGGTCAACCGGTTTGGCATCAATCACGTGGTAGTCGTCAAGGACGAGGACGAAATGGTCTGAGATGGTGGTCAGGTCATTGAGCAGGGCTGTTAGAATCGCTTCGGGTGGCGGTGGCTGAGGGGATTGGAGCACCCCCGACACCCCTTCTCCAATAGTGGCCGCAATCGTCTGCAACGCAGCGACGAGGTACGTCAGAAAGCGTGTGGGGTCGTTATCCCCTTCGTCCAGTGACAGCCAGGCGGTCGGTCGCTGGCAACCGAGGACCCATTCACTGACCAGCGTGGTTTTCCCAAAGCCGGCGGGGGCAGAGATGAGGATCAGGTTGCGGTGCAGCCCCTCGTTCAGCCGCTCGAGCAGGCGGGGGCGGATGACAACTTTAGGCCGAAGCGGAGGGATATACAGTTTAGTGGCTAGAATTGGCGTAGGCATGAGCCAATTATACAAACCATAGTTCTCCGCTGTCAACTACAGCGCTTTGTTGGGGTGAGCTGTTCTGTTCCACCGTGATGACTACATTTCCCTTTTTGTGTCCTGTTTCGACATACCTGTGGGCTTCGGCTTCACCGCAACAGGGGTAAGGGCTGCCACTCGAGAAACGATTTCGCACTGTGGCGCGTGTTCCTTATGAGAAGTTGGTGTGCGAAGAGTGTATCACATTTCCTCTGAGCACACGAAAAAATGGTTGACCTTGTCATTGCGAAGCAAGGATTCTATAGTATTTGAAAAAGGCATCTAGCGCAGGGGAGTCGAGGCGAAAGCGCATGGCAACCACATCGAAAAAGTTTCACACGAGTTTCCAGACAGGGCAATCTGAACATTTCGTCCAGTTCTGTGAGACTGACGCGTTCCTCATAGACTCGGTGAGCGCATTCATCGGCGCAGGCTTGAGGGCGGGGGATGTTGTCATCGTTCTGGCCACGAAGCCGCACACAGAAAGCCTTGAGGAAAGATTAAAGGGAGACGGGCTGGAAGTCGCTGCCGCCCGCGTGCGAGGCCAATACGTCTCAATGGATGCGGCAGCGACGCTGTCGAAGTTCATGGTCGATGGGTCGCCAGAGCCAGGGCGCTTCGCTGAGGTCGTTGGGAGCATGATTGCCCTAGCGGCGCAGGGTCAGCGCCACGTGCGCATCTTTGGGGAAATGGTCGCGCTCCTTTGGGCAGAGGGGAACCGGGCGGCGGCGGTCCGCCTGGAAGAACTCTGGAACGATCTGGGCAAGACCCATTCCTTCTCGCTCTGCTGTGCCTATCCGATGCAGGGCTTTGGCGGGGAAGTGTACAAGGAGGAGTTCACCGAGATCTGCCAGCAGCACTCCCGGGTCATCCCCGCCGAGAGCTACACCCTGCTCTCCAGCGCGGACGAGCGCCTGCGTGCTATTACGCTGTTGCAACAGAAGGCAAACTCGCTCGAAGCCGAGATAGCGGAACGGAAGGGAGCGGAGGAGCAACTGCGGGTTTCTGAAAATCGCTATCGCCGTCTCTTTGAAGCGTCCAAAGACGGGATACTGATGGTCGACCCTCGCACAGGCACAATTACCGATGCTAATCCTTTCATGACAGAGTTGCTGGGCTACACACGCGAGCAGTTGCTGGGGCAGGAACTCTGGCGAATCGGCCTGTTTCGGGACCGGGAGGCCAACCTGGAGGCCTTGCGGGAATTGCGGGAGAAATATGTTCTCCGTTACGAGACTGTGCCGCTCCACACCAAAGACGGGCAGCGGCGGCAGGTGGAGTTCGTGAGCACCCTTGACCAGGCAAATGGACACAGTGTCATCCAATGTAACCTACGCGACATCACTGAACGCAAGCGGGCAGAAGAGGCTCTTCTTCACCTGGCCGCCATTGTGGAGTCTTCTGATGACGCTATTCTTGGCAAAAATCTGGAGGGCATCATCACCAGTTGGAATGCGGCGGCCGAGCGCATGTATGGTTATAGTGCCGAGGAGATTGTGGGCCAGCCGGTCACGCTGCTCTTTGCACCGGATCGACAAGATGAATTTACGCAGATCATGGCGCGCATTCGCCGCGGAGAGCGTGTTGACCACTACGAGACGGTGCGTGTGCGGAAAGATGGCACCCGCCTGACTGTCTCCGTCACCATTTCCCCGATCAAGGATAGCAGCGGCACCATTATTGGGGCGTCTGCTATCGCCCGTGATATCACCGAGCGCAAGCAGTTGGAAGCCAAATTCCGGCGGCTGTTTGACTCCAACCTCATCGGCGTATTTGTCGCGGATTTTGCTGGCACCTTTCTGGATGCCAATGATGCCTTTCTCGGTGTACTGGGCTACACCCGAGCAGAATTGCTTGCAGGAACCATGCAGCGCGATGCCCTCACCCCTCCTGAATTTCACTCCCTGAGCCAAAATGCAGTGAAAGCGCTGCAAGAAACGGGCGCGTCGGGCGCGTACGAAACAGAGTACCTGCATAAAAGTGGCAGACGGATACCTGTGCTGGTGGCCGTGACGCGCATTGAGCAAACCGAGACCTGCATGGGCTTCGTCTTAGACATCAGTGGGCGCAAAGAACTGGAGAAACGGAAAGATGAGTTTATCAGTATGGCGAGTCATGAACTCAAAACACCCCTCACCAGTTTCAAGGGCTTTCTCGGTCTCTTGCAACGGCGGTTGACCACACAAGGAGATGAACAAGCGCTCCACTACGTTGCCCGCATGGATGCCCAGGTGAATAGGTTAACCAAACTCGTCAACGAGCTACTCGATCTTTCCAAGATGCAGACAGGCCAACTCGACTACCGGGAAGAACGCTTTGAGGTGGATGCGCTGGTACAAGAGATCGTGGAAAACGTCCAGGGGACGACACAGACGCATCGCCTGCTGCTTGAGGGGCAAATCGGGGCCGAGGTGTGTGGGGATCGAGACCGCATTGGGCAAGTGCTGATTAACCTCCTGAATAATGCGATCAAGTATTCTCCCTGGGCAGACACGGTGCTGGTACGTGTCGCGAAAGACCAAAACAAGGCCCTTGTGTGCGTCCAAGATTTTGGGATCGGGATCGCCAAAGAGCATCAACACAAGATTTTTGAGCGGTTCTACCAGGTCACTGACCCCGAAGAAAAAACCTATCCTGGGCTGGGCATTGGCCTCTACATCTCCTACCAGATAGTCAAGCGACACGGCGGACGGATGTGGGTAGAGAGTAAGAAAGGCGAAGGGGCAGCGTTCCAATTTACGCTGCCTCTCGTATAAGAGGGAAAGGACAAGCCTCTTCGGAGCATGGGTGAAGAGCCGATATGCAGAGCGAACAGAAAAAAATCCTCGTGGTTGATGACGAGCCAGACATTTTAGCATTTCTGCAAGCGCTCTTGGAACAAGAAGGCTACACCGTTGCGACCACAGACAAGGCGGAGTACGTAGAGAAGCTGCATGATGACGACCTGCCCGAACTCATCCTCACTGATGTCTTCCTCTCGGGGAAAGATGGGCGAGAAATTGTCAAACGACTGAAGAGCCAGAAGGAAACCAGGCACATTCCGGTGATCATGTTTTCAGCCCATCCCAATGCTGAGCAGACCGCACGGGCGGCTGGGGCTGATGATTTCGTGGCGAAACCTTTTGAAATGGATGAGGTCCTGGCAAAGATCGCAAAACATATCTAGGACTATCCAACAGAACAGATCTTCCACCTCGCACATCATTTTGAGAGCGATGCTCGCAAGGTGGACATCGGCCATGTCGAGGTGGAAGGGTTGGCATTTCCTGCTGCTCATTCTGAGGTGCAGCAGCAGAGCAAGCCGAAACGTCGGAGGAAAGCGAAGACCACGCCCCGTGCGAAAGATCATTTTTTGCTGATGGCCGGATTGGGCATCGACGCAGCAGTGATGGGGCATGTCTCCAAAACGTTGAAGTATCAGGTCGGCCCGCTCGCGGTTGGGGTCTCTGCGGCCCAGGAATTGCCAGCGCAGCATCCATTCCCCGTAGAGATACGAGCAGGCAGTGCAGATGTCCTCTGGAAAGGCGAAGCCCTCCAGGTGGTCATCGGCAATACCCGCCAGTATGCCAATATCGTCCAGATGACGCCCGACGCCTACATCGATGATGGGATTCTCGATGTCTGTGTGCTAACGGCGGGTGACCCACTGACGACGATGCAGCAACTTGTCTCCCTTCTGTTACGGCGCACACCCGATCACCTGAGCGCTGAGTACTTCCACGGTGCCCACCTCTCGATCAGCGTTCCGGCTTCGATTGCGCTGCAGCTGGATGGCAGCGCGGTGAAGCTCAAAGACTACCTGAGCAAGACAGACCGTGAGGCGCTCGTCCACGCGGACGATGTAGCACAGGTGATGGTGACGTACCTCTTCGCTGCGCTGCCACACGCCTTACAGGTAGCGATCCCACGCGCGTATGATGATAGCTTGTTTCAGGCGTCAGATTCCGCTGACCAGCAACCAGAGGAAAGTGCACAGGCTCCAGCTGAGCAAAAGCAGGACCAGAGTTCTCAGCAACAAAAGGATGAACAGTTACAGGACCAGCAGCAGCACCATGGCAAGCAATCTGAGCAGGAACGGCAGGAAGCGCTTGAGCAGGTCAAAGCGCTGCTCTCTCAGGGACGCAAGGTAACGGAAGTGGGTATCAGCGCGAATCCTGGGAAGAAGGAGGCGTATATCGTTGCGGGGAGTGCAACCAAGCAGCGTACTGGCGAAACGCTGCCTGTAGCGGTGTCTATTGGTAAGCGTGCGACGGTGAGAAGACAGACGGGAGAGGATGTCGCCTCTGCGGTGGTGAGAACGCTGCATGAGGGCGACACCATCGTCGTCGAGGGGAAGAAGAGCAAGCGTGGCACGATTCGGGCCACACAAGTCGTCATTTAGGGCCGCATGGCCACGCTTAAACTGAGGAGCGAGGGGGAGCTATAGGATGCCGGCCGCGTAACCGAAACGGGCGAGTACAGTCATCAAGTGACTGGACGCCGCATTTCGTGCAGCGCGATTTGCTGCACGGCCTGCATCCTGTGCTCCTTCAGGGACACGTAGATTTGATTTCATACTGTTTCTCCCTGATGAGTCTGAGACCTGGTCTAAACACTTCTACGTCTTCCGACGAAGAGGTTGTAGAGTAGCACAATGACCGCTATCACGAGTAGCAGGTGAATCAAGCCGCCTCCAATATGGATGGCAAGAAAGCCGATGAGCCATAGCACAACGAGAACAACAACAATTGCCCAAAGAATACTCGTTAACATAACTTATTGTCCTTTCTTATGACCTTTCTCTTTATGCTGTTTCAAGACAGTGCGAGCGGCAACTTCTTCGGCACGGTCTCCATACCGACCACTCTTTTCGGCAGACTCTTTAATGTGCTCATATTGGCGTTGCTCTTTCTCACTGCTATGTGGTACACGGTTGAAATCGTTGCTTCGTTTCAGGTGATACAATAGTTGCCTGCGTCGTCATTGAATATGTCACCTTTTGCGTATCTCGTACGTGTATTGAGAAGGCCTGTAGGGAGAAAAAGTTGAGGGAATCACATCTCTCCCTTGCCCTCAAAACAGAGGCACAACCAGGCTGATATCCCTATCCTTGTCAAGGATTGACTTTCCTGGAGAGGGATAGAAGACAGACGTTCTCTCACTAGAGAAAGGAGCAGAAACATATATGACGACAACAAATGAACGCTCAACCATGATAGCTGTTTTTGCAGACCCTGATCAAGCGAATCAGGCCATCGACAATCTTCGCCATGCTGGATATAGCTATGACCAGATCAGGTTAGTGAAGCGCGGAACGAACAGTTTTATCGAGGACCTTAAGAGTTTGTTTACGGGCCAGACAACTGCCGCGACAAACTCGGCTGATGACTGGATGAGAATAGGTGTGCCAGAGCAGGATGCACGCAACTATCAAAGTGAAATTGATGCAGGGCGCAGCATCGTGCTTATCAAAGCCGTTGGTAGTCCAGAGCAGGCTCTCGGCATCCTGCGTCAGAGCGGGGCATATGATATTGCGTTTCGCCTGAGAACTGCACAACCGGCTATGGCGCCGGGAGCCTACAATCCCAATGCTCAACCGGGAACCTATGATGCACAGTCCCAGCCAGTTCCAGCCAACACACAGGACGAACGAAGGGCCTGACCGTCACAAGCAAACGGTCATTTTTACAGGAGGGGGAGTGCTTCAAGCATTCTTCCTCCTGTTTTCATGAGCATCTCGCTCGATCGGCTTGGGAAGGCCTTCACGGTGCTCTGACCTATTTTCGCAAGGATCCCAGGCCTACCTTCAGTAGAGGCTTCGCACGCTGAAAGTAGGTTTTTACCGTGGCCTCCTGCATATGGAGCAGCCGGCCAATCTCTGCATAGCTGAGTTGAGAAGCATAGCGCAGCAGCACCACGGCACGAAACTTGGGCGGCAAGGCCCGGATGGCTTTGAGCAGGGTATCCTGCACCTCCCGTCGTTCGACCACTTCCTCGGGAAGAGGACTTAGATCCTGCATGGTATCTAAGAGTGGCTGTTCCTCCTCCTCTGTCCCTTTCTCCAGCTCGGAGAAAGGGATGGCACGCTTGCGCCGCAATTCATCCAGGCAGCGGTTGCGCGCCACCTGGTACAACCAGGCTTTCAGCGGCTCTCCGGTGCGCAGCTTGGG
>Ga0070707_100004846_pt1 | contig 12611 bp, 10 predicted proteins | sample KBSK5502metaG_FD_65468 | JGI IMG/M metagenome (GOLD analysis project Ga0070707, IMG submission 65468) | Corn, switchgrass and miscanthus rhizosphere microbial communities from Kellogg Biological Station, Michigan, USA - KBS K5-50-2 metaG | ecosystem: Host-associated > Plants > Roots >... | reverse complement strand
GGAAACGTCACCGCCACACCACTCCCTCCTACCGCGCTAACGCAATCTCGCCAGCATCTGCTGCCGCCACTGCTCGGTCGGCTCGATCTCGTTGAACGTGAACACGTGGATGCCGGCCACTTTCATCTCCGGGCGCGCCAGCTCCGGCATCAAACCCGTGGCGAACCGCTCAGGAGCGTAACCGCCCGGCTGGATCATGCGCATGAGCCAGTTCGTATGGCCGCGGAGGAATCGCGCCGAGTCGGCGATCCCGATGCGAGTCGACACGCGCAGCAGCTTCGCCGGATCCGCGACACCCGCCATCCCGATGAAGATCGGTAGCACAACCCGGCGCTTGCGCACGCGTCCGACCCACTTCTTCACCACCCGCACGTCGAAGCAGAGGTTGCTCACGATGTAGGTCGCCAGGCGGCGCTTGTCCCACATCGCCTGGATCGTGAGGTCGTCGTCGATGAAGCCGTGGCGTTCCGGATAACCGGTGACGCCGATCTCTTTCATCGCCGGCGCATGGCTCGCAATCGCCTCGAGCAGCGAGATCGAGTCCGGAAACTCGCCCGCGGGCTCCTGCGAGTCGCCAGCCACGACGAAGACCCGGCCGCCGATCGCGGCGAGCCTCCCGAGGATCTCCTTAAGGTGCGATTCGTCGCGCACCAGCCGCGCGGCCAGGTGTGGCACCACGTCATAGCCCTTCGCGGACAAGTTTTCCGCGAGCGCAAGCGTCGCCTCGATCCCGCGCCGCGGCGACGAAGTGACCGTGATCGTGACCTCGGACGGGACGTTGCGCACCACCAGGTCCCCGGCCTCTTCGGTAGGCAGGACCTCGTAACGGGGGTGAGACAGGAAACGGGTTAATGCTTCCCTGGAGATCGGGTCCAGGCGCAGACGGGACGTCTTGGCGGGGCGCGCAGCGATCACCATCACACCCGGTGTCGCACTATACGCCCCTGTCGCGCATAGCGCAACGCGGCTAAGCGCGAAGAGGGAAGGGCGCGGGCAAGGTGAGGATCACGTTGCGGTCGGCCGAGGTTCCCGCCCGCGTGGTCAGGGCTCCCGCGATCGGGTCGTTGAAAGCCAGCTGCCGGTGCAGCCCCGCCATCTCTGAAGGCGTGAGCGCGGGCCCCGGATCGGCCGGGCCGTCGTGGTCGACCATCGTGCAGGCGATCGCCAGCTGCCCGCCGGCCGCGTCGAAGATCTCGACGACCCTCCCCTGGCAGGGCCAGTCGACCATCGAGCCGGTGGTCACCTCCCAGAAACCGACGGACGAGCCCTCGCGGCTGGCGTGCGGCTGCACGCGGTTCATGTGGATGTGCCCGTTCAGGCACAGGATCACGTTGGCGAACCGGTGCAGCATCCGCAGCAGCTCGTCGCCCTGGGCGGCACCCGCCATGCGCTCATTGCGCAGCGCGAACAGCGGGTGGTGCGAGGCGATGACAACCAGACGGTTCGCGTTCGACGTGCGCACAGCCTCGCCGGCAGGGCCCGTGTAGACCGCGTGAACCTCGACGAGCCTCTCCTCGAGCCACGCGAGCTGATCGCGGTCGATGCTTCCGTCCGCGCCTCCTGCGCGGCATGACGTGTCCAGGACGATGAGGCGGACGGCGCTCGTGTCGTGCACGTAATACGCGGTGCGGTCGCGCCGGTTGGTCGGCGAGAAGCCGTGACCGTCGGGCCTCGCGCCCGGCTGGAAATGCGCTTCGACGAACGCGGCGATGTCGAGTGGCCTGCGGCCAGGGTCGGCCGAGACCGCAACGGTGGCGCCGGACATGAAGTGCTGCGGTCGCGTGACGAACGTGTCAAGCGCCGTCGCCGCGTCCAGACCTTCGGGGACGCTTATGGGCTTGCGCCGCGCGACCATCGCACGCGCCAGCTCGCGAGTCACGATGCCAACGCCCTGGCACAGCTCCTCATGATTGCCGTGGCATCCGATCCATTGCATTCGCAAGCCTTGCGACTCAAACGGCCTCATCGCCCGGTCGAGCAGGCCCGGCACGAGTGGGAAGCCGTGGGCCAACCGGAACTGGTCCGGGCCGAAGCCGCCGCCGTCCGGCTTCCAGAAGATGTCGTCGGGCCAGCCGGGCGATTGCACCGACTCGATCTCGGGCCCGCCTGAGGCCGGGCTCACCATGCCGCCTTCGAACAACGCGACGTACGTGGCGAACTCGTTGACTTGCGCGTTGTCGATCGCATCACCCGTCATGACCAGGAGCTGAAGAGGGCTGCCGCTGACCGGCGCCGCCTCGATCGCGTTTATCGCCCGCACCATCGCGGCGATCGCGTGGGAGTTGAGTGCCTCCTGCGGCCGCTGCATCGTCAGCAGCTCGCGGAACCGCGCGTCGCCCGCAAAGCGATTCAAGAACTCGAATCGCGCGGGCGACTCGACGTCGGTCACGTGCAGGTCCGTCATATGACCGATCGCAAGCAGCGCGCTGCCTCGCGCCACGACGTCGTGGCCAATCGGACCCGTGAGCTCGGTGCGCACCGAATGGCGCTCGCCTTCAGCGGTGACAAGGGACCGATACGACGACGAAGAGCCCGCGCGCAGCACGGGACCGGGCACGATGCGCTCGTGGACGGTCAGCAAGGGGTCAGGCTTCGGCCGCGGCTTTCTCGTCCCTCGCGATGAGGACGGGGTCGGGGCGCAGCGTCAGGCGCACGCGCGAGCCTGCCGGGTTCGCCGACGCCTGCGACGTCGGCATCTGCGCCAGCACGATGACGTCGCCGAGGTCGACGGTGACGCGGCTCGTTGCGCCGAGGAAGGCCACCGCGATGACGGTGCCCACCAGCGGCCCGGCGCCCGCGTCGCCGTCGGACGCGAGAGACACGGCCTCTGGGCGAACCAGCGCCACGGCCGGGCCGTCGGGGGTATCGGGTTTCACCAGCGGCAGCCGGGTCCCGCGGACGATCACCTCGCCGCCCTTGACGTCGCCTTCCATCCGGTTGGTCAGGCCTACGAACTCGGCGACAAACGGCGTCGCCGGTCGGGAGTAAATGGTCGTTGGCGGGCCCAGCTGCTCCAGCCGTCCCTTGTTCATCACGCCGACGCGGTCGGCGATGGCCAGCGCCTCCTCCTGGTCGTGCGTGACAAAGAGCGTCGTGGTGCCTACCTCGAGCTGCACACGCCGGATCTCATCACGCAAGCGGCCGCGGACCTTGGCGTCGAGCGCCGAGAGGGGCTCGTCGAGCAAGAGGACCTTGGGCTGGATAGCGAGCGCGCGCGCCAAAGCGACGCGCTGCTGCTGGCCGCCGGAGAGCTGGTGGGCGTACTTGTGGGCGTGCGGAGAAAGCCCCACCAGCTCCAGCATCTCGCCGGCCCGCCGTTTCTGCTCCGCAGCCCCCACCTTGTGCAAGCTCAACCCGAACGCCACGTTCTGCATCGCTGTCATGTGGGGAAAAAGCGAGTACGCCTGAAAGACCATCCCCACATCGCGCCGGTTTGCACCGAGATGGGTGACATCCGTGCCGCCAAACAGCACCCGACCGCTGGTGACCTCGTCGAGGCCTGCGACCAGCCGGAGCGCGGTCGTCTTGCCGCAGCCTGACGGTCCGAGCAGCGCGACGAGCTCGCCAGGCGCGATCGTCAGGGAGAGCTCATCGAGTGCGACCACACCAGCAAAGACGCGGCGCAGCTGCTCCAGCCGCACCTCGATCCCCGAACGTTCGCCGGCCCGGTCTAGCTGTGGTTTTGAAGCAATCACGTCAGGCCTCCTCGGCGCGCGCCACCCGATCCCGCGGGCGGCCGATGAACGAAAGGATCATGAGCAGCGCGAAGGCGAACAGCAGCGACGCCACGGCCACGGCGATCGACGTGCCGGCACTGACGAAGCTCTCGTAGAGGATCGCCACCTGCATGTTCTCGTAGAAGAGCAGGTTCGCAAAGGTGAATTCACCGAGTACGAGGGCGACCGACAGCAGGCACGCGTTCAAGATCGCCGTCGAGATGTTAGGAACGATCACCCGCATCATCACGGTGCCCCATCCAGCCCCCAGGCTGCGCGCCGCCTCGGTCAGGGTCTTGAGATCGATGGATGCAAGACCGGCGTCCAGCGTGCGATACGTATAGGGCAGGACGAGGATGAGGTAAGCAAGCGCGAGCATCAAAATCGAGTCGCTCACGTTGATCTTGATCCACCGGTATAGCGGGACCATCCCGACGACCAGTGCGATGGCCGGCACCGTCAGCGGCAGCAGGCAGATGAACTCGATGATTCTCTTTAAACCGGGCAGACGTAGTCGCACCCAGACCATGGTCGGCAGCAGCAGGAGCAGCATCGCGATCGAAGTGATCACAGCCAGCTGTAGCGAGGCCGTGATCGCCTGGACCAGGTCGGGGACCGTGATGATGGCTTTCCATGCGTCCAGCGTCCGCGGTGAGGTGACGGTGTCGCCCCGAGTCGAGAACTCGAACATGGCGCCGATCGGTATCAGGAAGAACGCTCCCAGCACGAGGAAGACGGCCACGCGAAAGACGCTCAGCTTGAGACGGCGAGCGCGGCTCACGCGATCCGGCTTCGGCGGCGATCGCTCATCGCAGCCACTGTGAGCTCCGTCGCTGGAGCACCGCGTAAAGCACCGTGACCAACGCCACGATGACGATCATCGCCAGGGCCAGCGCCTTCGCCAGCCCTGGCTGGGCGCGCCCGGTTTCGCTGGTCAGGAGGTTGCTGATCGCCAGGGGGACGATCTTGCTGCCCTGGGAGATCAGGGCCTGTGCCGTGGCGTAAGCGGAGAACGCGTTTGCGAACAGCAGTAGGGTGCAGCCCAGGAACGATGGGGCCAGGAGAGGGCCCGCCACGTAGCGCCAGTAGTGCCATGTGTTGCCGCCCAGGCTCTCGGTCGCCTCACGCCACTGCGGCCGGATCCCATCGAGCGCCGGCAGGAAGACGATCACCATGAGCGGGATCTGGAAGTAGCAGTAGAGGAGCGTCAGGCCGGTCAGCTCGTACAGCCAGACACCGTTGGGAAAAATGTCGATGCGGTGGTCCAGCAGGAACACAGTGACCAGGCCTGTGGCGGGCCCGAGCGTGGCGAGGAAGGCAAAGGCAAGCGTGACGCCGCCGAATTGTGCGAGCACGCCAGACGCCGAAGTCACTGAGCGCCGCAGGATTCCGCGTGGATTCCCGGTGACTACCGCGTAGGCCAATAGCGCGCCGGCGATTCCCCCGACCAAAGCGCTCACCAGAGAAACCACCGCGGTGTTCATGAACGCCTGGACGAGAAATGGCTGGTTGATGGATGTGAAGTTGGACAACGTCAGGCTCCCGTCCCTTGCGGCAAATGACCCGGCAACGAGGAGCAGCGTGGGCAAAAGCAGGAACACGCCCACATAGGCGAAGAACGGCACCACCCCAAGCCACGTGAGAGGCAGCCGCCGCCCGCCCCGACCTGGGCGAGCGGCGGTGCTAACGACCGTGATGCCGGCGGACGTCACCCGATGGCCGCCGACCAGTGGGCAGAGACGTAAGTTCCGGCCGCGACCTGCTGATCCTGGGTCGGGTACAGCGGCGTGCCGGTCACCGCCGGCAGTGCCGCCAGAGCTGTGGGGTCAATCGATCCAGACGTCTTCATCGCCGTCTGGCGGACGGGCCTGCAAGCACCCTTCAGATAGATGTTCTGCCCGGCGTCGGAGTAGACGAATTCCTCCCACAGCCGAGCGGCGGCCGGGTGTGGAGCCGTCTTGCTGATCGCCTGTGCGTACGACCCGAAGATCGTCGCGTTAGCCGGCACGAAAACCTTCCACGAAGGAACGTCCGAAACGTGGGTGAGCGAGTTGTAGTCCCACTGGAACAGGACCGGCGTCGTGCCGGCCTTGACCGTGGCCGAGGTGCCGATCACGGGCACGAAGTTGCCCGCCACCTTCAGCTGGTGGAAGAAGTCGACGCCCTTGCTGACGTCGTCCAGCGATCCGCCGTTGGCGACGGACGCCAAGATCACGCCGTTCAGGGCCTGGTTGGACTGAGTCGGATCGCCAGCCAGCGCGACCATGCTCTTGAAACCGGGCCCGAGCAGGTCCGCTACCGAGCTGATCGTGCCTCCGGGCACCCTCTTCGAGTCGTAGCCGATGGCCATGAAGCCTCCGTAGTCCGAGTACCACAGACCGCTGGCTTCCTTGAGGCTGCCGGGGATGTCGCTCCACGTCGAGACCTTGTAAACGGCGAAGACCGACGTGTTCGATACAGCGACCTTCAGACCCACGTCCACGACGTCAGGGGCTGAGGATGTGCCGGACTGCTGGTTGATGGCGTCGACCTCTTGCTGGCTGCTCCCGTTGGGGTTGGCCGAGTTGACGGTGATGCCGGGGTACTTGGCCTTGAAGGCGTCGATCATGAAATTGCCGCCGGACTGCCCGGACGGTGCTGGTCCGTAGTTGCACCAGTTGGGCGGGAGGGCGATGACGTTGAGCACCCCTTCGGCCTTGGCGGCGGCCACGAGGGCATCCATCCCGCCCCCGCCGGCAGCCGAGGTCTGCTTGGACCAGTCGACCGAGCCCGCGGCGCTCGAGGAGCCGCACGCGGCAACGATAAGCACGGCCGCCACCGCAATACCCAAACGATTGAACCGATGCCAGTTCATACCTTCAACTCTCCCCAGTGACGAGTGGCTGCAGGAAGGGCGCCCGTGCTGGGCATCGGCTATCTTGCTCCAGCCCCGGCTTTGGTGCAAGAAGTCATGGAGTTGCCCCGGGGAAGGATCGGTTAAGGGTCAGGCGCTCACGATGCGCGCGTCCAGCGCGATGGCGCCCTTGGGTGTCACCAGGAGCGGATTGATCTCGACCTCGGCGATGTCCGGCCGGGACACGGCCAGGTTGGCCAGCGCCACCGCCGCGCGAGAAGCCGACCCGACGTCGAGCGGCGTGGAACCCCGGCCTCCGAGCAGCCGCGGCGCGATGCGCAGTGATCGGATCAGCGCCGCCGCCTCGTCTTCCGTGACCGGAGCGAGTGCCACCGCCACGTCGCCGGCCAGCTCGGCGTAGAGGCCGCCGGCGCCGACGACCAGGATCGGGCCAAAGCTGTGGTCCCGGCGCACGCCGACCAACAGCTCGACCCCTCCGCCCGTCGGCGCCACGCGCTCGATCGAGAACGAAGGCGGGTGCAGGCGAGAGCTCATGTCCGCCAGCGCTTCATCGAGCTCGGCTTCGGACGCGACGCCCAAGCGCACGCCACCGCGGTCGGACTTGTGCTCCGACCCGAGAGCTTTCAGCGCCACGGGATAGCCGATCGCGGCCGCTGCGCGGCGAGCCGCCGCGGAATCGGTCACCTCACGCGCTTCAGGAAACGCCAGGCCGGCGGACTCGAGCAGCCGCCGCGTCGCGAAGTAGCCCGGGACAACGGGTGCGCCGGCCTTGACGGGCCCGAGGTCGGGAACTCCTGAGGGCTCGTGGGAGGAGTGCCCGACGAGCCGTGCCAGCACCCGCGCTGCCGATTGGATGTCGTCGTATATGGGAACGTGCGCCGCCCGAAGCGGATCGAGCGTCGGCGCGTCCGGATATATCGACTGGACGATCAGCGGTCGGTTGCTTTCCTCGACCGCCGCCGCCATCGCCCGCGCGACGTCGCGTTCGATTCGCGCCAGCTGGGGGTCGTCCTCGCTGTAGCCGCCGAAGTATCCGGTCAGCACCACTGAGTCGACCTCGTCACAGTCCAGCAACGCCTTCACAGCGTTCGAATAGTTGAAGAAGTCCTGCTCACCGCCCCCGGCGAGGTCGACCGGGTTGGCGGTGGCTGCGTTTGGCGGAAGCGTCCTAGCGATCCTCTCGGCCAGCGGCTGCGACAGCGCGGGAAGCTCCAGGCCCTGCCCGCTCAACAGGTCGGCGGCCAGCGCGACATGGCCGCCTCCATCGCCGACCACCCCGACGCGCCGCCCGCGTGGAAGCTTCGGCAAAAGCAGGCCCAGCGCCAGGTCCACCACCTCCTGAGCCGTGGCCGCGCGAAGGATTCCGCCTGCGTGGCACGCCGCGTCGACAGCGACAGACGCGCTGACCAGCGCGCCTGTGTGGGATCGCGCCGCGCGCGCGGCCGATCGCGACGAGCCCACGGTCAGCAGCACCACCGGTTTGCCCGCGCTGCGGGCGCGCAGCGCCGCCCGCACGAACTCGCGCCCGTCGCCGAAGTCCTCCACGTAGGCGGCGATCACCCGTGTGGGCTCATGGTGCGTGAGCGAGTCGATCATCTCGGTGGCGTCCAGGTCGGCCTGGTTGCCGAGCGACACGAACCGCGAGATCCCAAGCCCGCGCCTGGCCGACACCCGAACCAGCTCGAGTGCGAGGTTTCCGCTCTGCGACACGATGGCCAGCGGACCTGGGGTGGTGAAATCGCCGAAGGCGAGGTTCAGACCAGTCGCGGTGTCGGCGACGCCAAGGCAGTTGGGACCGACAAGCACCGCGCCCGCTTCACGCACGCGGCCGGCCAGCCGTCGCTGGGTCTCGAGCGGCGCGCCGCCCAGTTCGCCCAGCGCAGCCGTGATGCCGACGATGGCTCGCGCGCCGGCCGCCAGCGCGTCCTCGACCGCCTGCTCAAACCCCGCCGAGCCGATGGTGATCACCACGAGCTCTGGCGTCTCCGGTACGTCCGCTAGCGTCGGATAGACCGGCTCGCCGAGAATCTCGGCGGACGTCCGATTGACCAGGAAGATGCGCCGGTGGTCTTTTCCACGCAGCGCGTTGCGTGCAAGCCAGTTCCCCCATTTGCCGATCGTCGCCGACGCCCCGACGATGGCGACGGTGTTCGGGTCGAACAATGCGCGCAGATCGCGCGTGGCAGCCTTCCGGGTGGTCAGCGGCCCGTCCACACCGGCGGGCGCTTCTCAGCGAATGCGCGCGCCCCCTCCTTCTGGTCCTCGCTCTCGTAGAGCGCGGCGACGGTCGGAAAACCGCGACGCGCCACCTTCTCGATCGCCTCGGCGAACGAGAGCGTCTCGCTCGCGCGCGCGACCTCTTTGATGGCGGCGAACACCAGCGGCGGCCCGGCGGCAAGCGTCGCCGCCAGCTCCCGTGCCCGCGACATCAGCTGGTCGATCGGAACAACGTGGTTGACGACGCCCCAGCGAAGCGCCTCCTCCGCGTCCATCCAGCGGCCCGTGAAGAGCAGGTCCATCGCGACGTGATATGGGATGCGTTTCGGCAGCTTGATGGTCGCCGCATCCGCCAGCGTCCCCGCCTTAATCTCCGGCAGGGCGAAGCGCGCGTGCTCGGCCGCGATGATGAGGTCGGCCGAGATCGCAAGCTCGAGCCCTCCGCCGACCGCCAATCCGTTCACAGCGCAGATCACGGGCTTGTTCAGGTCAGGCAGCTGCTGCAATCCACCGAAACCACCGGGTCCATAGTCCGCGTCGGGTACCTCGCCGGCGGCGGCGGCCTTCAGGTCCCATCCTGCGCTGAAGAATCGCTCGCCGGTGCTGGTGATGATCGCGACGCGGAGCTCGGGGTCGTCGCGAAAACGCACGAAGGCCTCGCTCATCGCGCGGCTGGTGGCGGCGTCGATGGCGTTGGCCGGCGGGCGGTCGAGCGTGACCTCGAGCACCGCGCCGTCTCGGCTGACGTGGAGGGGTTCAGCGCTCATGTGTTCATGCTCCCAAGGGGCGCAGCAGGTCGCGCGAGATGATGTGGCGCTGGATCTCGCTGGTGCCGTCCCAGATCCGCTCGACTCGCGCATCGCGCCACAGGCGTTCCAGCGGCAGCTCGTCCATCAAACCCATGCCTCCGAAGATCTGCAGCGCCCGGTCGGTGACCCGGGCCAGCATCTCGGAAGCGAACAGCTTGGCCTCCGAGATCAAGCGGTTGGCGTCGTCGCGATTGTTCTCGAGCGCCCACGCCGCCGCCAGCGTGAGGTGATCCGCGGCGTCGATCTCGGTCTGCATGTCGGCGAGCTGAAAGGAGACGCCCTGGAACTTGCCGATCCGCTGCCCAAACTGCTTTCGCTCGGCCGCATGACTGAGCGCCAGCTCCTGCGCGCGACGCGCTCGCCCGACGCATGTCGCGGCGACGGTGAGTCGAGTACCGCGCAGCCAGGTGTTGGCCGCGTCGAAGCCCGCGCCCTCCTCTCCGAGGATCTGGCCCGAGGAGACGCGACAGTCACTGAATACGAGGATGCAGTTCTGGTAGCCGCGATGCGACACCGAGCGATACCCCGGGCGCACCTCCATGCCAGGCGTGTCACGGTCGATCATGAAGCAGGTGATGCGCTTCTTCGCGCCATGGCGGGTCTGCTCCTCACCCGTGGCGACGAAGACAATCATGAAGTCGGCAATGTTGGCGTGGCTGATGAAGTGCTTGGTCCCGTTGATGACCCAGTCGTCCCCGTCGCGGCGGGCGCTGCATCGCATGCCGCGCAGGTCGGAGCCCGCGTCTGGCTCGGACATAGCGAGCGCGTCGATTTTTTCGCCGGTGATGCTGGGGACCAGGTAGCGCTTCTTCTGTTCTTCGTTGCAGCCGGAAAGAATTTCCGAGGGACGGCCCCAGAAAACGCTGAGGCCCATCGCCGCGCGCCCGAGCTCTCTCTCCAGCAGCGTGAACGTGACCCGATCGAGCCCGCCACCTCCCAGCTCCGACGGCATGTTCGGCGCGTAGAAACCCAGTGCCTTGACCTTGCGCTGGATCTCGCGGCCGACCTCGCGCGGCACCACGCCGGTCCGTTCGACCTCGGCCTCGAGCGGGTACAGCTCGCGCTCGACGAACCCGCGCACGGTGCGGACGATCATCTCCTGCTCTTGGCTCAGGCCGAAGTCCATTTCGCCTCCTCTGGCTTTTGTCTGTAAGTGGTTAGGGCAAACACCGCGCACGCCGCGCAGAGGATCCCGCCGATGACGAACGGCGGTTGGAAGCCGGCATGGTCGGCGATAGATGCCATCACGACCGGCCCGATGGCGCCACCTCCGGCCCAGAACGCGTTCATCGCTCCGACCGCCACCGCCTGCCCACCGGTGCTTGGCCCAGCGCCGTCAGCGACCATGGCCGCGGTCGGGGTCCACAGGCCGGAGAGCGTCGCGCTCGCCAGCACCGAGGTCGCCAGCAGGGGCGCCAGCGCGGTGTACTCGGGCATCCAGGGCAGCAGCAGCCCGGCGAACACCAGCATGAACACGGTCGGGCGCAGGCGGCCGACGCGGTCGGTGAGCGGCCCCACCACCAGGTTGAGCACCGCTGCCAGCACATAGCCGGAAGCGACCATCGCAGCGATGGTGATGGCGCTTCCGCCCAGGCGCGCGATGAGCAGGGGCGTGAGGCTCCACGTCGTACCGCCCATGACGCCGATCACGAACAGGGCGACGTTGCCCGTGACCGCCTGCCGGTTGCGCGCAAGCGCCAGCAGGGCCCTGACGGCACCACGCGACCGGTCAGGAGGCGGCGCACCCGACGGCGTCGCGGCGCCCAGCAGCACCAGCACGACGGCCAGCGCCCCGAATGCGGGGACGCGACCAGCCTCCGCCGCGATCGCACCTACAGCCGGGCCGAAGACGGTGCCGATGAGAGCTGCCCCGATCGCACTTCCGATCACGGCCCCTCGCCGGCCTTCTGAGGCCGTGCCCGTCAACCAGGCCAGCGCCCCGCCCCAGGCCACGGCGCCCCCGAATCCCTGCACGAAACGCGCCGCGTCGAGCGTCCACCCGTTGCTGCCCAGCGCGAACCCGACGGTGGCGACGAGCAGCAGACCGAGGCCCGCGAAGACCGTGGTGCGCACGCCCCAGCGCTCGACCAGCATGATCGACGGCACTGCGCCGACCACCACGCCGGCCGGATACGCGGCCACCAGGACGCCACCCGCGAAGAGCGTCAGCCTGGTCATCGCGGCATGTCAGGTCCTGCGGTCGTCGCCGATCCTTCGGCCCGCGTCCCTCGGCCTCGCCAGCGTCGCATGCGCTTGGGTGATCAGCGCGACGCGCCGCAGGACTTCAGGCTCGGCTGGCGCCGGCCGGCCGGCGCGCGTATCCACGTGGATGAGCATCGTTTCGGACTCCGCAAGCGCCGCGTCGTCGCCCGGGCGGACCAGGCGGTGGAACAGGTGCAGCTTGCGATCGTCGGACGCGAGAACTTGCGTAGCCACCTCGACCAGTTCCTCGGCATGCAGCGGGCCGAGGAACGACACGCGCGACTCGGCGGTGAAGTACGCCCCGCCGCGCGCCAGGTAGGCCGCGTCCACGCCGACATAGTGGAGCAGCGCGTCGGTGCCGTTGACCATGACCTCCAGGTACCGGCTCTCAGCCATGTGGCCGTTGTAGTCGATCCAATCCGGCGGGATTCGGGTGCGGTGCAGGCGCAGCGGCCGGGTCAGGTCGTCGCCCTCTGACAGCTGCGCCGGATGCGCTACGCCGAACAGCGCGCGCTCGTGCTCTGCCAAAAGCGCGCCGGCGCCGGCACCATGCGCCCGCAGGCCTTGCAGCACAGCGATCAGGCAGTCGTCGCGGAAGCGCTCCAGCTCACGGATGGATCGACCTTCGGCTTGCGCGTCGGACTGGGAAGTTATCCGCTCCAGCAACTCGTCGGTCAGCTCTGGCACGTCGGTCAGCTTCGACCACGGCCATTTCAGCGTGGGGCCGAACTGGGCCATGAAGTGGCGCATGCCGGCCTCGCCGCCGGCGATGCGGTAGATGAGGAAGGTGCCCATGATCGACCACCGCAGGCC
>Ga0070707_100004843_pt1 | contig 12612 bp, 8 predicted proteins | sample KBSK5502metaG_FD_65468 | JGI IMG/M metagenome (GOLD analysis project Ga0070707, IMG submission 65468) | Corn, switchgrass and miscanthus rhizosphere microbial communities from Kellogg Biological Station, Michigan, USA - KBS K5-50-2 metaG | ecosystem: Host-associated > Plants > Roots >... | reverse complement strand
CGACTAGCGGGCCGGTTCGACGCCTTCTCCTACACCAACGCTGCCGGTACCCGCGCCTACCGGCTCTACGTCCCAACCGGCTACACCGGCGGCCCCCTGCCCTTGGTCGTGATGCTACACGGCGGCACCCAAGAGGCAGCCACCTTCGCCGCCGCTACCGGCATGAACGACCTCGCCGAGCGTGAGACCTTCCTTGTCGCCTACCCCGAACAGGACCGCTCGGCGAACGCGGGCCTGTACTGGAACTGGTTTGCTCCCGGTCACCAGCGCCGTGACGCCGGCGAGCCTTCGCTGATCGCCGGGATCACCGCCCAGGTCATGGAGAGCTACGGCGTAGATGCCGACCGGGTGTACGTGGCCGGGTTTTCCGCCGGGGGCGCGATGGCCGCGGTGATGGCCGCGGTCTACCCCGATCTATACGCCGCCGTCGGCGTCCACTCCGGGCTGGCCTACGCCGCCGCCAGTGACCTGCCCTCTGCGTTCGCGGCGATGAGGCAGGGCCCGCCACGCCCGGCCCGGCCGACGGCGCAACCGCTGCCGCTGATCGTCTTCCATGGTGACCAGGATGCGACCGTGGCCCCCGCCAACGCCGCGGGCCTCATCGACCACGTCCTGGCGGCGGGCCTCACGGACCGCCGACCGGGCACCCCGCCCACCACGGTGACCAGCCGCGGGCAGGTTCCCGGCGGGCATGCCTATACCCGCACCTGCTACCAAGACCCCACCGGGGTAACCCTGGCCGAATGCTGGACTATCCACCAGGGCGGACATAGCTGGTCCGGCGGCGTCCCGTACGGGTCCTACACCGACCCCCACGGGCCTGATGCGAGCGCCGAGTTCATCCGCTTCTTCGACGAGCATCCCGCCTCCCTGCGGGTCCGCTAGCGGGCTAGCCGAGTCCGGTTTGCCGGTCACGCCTTGGCGGGTCCAGTCGAATCCCTGGCCCGCAGCACGGTCCGTAGCGTGGCTCTCCGTCCGCCCCGCGACGACCCTGGCGGGCTCGTCAGCCACCCGTTGACTGATCAGTCCGCAGTGGTGGCCGCGGGTCCGCGAACCCGAACAGGCGGTTCGGAGTGTGCCACAGCAGCTTGGACCGGTCGGCCGGCTCCGGGACGAGGTGTTCGATCAGTTTGAGCAACGGACCGTAATCGATTCGCTCCGGGGCCCGCAGGAACGGCCAGTCCGACCCCCACACGCAGGAATCGGGACCGAACGACTGGATCAGGCGCTGCACGTAAGGCCACGCATCGCGATACGGGTAGGGCTGAGCAGAGAATTTGGCGTACCCCGATATCTTGACGAAGACCCTGCCCGTCGCGGCCAGTCGCAAGAGCGCCGCGAAGCCCGGCTGGTCGAGCCCGGCTCCAGGCCGCGGGCGCCCGCAGTGATCGACGACGATCCGCGCATCGGTAGCCTCGAGAATCGGGAGCATGTCCGCCATCTGGTCGGCTTGGACCTGCAGATCGACGAACATGCCCAGGTCAGCCAGTTCGGCCAGCAGCCTGGCGGTGTTCGAGTAATACTCCACGCCTAGAAACGCCGCGTTAAAGGTCACGCCGCCTATCCGCAGAGCGCGCAGCCGTTCGAGTTCCCGGCGAGACACGTCGTTGGCTACGATCGCCATGCCCTTGAACCGGCCCTCCCCCCTGGCCAGGACGTCGATAAGGCAGCGGTTATCGTCGGCATAACCGGAGTTCGGCTGGATGACGAGCGCCCGCTGCACGCCATAGGCCTCGAAGAGCGCCGTCAGCTGTGATCGGGTACCCAGCTCGGCCCCGGCCGGGAGGTAGTAGGCCTTCGGCGAGAACTCGAACCGGGCCGGATCGAAGACATGGTTGTGACAGTCGATCTTCGGTTCGTCGAAGATGTTCAGGCGGCGCCCCTGGCTTATCGAGTGTGCCGACGATTGATGCTCGTACCGTATGGCGGACCAGCGCGGCCATCGCGCGGCTTCTCAGCCAGTGAAACACGGGCTCAGCGTCCTGCTCTGCGTCGGGCACTGGCGGACGGGTTAATGTCGCGATACAGGCGGTAGCCGGGTAATCGCGCCGTCCTGGAGCCGCAGTATGTGATCCGCCGCATCGAGCATGCCGGTCCGGTGGCTGATTAGCAGCACGGTGCGGTCGCAAGTCTCCTCGAGCAGGTCGTGCGTGAGCGCCGCGGCGGTTTCCTCGTCCAGGTGTTCGGCTGGCTCGTCCAGGATCACGACGGGGAAATCGGCTAGCAGCACGCGGGCCAGGGCAAGCCGCTGCCGCTGCCCTCCGGATAGCCGTGCGCCGTGCTCGCCGACGGCCGTGTCCAGGCCGTCTGGCAGACTCTCCGCCCAGCTGAGCAGCCGGGCACGGCGCAATGCCGCGCGCAGGTCGACGTCGCTGGCTTCGTGCCGGGCCAGCCGCAGATTCTCGGCGAGCGTGGAGTCGAAGATGTGCGCATCTTGCGCACACAGCCCGATTACCGTGCGCAGCGCGTCGCCGTCAATGGTGGTGATGTCCACGCCGCCCAGTGTTACCGTCCCCGCGGCCGGATCGAGGAACCGGAGCAGCACCATGGCTAGCGTGGTCTTTCCCGAACCGCTCGGCCCGGTGATGACCACCCGCTGACCTGAGGGCACCACCAGGCTGACGTCGCGCAGCACGTCCGGCCCGTCCGGCCGCCAGCGGGCGGTGAGCCCGTCGATCCGGATGTCATAGGGCGCATGGGGCGGCAGCGGGCTCGCCATGCCAGGGCCTGGCTCGTGGACGGGGTCGGGCGCCGCGAGGACGGCGGCTACCCGCGCGGCGGCCGACCGGATCCGCGGTAGCTGCTGCGCGGCAGGCGCAAGACCGGCGAACACCTCATGCGCCGCGAGCGGGACAAGCACCAGCACGGCGAGGGCGAGCCCGGGCAGCGCGCCGGAGCGCACCGCACCCACGCCGAGGACCAGGCTGCCCCAGAGGGCACCGCCAGCGGCAAGCGACGCCACCGCCGCCCCCGTTCCCCTGCCGAGTGCCGAGCGCCTCTCGCAGCGGGATACCGTCCGGTCGGCAGCGGACAACTGTGCCAGCGTGGCCTGTTCCGCACCGAACGCGATGAGCTCGCCCGCGCCGCCCAGCAAGTCCAGCGACGCTGACGCGAGCTCGCCCCGGCAGGGCGCCAGCTGCCGCTCGGCCCGGCGGGCGACGAGGCTGGCCACCCACGGCGCGACCAGCGCCGCAGCCAGCAGGGTGGCCGCGACGACAAGGCCCGCCGCGGGGAGCAGCGCTGCCATGACCGCGACCGTTCCCGCCCCGGCCATGGCCGCGACGACATAAGGCAGCAGCACCCGCAGCCACCAGTCCGCGAGGCCGTCGATATCCGCGACGAGCCGGCTCACCAGATCCCCGGACCGGAAGACCGCGAGCCCGCCGGGGGCGAGCCGCTCCAGCCGCCGGTACACCGACACCCGAAGGCCGGCCAGGATCCGGAGGGCAGCGTCGTGCCCGGCCAGCCGCTCGGCGTAGCGAAACGTGGCGCGGCCGATCCCGAATGCCTGCACCCCGGCCATCGCCACCATCAGGTACAGCACAGGCGGACGCAACGCCGCACGGGAGATCATGAACGCCGCGGTCCCCATGAGCCCGATCCCGCACCCCGCGGCGACAGCCCCCGCCAGCGCGGCTGTGGACAGCTGCCTCCGGTGGCGAGTCTCAGATACCGGGTTCGCCGTTGCCGCTCGCGGTGACAACCTGCCGTGATCGGCCCTGGGGCGAAGCACCCCCGGGCGGGTGGTTGAGGCGCGGAAGCGGCGGCCGGGCGACGGGTGCGCTCTAGTCGCCGACGGCTTCATACGGGAACCCGTTCCGGCACGCGACCGAGATCGACCACGCGGTCGGCCGCCGCGGCGACCGCGGGCTTGTGCGCCACGACGAGCACGGCCCGGCCGCCCGCGGCGAGCTCGCGCAGCGTAGCGAGGATATGGGCTTCGGTGGCGGCATCGATCCCCGCGGTCGGCTCGTCCAGCAGCAGCACCGGCCGGCCGGTCAGCAGCGCGCGGGCCAGCGCCACCCGCCGGCGCTGCCCCGCCGAAAGACCCACGCCGCGCTCTCCCACCGGGGTGTCCAGCGCCACGTCCCCGAGCGCGGCGTCCTGCGCCGCGGCCGCCACCACGTCATCGGGCGCGTCCGGCCAGCCGAGCCGGATATTGCTCGCGACGGTTCCACCGAACAGGGTGGGATCCTGCGGCAGCCAGGCAACGTGGCGACGCCAGGCGTGCACGTCAATGTCCCGCAGATCCAGGGCCTGGCCGCCTCCTTCCACCATGACCCGGCCGGCCGACGGCTGAGCGAACCCGAGCAAGACGGCGAGCAGCGTCGACTTGCCTGCGCCGCTCGGCCCGGTAAGCGCCACGATCTCGCCGCGCCCGAGCGTCAGCGTCAGCGCGCTCGGCGCCGGGTGCGCACGGTCGGCGTGGGTCACGGTGAGATCCTCGACGCGGATCAAGACCGGATCGGGCGCAGCCGCACTGCAGGCGGACGACGAGATCGGCTCGCCCGCCTCGAGCACGGCGAACACTTCGCCCGCGGCGGCCAGGCCGTGGGCGCTCGCGTGGTACTGCGCGGCAACCTGGCGCAACGGCGCGTAGGCCTCCGGCGCGAGGAGCAAGACGAGCAGGCCGGTCCGTAGATCCAGATGACCGTAGACCAGCCCCAGACCTACGCCGACGGCGACCAGTGCCACCGAAAGCGTGGCCGCCAGTTCCAGAACCAACGATGACAGGAATGCGATGCGCAGTGTGCCCGTGGTCGCCTTGCGGTATTCGCCGGTGACCCTCTTGATGGACTCCTCCTGCGCCCTGGCGCGGCCGAATATCTTCAGCGTGGGCAGGCCGGCCACTACATCGAGGAAATGGTGGGAAAGCTGGGCAAGCGCCAGCCACCGCCGCCGTGTGTGCGCCGCGGTGGCACGCCCCACCAGCGCGCCGAACAGCGGGATGAGCGGTAGGGTCAGCGCGAGCGTGACGCCAGCCAGCGGGTCGGCCCAGCACACCCGGGCCAGAACGGCCAGCGGTACCACCACGCCCAGCACAAGCTGCGGCAGGTAGGCGGCGAAATAGCCGTCCAGTGCGTCGATCCCGGATGTGGCCAGCGCCATCAGCCGGCCAGTCTGCTCCTCATTCAGCCAGCGCGGGCCGAGCTCTACCGCGCGTGCCATCAGCCGGCGGCGCAGGGCCGACTTCACCGCGGCCGAGGCCCGGTATGAGGAAGACTCCGTCGCCCACGCGACCAGCGCCCGCCCGGCCAGCACCAGGCCAAGGACCGTGACCGTCCCGGCCAGCTGCGCCAGCCGCAAGCCGTGCAGGAAGACCCCGCTGATCGCCCCGGCAAGCAGCTGGGCCTGCGCGATGACGAGGATGGCCGCCACGGTTCCCAGCCCGGCCAAGACGCCGATATGGACCGCCGTCCGGCGCGCGTACCGCAGCAACCGCGGATCAAGTGGTTTGATTGCGCCTTCGCGACCGTCTGACGGCACCGGGAGCAGCCCCCTTCCCCCCATCGCCCGCGGCACGTTCCGCGGGCGGCCAGGCCGCGCTGGCACGGGCCGGCGAACCGCGGACGGGCGACCGCTCGCGCTCGCCCGCCGGCCTGGAGTTCCTCCCGCTGCTCTCCGCAGGCGGGATGTCCGCGGTGCTGATCCGCTTGCGGAAGACCCAGTATGTCCAGCCCTGATAAAGCAACACGAACGGTAGGAAGATCAGCGCGACGACGGTCATGACGGCCAGCGTTTGCGGGGTGGACGAGGCATTTGACGTCGTGAGGCTGTAAGCGGAGTTGATCGTGGATGGCAGGACATCCGGGTATAGCGCGGTGAACATCGCGGCGGTTACCGCCGCGATGGCGACCGCGGTGTCGGCGAAGGCAATGCCCTCGCGGCCGGCGTGCACGGCGACCACGCCGCTGGCCAGTGCCGCGACCGCGAACGCGGCGAGCGCGATGGACGCCGCGGCCGCGGTGCCGCCGCTGCGGCTGGACTCAGTCCAGGCCAGAAAGCCGGCCGTGACGGCGATGGCCGCAACCCCGGTTCGCCCGGCCAGCCGCCTGGCCCGCACTCGGATGCCGCCAGTGGTCTTCAGCGCCGCGAACACAGCACCGTGCGCGACGAACAGCGTCAGCGTGGTCAGGCCGCCGAGGAGGGCATACGGATTGAGCAGGTCGAAGAAGGAGCCCACGTAGTTGTGCGCCGCGTCCAGCCTGATCCCGCGCAGGATGTTCCCGAACGCGACTCCCCACAAGATCGCGGGCAGCAGCGAGCCCAAAAAGAGCGCGGCGTCCCACCGGCGCCGCCATCGCGCTGTGTCACCCTTGCCGCGGTACTCGAACGCCAGCCCGCGGACGATCAGCGCCGCCACGATCACCAGCAGCGGAAGGTAGAACGCGCTGAACATGGACGCGTACCACGCCGGGAACGAGGCAAAGGTGGCGCCGCCCGCCGTGACGAGCCACGTCTCATTGCCGTCCCAGACCGGGCCGATGGTGTTGATCAGCACGCGGCGCTCGACGTCGTTCCGGCCGAGCACCGGGAGCAGGATGCCGATGCCGAAGTCGAATCCTTCCAGCACGAAGTAGCCGGTCCACAGTGTGGCGATGAGGATGAACCACAGATCGCTGAGGTGCACGACGCCTCCGTTCGGAAGATCCGCTAGTAGGCGAACGCGAGCGGCTTGTCCTCGCCTTCGTGGGCGGGCGGCTCATCGGGCAGGCCGGCCCGGGCCTCCTTGACCATCAGCCTGACCATGATCACGCCCAGGACCGCGTAGAGGACGGTCAGCACGATCAGCGAGGCGAGCACCGCTCCGGCCGAGCCCGCCGAGACGCCCGCCGCGGTCTTCATCTGCCCGAACACGATCCACGGCTGGCGACCCATCTCGGTGAAGATCCAGCCGAACGAGTTTGCGATCAGCGGCAGCACCGGAAGTAGGAGCACCGCCCACAGCAGCAACCGGGATCGCGGCTGGTGTCCGCGGCGCACCGCCCACAGCCCCACCAGGGCAATGAGCGCGGCCAGCATGCCGACGGCGATCATCAGCCGGAAGCTCCAGTACGTCACCGGGATGATGGGCGTGTACGAACCCGGTCCGTAGATGCGCGAGTACAGCGCCTGCAGGTTGTCGATGCCATCGACCTTGGCGTTGAAGTTCGCCGCGGCCAGGAAGGACAACAGCCTCGGGATCCGGATGGAGAAGACCTCCTGGGAGCCGTTCAGCGTTCCGATCGTGAACACCGAGAAGGAGGCCGGCTGGGACGTGTGGTAGAGCGCCTCCGCGGCGGCCATCTTCATCGGCTGGTAGGTGGTCATGATCTTGGCCAGGGTGTCACCGGTGATCCCGGCCGCCACGGCCGCGATCAGCACGGTGATCCCGCCAACCTTCGCCGCCGAACGGAATGCCGCCACGCTCTCGGCCTGGGCGGGCGATTCTGCCGCGCCACCTGCGGCGCTGGCTCCAGCACCTGCTGCCGCCGGCCTGCGGATCAGGTGCCACATCGCGACCCCGGCGACAACGCCGCCGCCGGTAAGGAAGCTGGCGGCCAGCACGTGCGGGAAGGTGACCAGCGTCATCGGGTTGGTGAGCACCGCGAGGAAGCTGGACAGTTCCGCCCGGTGCGTGACGGGATTGTAGTGGAAGCCGACAGGGTGCTGCATCCAGGAGTTGGCGGCGAGGATGAAGTACGCGGACAGCACGCCGCCTACCGCGACAATCCAGATGGTGGCGCAGTGAATCCAGGGCTTCAGCCGGTCCCAGCCGAAGATCCACAGGCCGATGAACGTGGCCTCGAGGAAGAACGCGAGCAGCGCCTCAATGGCCAGCGGGGCGCCGAAGATGTCCCCCACGAACCGGGAGTAGGCAGACCAGTTCATGCCGAACTGGAACTCCTGCCAGATCCCGGTGACCACGCCGATGGCCACGTTGACCAGGAACAGCTTGCCGTAGAACTTCGTCAGCTTGAGCCAGCGGTCGTGCCCGGTCCGCACCCAGGCCGTCTCGAAGCCCGCGACGAGAAACCCCATCCCGATCGTGATCGGGACGAAGAAGAAGTGATAGACGGTCGTGATCCCGAACTGCCACCGGGACAGATCAAGCAGCATCACCCACAACCGCCTTTCTCGATCGCCAAGAACTCGGGACAGCCTTCGGGAAGACAGACCCGATGGTCTCTCCTAAGCGGTTAACCGTGGCTGGGGCATCCATCCAGTGGGATGAGGCCTCGCATCGCCGCTCGGCCGTGTGGGCTGCGCTGTTTCCGCTGGTACCGATTTCACGGTGGGCACCAGCACTGTCAAGATTCTCGATTGGATTGCGAGACGTGGCGCATGTCTGCGGGGAATTCCTGGGTGGCGTTTTGCCGGAGATACACCGTGCCCCGTCTTGCGGTGGCGCCATCGCGGGGCGCCGGGGGGTACCGGGATTCTGCTGAGTAGAGAAGGCCGTGACCCGGTGGGGGAAAGGCTACATGCTCGTCTTGTCTGGTGGCAGCTGCCAGGATGTGGTGGCCGGCGCGAAGGGAGTGCGGCGATGGCGGGCGGAGAGCACCGGGTGCTGGTGATCGGTGGCGGGTTCGGCGGGATCTCGGTGACCCGGGCGCTGGCCGGCGAGGATGTGCAGGTGACGCTGGTGGACCGGACCAATCACCATTTGTTCCAGCCGCTGCTGTATCAGGTCGCGGCGGGGATATTGCCGCCGGGACTGATCGCTCCGGCGCTGCGGCAGGTGGTCCGCAAGCAGGCCAATGCGCGGGTGGTGCTGGCCGACGTCCGGGAAATAGACCTGGACCAGCGGGTGGTGCGCGTGAGGGAGCCGGACGGCAGGTTCGCCGAGCTGCCGTATGACACGCTGGTAGTCGCGGCCGGGGCGACGCATTCCTATTTCGGCAAAGACCATTTCGCGACGTTCGCGCCCGGGATGAAGACGATGGAAGACTCCCGGTACCTGCGGGACAAGATCTTGTCCAGCTTCGAGATGGCCGAGCTGGCCACCGACCCGGCTGAGCGGGCCGAATGGCTGACCTTCGTGGTGGTCGGCGCCGGGCCGACTGGGGTGGAGCTGATCGGGCAGATCGCCGAGCTGGCCTACAAGGTCCTGCCCGGCGAGTTCCGCACCGCGAACACCTCTGAGGCCAGGATCATCCTGCTGGAAGGCGCCCCCACAGTCCTGCCGCCATTCCCCTCCAAGCTGCAGCGCTACACCCAGCAGCAGCTGGAGAAGATGGGCGTGGAGATCCGGCTGAACACCCTGGCCATCGACATGGACCACGACTCCATCACCGTCCAGGCCCCGGGCGGCCGCGAAACCATCCGGGCCAAGACGCGGATCTGGGCCGCCGGCGTGCAGGCCTCCCCGCTGGCTACCATGCTCGCCGCCAAGACCACAGCCACCACCGACCGGGCCGGGCGGGTGTCGGTCGGCCCGGACTGCACCCTGCCCGGCCACCCGGAGGTATTCGCCATCGGGGACATGGTCGCCCTGAACAACCTGCCCGGGGTGGCCCAGCCCGCCATGCAGGAAGGCAAGTATGTCGGCAAGGTGATCAGTGCCCGGCTGGTCGGTCATAAGCCGCCCGGCCCGTTCAAATACTTTGACAAGGGCTCGATGGCCACCATCGGCCACCGGCGGGCCGTCGCCGCGTCCAAGGGCCTGACATTCACCGGCCTGCTCGCCTACCTGATGTGGGGCTTCATCCACGTCCAGTACCTGGTCGGCTGGGGCAACCGCCTCGGCACCGTCTACACCTGGGCCCGCGCCCTGTACCTGTCAAAGAGCCGCGGCCACCGCATCATCAGTTTCCAGACCACCGGATACGAGATCGGCGGCCAGCGCGTCCTCGTCCGCTCCGTCCAGCCCTACGCCCCCGGCCGCCAGGACACCCCAGCCACCACCCCGGGGCAACCCAGGGCCAGCCTCAAGTAGGCCGGCCACAGAACTGCCCGCGCGCCTCGCGTCCGTCGCCTAGGCCCGCTTCCGCACTGCGGCCGTCCCTGATTCACCGCCATCCCGCTAGCTGGAAACGTGCTGGAGCCGACTCGGGCTTCCCACGAGAGTTGCCTGGGTAGTCTCCGGCAGGCCGGGTCCGCGGGCTGGCGTGGCTAGTCGATGGAGGGAGCGCGTCATGGCGTCGGTACTCATTCTGAATGGACCTAACCTGAATCTCCTGGGGACCCGGAAGCCGGAGGTATACGGGACGACCACGTTGGCTGACGTCGAGAAGCTGTGTACTGACGCGGCGGCCAAGCTGGGCCTTGACGTGGACTTCAAGCAGTCGAATCACGAGGGCCAGCTGATCGACTGGATCCATGAAACGGGAGCGGCGGTCAAAGCCGGGGAGTCGATCGGCGCGGTGTTCAATCCCGGGGCGTTTACGCACACGTCGGTCGCTCTGCACGATGCCATCGAGGGCGCCAGCCTGCCGCTGATTGAGTGTCACATCTCCAATGTCCACAAGCGCGAGGAGTTCCGTCATCACTCCTTCATCTCCCCGGTCGCCTCGGGCATCATCGTCGGCTTCGGCGTCCACGGCTACGTCCTGGCCATCCACGGCCTGCACCAGCTGTCACAGGCCGGCTGATCGACGGCCGGCTCAGCCCTGCCGGGCCGCGACCGCGGCGACCAGGGCGGTTCGCATCGCCTCCACCGGGCCGGGATGACCAGTCATCAGCTCGACCTGCGCGACCGCCTGGTACAGCAGCACGGCCAGACCGCTGACCACCGGGCAGCCGACGGCCAGGGCTGAGCTGGCGAAAGGGGTCGGCCACGGCGCGTACACCACGTCAAGCACCATGGTGTCTGGTTTCCAGCGGGTAGCACTCAGCGAATCGGCTGCGCCGCCAGGCAGCGTGGAGATGACCAGGTCGGCGGCGGGCAGCGGTTCGGTGAACAGGCCGTCGGAGATCGTCGGCCGCATCCCGAGTCGATCGGCGGTCTCGCGCAGCTCGCCGGTACGGGCCAGGTTGCGTACCAGGACGGTCGGCGACTGGTGGCCCAGCTCGCGCACCGCGGCGAGGGCGCTTTGCGCCGTGCCGCCTGCGCCGAGAATGACCGCCTGCTCGACCCGGGCCAGCCCGGCCTCCCGCAGCGCCGAGACCATGCCGGCCACATCGGTGTTGTCCGCCCGCCTGCCTCCGGCCGGCCCGGCCGGGGGGAACACCAGTGTGTTCGCGGCCCCGACCGCCTCGGCCAGCGGCGATATCTCGTCGGCGACGGTCAGGGCCACCCGCTTGAGCGGCATCGTCAGCGACAGGCCCGCCCACTCGGGTCCCATGCTGTCGACCAGGCGCGACAGGCCCGGCTCGTCGCACTCGATCTTGTCGTAGCGCCAGCCAAGCAGGTCAAGCGCCTGGTAGGCCGCGCCGTGCAGGACGGGGGAGAGCGAATGCTCGATCGGGGACCCAAGCACGGCCGCCCGCCGCACCGTCTGGTCTACCGCGGTGGTGGTAACGTCCACGTTCATTTACCTATCTCGAGATCTGCCCCGGACGCGGGTATGCCCGGCCTTCTGGTCGGCCAGAGGCCCGTGCCGCGTCCTGGCATGAGTCTGTAGCAGGTTAGGGCAGACAGGCGGTTCCTGCCACTGGACGGGATGTGCGTTGCGTCCGTCGCGTCGGCCGGGCAGCGTCCTGAGCGTCGGGACCGGGGCACCCACGGTGCCCGCAGATGCGCTGCCGCGGTCCGCAGGCCGCAGCCGCGGCGAGGACACCGAGGAGGCCGATATGCCGCTGGTCGGCATTGGTCACCTGACCATGCTCGATACCGCACCGCCAGACTGGGTGTCGCTGGCCCATGACGCCGGCTTCGACGCGGTCGGGATCCGGGCGGCGGCCATCGGTCCCACCGAAGAAGAATGGCCCATGAGGGCCGGCTCTGCGATGCTCGCCGAGACGCTCCGCCGGATGGCTGACACCGGCGTGCGAGTGCTTGACGCGGAGATCATCCGTATCGACCCGCAGACAGTCGTCTCGAAGTACGAGCCTTTGTTCGAAACGGCTGCGGCTCTGGGCGCGGGTTTCCTGAACGTCATGGGCGACGATCCTGACCTGCACAGGGCTCGGGACACGTTCGCGGCACTGGCGGAGGCCGCACGCCCCTACGGCCTGCGCCCGGCGATAGAAGCCATCCCTTATATGCGGGTGAAGACGCTCTCCGATGCGGCCGTGCTGGTCGGCGAGTCCGGCGGCGGAATCATCATCGATCCACTCCACCTGCAGCGCGGCGGCGGCACACCAGGCGACGTGCGTTCGCTGGATCCCAAGCTGATCGCGTACTGCCAGCTCTGTGACGCGCCGCTGGCTGCTCCGCATAACCTGCCGCGGCCGCGGGAACTTCCCCGCGGGCAATCCGTCGAGGGGATCACGGACCTGGCCCTGGAGGCCCGCGCGGTGCGCCTGCTTCCTGGCGACGGTGAGCTTCCCCTGGCCGAGATCATTGCGGCGCTGCCCGCAGGCCTGGCGTTCAGCGCAGAGACACCTAACCTTGCCCTGCTGGAATCACTCGGCCCCATCGAGTTCGCCCGCCCGCCCGGCAGGCCGTGGCCCGTCTCCTGCAGGTTGCCGCCCCACGGATGGCGCCACAATAGCGCCCGAGATGCAGGCGGCAGCCGCAGGCCCTCA
>Ga0070707_100004842_pt1 | contig 12613 bp, 9 predicted proteins | sample KBSK5502metaG_FD_65468 | JGI IMG/M metagenome (GOLD analysis project Ga0070707, IMG submission 65468) | Corn, switchgrass and miscanthus rhizosphere microbial communities from Kellogg Biological Station, Michigan, USA - KBS K5-50-2 metaG | ecosystem: Host-associated > Plants > Roots >... | reverse complement strand
TCGATAAGCGTCTGTGGGTTTGCCGTGAGGATCCATAAGCGAACGATTCTGCATGCCACATTCCTTAATTAAATCGATGACAGATCGGCAAAGTGAGGCTTTCGAAAATCGCGATTCTCGACGCATCGACAATCGCAGAATGCGAGGCTTGACTTAATTCCGGCGCAAACCCTCGCAAATCAACACGCGACTCCAGGGAACAGCACGTGCACCCATTGGGACCGAGGTGATATGAACGCCGTATTCGATTTACTTAACCGATACAACGAATCGACGCCACGCTACACAAGCTATCCGCCCGCGCCGCACTGGCAGAACGCGCACGGCGGTTTGCTGACATCCGCATTGCGGAGATCCACAGCTCCGCTTTCTGTTTACGTTCACATTCCCTTCTGTGAGCGGCTATGCCTGTATTGCGGCTGCAATGTCGTGATCAAGAAAGATCACGTGGGCGCCGGCCCTTACGTCGCGCACGTCACTGCCGAGATGGATCTCGCTGAAGTCGCGCATAGCCGCCTTGTGACGCAAATGCACTGGGGCGGCGGGACTCCAACGTATCTGGATCCGCAGCAGATCACAAAGTTGTTCAATGCGATCGCCGAACGTTTTTCGCTGGCAGCTTCCGGAGAGTATTCGGTTGAGATCGATCCACGAGTCACCACGGTCGAGCACATCCGTACGTTGCGCCGGCTCGGCTTCAATCGCTTGAGCATCGGCATCCAGGATTTCGATTGGGAGGTTCAGCTCGCCATCCGGAGAATCCAACCATACAACCAGACGCGTACTCTGTTCTCGGCAGCAAGAGCATTGGGTTTCGAAAGTATCAATGTCGATCTCATCTACGGTCTTCCCAAACAAACCAGGTCTTCGTTCAACACGACCCTGGATCGAGTGCTCGACCTTGGCCCGGATCGGCTGGCCGTGTTCAGCTATGCCCACGTGCCGACATTGAAGCGCCAGCAGAGAAGTTTCGAAAAATATTTGCCTCCCGAACGAGAGAAATTGCAGCTCTTCGTGGATGCGATCGAGAAGCTCACACACGCGGGTTATGAGCACATCGGCATGGATCATTTTGCCAGGCCCGGCGATCCACTGGTGGCTGCTCGCGATAATGGCAGCCTGCATCGAAATTTTCAGGGATACACGACGCACGGCGAAACCGATCTGATCGGATTTGGCGTCAGCGCGATCAGCCACATCGGCGGAACGTTCACGCAGAATCACCGTGAGCTGGCCTCATGGGAAGACGAGATCGATGCCGGCCGAATTCCGGTATTTCGTGGCTACGTGCAGTCGAAGGACGACGCGATCCGGGCAGCCGTGATCGAGGACTGTCTTTGCAACGGCCAAATCTCGAAGGATGCGATCCAGAAGCGGTTCTCGATGGTGTTCGACGACTATTTCCGGCCGGAACTGACGCGGATGGACGACCTCGTGCGCGATGGCCTCGTCGAAGGGACGACGTCACGCGTGATCCGCGTTACACGTTCCGGCCGGATCTTTGTGCGGGTGGTGGCAAAGGTGTTCGATGCATTTCAGGCGGCGGCAGTTGCATCAAAGGCAGTGTAGTCGCGGGCTTCAGCCCGCGTTGCCCGAAGACCGAACGCGGGCTTCAGCCCGCGACTACAAAAGGAGGAGCAATGATTCATATCAAGAAAATATTGGTTCCGGTGGATTTCTCGGAGGCCTCCAAGAAAGCGTTTAACTATGGTCTTTCGTTAGCGCTTGAGTTTGAGGCCCGTCTCGTTCTGGCTCACATCGCGGCGTACGACACGGTTGCTTACGAGGCGGCCAAAGAACGCTTGCTGCAGTTGATCCCAGCGGAATATCGCGATCGGTGTGACTTCGAAATCATCGTCAAGAGCGGAGAAGTTCGTCAGGAACTTCTGGGGATCGTCGAAGACAAAGAAATCGATCTGGTTGTCATGGGATCGCGAGGCCGCTCGTACTTCGAGCGCATGCTGCTGGGTTCTGTGACCGAGCGCATGCTGCGAAAGCTCCACGTGCCGGTTCTGACCGTTTCGCATCTTGATCCGGAGAAAGAGATTCACATCGCCGAACCGGTGCCGCTGCGGCGGCTTGTGTACGCGACCGACCTTGCGGACGGTTCCGAAGCGGGATTGGAATTTTCGATCCGGCTCGCGCGCGGGCTGGACGCTCATCTTACCGTGGTCCACGTGGTGCAGCCCCTGGACGCGGCTTTGCGGGGTGTTGAAACAGCGGCATTCATGCCGAACTACGTGGACGAAGTTCGCGCCCAGGCCGCGGAGCGCCTGAACCGGATGGTGGCTCTTGTTTCCGATGGCAGTGTGCCGATCACGACCGTGATCACGGAAGGCGTGCCGTACGAGTCGATCAACAATCTCGCTGCGGAGCAGAAGGCCGACCTGATCGTTATCAATTTACAGGGAAAGGGACGGCTCGAGCGAGCCCTGCTCGGCACAACCGCGGAGCGTGCGATTCGAACGGCAACCGTTCCGGTGCTCGCATTACCGCTGCCGACGACGTACAAGGACCGTTGGGCTGCGGCGTAAAGGAGGATTTTTATGATTACGATTAAGACGATTCTATGTCCCGTGGACTTCTTTCCGGCCTCGGACGCGGCGGTCATGTATGCCGCGTCGCTTGCCCGGAACTACGATGCCGGCATTCATCTGTTGCATGTGATCACGCCCGTGGCCACGAGCACGTATGAATACGCAATCGATACGACGGAAATCATGAAATCGATGGAAGAGGCCGCCACGCGTGAAGTGACGAACCTGAGGACGAGATTGAAAGAAGCCGGCGTCAACGCTGAATTTGAAATTCGTGTGGGCGATGTATATGAGGAGATCAAATATGCGATCGAGGCGGTGAAGCCGCAAATCCTCGTGATGGGAACGCACGGACGCCGCGGCGTCGAACGGTGGTTTATGGGATCGACTACTGAGAAACTGCTGCGTCACAGCCCGGTGCCACTCATCACCATCAGTGCTTCCGGAGAAAAAGCGACGCCGAGCTTTCGACGGATTCTGGTCACGACGGATTTTTCCGACGGAACATCCGATGCGTTGGCCTATGCGTTTTCAGTCGCGCAGGAAAACGAGTCGAACATCTCGCTGCTGCATGTCGTTCATGATGTGGCCGCCGACGTCTCGGGCAAGTATCGCGAATCGCTGATCCAGGGTGTGCAGAAGCAGCTCGACGACCTGGTTCCTGCAGAAGCAAGAAATTGGTGCGACGTCGATACACGTGTGGAGACCGGCGTTCCTTATCGCATAATTCTGAGGACACTTGAAGACGAGAAGATCGACCTGCTCGTCATGAACATTCACGGAAAGGGAATGCTGGATCGCGCTCTCCTCGGCAGCACTGCCGAGCGCGTCGTGCGCGTCGCGCCGTGCCCGGTCATGCTGATTCCTCCCATGAAGAGGAAGATCAAGAGGAGAGCGCGGCCGGGAGGAGGCCGCGCAGCGGCCTGATCGAATTGGCGCATCCTTTATATGTTCCGGCTCCGTATCAGGATTCGGCGGAGTTCGGGAGGTTGATTTTGCGGGATGGGTCCACCGCAACAATCCGTGTGGCGGCGATAAAGGATGCGCCAGCCGTCACCGATTTCTTTCATCGCTTGTCGCCGGAATCCCGGCAGCATCGTTTCTTTTCCTTCGCCGAACCCACCTTCGGATTTGTGCGTTCGCTTTGCGATTCATCCAATCCGCGCACGCAGCTCACTCTCGTCGTCACCCGCAAAGCCGAAGATCGCGACAACATTATTGCCGCCGGTTCCTATATCGGCCGCGATTGCACGACGGCCGAAGTGGCGATGGCGGTTGACGACAAATTTCAGGGTAAAGGGATCGGCACACATTTGCTCGAACGCCTGGCACTGCTTGCAGCGCGTGCCGGATTCACGCGGTTCTGGGCAATTACCCACTTCGATAATCGCGGGATGATCGACGTTTTCCGCCATTCCGGATTTCCACTCATCGAAAGATTCGACGCCGGGTGCCTCGAACTGGATTTTTCGGTGCTTCCGACACAATCGAGCGTCGAGCTGTCGGAGATGCGTGACCGTGTCTTCACAGCCGCATCGCTGCGATGGTTTTTCAAACCGTCTTCGGTTGCAGTCGTCGGCGCTTCCCGCGACCCGTCCAGTATCGGGTACCGCGTTCTGCAGGCACTCGTCACGAATGGTTTTCAGGGGCCCCTTTATCCCGTGAATCCAAACGCGTCTGAGATTGGCTCGTTGCGAGCTTTTCCTTCGGTCAGCAAACTGCCGGAGCCGGTGGATCTCGCGATCATTGCGATCCCTCGCGATGCGGTCCTCGCCGTCATTGATGAATGCGCGAGCCGTGGTGTAAAGGCGCTCATCGTGATCACCGCCGGATTTGCGGAAGCCGATGATGCCGGCCGCGCCCTGCAGAAACAGCTTCTCGAACGCGTTCGGGGTCACGGCATGAGAATGATCGGCCCGAACTGCATGGGTCTGCTGAATACGGATCCGGCAATTCGGTTGAATGCGTCGTTCTCTCCAGTGTTTCCACCACCGGGGCGCATTGCGATGTCGTCGCAGAGTGGAGCGCTGGGACTGGCCATCCTCGCTCTGGCTGCGGAGCGCGGCCTGGGTATTTCGACCTTCGTCAGCGTCGGCAACAAAGCGGATGTGTCGGGCAACGATCTCCTCCAGTACTGGGAAATGGATGAAAACACGGACGTCATCCTGCTCTACCTTGAATCATTCGGAAATCCGCGGCGCTTCGCGCGAATCGCGCGGCGGGTGAGCCGCACGAAACCGATCATTGCGGTGAAGGCCGGACGCACGCTGGCCGGCCGCCGTGCCGCCGGTTCGCACACTGCCGCATTGGCTGCGAGTGATGTTGCCGTCGATGCGCTGTTTCACGAGACCGGAGTGATTCGAGCTGAAACGCTGGACGAAATGTTCGATCTCGCAGCCGCATTGGAGAACCAGCCTCTGCCCATAGGCCGGCGCATCGCCATCGTTACTAACGCCGGCGGGCCCGGTATTCTGTGCACCGACGCTTGCGAGGCGGGCGGCCTGATCGTTCCGGAACTTGCCGAGGCGACCAAATCGGAACTCCGAAAGTTTCTTCCGGCCGCCGCGAGCCTTTCGAATCCTGTCGACATGATTGCTTCTGCTCGAGCGGAAAGTTACCAGAAGGCCATCGAGACCATTTTGCCGTCCGCCGATGTCGATGCCTTGATCGTCATCTACATTCCTGTCGACCGCAACGATTCCGAGCCCGTCGCGCAAGCCATTCGCGACGGCGTTGCGCGTGCGCGCGCCGCTGGCGCTCGCGGCAAGCCTGTTCTTGCGTGTCTGATGACGAGCGAAGGATCGCGGGCGCTTGTTGCCGGCCGCGAAATCATACCGTCGTATCTGTTTCCCGAAGCTGCCGCGAAGGTGCTTGCGAAGGCGGTCAGCTACGCGGAGTGGCGGGCGAAGCCGCTGGCGCTCGTACCTGGTTTCGGCGACATCAATGCCACGGCGGCAAAGGCTGCCGTTTCACGCGCGATTCAGAGTCGCGGCGCCGGATGGCTGTCCGCTGAGGAGTGTCGCGCGGTTTTGTCCGCCTTCGGAATACGGCAGGTTGCGGGAGGCCTGGCACGCACAGCCGCCGAGGCGGTAACCATAGCTCGCTCGCTGGGATTTCCGGTGGCAGCGAAACTCGCTTCACGTCATGTCCTGCACAAATCCGATATCGGAGCAGTGCGCTTGAATCTCGAAAATGAGGACGCCGTGCAGCGGGCATTCGACGAAGTCCAACAACCCGACATGGAAGGAATTCTGATTCAGAAAATGTTGCGAGGTGGTGTGGAAGTGATGGTCGGCGTAACGGAAGATCCGCTGTTCGGCCCCCTCATCGCTTTCGGCCTTGGCGGAATTCATGTTGAGATTCTGGCCGACGTCTGCTTCCGCGTTACACCGCTCACCGACCGCGATGCGCAGGAGATGGTTCGTGAAATTCGCGGGTATCGTCTGCTGGAAGGCTACCGCGGTCATTACCCTGCGGACATCCATGCGATCGAAACAGTCCTGCTCCGCATTTCCCGAATGGTCGAAGATGTTCCGGAGATCCGCGAACTGGATCTCAATCCCGTGTTCGCTCTGCCTCCCGGCCAGGGCTGTTCAATCGTGGATGCACGCATTCGTGTCGCGCCGATCTAACGCGACCGGATGTACGCGATCAGGTCCATGAGCTGCCGAACGGTCATCACATGCGTGTAGTCGCCCATGGTTGATCCCGCGGGGCCGGTCCACGGTCCGGGCTTCTCCGAAATGACATGACTCGGTGCTGCGATGGAGTCCGCCAGCTGTTCCGGAGACTGCATCGCCTGCAACTTGCCAAGCTGAGGTCCCGCCAGCCGCGGCGGTTTTGCACCGACAGGCTCGCCCGCGACCGTGTGGCATGTGTTGCATTTCAACGAGAGATACGCACGGCGCCCTGCTGCGGCATCACCGCCCGCAAGATAATTTGGCTTCGGGGGATGCGCCTGCCCGGCCAGGATGAAACTCAACAATGTGACAGCTGCGCTCTTACTGATGATGTGAGTCATGATCGGTAGCATCTTTGCCCCCCATCATTCCTTTCATCGTCTTCATCATCTCGAACTTTTCGCGAACCTGTTTGCGAAGCTCCTCGACATTTCCGCTTTTGGCTGTGAACGTGATCGCGATGCCGTTTGGAGTATCCGAAAGCGCGATGTCAGCGCCCTCGACGTTCATTGGGCAGGCCTTCATCATCTCCATCATGTGCATCATCTGCATTGGCGGCTTCTGTTCTTGAGCCTGGGGAGCCGCGCCGAATGCTGTCATTGTGCCGATCAATAAGACTGCCAGAAGAATTTTCTTCATATATCCCTCCGAATCTTTGGATGCATTCGCCTTTCCATCAGAAACCCATCGTGTTTCCAACAGAGTAAGCAAGTAGTAATGACAAATCGTCAATCCGAATTCGCCGCCGCCCCGGACTGCCGGACATCGTGTCATTAATTCAGATGAGCATTCGCTGCAGTTGGCGTGTGTTTTCTTGGGAATGGCGTTGGCGAATGATGTGCTCATAATAAGGGGGGTTTTTATGAGAAAGGTCCCGCCGGCAATCGCAGAAAACGTATACGCGCGATTCATCGAATTCGAGGAGCGAGCTGCGGCGATTTATTTCCGATTCGCATCTCATTTTTCCGCGAATCCGCAACTGAGCTCCTTCTGGTTCGACATGGGGATGGAGGAGAAGCATCACGCTGGACTGCTGCAGTTTTGCGTGTGCGATTCTCTATTTGCCCCAGATCTTCCGAAAGACACGGCGATCGGGAAGGTGGCCGCCCTCTTTGAGAGAATCGAGCTGTTGGCGGAGTCCCCGAATCTCACGGTAGAAGGAGCTTTCGCCCTCGCGATTGAAATCGAGAGTTCCGAGGTCAATACGATCTACGCTCACCTCACAACACCGCTTCACGATTCGATGTATTTGTCCCGAAGAAAAATCGTGACAAGTGCACGCAGCCATCTTGATGAGCTGCTCACGGCGAAGCTCCATTACCTCGAGGCCGGTCACGCTCAGCATCGCTAATGCACGCCAGCCGCATCGGCGCCCGCCACTCGTCTGGAAGAACTGCAGAACGAACTCGCGACGACACATCATTCTTCATTGCACGGAGGCACATGTAGTCGCGGGCTTTAGCCCGCGTTCACGCTCGCAGAATGCTCTATAGTCGCTGTCCTGAACGCGGGCTAAAGCCCGCGACTACATGTGCCTCCGTGTTTGCCGCGTTTATGTGCTGAATAGTTACCTTACTTTTTTGCCAGTGTTCGCACGTATGCAACGACGTCATCCGCAGCCTTGGCATCGATATCCTTTATGCCCTTCATCTTGTCCTTGCCTTCAAGGATTGTCTTTTTCATATCGGCGTCGCTCATCGACTGAACTTCCTTCGAAGCCAAAGGTTTCAGCTCGACCTTGAACATCTTCGCGACGCTGTCTTTGCCTTCCCCGGCAGCGCCGTGACAGCTTGAACACTTCTTTGCGTATAAATCCTTGCCGGCCGCGGCGTCCGCCGCAAACAACGGTGCCGAATACATTACAACTGCCGCCATCAGAATCATTGCAACGAGTACTCTCATCACTCTCCTCCTTAATAGAGGATGGTTTTGCACGTGATGTGCCGTTCGTGGTTTGAATAAGTTGTTGAGGACAGTAGCGCAGACATGACAAACATGCTTCGAAAATCAACACTGAAATCGACAATAAGGCAAACGGAGGAACTCAGCATGTGCGCGAGCGTTCAATTCTATCCCCTTTTCCGCTGATGCCTGGAACCGATAAAGAAGAGTATTGGGACGGTCATTCTCGATAGCAGGAGCGATGCGACTTCGCCGGCCATCAGCGAAATCGCCAATCCCTGAAAGATCGGATCGAACAAAATGACTCCGGCTCCCACGATGACGGCGGCTGCCGTGAGCATCATCGGCCGAAACCGGACAGCTCCCGCATCAATCACTGCGGCGTCCAGTGGCATGCCTTGCCTCAATCGGAGTTGAATGAAATCCACAAGAATGATCGAATTGCGCACGACGATGCCCGCCCCGGCAATAAATCCGATCATCGACGTTGCAGTAAAGAATGCGCCCATTGCGCCATGGGCCGGAAGAATCCCAACCAGCGAGAAAGGAATGGCGCTCATGATGGTGAGCGGAATCAGAAAAGATTGAAACCAACCCGTCACGAGGATGTAGATCAGGATGAGAACCGCGGCGAACGCCAGACCAAGATCCCTAAAGACTTCATAGGAAATATACCACTCGCCATCCCATTTCATTGCCAGTCGGTCCGTATTCGACGGCTGTGCGGCGACGTACCGGTCGAGCCGGTAGCCTTCGGGCAACGACAGACCGTCAATGGCCTCATTCAATTTGAGAATCGCATATACAGGGCTTTCTTCGCGTCCGGCCACGTCAGCGGTGACATACACCACCGGCATTAGATTCTTGTGATAGATGCTCTGCTGCGATCGACGCTCCTCAACCTGCGTCACTTCGCCCAAGGGAACCATGTTCCCTTGCGTTCCTGTGAGCCGGATCTGCTTTAGATCGTCGATTCTCGATCGCTCGCTGACCGGCAGGCGCAATACGATCGGTACATCTTCCTTTTCCTGATCCTGATGCAGCAGGCCAACGCTGACGCCGCTCAGCGCCAGGCGCAGAGCCGACGACACCTGTTCAGCCGAGACACCATTGAATGCGGCCTTCTCTTTATCGACGACAAAATTGTATTGAGGTTGCGGGTCTTCAACATACCAGTCGACGTCAACGACGCCCTCCGTTCGATCAAAAATATCGCGGATCTGCCGCGCGACCTCGACCTGGCGGCTGTAGTCCGGCCCGTACACCTCGGCAACCAGTGTCTGTAGCACAGGCGGTCCTGGCGGAACCTCGGCAACCTTCACACGCGCGTTGAATGACGCCGCAATTTTCTGGATGCCCGGGCGCACGCGCCGCGCAATCTCGTGGCTTTGCGTTTTGCGTTCGTCTTTCGATACGAGATTGACCTGGATGTCGGCAACGTTGGGACCTTGCCTGAGGAAATAATGACGAACCAGGCCGTTAAAATTGTATGGAGATGCCGTTCCGACGTAGAGCTGATAGTCCTTCGCGTCCGGAACCGTTCGAATATACCGCCCAATCTCCTGGCTGACGGCTGCGGTTTCTTCCAGCGTCGAACCTTCGGGCATGTCAATGACGACCTGGAATTCGCTTTTGTTGTCGAAAGGAAGCATCTTCACGCGCACAAGTTTGAGCGCGACGAGTGATGCCGCTCCGATCAGAAGGCAGACGACACCAGCAAGGAATCCATAACGCAAGCTGCGACTGTGGAGCAGAGGACCCATTACTCGCCGGTACAGACGCGTGCTCCAACTTTCTTCTCCAAGGCCGGACGAGTGGTCTCTCTTAAGAAGGCGTACGCTGGCCCACGGCGTGACGACGAACGCAACAAGCAGCGAGAACAGCATGGCCGCGGAAGCGCCTATGGGAATCGGCCTCATATATGGGCCCATCAAGCCGCGGACAAAAGCCATCGGAACAATGGCCGCGATCACGGCGAACGTCGCCAGGATCGTTGGGTTTCCGACTTCGTCCACGGCTTCAACAGCAACCTCGTGAATTGGCCGGTTGCGGTTTTCCGGGAGCCGGTAATGACGGACGATGTTTTCGACAACAACGATGGCATCATCGACAAGAATGCCGATTGAAAAGATCAGCGCAAACAATGTGACGCGGTTCAGGGTGTAGCCGTAGAGATAGAAAACCGCGAGCGTCAATGCCAGCGTGACCGGAATGGCCAGCGCGACGATGCCGGCCTCACGCCTGCCGAGCGCGAGCCAAATCAGCAATGAGACAGAAACAATCGCGATCAGCATGTGCAGAAGCAGTTCGTTGGATTTTTCGGCCGCCGTTTCGCCGTAATTTCTGGTGATCGACACATCGACGTCTGCGGGAACGACGCGGCCATTCTTTAGATGTTCGACTTTATCGATCACCGCGCGGGCAATTTCGATCGCGTTCGTTCCCTTTCGCTTCGCAACCGATATCGTGACTGCGGGTAGGAGCCCTCGATGCAAGCCTGCATCGGATGCCGGGCCGGTTCCATACAGAACGTAATTTGCAGGTTCTTCCGCGCCATCCTCGATGGCAGCGACGTCCCGCAGATATACCGGGCGATTGTTAAAAACGCCGACGACGGCATTGCCGATCTCCTCCTCGTTCGTGAAGAAGCTGCTGGTCTCCACCAGGTGTTCCATATTCTCCGAGGAAAAGCTGCCCGCCCGGATTTGGGTGTTCGATTGGCCAAGGCTGGAAAGCAATGCGGCAGGCGCGATTCCGTGAGCGGCCATCCGCGCCATATCGAGCACGACACGAACTTGCCGGCGTTGACCTCCGATGATCCGCACTTCGGATACGTTCGGAACGTCTTTGATGTGGTCGTGCAGTTGTGCCGCGATGCGCCGCAGCGTGAAGTGGTCGTAGATCGCACTGGAAAGGGTGATTGCCAGAATCGGCACATCGTCGATCGAGCGTGGCTTGATCAGCGGAAGACTCGCGCCCGGAGGAATCAAATCGAAATTCGCCGACATTTTCTGGTTCAGACGAACGATGCTGGTCTCTTCGTTCTCACCAACACGGAAGCGAACCACAGCCATGGCCATGCCCGGCGACGACGTGGAATAGATGTACTCCACGCCGGGAACTTCCCAGATGAGCTTTTCCATCGGCCGGGTGACACGCTCTTCGACCTCTCGAGCGGTCGCACCCGGCATCTGGACAAAGACATCAATCATGGGAACGATGATTTGCGGCTCTTCCTCTCGCGGCAACAGCAAAACGGCACCAAGGCCGAGCAATATGGACGCGACGATGATGAGCGGCGTCAAGCGCGAGTCGATAAACAAGTGGGCGAGATGCCCGGCAAATCCTCGTCCCTTATCCGTCATGGCGTCGTACCTTCAGGAATCTCTTCGATGACCCTGACACCATCGGAGAGTTCATGGGCAGCCGCAACGACAATCCGAACGCCGGAGGTGAGGCCGGAAAGGATCTCGAATCCGGTGTCATACCGTTTTCCCGTCTTGATCAGGCGCAGCGTGGCGGCGTCATTTTGAACAACGTAAACACCCGTCAACTGTCCTCGCCGCACCAATGCGGATTCCGGAACCACCAACGCCTGCCGATCTCCGGCCTGAAACAAAGCTCGCCCGAAAAAGCCCGAATGGAGGTTGCGGCGAATAACCGGTGTCAGTGCCAGATCGAGTTTGACGATGTAGGTTCGTGTTGCCGGGTCAGAGGCTGGAACGATTTCACTGACATGCGCATCGAGAGCCGCCGAAAGCGCATCGATTTCGACGCGCGCGTTCTGACCGGCACGCACGCAGGCGGCGCGCGATTCCTCGACGATGGATTCCAGTTGGTACGTGCTGTCATCATCGATAACGAGCAACGGCATTCCCGGTGTAGCGAGCATCCCCGGCTCTGCCTTTCTCGCCGTCACAACTCCGTCGATTGGAGAAGTGATCTTCAAATAACCCACTGCGACGAGAGCCGCTTCCACTTCCGCTTCGGCTTGTTCAATGCGCGCGAGCGCCTGAAGGCGGCGGGCCTGGTTGGCACCCAGCGTTTCTCGAGCGCGTTCCATATCAGAAAGCGCCGCCTTGTAGCGTGTTTCGACTTCGTCAAATTCCTGCGGACTGATGGATCGCCGCTCGCGGAGAACGTCGTAACGCTTTCGAGTGGCCAGTGTCAGGTCGCAGTTGGCCTCTGCTCCGCGGAGCGCCGCCTCAGCAGCGCGGATTGCCCCGTCCACTTCTTCCAGCGCCCGGCGGGACTCGGCCTCACCGGCTTGCGCCCGGCGCAGTTGAGCGAAAGCATCATGCCCCTCGACCTCCACGACCAGCTCGCCTCGATGAATTCGATCGCCCTCGCGAACCGGCAGAGAAATGATTTGCCCCACCACTCTCGATGAAAGAACCGTTTGAGTCCTGGCTTTTACAGTCCCGGGGACCTGAAACGTATCGGTCACCGTAGTGAGTCGAACAACTGCAGTGCGAACAGGCACCGCGGCCGGCT
>Ga0070707_100004841_pt1 | contig 12616 bp, 7 predicted proteins | sample KBSK5502metaG_FD_65468 | JGI IMG/M metagenome (GOLD analysis project Ga0070707, IMG submission 65468) | Corn, switchgrass and miscanthus rhizosphere microbial communities from Kellogg Biological Station, Michigan, USA - KBS K5-50-2 metaG | ecosystem: Host-associated > Plants > Roots >... | reverse complement strand
CGGCACCGCCCTGGACGTGATGAGGTTGTGAATGACGGTCGCGCCCGGCTCCCGTTCCAGCTCACGAACGGCGATCAGCGCGGTCAGTACCGAAGGGGAGACAATCTCGCCGCGCTCGTCGACCACGAAGCACCGGTCAGCATCGCCGTCGAACGCCAGCCCGACGTCGGCCGAGAACTTGATCACCGCCTGCTGGAGGTCGACCAGGTTCGCCGGATCGATCGGGTTTGCCTCATGGTTGGGGAACGAGCCGTCGAGGTCGAAGTAGAGCGGAACGGTCTCGATCGGCAGTTCTTCGAACACCTTGGGCACGGTGTACCCGGCCATGCCGTTCCCGGCATCGACCGCGACCGTCAGCGGTCTGACGCCGGACAGGTCGACCAGCGCCTTGAGGCACTGCGCGTACCCCGACAGCAGGTCCTTCTTGCGCACCGTGCCCGGCGACGCGGCAGTGGTGCGTAGCCAGCTGGAGGCCATGTCGCGAATTTCCCCAAGCCCGGTCTCCTGGCTGACAGGCTTGGCCCCGGCCAGGCACAGCTTGATGCCGTTGTACTTCGCCGGGTTATGGCTGGCGGTCAGCATCGCACCGGGCAGGCCGAGCTGCCCGCTGGCGTAGTAGAGCATGTCGGTAGAGCCGAGGCCTCCATCGACGACATCGGCTCCAGACGAGGTGACGCCGCGGGCGAATGCCTCGGCCAGCGGGGAAGATGAGGTACGCATGTCGTGCACGGTGACGACAGCCGGGGCTCCGGTCAGTGTGGCGAACGCCGCCCCCACGGCCTCGGCGACTCCTTCGTCGAGCTCGTCAGGAACCAGGCCCCTGATGTCATATGCCTTGAAGATCTTCGCGTAGTCGGCCACTTCGGCTTGCCTTTCCCGATCTTCCCCGTGCGCCGCCCTGCTGGCGAGCCACTCTGCGGATCCAGGCGGCCAGACTACCGTTCGCGCCTCGCACCGCCAGGGTGCCGGCACGCGATCCGCGGCAAATGCCCGAAGCGCGCCCACGCTGGCCGCAAGCGCCCGCCGACCGGCGCATCGCTCCGGCGCGCTGGTGCGCTGGCGAAGCGAGGCCGCGCCTGGGCTAACCCGGGCGACCGCGCTCGGGCGGAGCTGACCGCAGCACTCGCAGATGCCCGCGTCGGCCGACCTCGATCCCCTGCCCGACCGGTTCTGCAGCGGCCCGCGGCGCCGCTGCCTCACGGACGGCGTTGGCCAGCGCCTCCAGGTCGTCCGCTGCCGCCTCCTGGCTCGGGGCCAACGGCAACCGCACGATATCCCAGCCCCGCGGCGCCGTGAGGCGGTCAGCGTGCGCGCTGCACAGGTCGTAGCAGTGCGGCTCCACGTACGCGGCGAGTGGCCCGAGCACTGCTGTCGAGTCCCGGTACACGTAAGTCAGCGTGCAGACTGCGACCCGTTTGCAGGCCGGGCGAGAGCAGCGGCGAGAACTCAACGACCCACCTCGTTCACCGCTCCGTTCGCAGTACTGCCGATGATGCCGGCGCTCCGGCGGGCCATGCCGCACCGGGCCCGGCTGCTGCGCACCATCAGACCTCCCGAGCGCCCTGCGCGTCCGGCGACGCCGGGCCCGCGTAGTTCGCTCACAACCGCTGACGGTATCGGTCCGCACGGCGGTAACGCCATCACCCGGGGCACTCTGCGCGATCGTGTCTTTGCCTGCAGATGACCCGGCCAGCGCGCAGCGCAACCCGGCCAGAACCCCATCGCGAGACAACCAGCCCTTAGCGCGACCCGGCCAGCGCGCAGCGCGCCGCCGTCAGGAACAGTTACGTTACGCTGTGTGATTGTGCGACCGGCTGACAGCCGACCTCCGGCGACCGCGAGGATCCGCCGGCGTGACCGGCATGGCCGCGGGCTGCGTGGACCGCTCGCCCCGGCCGGGTCGCCCCTGTACCGGAGCCGTGCAGAGCGATTCGACGACCTCGTGCTCCAGGCGGTCGCGCAGCTTGAGCCGCGCTGGGAGTCCGAGCTAGCTGGAGTCGAGTTCGCGGTCGAGGAAGTCCCGTCGGCCGACGCGCCGGCCGACGGGCTGCTACCCGACGCCGACCCGGTCCCGCTGGCGCGCCTGGACCCGGCGTTGCCAGCCGCGGACCCGCCGCATCCGGCCAAGCCGGCCAGGATCGTGCTGTACCGACGGCCGCTACTGGCCAGGGCGGACGATGAGGAGGAACTCAGCGAGCTGGTGCTCGACGTGGTGATCGAGGAGTTCGCCAGGCTTCTCGGCCTCGACCCGCAGGTAATCGATCCCGGCTATCCCGACGACGAGGACTGACCAGGCGTGCAGGCGCGCACACTGCTCAGGAGCCGAGCACCCGCGCCAGGGACTGACGCACCCTCGGCAGGTCGATCCTCGTGGGTGCGGAACTGACCGGCAGCACGGTGACGACCGCGCCGCCGGAGATCGCCACCTGCGCGGCGTAGACGGGACCCGACCCAGGAAGCGGTGTCACCAGGACCGCGATCAGCGGCGCATTCGCTGCCTTCTTGTGCAACTTGAGCCGAATCCTGCTAGCAGACCTGGCCGCGATATGGACCACCTGCCCCGGCTGGCCGGTGAGCGCTGCACCCGGAGCGGCGTGCGTGATCCTGACGCTGGCGGCCTGCCGCGGGGCGGACAGCACGATCTCGGTCGTTCCCGCCGCGCCGACCGGGTTGGCCGCCACCACGCCCTGCTCCGCAACGGCGGCGGAGCCGCTGATGAAGGCGCCGGGGGCACCCGCAGGCCCGCCCGATACTTCGAGCACGGCGGTCACCGGGACGTTGGCGGAAACCTTGATCGAGCCGGCGAAGCCGCTCAGGGATGGCAGCGAGATGCCCGTGGTCAGACGGCCGAGGAGGCTGACCCTGCTCGCGCCGGTGGGCTGATAGGACCCGCGCGGCGTCACCGCCGTGACCGTGACCCGTGCGGGAGCCGCGCCAGGCACGGTGATAAACAGCTCGCGAGTTCCAGCTACGTCGGGCAGGCCGGTAAGCACCTGCGTGGTCGCGGGCTGGGACGCAGGTGGCAGCCAGATCCCGGGCTTGTCCGCGCTAGCGGTCTCCCGGACCGCGGCCACGACCCGGCCCGTGCTCGTGGTCACGTGCAGGGCGGCGGCTCGCGCCGACCGCACCAGCTTGTCCAGGTTCTGCACCACCATGGAGTGCGGCGGCACAACGATCCCTGAGTCTGGGGCGCCCAGCCGTGGGCCGCTATCGGTCTGAACGCCCACATGCACGTTGGCCGGCGCGCCGTCGGCGTTGATCAGGTACAGCTCGGTCTGCAGCTTCGTTGTCTGCGGCCCGACGAACCAGAAGTCCGAGCCTGGCGCCTGGCAGCGTGCCGTGGGCAGCCCGCCAGGACTCAGCTGCTCGACATCGAATCCCTGCGCGTCGGCTCCCGATGCCGAGATGATCAGGCCCCCCCGTGCGAGGCTTGTTGGCACGAGCCCGCCGGCCATACTCGGCATTGCCGCCTTCTTCTTCGGCATTACGGGCGCCTGGTGGATGGTCTTGATAGTGAGCTGACCAGGCTGCGGGGCAGTGCTGACAGTCCTCAGCGGCTGGCTCGTGCTGGGCAGATGAAGCGGTGTCAGGGCTACCTGACCGCTGCCTGCCCTGGCCGGCGCGCTTGCCTCGGCGATGTTCCCGCCGGTCGGGGCGGCCGATCCCGGTGCCGGGCAGGCAAGCAGCGCGGACGTCACGGGAAGCTGGCCGACCGGGCCAACCGGGCTCGCGGCCGTCAGCGTGACGGCGCGGCTGAGCCCGGCGACGCCGTAGAGGCCTGCCAGGGCGAGCAGGACCAGGAAGGCCAGGACGAGCCGGTTGGCCAGCTGGCGGCCCCTAGCCGGCCTGGCCTTTCTGGCCGTCACCAGGTATCTCCCTCGTACTCGGGCTCGAACTCGGACGGCGGAGCGGACCAGCGATGATCAGGGTTCTCGTCGTCGCCCAGCCTGTCCCAGTCGCCGCTGTCGTCCGCTGACCGCCGGGCACTCCCGGGGCCCTGTGCCCTGCCAGGCTCGTCGAGCGGTGGCAGCGGCTCGAGCACGTCGTCACTGCCGGACCAGGCCGCCGCCTGTTCGGGCGGCTGCCATCGCTCGCGGTGGTCGCCGGATGGCTCGGCCAGCCGGTCCGCCAGCGACCAGTCCGGATCGGACCGGCCGGACCTCGCCTGGCCAGGCCGGCCGGCTCCCCTGCGGGCCGAACGCCCCGTGCTCCACCGGCCACGACGCTCGCCGCGCTCGCGGTCACCGTCCCGGTAGCCGTCAGCTCTGTCTGCTCGGGCTCGGGCACGGCCCTGATAGTCCAAGCCCGGTTCAGGCCAGCTGCCTGCTCCTGCTGCCAGGTCTTCCCCGTACCGCGGCCGGCTGCTTGCCGCTGATCCGCGGCCAGAAGCGATCTCATCGCTGTCCTGATCCGGCCACGCCCCGGCCGGCGGCCGGCCAGAAGGAGACCGCCCGGCCGGCGGATAACGTTCATCAGGACCGTCAGCTTCGAGGTCCGGGTGCGGCCAGTCCCCGCTCGGCGACCGACCGTATCCAGATCGCCCGGCCGCCGAGCGATAGCTTCCGCCCGGCGCGGGTTCGCCATCGTCATACGGCCGCCCCGGGGCCCCTGTTGCGGAAAAATCATCGCGTCTGCCGGTGCCAAGATCCGGCTCGTCGGAGTACGACCACGCACGCCCTGGCGGGCCGGAAGACCGGGCGCGGGGCGAGATCCCCTCAGCTTCGTCCGCGCCTGGCGAGTACGGCCGCTGGTCCGATCGCCGCGCCACGGCGGTGCTGGGCTCATCGGCCGCCGCGTACGGCCAGGCGTCGGCGAGCCGGCCATCGGCGCGCGCATCATGGCGGGGCTCGTCGGCTGGCGCGTACGGCCATGCTTGCGTCAGCCGGTTATCGCCGCGCTGGTCGTCTGCTGGGGTGTAGGGCCAGGCGTCAGCCAGCCTGCTCTCGCGGCCGGGCGAACCACGCCGACCGCTGCCGCGCTGGTCATCGTCGCGCTGTGGCGGCGATCCCCGGTGCTTGCGCCTGGCGCCAGGCCGCGCCCCTGAAGCCCCGGCGAGGCCGGTCGCCGGGGTCACCCCGGCGGCGTCATCCGCAGCCGCAGCGGAGCCCGGGTCCGTTCCTGAACCTCGTCGTCCGGCCTTGGCCCGGCTGGACCTGCCTCCTGCCGCCGCCGTGAGGCGCCCGGCCCTGGCTCGTGCGCCTCGCGCTAGCCGCTGCGAGCCCGCCAGCCCGGCAGCGGCCAGGTCGTCTCGGCGTGCAGCCAAACCGCCTGCGGCGGCTGCCGCAGCCGCGTCCCACATGCCGTCGCCGGTATCTGCGGATTCCGAGGCATCGGGCAACCTCCCAGCGCTGGCCGCACGAACAGTTGGCCGCGAACTCCCGGCAAGCCGCGAGCCACGGCCGCCAGCGTAGGCGCCAGCTCGGCTGCCGGCGGCATGGCTCGCGGTCCTGCCTTCCCGGCGGTCCGCCGCGGCCGGCGTCGCCGCCTGAGCCTCCTGCTCGGCCAGATGAATGCCCGGCAGCGCCAGGCTGGCGACGACCAGGAAAGCCAGCAGTTCGAGCAGGAGCTCCAGGTCACGAACGAGACCTGGGTGACCGATGGTCAGGGTGCCACCGCCACGAGGCAGCCTGAACGCCTGCGCCCAGCGGCCCGCCGGTGATGGAACCTCCGCCAGCGCGCGGCCGTCGACTGCGGCGCTCCAGCCACCCGCAGGCTCGGAGAGCATCAGCGTTCCGCCCGCGGCAGGCACGCGCGCTGCGGCGACGCCGATAGCGCCCGACGCAACCGGCGCCACCGTGCCTCCGGGCTCGGTGACGCTCACCCGGGAGGGCGGCGTGTCGAGCTGCCACAGCGCGTAGGCCGAGGTGTTGCTGTACAGGTGCAACCCGTTCATGTCGTTCAGCACGGTCGCGAGCTGCGGGTCGACCGGGGCCTGGACGAGTATGTAGCCGATATCGAAGTCAGCGAGCAACTGTGCCTGGTTCGCCGCCTGCGCGCCCCCTGGTGTCGTCAGCGCTGAGACCGCCTTGCTGAGCGCGCCCTGCGCGTCGGCAGGAGGGGTAAGCGAGGCGTCGGCCAGCGACGGGCTCGGCCCGCGGAGCAGCAGGTAAGAGACCTGGCCGCCGGCCGAGTTGAGCACGAGGGTACGCACCTGACGGGACTGCCCTGCGGCAACCGCCACAAGCTCGGGCACTACCGGGTTGCTGACTCGATGAATCGGGCCGCCGACCCCGCTGCTGAGCCACGCGGTCGCGGCGAGGACCGGCGTCGAGCAGGCGACCAGCCCGAGCAGAGCGGCCCACGGCCCGCGCCCGCTGAGGATGGCGCGCCAGCCCTTGACCCCGGCCAGCATGCGGCCGAGCGCGTCCGCCCCGGCCACGGCCGCCAGCAGCAGCCCGACGGCGGCGAGTGCGAGCGGCAGCCCGGCCCAGACCACGACGGGTCCGCCATCCTCGGGCTGGACAACCAGATGGCTCACGACCACCGCGGCGAGCAGCCCGGTCAGGGCAAGCCCCCAGCCGGCCATGATGAGCCGGCGTCTGCGGCCGGCGAGCAGCGCGGCGAGCGCCACGCCGAGCAGGCCGGCCGTGACCCAGTACGGCGGGAGCCCGGGTCCGCCGGGACTGAGCAGCAGCAAGGACCTGGCGGGAAGTCCGCTGACCGCGGCTCCCGACTGCGGCAGCCCGGCTTCTCCGAACAGCTGGCTCGGATGTGAGCGCAACGTCAGGGTCCACGGCAGCAGCAGGACCGGGGGCGTGAGCGTCGCGATGGTGAGGTTGCCAAGCAGGCCTCGCCTGGTCGTGCGGAAAACGATCGCTGCCAGCAGGCAGGTCACGAACAGGACCAGCCAGAGCAGCGGCACGAATGCCCCGGCGATGGCGACGAGCAGGCCGGTGGCCCAGGCCGCCCGGCCGGCCCGCTGTCCTGATTCGGTGAACATCCGCACGGCCTGTGCGACGACCAGCGGCAGCAGCACGAACGCCACCGCAGCGCCGAATCTGCCTGCGGCGATCACGCCTGTCGCCACTGGCAGCAGGGCGTACGTCACCGACGCCCACACTCGCACCGGCGCTGCCGTGGTCACCTTGCTGGCCGCGAACATTGCTGTCATACCCGCCAGCGGCACGCAGCCGATCATGATGACGTCCATGGCCAGCCAGGGCTTCCCGGCTAGCACGGTGGACAGCGCGGCGACTACTGCCAGCCAGGCGGGCGCGGGGGTCGTCGAGCCGATCCCGGCCGGATGGAACGACTGCACGTAGCTAGCCCACAGATCAGACGCGCCGCCCCAGGCCGGAATCAGCGACCCCCCGCCGAGCGGCCCTGCCCCGATCAGCGGTCGCCCGGCCGCGAGCGCGACCGCAAGCAGCCCGAGGAAGGTCAGCAGCGACGGGCTGGTCAGGAGCCGCTTGCCGAGCCCGTTGTCGATGAGCATCGAGTCGTCTTCGGTCGGATCCGCCGACGCGTGATGCGCGCCCGCCGTATCGGGCTGGGACCTTGACATGGTCGCGATCATGAACTCGACCAAGCGCCGCAGTGACCGGCCTGGCGGCACGTCGGCGCGGACCCGGCTGTAGGCGGCGCGCCGTCCCCGCGACCTCGCGCTGCGCATCTTCATGAGCCTGATCGGATGGCAGAGCACGACCGTCAGGGCCGACATCTCGTCCACGGCCGCGGCGAGCCGCTTGGCGAGCAGGAAGAAGGTGATTCGCAGCAGCGAGAGGAGCACGTTGCTCCCCGCCGCGGCGACCGCCTGCCGGAACGGCAGGTTTCCGAGCAGGGTACGCAGCCCGTTCCGCCGGTCGAGCATCCGCGCCCGGCGGCCGACGGAGATCGCTCGGCGGCGCTTGGTGGCTGCCTGGGCGTGATAGACGATCGCGTCGGTGATGACCCTCACCCGGTAACCAGCCGAGTGCACCCGCCAGCAGAAGTCGATGTCGTCCATGAACATGCCCATGGCGGTGTCGAAACCGCCGACTTGCTCCCAGACATCGCGGCGGACCAGCATTCCCGCGCTGCTGACCGCGAGGGCGTCCCGATCGCCGTCGTGCTGGCCCTGGTCGACCTCGCGGGGCTCGATCCCAGTCAGCCGCCGGGTGGCCGTGTCCAGGCTCAGGCCGGCCTCGAGGATCACCTCGCGGTTGGACCAGTCCCTGAGCTTGGGGCCAAGTACCGCAGCCGCGCTTGTCTCGGCCGTGCCGCGGAGCAGTTGCTCGAGCGCGTCCGGCGCTGGCTCGCAGTCATCGTGAAGCAGCCAGAGCCACTCGATTCGGTCATCGGACTGACCGCCCGCGCGGCCCCCGCCGCCCGGTCCGCTGCCGTAGCCGCCGCCGGGCCCGCCGCCGTAGCCGCCTCCGTAGCCGCCGCCCGGCCCACCGCTGCCGCCGGACGCGGGCGGAATCTGGACGTTCGCGGCCCGGTGGTGGAGCGCCCTAGCGATGGCCGCGCCGTAGCCGGTCGACCGGTCCATGCCGAAGACGCCCTGCTGGCCGAACTTCGATGCGAGCACGGCGCCGCTGCGGTCACGGCTGCCCGTATCTACGGCGACTACGCGCTGCACCGGGCGGGTCTGCCCGAGCAAGGCGTCGGCCAGCTGCGGAAGCCAGACTGCACCGTCGTGCGCGACAATGACCGCGGTCACGATGTGCTGCGGATAGGTCTCGTTCGGCGACAAGGCGATCCGGTTGCTGCTCAGGGGGTTCTGCCCCGCGGGGCCGGCAACTGCCAGGGCCTTCGGCGGGCCGGTTTCTGTGAACGATACGCGAAGCTTGGGCGCCGACACTGGCAGACGGCGAGCTTGCCAGGCCCGGCCTCCGCCTATGTGCTGACGTAGCGCTAGCCGGGCGACGCGGGTCAAACTCCATGATTGTGTGACATTTTGTGCGGCCTCTGGTGCCGCTCCTGGGCCGCAGCCTTAGGGGCGGCAGCCCCGGCCCGGCGGCGGCAGCTCCGGGCCTCGCGCGCACCGGTGCGGTTCGGCGCCCGGCGCGCATGCTGCTTTTGGCCTCCCGCGCCGACGCTAGCCAGCCTGGCGCTTCAGCCGCCTGCGCTCGCGCTCGGACAGGCCGCCCCAGATGCCGAACCGCTCATCGTGCTCAAGTGCGTACTCCAGGCACTCGGTGCGCACCTCGCAGCTTCGGCACACCCGCTTGGCTTCCCTGGTAGATCCGCCCTTCTCAGGAAAGAAGGCTTCAGGATCAGTCTGGGCGCACAGTGCCCGATCCTGCCACGCCGGCTCCGCGGCCTCATCCGCGCCGATGCCGAACGCTTCTTGCACCAGCGTCACGATTGCGTCAGTCACAGCGCACCTCCACCCCTCGCTACCCCGTCGGCTCCCTGGCGCCCCGAGCCAAGCTCGCCAGAGAATTACACTGGTGAAATTACACGCGCGTGTCTTGCCAAACGTCAAGGCGGATTCGTGATAAAGGTCGACGGCTTGCCCGTGATGACGGGAAAGTCTGCTGAGAAATGCTGGGGTCCCAGCCTTGACACGACCAAGCCCGGCACTGGCGGCGCTAGCTGTCGGTCGCCCGGCCCGGCGTCATGGCGTGGCCGGCCGCCGCCCGGTCCGTCCAGGCTGGCAGACTCGGCGCATGCGCATCACATTGCTAGCCGGGGGTGTGGGCGGCGCCCGGTTCCTGCGCGGGCTGCAGATCGCGGCGCCCGACGCCGACATCACCGTAATCGGCAACACCGGCGACGACATCACGCTGTTCGGCCTGCACGTCTGCCCCGATCTGGACACTGTGATGTACACGCTCGGCGGCGGGGTGAGCGAGGAGCAGGGATGGGGGCGCACCGGGGAGACCCACGTGGTCCAATCCGAGCTGACCGCCTACGGGGCCGGGCCGGACTGGTTCAGCCTCGGTGACCGCGACTTCGCCACGCACATCGTCCGGACCTCAATGCTTAACGCCGGGCTGCCGCTGTCAGCGGTCACTGGACAGCTTTGCGAACGCTGGCAGCCCGGAGTGACGCTGCTGCCGATGACCGACGACGACGTGCAGACCCATGTTGTGATCGATGACGAGGCGGGCAGGCGCACTGTTCACTTCCAGGAGTGGTGGGTCAGGCTGCACGCGAAGGTCCCGGCGCTCAGTTTTGTCGCAGTCGGCGCTGAGAAGGCTACCCCCGCTCCTGGCGTGCTGAGGGCAATCGACGAGGCCGACTTCATCGTGCTGCCGCCGTCCAACCCGGTGGTGAGCATCGGCACCATCCTCGCAATCCCGCGGATCGCCGATGCGGTCGCCGCCAAGACCGTTGTCGGCGTGTCGCCCGTGATCGGCGGCGCGCCAGTCCGGGGCATGGCCGATGCCTGCCTCGCAGCCATCGGCGTCAAGACCACTGCCGCGGCTGTAGCCGCGCACTACGGCTCTGCGCTTCTCGACGGCTGGCTGGTCGATACCTCCGATGCCGACGCGATCGGCGCGGCCGGCCTCGGCGGGATCGCGGTGCGGGCGCTGCCCTTGTTCATGACCGACGCCACGGCGACCTCGGCAATCGCCAGGGCGGCCGTGGATCTGGCCGGAGAGCTCTCGGGATGAGCGAGATCACCGTCTCCGGCGTCCAGGGCCTCCCTGAGATCGTGCCAGGTGCCAACCTCGCCGAGTTGATCGCCGCCGCTGTTCCCGACCTCGCCGACGGCGATATCCTCGTCGTCACCTCGAAGATCATCAGCAAGGCCGAGGGGCGCGTGATCAGCGCCGATCGCGATGACGCGATAGCGGCCGAGACCGTCAGGGTGGTTGCCAGGCGCGGCGCGACCACGATTGCCCAGACCAGGCACGGCCTGGTCCTCGCGGCGGCCGGGGTCGACAGGTCCAACACGGCACCCGGCACGGTGGTTCTGCTGCCCGAGGATCCCGACGGATCGGCCAGACGGCTGCGCAAGTCGATCGGCGACCTGACCGGCGCGAATATCGGCGTGCTCATCACCGACACCATGGGCCGCCCGTGGCGCAACGGCCAGACCGACGTCGCGATCGGAGCGGCCGGCGTGCTGCCGCTACGCGACCACCGGGGCCACGCTGACAGCTTCGGCAACGCGCTCGAGGTGACGGTCGCGGCGGTGGCAGACGAGATCGCAGCGGCCGCCGAACTCGTCAAGGGCAAGACCGATCAGGTGCCGGTTGCGGTGGTACGCGGGCTGCCCGAGCTTGTCGGCGCCTCCGCCGCGGGCCCGGCTGGTCGCTGGCCGGGCACCGCCAGCCCGCGATCCCCGACACTCGCCGCCGGCACCGACTCGGGCGGCGACGGGCCTGGCGCGGCCGCGTTGATCAGGCCCGCCGCTGAGGACATGTTCCGGCTCGGCGCCGCCGACGTCCTGGGCGAGCGCAGGACGGTGCGGGATTTCACCGACGAGCCAGTGGACCAGGCCGCGGTGCGCCGCGCGATCGCGGCGGCCCTGACCGCGCCGGCGCCGCACCATAGCCAGCCCTGGCGGTTCGCGGTCGTCGAGACGGCGGCCGCGCGGACCAGGCTGCTCGACGACATGCTGGCGGCCTGGGTCGCTGACCTGCGCGGAGATGGCTTCAATGAGGAACAAATAGCCCGGAGAACGCGCCGCGGCGAGCCGCTGCGGCGGGCGCCGCTGATCATCGTGCCCTGCCTACTGGCCGATGCCGCGCACACCTACCCCGACGAGCGCCGCAACGCCGCCGAGCGGGCGATGTTCCTGGTCGCCATGGGCGCCGGCGTGCAGAACTTGCTCGTGGCTCTCGCCGTGGAAGGGCTTGGCTCATGCTGGGTATCGAGCACGCTGTTCTGCGGCCCGGTCGCCTCCGCGGCGTTGGACCTGCCCGAGGGCTGGGGGCCGATGGGCGCCGTGGGCGTCGGCCACGCCGCCGTCCCGCCTCCCCCCCGGCCCGACCGCGACCCAGCTTCCTTCCTCGTCGTGCGCTAGCAACCCGGCGCCGCCCAGCCCGGGGGCCGTCGCCCTTGTCTGGGCGGTCAGCCCGGCGCCACGACTCTCCCTTGTCGCTGGCGACCTACCGGCTAGGCACGCTGTTGTTCCGGGCGATCCTGATCGTACTCGGCGCTATCCAGGCCATTGTCGGCATCTGGTTGGTGCGACGGGCGCGACAGCCGGATCTGAGCTCCGCCTGGGACTCCGTTACAGGCCTAGGCGGCGGGACAGGTCCGAGCTGAACACTCCCGCCGGGTCGACCGCCGCCCGGAGCTGGCGGAAGTCCTGCAGCCGCGGGTACATGCGCGGCATCAGCTCCGGAGGAATCCGTGAGTCCTTGGCCAGGTAGAGCCGGCCGCCCACCCCGAGCACCATTTCGTCGAGTTCGGCCAGCAGGGTGCCGAGCCAGGGGGTACGGGCCGGGAAGTCCAGCGCCAGCGTCCAGCCCGGCATCGGGAACGAAAGCATGCCAGGGTCACCGTCGCCAAATCGCTTGAGCACGGTCACAAACGACGGCGCCCGCAGCGCACTAATCCTTTCCAGGGATCGCACGACAACATCAGAGGCCGCGAACGGCACGACGTACTGGTACTGCCGGAAGCCGGCTGGGCCGTAGACGCGGTTCCAGTTCGATATTCCATCCAACGGGTGGAAGAACTTACCGATTGTCTGGATCTCGCCGGTTCGCCGCCGGGGCGCCTTGCGGAACCA
>Ga0070707_100004839_pt1 | contig 12618 bp, 17 predicted proteins | sample KBSK5502metaG_FD_65468 | JGI IMG/M metagenome (GOLD analysis project Ga0070707, IMG submission 65468) | Corn, switchgrass and miscanthus rhizosphere microbial communities from Kellogg Biological Station, Michigan, USA - KBS K5-50-2 metaG | ecosystem: Host-associated > Plants > Roots >... | reverse complement strand
GCATCCCTTCGAACGAGAAGTACCCCACGTCGACGGGAATGAGAAGGTCGGTGCTGGCCACGAGCGGCGCCTGCGTCAAGAGGCCTAAGGTCGGCGGCGTATCGATCAGAATAAAATCGAAGGCGTCCAGGAGGGGTTGCAGCGCCTGTTTCAGCCGCAACCGGCCATCGACATGCCGCACCAACTCCGGTTCCACGTCTTGGAGCGTTGCGTTCGCCGGGAGAATGTGCAGGTTGGCGCCTTTCTCCCAGCAGAAGGCCTGCCAATCGGTCATGGCGCCCATGAGGAGGTCAGTCACGGAGTAGCGCACGTGCGCCATATCGACGCCCAGGGCCCTGGAGGCGTTCCCTTGGGGATCGAAATCGACCAAGAGCACGCGCTGCTGTGTGAGCAACGCCAGACCAGCACTCACATTGACGGCCGTCGTGGTTTTCCCTGTGCCCCCTTTATGGTTTGCGCAGGTAATGATCCGCGTCGAGTGAGGGGAAGGCACCTCCGGAACGTTCGCCGTCTTCCTTACAGCCATGCATCACATCCTTGTGCAGGAGAGCACTTCAGCTCCTCTATGATACAAGCTGACAAGGGAAAATACCACAGTGTGTGGGTGCCGTGCACGAGACCGCACAAGGAGTGAACCGTTGACGGGCTTCAACCGCAGGTAGGCACTGGTTCCGTTTGATGCAGAGTAATAACCAATGGTGTTAGTTTCTTACAAACCATTGATAAGCATAGAACTGTAACAACTACTAGTGCACGTTTTTGGTCTTGTAGTCGTCCGACGACTCCTCCACGCTGTCTGTGTGACATCCCTACCATGAGAGGAGCGCCACATGAGCACCGTGGGGCGCGGCGCTAGGCCGCATAGCAATGGAGGTTAACAACCTGCTAGGACGTGAGTGGACGTCCTATCCTAACCCTCCCGAAGTCTGAGCAACTGTAGGCTCAGACGGGCATGAGAACAAGCGTGGAGGGGACACAAGCGAGTGGTGCAGGTGAGTCACACACCCAAGAGGCCCACGTTGCGGAAGTGAGCTATGGTGAGGACGGTTATTGTCGAACCCGAGGATCCAGTCTAATCATGAAATCACCCGGCGGTGCTTGAGAGCGATTCGGGGTCATGGCCCGTCTAACGCGCCAAGGTAAATCCGATCAACAGGTGACTAATGGGGTGAGAGGAAGCCAATCTTATGGAGGGTACGCATTCCCCATCGGACCATAACTCCCTATCCACGGTTGGGGAGGGAGGAGCCCGTGGGACCACTTATCACACGGGATAGGCTTCCCGGGCCGGTTCGCAGGTCATAAGGGTCACGGAAGGGCACCTAAGGCGTACGGAGAAATTGCTAGGCGAGCAACGCTGGAAGCTGCAAGAGCTTCCCGGAAGGGATAGGTGGACAGGTCACCAATGCTTCTTGCAGGGAGAGCGGGTCCATAGTACTCGACGGGGTCACGTCCGTCCAGGGAGTCCGGGAAAGCCGGACACAGGGGGAGGGGACCTAGAAATTCCGGGCATGGCGAAATCCTGAGGGATAGCAATATGCTATCAGGAACCGACGGAGACGTATCATGCGAAAATGCGTACGCAGCCGGAGTTGGACCGCCGGATGCGCTGAGAGGTGCTTGTCCGGTGCGGGTGGGAGCTGGAAGGAAACCTACTGCTGAGAGGCAGCAAGGCGCCTCCTTCGACCCACATGCGGGTGAAGTAAACAAAGGTACGCAAAGTTTCATAGGGAGTGTTGAGAGTTCGTAGAGCGTTGAATTTACAGGATGGAGATTTTTATCGCCTACGAAATCGGCCGTCATCTTACATCGTATACGTGCTACGAAAAGGCTGACTAATGTAGTCTATATCACGTCAAAAAAAGCTGATTTGACGTTTTTATCGAAGATGTCGTTAGTCTATGAAACTTTACGTTCGTTTGTTCGGTTCACCCGCACATGAGTGTATCACCACCTTGTTCTACGAGGTCGATGAGCAGCTGTGTGCCATCCCCAAGCATCCCGAGGCCCGTCTCTGGCCCAGTGAGGTGGTCACCTTGGGGCCCCTGCATGCCCTCAAAGGCGTCGGCAACCGCGCGTTGTATCGGTGGCTGACCCGCGACTATCGGCCGTTGTTCCCCCAGCTCCCCGAACGCCCCCGGCTCTTTCGCCTCTTCACAACCCATCAGGACTGGACGCAGGTCTTCTTGGCCGCCCCGACGGTGCTCGGGGCATTGACACCTAGGGGATCGCGCTGATCCACTCCATGCGCGAAGGCCGCAGCCTCCAGCAGATCGGCCGCAAAGGCCTCTCGAATCACCGCTGGATGGTCGGCGGCACACTCTGCCTGCTGCTGAACCAGGCCCAGTGAGAACGACGCTGTCATAAACGGCAAAATAGGTCTCTAGAAGTCCATAAAACAATGACTTCATGCACGGAGTCGCTGTCTCACTCGCAACGATGAAATCCCCTGTGTCAAAACTCACTCCCGAAACCATTTGCTGGCACATTGATTGTGGCATGGCATGTGGCACATGCTTCTAACGCATTGTCATAGCGAATTGTAGGGTGTGAGCATGCGTGCCGTATACGGAGGGATACTGTTGGCGAACCTATTTTAAAGTTCTAGTAGTACTTTTGCTTATGCAATTTTCTCCAGCTTTTTTGCCTTCCAAGAAGGCATGTTGGAGACACCCATTTCGGCACTTTTGAGTTCGCCAACAGTATCCGGAGGTTACTGGCACAAGCTCAGGCGCTCAAAAAAGCAAGATGACTGCCAGAGGCCATCCATCGCTTTTTTGACGTGCAAGGCATTGAAAAATAAGCTGCTAAATTAGCAGTTTTCCGCTGGTGACACGCTCGTTCTCACTGGGCCGTCTACGAAGTTCTTGCATCAGAGTGCGTTGCGGCGCGCCTCTGCAATCTTGAGTGCGCTCCATGCCTTCTCTAGGGTGGGCATCAAACGTGGCCGGGCCGCGTCAATCTCTTGGCTGAGCCGCCGCAGTAGATCAGGTCCTTGTCGCAGCGTCGAAAGTAGGTTCTGTCTGCGTGCTTCAAGCTCCCTGCTTATGGCATCGATATCGCGCCGATCAACCGGCTCACTCGGATTGAACCGAAAGTTTCGTTCGTGTCCTTGTCGCCATCGCATCAGTTCAGAGGTCAGCGTTTCGCCGAAGCCCGGTATTTGCATGATCTTCGCTCTTTCAATATCGGCCGCTGTTTCGATACTATAGGAAGCCAGCATGGCGCTTCGGCCTACCCCGATCCCACGGATTTTGGCCCGGTCGATGCGAAACCTATCGAGATACCGCTGCCGCTGGCGTATCTCCCGTTCCACTTCCAGCTTCACGAGCCGGCGACGCTGCTCATTTGGCAGGTCTGCCATTTCCGTGCGTGCGTTTTCCAAAGCCTTCAGCTTCTCAGCGAAGGCATCCCGCGATGCCTCACGCTTCCACCGCGCCAAAGCTCCTTCCCATGCTGTTCTCGCTGCCGAATACGCCCTATCTGCTGCGGCTTGTTTTTCGGCCGAGACCCTTGGCCATATAGCGAAGGCAAGGCCATAACAGACTAAAGCCGCGACGATTCCTCCGCCCTTAGCGAGCGCGCTACACGCTGACAATCCCGCACACACAAACCCAATACTGAGCACCTTGCGGAAGATCTTCAGACTGCCACTTGGCACCTCGACGCCAGGCGGTGGATGCCACGGCCGCTCGGAGGGAAGCCCTGGATCCGCGCCCGGGTCCGGAACCGCCGAGATGGCTCTCCACAGTGTGGCAAGATCGATTGCTCCAGTTGGGCCGACCACCGTAATCCGTTGCCCGAACAGGCGCACGCCTGTCTGTGATTCAACCGCGCACCATGGGCAGGCTGCCAGCCCTCCCGGATAATGATGCCAGCTCACCTGCGAACAGACCCGGAGGCCAAGCTTGAGCTTCTCAAGCGCCTCAACCCAGGTCTTCGCATCCGGTCGTATGCCGCTGCTGTCGGCGCGCCCGAAGGCCCGGATGAAAAGCTGCGCGATGGAGTCGCCCATCGTCTCCAAAGGAATCGTACCCGGTGGACGCTCCATGCCGTGCGCAGCGCGTTCTGGACCGTAGGCGAAGCGGTACTCGCTGAGCGCTTTCTCAATCGGCATGTCGCCAGCGCCAACATACCGACCGGCAAACGGATGCCGGCCCATGTAGAGGAGATGAAACAGGAGGACGGCGAGGCCGAAGCGGTCATGATTCGCGGTCCGAACAAGCCCGCGAAACGTGCGCCCGTGCAGCTCCGGGGCTGTGAACAGTGGCACACCGACATCGCAGGTGAAGACATTCGTTCCGTTGCCAATCTGGAACGAGTCGCAGTCGATAAGCATCACAGTCCCATCTGCTCTGACGAGCAGATTGCCATGATTCACGTCTCCCAAGACATGCCCTTGCTCATGAATGACTGCGAAGGCCCGTGCGATATTGACGGCGACATGCACCAAGAACCGGAAATCTGCCTCCGGAAAAGCTTCGGATCGACTCTTCGGGCTGTAAAGCTCATGGATGTCTCGATGCGCCACCCCCCGCGACATGATGAATCCGCGCACCGCTCCCTGGCTATCGCTCAGCAGATCAACGGGCCAGGCAGCAATCTTCAGCAGCGAGGGGCTCGCTACTTCCGCCATGAGAACAAGCTTCTGGACTTTTCTCTGATCGGGCGGCGACGCATAGATCTTGGCGGCCCGGTCCTTCTGCCCCTCAATCGCAAAAACCGCGCCTTCTGCGCCCCGGCCGAGTTCTTGACCGAGACGAATGCTTGTCCGCGCGCGAGTCAGAGTGAGTTGCATCATGGTTGATGGTCTTGCTGTCGGCAGGTCGCCAGAATGAGCGACACGTCGTCGTCCGTCCGCGATCCAACGCGCTCGGATGAGAGGAAGCGCTCCAGCGATGCCGACAGACGATCGCTCTCCTTGGCCCCATCTGCGTCTAAAAGCGGTTGGAACATGCCATGGAAGAACGGCTCATGGACCGACATGCTTGCGTAGTGCAGGGCGAGCGACTCAAGGCCATCCGTCATCAGCGCGACATCAGTCACCTTGCCTGCAAAGGGCTCGACCTGAAGGCGCTCCGCCGCATCCTCATCGGTCAGGAAGTGTGTCGTGTTGGCGTACTCGCCGCGTTGTGGCCAGAACACCCAGCCCCACTCGTTCCCACCATCACCGACTACGATCACACCATCGCCAATCTGTAGCGCGCCCCCGCCGCTTGGTCCCACCACCGCGACGAGGAGGGTCGATGCAAGATCACGCGGCGCTGAGCCATACCTCTGTGCTTCGGCAAGAACTGCCTCGCGGGCTACCGCCGCGGCCTCCCGCAACATCGCACGATAATCCGATCGTCCTGCGTCAAGTGCGTGAGTCAGGTATTGGACGACCGTCTCAACCGCGACCTCTGCACCGCGTTCTGCCAAGGCGGCCGATCCAGCGCCATCCGCGACGGCAGCTACCAGTGTCTGGTTGCCTACCACTGTACAGGCAAGTCGGTCCTGGCAGGGGAGGCCGGCCTTGATGTGAGACGTTCCCGTCGCGCGAGCTGCCGCCAATCGCCACATGCGCAGCTTACTCCACGACAGCCCAGCCGTTCGGGGCTGTTGGGTTAGTGAGTGGAACGGCGTCGCCGGGCTGCGAGCGCGATACACTCCCGAGCGAGTTCGAAAGCCAGACAAAGAGCTCTCTGAAGGCGAGGCCACGCAATTTCAGAGGCTGGCGCACCGAGATGTGGGCCAGACGGCTCATGTCTGCCTCCATGACGCCGACCGCAAAAAATGTCAGCGACTTCGAAGCTTCTCCCTCTCGGATCGCCACAGTGGCAGCGCTGACATTGTCCGTTGGGGCACCATCGGTGATCAAAAATACCCAGGGTCGATAGTAGCCAATGCCGTTGGCCTTATAGGTCGCCTTGCGCTCTGCAACAAGATCAATCGCATTTTGGATCGCCGCTCCCATAGGCGTATCGCCACTTGCGACGAACTTAGGGGGTTGAAACACATCCGGAGTGACAAAGTGCTGGACCGTTTGCACCGGACCGAAGGTGACAATCGCAACTTCGACCCGCTTGGCGGCCATAGTATCCGAGCGAAGCTCCTCGGCGAAGGTTGCAAGGCCGCTGTTCAACTCAGCGATTTTTGTTCCGCTCATCGAACCGGACGTGTCCAGGAGCAGGACGCAGGGGCATCGGGGCTCAGGGTTATCAGCAAATTCAACGCCCGCGAACGGAACTTGCTCTAAGTCTGGCATAGCTTTGATATCTCCCATGTGTTCGAGTTTGTGGGCTAACAAGGGTTTCAGCGGAACTTTTTCCCTCCTACATGCCCTCGTAGCCCCCGCACCCCCTGGAGCGCGCCCGTTTACTGCGGCACGGGGATGGTGCCGTCGGCGATGCCCTCAGCCAGCATCTCCAGCAGTTTGGCAAAGCGGGAGAAGCCATCGTACCGATCGCAGAGCATGTCCATCTCCTCGCCGGTGCAGGTATCCAGCAACTGCTTGAAGGTAGGCATGTCATCGGCCAGCGACAGCAGCAGCGCCTCCTCCCCTCCCCCCTGGGCGAGGACCTGCGTGACATGCGTATCAATGGTGAGTGCCAGCCGGGTGTGCTGTTCGGTCAACGGCATAAGTGTACGCTTTCTTGTCTAGGAGGCTATCCACGTAGGACGCTTGCAGTACAAGAGTCACTACAAAAGTAGTAATAAATGAATATTTATAGCACTACTTAAGTAGTGCTGCACCATGCACAACTAGCACGCGTTTGCTGGTGCGCTCTGTCTGGAGTCTCTGGTGCGCTGACGGTGGATGAGCATTACTTTGGTAGTAAACTATACACTACAAATGTAGTGCTCACTTACTCTCAAAGACCGCGTCTTTCACGGAGAGGAGTAGCTTCTTGGCGTCGGTTTTTTCGCCCAGGAGCAGCAACCCCTTGAGGACCTCGGTCTCGGACAGAGGCCGGCCAGCTTCCTCGCCTAGGCGTTCGGCCAAGCGCCGCAGGCGTTCCAGATGCACCGGGCCGAGACGGAAACTTTTTGGCTGGCGCTGTATTCTGCGTGGCGCAACCAGGGTGGGGGCCTCTCCCCTGCCCTCCTGCCGCTGCGCCAGCTTGGAAGCGGCGGCATCCGCCAGCGGTTTTCTAGCCATGCTGTAATACCTCTTTCGTCAACGCCAGGAAATCCTCCGCGCCGTGCCCTTTGGCGTCAAACGTCAAGACCGGCTCGCCGCTGATTTGCGCCTGGTTGATCGCCTCGCTCTTGCGAATGACCGTCTTGAGCACGTGCGGCCGGACGCTCTCCAGCTGCTTTTCGATATAGTCGTTGGTCGCGCGGTTGCGGCTGTCCAAGGCATTGCGGAGAATCCAGCATCTCCCCTTCCCTTCCCGGATTTCCTCAATCGAGGTGAACAGGTCGGCGATGCCGTCCAGGGAGTAGCGTCCGTAGGTCGTGGGAATCAGAATCCAGTCCGCCGTGTAGATGGCGTTGACCGTGATGACGCCAAGATTGGGAGGGCAGTCGAGCAGGATAAAGTCGTAGGCATCGCCGAGCTTCTCCAGGTGCGCGTGGAGCCGTTTTTCCCGGTAGTGCTGCGCAATCATGCGCTCCGCCGTCACCGCCAGATGGATAGTGGACGGCACGAGAAACAGGCGCTTGACAGTCGCGCCGCGCACTGCCGCCGGCGCGATCAATTCCCGCAGGTCCATGTTTCTCCGCTCGAAGATTTCCGTGACCGTGCGGTCACGGGGAATGTCAGGGCAATAGATCACCGAGGTGTGGGCCTGCGGGTCGAGGTCAATCAGCAGCGTGCGCTTCCCGGCCTGAGCCAGGCCATAGGCCAGATTCACCGAGACCGTGGTTTTGCCGACGCCTCCTTTTTGATTGAGGATGGCGATTCTCATGGCGCGCGTCCGTCTGCGAGGGGTCATGGATGGCTACGTCTATAGTGCAAAGTGCATAACTTCTGTAGCAGAGAGTGTAGTACGTGTGTAGCGCCAGTCAAGGAAATTCCCGCTGAGGGGAGAGTCACGGGAGACTCGTGACTGTATAGGAGGCAGACTTGAGAGAAAATAAGCACTACTTTAGTAGTGCTTATAGCATCTCATACGTAGTGCATTTTCATGTCTAAAGAGGCCACGCAGCATGTCTTCGCGGACATGACGCAGCAGGGGAGGGGAGATCGACTGCCTTCATTATAGTTTATCACGATTTATAGTATACTGTGCCTCCCATGAAAGGAGGCACCCCCTATGGCCGGTTGACGGTTCACCGAGCCGCAGTCCCGCCCGCTGGAGTTCCTCGATGTGACCAGCGTGACCCTCGACGAGTTTCAGCAGCTGGTCCCGCCCTTCGAGGCCGCGTTCCAAGCCCGTATGGCGGCATGGCGGATGGATGGGAAGCCGCGGACCGCTCGCCAGTTTAGCGTGTACAAAAACTGCCCTCTGCCGACGCCGGAAGATCGGCTGTTCTTCCTCCTCACCTACCTCAAGACCTATGCGCTGCAGGTGGTACAGGGGCGCCTGTTCGGCATGGGCCAGAGCAAAGCGCATCAGTGGATTCATGTCCTCCTCCCCGCGCTGCTGGCCGCACTGCGCCCCCTCGGCGATGCCCCCGCCCGCTCCCTCACGGCCCTCGCGCAGCGCTTAGGTGTCTCGGAGGCCGACGCCGCCACCGTCGTCGTCCCGCTGGAGGAGACGCCAGCACCCGTGGTCGCCGTCCCAGCCGCCGCGCCGGCCTCCCCCCTTGTGCCCATGGCGGGACGGAACGACGCATCGTCCGCCCCCAAGACCCTGCTGAACAGACGGACTGTTAGAGTGGCAAGAAAAAGGACCACACCGTCAAAAATGTCCTGCTCGTGAATGCGCTGCTCATCGTCCTCTTCCTCAGCGAGACCTGCGGCGGCCGCCTCCATGACAAGCCGATTGCTGACGCGACGCCGTATCCCTTGCCCGCGGGGAGTCGGCTCTTGCAGGATCTGGGCTCCCTGGCGTGTACGCTGCCCCAGGTCGAGATCCTCATGCCGACCAAGACACCACGCGGCCAGGAACTGACGCTGGAGGAGAAACTTGCCAACCAGGCCCTGCACCACCGTCGGCGACGCATCGAGCATGTCCACAGCAGCGTCAAGCGCTGCCGCGTCGTCAAAGACCGGATCCGCCTGTGGAAGCAGGGCGTCCGCGATCTGGTGATGGAACTCTGTTGTGCCCTGCACAACTTTCGGGTGCGCCTTACGCCCTGGCAACTGATGGTTTAATCGGGATAAACTCAGTTCATCGTTATGAATTTGGGTTGCCTGTGTAACACCATAAGGTCCGGATCTAGAACACGACCAAGAATCTCGTAGAATCCCATGCTCTCTTCCCCCTGTGTCACACGGTGTCTAAGCCCCCCCCACCCTCGAACCGCGTATGACCTTCGCGGCGATGGCCGCTAACCTTCTCACCTCCACCCAGTCAGGATGCCGACGCAGGGCGTCTTCCATCCAGAGGCTCGTATCCTGGCGCGCGCTCATGGTGTCCAGTTGGCGACTCACGGCATCTATCGCCTCGCTTTGTTGGTGTGTCAGCACCCTCTGCGCCGCGAGTTGTGGCACGAGGAGATGCAGGTCGTGGAACTCTAAAGCGAGTTCATCGGCTAATGGCGCAACCCCCAGGTTCCTCAGAGAGTCTATCTGTGCCTGTGGGGGTGAGGCGAGTCGCTCTAAAATCTGATAGAGTTCGTCTACCACCTTGTCCGGTTGCTGTATCATGGCAGTCTATCCATTCTCAGTTATCGGATGATCTCCGACACGCCACCTCCACCGCTAGAAACACGCCAGTAAGGCTCTGGTCCATGGTGTCCACCCCCAGGGTGCCAGCGGATCACCCGCCCAGTGGGATAGCCCTGGAGCGTATACTCACGCAGGACCCAACCTTGTCCCTTGTGTGCTCCTTGCCCCAGCGTTTCAACCCTCCAGCCTGGGCTGTTCCCAAGACGTGCTTCAACCTCCTGGGGAGTTTTGCCAGCGAGCAGTTGCGGATGCGTCAAAACATCGTCAATGCTCTGGATGTGTGGTAGCTCCTCCATGCTCCCCTCAGTCCTCCGCGACGAGCATTGAGATAGGCTAAAAGGGTATAGAGTGGCCGACGCGATGATCGAGGCCGGTCCATGGATTGGGCATGTGCCGCATGTGACTCAGGAGCCGTGGGGAAATGCCGCCTTCAACGTTGTGGAGAGGCCATCATAGTAGCCCCATCCTATGCCACGTGCTTGGCGCACAATGGCTTCGAGACGCGGTAGAAAGCGGTCGAGCGTGTCGTGATCACTGTGCTGTAACGTCTGTATCACCTGACGAAACATGGACTTCAGGCTCTCGTAGAACCAGGCGTCAACATCACCAAAATCGACGGTGCACTGGGTCCCACACTCGACGTAATACACCATGAGTTCGAGTGTACCACGCGCATTCTTCGTGGCTTTTTTATAGTCGCTGATGGCTTTCCGGGCGCGTGCCAGTTGAATTGGCTCATCATACGTGCCATCGGGGTACAGCGACTGCCGGATAATCGCTTTGTAGGGTTGTAAGGTTTCTGCTGTACTCAGCACCCGTGCCTGGATGAAATCTTTGTTCTCAGGGCGCAGCGCGTACAAATCCCGAATGAGCTGGAGCAGTTCCGGGGCGGAGTGCTGTGCCAGGACGGTTTTCACATCCTTCCATGAGACAGAACGTGCATGCTGTGTCATACGCGGTCCTGACGGCCAAGCTCGATGGCAGTTGCTTCTCCTCCAGTACTGCCCTGACGCCTGCTATCCCCTAGCGTATACTCCGTGTGACCCTGCCCAGGGTGTAGCTCTTTGAGAGCACTACGTCTGTGGTCATTTGCACCAGTTGGAGATGCGACCCTCTTTCCTGAGGTTACACGGGTGATGTCGGTGTCGGCACGTTGCCCCTGGCGTAGCGAGCCGCATGGTGCCGCTGCAATGCTTGCTGGAGATGGAACGGCCAGTACGCCTCAAAAGCGCCCCTGCTCCAGAGCGACCGCAGACACAGCCCCGCTTCAGCGCCTGTGAGGCTCCAGCGTGCCCCCGTCACTGCCATCCGAGCCTTCATCAGATGGCGGCACGCTCCTGCGATCACCCCGGTCACGATGGGAAAGCCGGCGGCCAGCTACGCGTCGTCGTGCAAAACGTCGGCATCTGTGCTCAGATCATGCGCGCACTGCTCCACCGGGGCCCGCTGCGTCTCCGTCAGGCGCCGCGCCGTCGCACGGTGCCGGAGGCGTGCGGCCACCTGGCGGCTACGCCCACGCAGCAGGTCCTCCAGCCGCCCCGTCACCCAGGTCTCAGCCTCCAGTGGTGCCGTCGGGTGGAAGGCGTTGGCCGCTTTCCACCGCTACGCTTAGTGTACCAGGGCTTGTAAGGCGTCTGTGAGCAGGGCCTCCAAAGTCAGACTGCCATCCTGTTGCGCGCGTGTCGCACGCACCGCTTTTTCCGCCTCGTTGTGCCGATACCCGAGGTTGAGCAACGCCGAGACCACGTCGCGCATCACCTGCTCGTCTGCGGTCACGCCTGGCTGGCTCGGTCCGGCTCGCGGCAGATCGAGGGCCGCCATCTTGTCCTGCAATTCCAGCACCACCCGTTCGGCGGTCTTGCGGCCCACGCCCGGAATCGCCTGCAACCGACGCGTGTCGGCCTGCGCAATCGCCTGGCGGAGGTCAGCCGCAGACAGACTCGAGAGCATGTTCAGCGCTAAGCGCGGCCCTACGGACGATACGCTGAGGAGGCGCTCGAACACGTCCTGCTCGTCCGGCGTCGCAAAGCCATAGAGCCGCATCGTGTCTGCGCGGACATACATGGTGGTCAAGAGCGTCACGCGCTCCTGGAGATCTGGCAGCGCGTAGTAGGTGGACAGCGGGACCACGACCTGATAGCCCACGCCCTGCACATCGACCACCACGCGCTCGACCGTCTTGGCCACTACCACGCCCTGCAGGTGTGCCATCATGGTCATCGCGTGCTCCGGAACCCATCCATGTGCACCTGACCAATCGCCACGCAGGCCTCAGCCGCATCCGCCACGTGGGGCAGCGTGTCGCGCCGCCGGAGCGCCCGCACCATCTGCCGTTCCTCTAGGCGGGCTGTGAGCGACTCCGCATCGCGAGGCCACTGGAGCGTGAGCGTGCAGGAGGACCCACCCCCACAACGCTGGAGCATGGCCGTCGCCTGGGCTAGGCTCTCCTCACCTGGCATTGCCGACCCTCCACCGCTCCATGCGGCGTGCAGGGGATAGTCCAAGGGCCGTCGAACCTGTGAGCCCCTTATAGCGCAGCGGGCTGGCAAAGGAAAGCAGAAAGTGGGGAAGACACGTGCAGAACGAGTTCGGAATTCTCGCTGTATTTAGCCATGCAATACGCAACCAGTTTTTCGAACACACGCATGCGTGCAAACTGCTCAACAATCGAGAAGGCTTCCCAGCCGCTCAAACCGTTTGAGAGGCTGTTTGAAAAGTAGTCCATAGGCGGCATCAGTTCGGTAAACGGGAAGGATGAATGCGCCATCATACTCGACAGACCTCACTGATGCCGCTCGATGACGCGTCTGATATTGCCTCGGCTCACAGCAACCTGAACTTTTCAAACAGCCTCTTAG
>Ga0070707_100004838_pt1 | contig 12619 bp, 12 predicted proteins | sample KBSK5502metaG_FD_65468 | JGI IMG/M metagenome (GOLD analysis project Ga0070707, IMG submission 65468) | Corn, switchgrass and miscanthus rhizosphere microbial communities from Kellogg Biological Station, Michigan, USA - KBS K5-50-2 metaG | ecosystem: Host-associated > Plants > Roots >... | reverse complement strand
GGCGAAACCGGTTTCGCCTTCGTAAAAGATCGGCCCGCCAAAGAGCGCGTGCCGTTTGATGTCGAGCACGATTTCGGGCAAGCGTTCAGTTTGGTCAAAGAATTCGTTCAACTGAAAACGAGCGATTGCCGTTAAGGTGTAGAACGGATCGGTTTTGGCTACAGCGATCACATTGTCCGGCTCTGGATTGATGCGGAATTCGCTCTGGTAAAAATCCTGCAGCACGAACGGATCGCTCAGCTTCGTCACGTCAACGATTCCATAAATGTTTGAAGTAAAGTCGGTATGATCTTCCAGGCTCACGCGATAACGGCCGGTCGGAACGCCGCCACGTGGCAAAGCGGTTCGATTCAGCAACGGATTCTGGTCCTGGATATAATAAGTTTTTAGTTTCGCGTTGCTGGAATTGTCCTTGCCGTAATCGATGTCCGATTCAAAACCGATCGCCACTCCGCGTCGGCCGCGATAATCGAGTCGAATCCGGCCTTTGATATCGTCGTGGATTGGAAATGTGACCTGGGTCAGAAGCGACGGCCCCCACGAACTAAGATAAGCGGGCGAAACCGTGAAGCTGAATGCGTCGTTGAGAGACTGATACAAGTACGGCCACCAGAAAATGGGAACGTCTCCGACATAAAAGGTGACGTTTTGAAAAACGACGTGGTCATTTTCGTAAACGCGCACCGTCCGGGCGTGCAGATGAAAATCCGGAGTGGGCGAATCATGCGTGGTAAACGTCGCGTCTTCGACGCGGTAAACATTGTTCGACGTTTCGTTGACGGTCTGTCCGCTCAAGAAATAAGGATGATAATCCGTCCGGACGTCGCTCGTGCGAATCTGTTTCGTGTCGATATTATAAACTCCGCGCTCGGCGACGTAGACGCTGGTGTCGCGATAAATGCGGACGTGCCCTTCCACTGAAACTTCGTGTGTTTGAGAATTGTATTGCGCGAAATCGCCGTAGATGTCGGTGTCTCCGACATGGATGGCCACGTTGTCCCGGGCGGTCGCGATGCCGTTCTCGTAAGTCGTTTCGCCGCTCGAAGTTATTTCCACCGGCTCGTGCTCTGAAGGCTGCTGACTTTTAGTTGCCGCGCTCGCCAAGCCGACCGCCAAAAAGATGAAAAAAAACCCCAGAGCCGTCGTTCGCATGGCGGACGCCGAAGGTACCGTAGGCTGCCACGGTTGCAAAGGTAAAAGCGGCTCTCTTGCCAGGCGTCTTAGATCGACAGGCGGAGTCCGGCAGCCTGTTGATTCAAGCCGCAGGCCGAAATGATCGCTTTGGTGGCAGAAGTTTCGCCGCCGGAGGCAAATCGAAGATTGTCCCTTGGCATTGAATACAAAACGGGCGGCAGACATTTCGTTCGCAATGCTTGTGCGCCGGTGATGACCTGCCAGAGAGCGCTCGCGCCGACGCTCTCTCCCAGAGCCGGCTTTGGCGAATAAACGGTTGAATTCGGAAGCTCAGTTTTTATCGCTGCGCGTTCCGCAAGATCGACAAATGTCCCATTCGCACTTCCGATGAGGCACGTCTGTTTGTCCGCGAGCTCATGTAAAACTCCTTGAATGATCGCGCTCGCGTCGTGGCGGCGGGAAAAATTTCCGCCGGCATTAATCGCGTCGATTTTAATTTCTCCATCATGCGCAATCACAACCGCGCCCGCGCCTTCACTCAAAATGGTTCCGCGAGGAGGGTCCCGAAACAGTTCAACTGGCGGATTTTTTTTGATCAACCGCCATTTGTGATACGCATCGCAAAGAATCCAATCGGCTTCTTCGGCGCCGATAATCAAACAGGCGTCGAGCGATTTGTTTTCCATGAGGTCGCTCGCCATTTTTATTGCCAGAACTCCGACTGCACCGTCTCCGACAATTGTGTAACTTGCGCCGGTAATTCCGAGAATCGCAGCGAGATGACTTGCCGGGGCGTTGAAAACCGTTTCGGGAAAAAGCAATGGGCTCGCCGATTGCGCGCCAGACGCGACGATGTCGTGATAAAAACGTTTCGTGTAAATGACGCCTCCGTTCGACACCGCAAGCACTAACGCCATTCGTTCGGGATCGATCTGGCCGATTGTCGATCTTGCCTCCGCGAGCGCATCCAGTCCTGCGGCGGCGGCAAAGCGCGAGATGGCGCTGGCGCGACGAAGTCGCGGATGGGGCGGTAAATCGCGCAACGCATCGTCGGGAACCCGATAGGCGAAGTATTTTTTGTCTGAAACCGGATCGGAAATTTGTTGCTCAGCTGCCTCATCGCTTTTGAGCAAACGATTCCACACCGTATCGACACCGCGACCGAGCGGCGTGACCCAACCCGTTCCTGCAATGCGCAGGTTCATGCGGCGCTTTTCTGAATCAAGATCGACGCGTTGGTTCCACCAAACCCGAACGAATTGGAAAGAACGATGTCGATCTTGGCATCGCGCGATTCGTTGGCCACGATATTAAGATCGAGATCTTTGTCCGGGCTTCGAAAATTAATGTTCGGCGGCAGAATCTGAGATTGCAATGCAAGCAAACAGATAACGGCTTCAATCGCTCCAGCGGCGCCCAGCGAATGGCCAATCATGCTTTTGGTCGAGCTGACCGGAATTTTTCCGAATAATTCGGCAATCGCTTTTCCTTCCGCGGCGTCGTTGAACACCGTGGCGGTTCCATGCGCGTTGATGTAATCGACTTTGTCCGCGTTCAATCGCGCGCTTTTCAATGCGTCTTCCATTGCGCGTCGCGGGCCGCTTCCCGATGGATCAGGCTGGGTCAGGTGATGGTTGTCGGTCGAAATTCCGTAGCCAATGATTTCCGCGAGAATCCTCGCGCCGCGCGCACGCGCACTCTCCAAATTTTCCAACGCGAACACTGCCGCGCCTTCACCCAACACCATTCCGGAACGATCGCGATCGAAGGGGCGGCATTTTTCCGGTGTTGATGCTTGCAGGGAATCGAAGCCGACAAACACGAGCTCCGAGATCGCGTCGTACCCGCCAGTCAGCACACGCTGAAATTTTCCCGAGCGGACACATTCGAAGGCATGACCGATTGCGTTCGTTCCGGACGCGCAAGCATTGGCGATGATTTGGCATGGCGCGGAGATTCCGAGCGCTTCCTGCGCGTCGATCACCGGTTTCTGCGGCGGATAATTCGCGAGCCAACCCGGCGAAAGCCGCAAAGTGCGGTGTCGATGTAAAGCGCGATAATAATTTTCGCCAAAAGACATGCCACCGCTGGTTGTCCCGATCACGCTAAGCTCCGGTTGGAATGACGAATCTTGATCACGCAATTCTCTCAAAGCCGCGATCATCATCCGTGAGGCGCGGTGCAAGCGGGTGGCTTTGCGCGAATTTTTCTGCGGTTTCAGCCACTCACCTGGAACCTGGCCAGCGGTCTTAGATCGACACTTCGCGACATCGAAACGGTTGACTGATGAAATGCAATCCTGGTTAGCTTTGAGCGCGCCGAGGGTGCTATTTAGTCCACAGCCAAGGGGACTTATGACGCCAGCCGCGACGACTGCAACCCGAAATTCTCGGTTTTTTCCGTTGGATTGGTTAAATCTTCCCACCCCCTCCTCAATTGCCCCGCGATTTTGATTGCTTTCCCATTCGAAGCACTCTACACAGTTGCCCCGAAAGGAGAAAACAGCAGCTCGGAAGTCCGCCCATTGTCACTTCGACGATCTTCAGCGGCGATTTGAAATTCAAGAAGCGGGAACAGTGTCCTGGCGGCGTTTTCCAGATTAGACTCAATGGCAACTAAATTATACGTGGGAAATCTCCCATTTAACACCACCGAAAACGAACTTCAGGAGCTTTTTTCACAAGCGGGCGCGGTGCAGGAAGTCATGCTCATGCAGGACAAATTTACCGGCAAATCTCGCGGCTTCGCTTTTGTGACGATGGGCTCCGACGCAGACGCGCAAAAGGCGATTGCTGAAATTAACGGTAAAACTCTCGAAGGCCGGGCGTTGACCGTGAACGAAGCGCGTCCACGCGAACCTCGCCCGCCAGGAGGCGGCGGCGGAGGTGGCTATGGCGGCGATCGTCGCCGTGATGGCGGACAACGTCGCGGACGTTGATCGTCGGTTTACTTAATTTGTTTCTTTAAAGCGGCCGCCGCTGGCGGCCGCTTTTTTTTCTTCACGGCTACATCCGACTCCGGCAGCGAAGTATCAATGAAAGAACAACGCTGCAAATTATAGGAGGACTTTTGCTTATGCCGAACGATCAAACCGCTGAAGAAAATATTGAAGTCCCGCCGATTCCCAAAGAAACAGCTGGAGCGGTGGCCGGCGCTGCGCTCGGTAGCATGATCGGTCCAGTCGGGGCAATCGTCGGCGGCGTCGCCGGCGCGATTGCTGGAAAAGCCGCGGCCGAAGGCCGATTGAGACCGGCCGTGAAAAAAGCGACTGCGCGCGCGCTTAAACCTGCGCCAAAACGGGTGCAGAAAGCGGTGCGCAAAGTTACAGCGAAAAGAAAACCAGCTCGCCGTCGGACCACTTCGAAACGCGCTAAAACGAAAACGCGCCGAGGATCGAAATCGTCACGCCGCATGACGCGACGCCGCCGGCGTTAAAAAAGTGGGCAGGGCTGGATTCGAACCAGCGAAGGCGTAAAGCCAGCAGATTTACAGTCTGCCCCGTTTGGCCACTTCGGTACCTACCCCAGCGCGTTTGGCTTTGATCTCTTAGCCGAAAAATTCCGCGATGCAATTTACCACGTATTGCTGGGCGTCGCGCGGGATTTCAGGATAGATCGGCAACGCGAGCGTTTCACGCGCCGCGCGCTCCGCTTCCGGAAAGTCGCCCGGTTTATAGCCGAGATATTCGAAACAAGGCTGTTCGTGCAGCGCGAGCGGATAGTAAATCGCGGTTTCAACTTCGCGCTTCGAAAGATGTTCGCGCAATTCATCGCGCCGGGGCGATCGAATCACGTACTGATGATAAATGTGATGGTTCTTTAGTCCGCTCTCGGCATAAGGCTCGACCGGTAATTTGATTTTCTTCTCTAATCCGGCGCGCCGGAATTCGTTCGAGTAAAACTTGGCCGCTGCGCGACGAGCGGCGGACCAATCATCCAGATGCGGCAGCTTCACGTTCAAAATTGCCGCCTGCAATTCGTCGAGTCGAAAATTGCCGCCGATGAAGTGATGTTGATAGCGCGCTTCCATCCCGTGATGTCGGCAGACTCGCAAGCGCTCGGCGAATTCGTCGTTATGACAGACAATCAACCCCGCGTCGCCCGCGGCACCGAGATTTTTCGATGGATAAAAACTAAAACATCCGGCCCCGCCGATCGTTCCAGCTTTTGCTGGCGCGCCTGCCAGCGGGAATTCGGCGCCGATGGCCTGAGCGGCGTCTTCAATCAGAATGAGATTGTATTCGCGCGAGATCGCGAGCATTTCGTTCATGTCGCAGCACAGACCGAAAAGATGGGCAGGAACGAGCACGCGAACGAGCTGTCGATTTTCGTTAATGAGTTTGCCCTCGGTTAAATGACAGAACTTCTCGAGGTAGCGTCGCAATGCGCTCGCTGAAATGTTGTGGGTCTCCGGATCAATATCGATAAAGACCGGCGTTGCACCGACCCGCGCGATACAGCCGCCCGTCGCGAAGAACGAATACGCGGTGGTGATCACGGCATCGCCGATCCCGATTTCGAGCGCCATCAAAACCGCGAGGAGCGCGTCTGTTCCGGAAGAAACGCCGATCCCGTGCGGCACGCCGCAATATTCGGCCGCGGCTTTTTCGAATTCGCCCAGCTTCGGTCCGAGAATGAAGCGTTGGCTTGCTAAAACTTCGTCGGTCGCCGCGCGAATTTCCTCCGAGAGCACGCGATATTGCTCGCTCAAATCCAATAACGGTACGCGCATGACCGGACTAGCTTGGCAGTTCTCGGAGGCCGATCAATCTGAAGTTTGACCCGAATTGACCTAAAAGTGAGCCTCAGTTAGGCTTGCGCCCATGGCTCTTTTGCGCGGGATATTTTGGGTCGTCCTTTTCGTTTTCTTCACCTTTTGTTTCGTCATTCTTTTCGAATACGGCACGAGTGGTTTCACCACCGGGTTTCAAAAAGAATTCAGCCGCGTGAAAACGTTCGTGATGAAACAAGTCGGCAAAGCCGAAAAGCCGAAGAAGTAGTTTTCTCCCTTTCGTCACTCCACGAACTCAATTTCCGCCGCGTGGTCGACGTAGCCCGCGCGATGCGCATCTCCCAGGAATTTTCGAATCGCCGCGCGGCCGAGTTCGCCGTAATCGCGGGTAAAATCGTTCACGTACATCCCGATAAATTTGCTGGCGAGTTGTTCGTTCATGTCGCGGGCGTACGGCATTGAATGCGCGACCGCTTCGTCGCGGTGCGCCAGGCCGAAATCGATGCTCTCGCGCATGATTTCCAAAAGATCGTGACGAACATCCGGCGCAATGTCTTTTCGAATCACGTTTCCGCCGAGCGGCAACGGCAATCCGGTTTCGCGTTTCCACCATTCTCCAAGATCGACAATCTTTTCGAAACCGGATTTTGTATACGTTAGCTGGCCTTCGTGAATGATTAAGCCGGCTTCCGCGTCTCCGCGATTTACTGCATCGAAAATTTGATCAAATGGCACAACGACGTGCCTGAAATCGCCAAGACAAAGTTGAAGCGCAAGAAACGCGCTCGTCATTGTACCCGGGACCGCGATCAGACATCTGTGAAGATCGACATCTCGCGCGGATTTTTTCCGAATCAGCAGCGGTCCGTAGCCATCGCCCATGCTCGCGCCGCATGGAAGCAGCGCGTATTGGTTTGCGACATAAGCGTAAGCATGAATCGAAATGGCGGAGATATGCAGCTCGCCGCGCATCGCACGTTCATTCAACGTTTGAATGTCTTCCAAACGATGCTCGAACCTATATCCGCGCAGATCGATTTTGTTTTTCGCGATCGCGTAAAACATAAACGCGTCGTCCGGATCAGGTGAATGTCCGAGCGTGAAGACTTCAGTCGCGCAAGACATCTCGGGATGCTAACCGTCAGCGAAAAATCGCGCAACATCCCGCGCCGGATTGTCATTTGCGTTATTTCAACGCTTCCGATAGCGTCAGACACATGGCGAAGATGGCGAAGACCGGTCTCGGCAAGGGTCTGGGCGCTCTCATCGGAACTCGGCCGTCGCCCATTCGGGAAGATGTCGATCTTGCGGGAGAACAGATTCGTCAGATTCGGCTCTCAGCAATTTTCCCCAGTCCGCTCCAACCGCGAAAAAATTTTGCGCCGCAAGCCTTGCAGGAATTGGTCGATTCAATTCGTCAGCATGGAATCATTCAGCCGCTAATTGTTCGGCGCGTCGATGGTCGGCACGAATTGATCGCCGGTGAACGGCGTTGGCGCGCAGCGCAGGAACTAGGGCTCGCCGAGGTTCCAGTGATTGTTCGAACCGCGAGCGATTTGGAAGTGCTCGAGATCTCTTTGATCGAGAATCTGCAGCGCACCGATCTCAATCCAATCGAAGAAGCGCAAGGCTACGCGCGGTTGGCGGAAGAATTTGGAATGAAACAGGAGGAGATCGCGCAAAAAGTCGGACGCAGCCGTGCCGCCGTCGCGAACGCGATGCGTCTGCTCGATTTGGATTCGCAAATCCAAACGTGGGTCGCGCAGGATTTGCTTTCCGTTGGGCACGCGAAAGTTTTGCTCGGTGTCAAAGCCGCCGAAGAACAATTGCGCCTCGCTGAGCTCATTTTGAAACGCAACTCGAGCGTGCGCCAAACTGAACGTATTGTTGCGCGCTATCTCGGCGGTTGGAGAAAACGAAAACGGACAGCGGAGATCCCGGTCACGTCGGCAACTATTGCGGATTTGCAGGACAAATTGCGAGAGCACCTCGGCACGAACGTTGCCATTCATCACGGCCCGAAACGCGGCCGGATCGAGATCGAGTATTACGGCGATGACGATCTTCAGCGGATCTTGAACATCGTTGGTTTGAACTCGAGCGATCGCTGACAGAATTTCATGCCGTTGTCGTTGCGACGAGCGAGCCTTCTCTGCCTCTGTTTTCTTTGGACTTCGTGCTCCAAAGCTCCGTCGAAAAAAATCTGGGAGGATTTTTCGGGAGAGAAAGCACTCGCCCACGTGCAAAGCCTGGTCGATCTCGGTCCGCGACCAGCGGGTTCGGACGCGATTGTCAGAACGCGCGCTTATATTGAAGAACAACTCGAATCCTGCGGCTGGAAGGTTACGGAACAGGCGTTTGTCGATCCCACGCCGCGCGGCGACGTAAAATTCGTCAACCTGATCGCACGCTTTGGACGCGGCGCGAAATCGAGCGGTGTGTTTCTTCTTTGCTCGCACTACGACACAAAAATCTTCGATGCGTTTCGTTTCGTCGGTGCGAACGACAGCGGCTCGAGCACCGGGCTGCTTTTGGAAATGGCGCGCGTTTTGGCGGAGCAGCCAGAGTTGGCCGAGAAGATTGAGCTTGTCTTTTTCGACGGCGAAGAAGCGGTCGAAAATTTTACTGACACGGACGGCATTTACGGCAGCCGCCATTTTGCGCGTGAACTTGCGCAATCCGGTTCGGCAAAATCCTTCCGGGGCGGAATTCTTTTCGACATGATTGGCGATCGCGCGCTCAGGGTCACGCTTCCGCCAAATTCGCCTCCGAAAATTACGGCTGATATTTTTTCATCCGCCGATGCGCTCAAAGTGCGGGATCGCTTCACTTATTTCGAAAACGACGTTACGGACGACCACACTCCGTTGAACGCCGTCGGGATTCCGGTCATCGACCTGATCGATTTTCGTTTCGATTACTGGCACACAGCCGATGACACGATTGACAAATTGAGCGCGCAGAGCTTGCAAACTGTCGGCTCGGTTGCGCTTTATTATCTTTCCCGGTTCGCATTTAAATGAAATCTCGCGCGATTTGGATTTCAGTCGCAATCGCTGCGCTCGCGGGAATCACGTGCGCTGAATTAGCCATTCATTCAATCATCTTTCGCGACAAACTCGGAAGTCTCTTCGGACGCGGACATTTGCTTACCATGGTTCATGGTCGCGGAATTTACCAAGTCGATGTCGGTCGAACATTGCGCGAATCGGATTACGCCAGCGACATTGAGCGCAGCAGAGCGGCGGACGTTGAACACCGATCAGCGCTGAACAAGCTCATCGCGAATGTCGCTGGACAATCGAATGACTCTTCCAAAAAAATTTCAGGAACGCAGCTCAAGCATGAGGTCGATCTTCTCCGGTATCAATTTCCGAATGAAAAAACTTGGAGACAGGTGTTGAGCGCGAGCAACCTCTCAGGCGTGACCGTGTTGGGAATGCTGAGGGACAATCTCCGGATGCAGCGCTGGATCTCGGACGAGATCGCGCGGGAAATCGAAGTCACCGACGAGGAATGCCGCCGATTTTACGATTCGCATCAGCCGGACTTCGTCATCCCCCAGCGGTGTCGTGTTAGTCATTTGTTTTTGGCTGCGCCGCCCGAAAGCGCTCCGGAAGTTGTGGAGGCGAAACGAGCCGCGATTCAATCTCTCGCCGTTCGTCTCGGGGCGGGCGAGGATTTTGCAACCCTCGTAGCGCAAAATTCTGAAGATGAAGCGACGAAACTGCGCGGCGGGGATCTCGATTATTTTTCGGAGAAACGAATGCCGCCCGATTTCGTTGCCGCAGCAACGCGGCTTCAGATTGGCGAAATCAGTCCGCCAGTTCAAACACGGCTCGGATTTCACATTATCAAATTGATCGACGTTCAGCCGGCGCGGCAACGCACCTTCGATGAAGCCCGCGAGGAAATCGTCCTCGAACTGCGAAACCAAAAACGCGCGGCTGCGATCCAGAAGCTGATTGTCGATCTTAGCTCACAAGCGGTGTATCGCCGGCCGCTTTAGGCTCGATTGCCAACTTCTGGATTGCACGATGGCGGTTTTCGCCGCAGGCTGAACCGCGGTCAAAATCGGTAACAAGCCGCTAATTCAATGGCGCGACGCAGCAGAAAAAACGTTGGGGTGATCGGCCTCGGCATCATCGGAAGCCGGGTGGCGGATAATCTGCGTCGTCAGGGATATCACGTTTTTGTTTGGAACCGAAATCCGCGACCGGTGCCGAATTTTGTCGGCGCGCCGGCCGAGCTCGCCGAGATGTGCGATTACATTCAGATTTTCGTTTCTGACGACGACGCACTTTTGGACGTCATTCGGCAAATGGCGCCGGCGCTCGTGCCACGGCACATTGTCATCGCGCATCCGACAGTCGCGCCGCATTCGATGCGAAGCGCAGCGGATCTGGTCGAACGCCGCGGCGCGCGTTTTGTGGAAGCGCCGTTCACCGGCAGCAAAATGGGCGCGGAAAAAGGCGAGCTCGTTTTTTATGTCGCAGGCGACGAAGTGGCATTGAAAGAAGCACGGCCGATTCTGGAATCAAGCTCCAAAGAAATCATCGAGATCGGCCAGATCGGGCAGGCGACGGTTGTCAAACTCGCGACCAACATCGTGACTGGCGCGAGCGTGCAAGCTTTGGCCGAAGGATTGGCGCTCATCAATCACGCCGGCATTCCTGCGGAGAAATTTGTGGCCGCGCTCCAAAACAATGCCAGTTACTCCAAAACGCTTTCGATGAAATTGCCGAAAATGATCGAGAACAATTTCGAGCCGCATTTCGCGCTCAAGCACATGCTCAAGGACATGAAGATCGCGAGTCAGCTCGGCTTGTCGCATCATCTCGAACTCGCGGTCACAACTGCTGCCCGCGATCGATTGCTCGAACAGGAACAACGCGGCTACGCCGAAGAAGATTTCTCCGTTATCGCCCGCAAATATTTCCCGGAAATGGTTTTTCCGGCGATCGAGCAGGATTTGGAACTTTTTGAAAAGCCCCCACCGATCGAACCGGCCGCGACCATTTCGAGCATGGGCGAAGTGGCAGCTGCGGTGCAGGAAGCTGATCTTACATCGCCGCAGCCCGCGGCAGAACCGACGCCGCAACCTGAGCCGGCGCTGGAGCAGTTTGTTCCGATTGAATCAGCCACGCCGCCGACGGCTGATTCGAATCAACCGCAGACGCCAGCTGAAAATGTCGTTTCGACCGAGCCAACGCCGGAGTCGCAACCGGAACAACCCGCGACGACATCGTCGCCGATGGATTTGTTGACGAAATTGCTTCGGGGCGAAAGCGCGCGTTCGGACGAATCCTAAGGATTTTTTGCCGGCGATGACGGCGCAGAGCGGCTCCAGTGCGCGGATGTTTTTTGATCTTTCGTCCCGCGTGAAACTGCGCGTCAGCGGCGCCGATTGTGTCCGTTTCTTAAACGGGCAACTCACGAACGACATTTGCAAAGCGAGCGAGTCGCGCGCGCTCGAGGCGTGCGTCTTGAACGCGAAAGGTAAAATGGACGCTCATCTTTTTGCGCACGCGGATGGCGATTCGTTTTTGCTCGATGCCGATGCGGCGTTGCGATCCTTTCTCCAAGCGCGGCTCGAGAAATACATCATCGCTGATGACGTGCAGATCGAAGATGTTAGCGAGCGATTGTCGATCTTTCATGTGATTGGTCGCGCACCCGCGAAACTCTCCGTCGCGGTGCGCATCGTCGAGACGGATCGCTTCGGCCGACCCGGCCACGATATTTGGAGTGACACGGCAGATCACGATCGAGTTGTAGCCGAACTGGGCAAGGAGTTCGATTTCTGTGATGACAAGTGCGCGGGAGTGTTTCGAATCGAGCAAGGCGTCCCGCGATGGGGCCGTGAGCTGACGAACGAAATCATTCCCGTCGAAGCAAACCTCGAAAAGCGCTGCATTGATTACGAGAAAGGTTGTTACATCGGTCAGGAAACGATTTCGCGGATGAAAATGTCGGGACAAAGAAACAAACAACTCTGCGGACTGGTTTCGTTAAACGATTCTCCACTTGCGAGTGGCACGAAGCTCTTTCCCATCGATGCGGAAAAAAAAGAAATCGGTTGGATTACGAGCGCCGCGCGGAGTGGCGACCGAGAAATCGCGCTCGCTTACGTGAAGCGTGGATTTAATTCCGTCGGATCGAAAGTCGAAGCGAGGTCCGGCGAGACCGGAGCGATTCCGGCAGAGATTGTCGACCTGCCCTTCATAGCTCGGCGATCGATATAATTTCCTTTGCCGACGCAATTTGCCAGTTTTTAGGTGTTGCCTTTTGAAGATGGACACGTGTAAAGTCGCAGGCAGTCCGTGATATCACCTATGAATCAGCGCCTGCTCGCCGAAATCGGCCGTACCCAGCGGCTGGAGATTCTCAACTCACTCAAGCGGACCAAAGGCATGTCGGTCAACGAGTTGGTCGAAAAAATGGGAATGAGCTACATGGGAATCAAACAGCATTGCCTGACCCTTCAGCGCGATGGCTACCTCGACACCTGGCGCCGTCCACAAAGAATGGGGCGTCCGGAAATGGTTTATCGCCTGACCCGCCGCAGCCACGACCTTTTCCCGGCCGACAGTAACTACTTCACGCTCGAGCTGCTTCAATCGATTCGCGACATCTACGGAGCGAATGCGCCCGAGAAGCTGCTTTACAACGTTTTTGAAAAACGAACCATCGCGCTCAAAGCGAAAGTGAAAGGCGAGAATGTCGCCGAGCGCGCGAAATGGCTGGCCAAAGT
>Ga0070707_100004836_pt1 | contig 12622 bp, 15 predicted proteins | sample KBSK5502metaG_FD_65468 | JGI IMG/M metagenome (GOLD analysis project Ga0070707, IMG submission 65468) | Corn, switchgrass and miscanthus rhizosphere microbial communities from Kellogg Biological Station, Michigan, USA - KBS K5-50-2 metaG | ecosystem: Host-associated > Plants > Roots >... | reverse complement strand
CGCCACCAGCTTGGCCACGGTTTCCGGGGTGGCGGCGACGCGCCGTTCTCCGGGCGCGCTCTCACGGACGACGAGGACCTTCATTCGGCTGGTGAATCTAAAGGAACGCAGGGCGCTGCCGCGTTCACCCCGCCGGGCTGCCCGCGGCCGGGCGCATAAAAGGAGCGCGCCGGCGGTTGGGGGCCGCCGGCGCGCCAGGGAGAGAAGGGCTTATCTGATTGGGTCCGGATTCTGGACCCGCTCATGTGCTTCCCACGAGCATCTCGCCGTCGGAATGGGGTCAACCATCCAAGCGGATACGATTAGGAACCCGATTTCAGGGCTTATGTCGAACGTCCGGGTCAACGCGCTCACCTTCCAGGCCGCCACCGTCAACGGGTCCGGCAGCCAGTCCGCAAACATGGTCCTGACGCGCGCCATCTTCTCGATGGGAATCCCGGTGGCGCCCAAGAACGTGTTTCCCAGCAACATCGAGGGCCTCCCCACCTGGTACCAGCTGCGGATCACGCCCGAGGGCTACATGGCGCGCAAGGGCGACCCCGACGTGCTGGTGGCGCTCAACCCGGCGACCTGGGCCAACGACCTGAAGACCGTCCGCCCGGGCGGGGCCGTCGTCCACGAAGAGGCCTACTCCACCGCCGACGCCCGCGACGACGTCACCTACTACCCGGTTCCCTTCGCCAAGCTGGCCAAGACCCGGATCGAGAGCGACACCCTCCGCAAGCAGCTCACGAACATGCTCTACGTGGGCGTAGTGGGCGGTCTCCTGGGCATCCCCCGCGACCGCCTCGAGCACGGCGTGCAGCGCGTGTTCCAGACCAAGCCCAAGGCCTGGCAGGTCAACCTCGACGCGGTCAACGTGGGCTACGAGTACTGGGAGCAGAACTTCAAGGACAGGCCCTGCGGCTTCCGCCTGGAGCCGCTCAGCGGCAAGGTCGACGACCTGGTCCTGGTCGAGGGCAACCAGGCCGGCGCCCTGGGCGCCCTGATGGGCGGCGTCACGGTCGCGGCCTGGTACCCGATCACCCCCAGCTCCAGCCTCTGCGAGAACCTGATCGCTTACGCCGACCGCTTCCGGGTCGACCCCAAGACCGGCGAGAAGCTGATCTCGGTCGTGCAGGCCGAGGACGAGCTGGCGGCGCTGGGGATGGCGATCGGCGCCGGCTGGGCGGGCGCGCGGGCCATGACCTCGACCTCCGGCCCCGGCATCTCCCTGATGGCCGAGTTCAGCGGCCTCGCCTACTACGCCGAGATCCCGGTCGTGATCTTCGACATCCAGCGCGTCGGCCCCTCCACCGGGCTGCCCACCCGGACCATGCAGGGCGACGTCGCCTTCGCCTACTCGCTGTCCCACGGGGACACGCGCCACATCGTGCTGCTGCCGGGTACCGTCGAGGAGTGCTACGACTTCGCGCGCACCGCCTTCGACCTCGCCGACCGCTTCCAGACGCCGGTCTTCGTGCTCTCCGACCTCGACCTGGGCATGAACCTCTGGATGACACCGAGGTTCAAGTACCCGGAGGCCAGCTTCGACCGCGGCAAGGTGCTCAGCGCGGCCCAGATCGAGGAGCTGAAGGGCGACTGGGGCCGCTACCGCGACGTCGACGGCGACGGCATCACCTACCGCACGCTGCCGGGCACCGCGCACCCGCTGGCCGGCTACTTCACGCGCGGGTCGGGCCACGACGAGAACGCCCGCTACACGGAGAGCGCGGAGACGTACGCCCGCAACATGGACCGGCTCGCCCGCAAGCTCGAAGGCTCGCGAGAGGCCCTGCCGCAACCTTTGCTGGACGAACCGGGTTCTGAGGTCGGCTTGATCGCTTTCGGATCCACCGACGCCGCCGTCGCCGAAGCCCGCGCGCTCCTGACCGAGTCCGGGCTGCGCACCGACTACCTGCGCCTGCGGGCGCTGCCCATGTCGAAGGCGGTCGCCGAGTTCGTGGCCCGCCACGAGCGCCTGTACGTGGTGGAGCAGAACCGCGACGGCCAGGTCTACGACCTGGTGCGGCTGGAGCTGCCGCCCGACCAGGTCGGCAAGCTGCGCTCGATCCGCTATTACGACGGCCAGCCGATCCCGGCCGAGGCCATCACTCGACCTTTGATGGAGCTGGAGGCCGTGCCCGCCTGATGGCAGCCACCCTCAACCACATCGGGCTCCCCCGCGACGCCAACCCACCCCACGAAATCTGCGATTTCGCGGGGACCCCGGGATCGCTTCGATGAGCGCCACTCTCAATCACATCGGCTTGGGCCGCGATGCGTACAAGGGCGCCGCCACCACGCTCTGCGCGGGCTGCGGCCACAACTCGATCACCAACCACCTGGTCAAGGCGCTCTACGAGCTGGGGGTCGAGCCCCACCAGCTGGCCAAGATGAGCGGCATCGGCTGCTCGTCCAAGACGCCCGCCTACTTCGTGGAGCAGGCGCACGGTTTCAACGGCGTCCACGGCCGGATGCCCGCGCTGACCACCGGCGCCCAGCTCGCCGACCGGCGGCTGATCATGCTCGGCGTCTCCGGCGACGGCGACACCGTGTCCATCGGACTGGGCCAGTTCATGCACATGGTCCGGCGCAATGTGGACTGCACTTACATCATCGAGGACAACGGCACCTACGGCCTCACCAAAGGCCAGTTCTCGGCCACCGCCGACGTGGGCTCGGTGCAGAAGAAGGGCGCCGTCAACACCTTCCAGCCCATCGACCCCTGCGCCATCGCGCTCACGCTCGGCTGCTCCTTCGTGGCCCGCTCGTTCAGCGGCGACGGCAAGCAGCTGGTGCCACTGATCAAGGCGGCCATCGCGCACCGCGGGATGGCCCTGCTGGACGTGATCTCGCCCTGCGTCACCTTCAACGACCACGACGGCTCGACCAAGAGCTACAGCTGGGTGAAGGAGCACGACGAGCAGATCCAGGACGTCTCTTTCATCCCCTTCTTCGAGGAGATCGCGGTCGACTACGAGCCCGGCACCGCGGTCTCGGTCGAGATGCACGACGGCTCGCACCTGGTGCTCAAGAAGCTGGCCGAGGACTACGACCCGACCGACCGCATGCGCGCCATGCGCCTGGTCGAGGAGTCGCGCGCCAAGGGCCAGCTGCTCACTGGCCTGCTCTACATCGACGAGTCGATGGCCGACTTCGCGACCACCGAGCACCTCCCGGCCGAACGCGCGCTGCGCGACCTGGGCGAGGATGAGCTGCGCTTGAGCCGCGCCGACTTCGACACCTTCATGGCGGAGTTCGCATAGCCACCCCGGCGGCCGTCGAGCACGACGGCGCGACCGAGGAGCTGGCCCGGCGCGACCCCGACCTCGGCCGCGTGATCGCGATCGTGGGTCCGCTCAACATGCGGGCGGGCCTGGGCAGCCACTTCGCCGCGCTCAGCCGGTCGATCGTCTTCCAGCAGCTGGCCGGCCGCGCCGCGGCTGCGATCTTCGGGCGCTTCGAGCAGGCGGTGGGACCGGAGCTGACCGCCGAGGCGGTGCTGCGCACGCCGGAGGCCAAACTGCGCGCGGCCGGGCTGTCGGCGGCCAAGACGGCGTCGCTGCTCGACCTGGCGGCCAAGGTGGCCGGCGGCAGCGTGCCCCTGGACGGCATCGACGCACTGCCGGACGCCGAGATCATCGACCGCCTTTCGGCGGTGCGCGGAATCGGACCCTGGACGGCCGAGATGTTCCTGATCTTTCAGCTCCGGCGCCCAGACGTATGGCCGGTCGACGACCTGGCCGTGCGCCGCGGGTACGCGACCATGCACCACCTCGCCGCATGGCCCAAGCCGAAGGAGCTGGAGCGGTTGGGCGACGTGTACCGGCCCTGGCGCTCCGTGGCCGCCTGGTACTGCTGGCGCATGGCGGACGTGGTGCTGCCCACGTAGCGCCACGTAACGTGGCGGGACCGGCAGGGGAACCGGCGAATTTCGCGATCCTGACGCTCCGAGGCGACAGCCAGCGCCGAGGAACGCAAGGAGCGCAGCCGTCGCTGTGCGACTGAGTACCGCAGAAGCTGGCGTACGCATCGGACGTCCGGGCGCGAAAGGCGCGGCCTCACCTGCCGGTCCCGCCACGTAAATTGGGGTGGGAGATGTCCTCCCGCCCGGTGGCGCTGCTCGCCGTCCTATGCCTCGTTTTCGCCGCCTGCGGCAACCCACCCCAGATCAAGGTCCCCGCCTTCAAGCCCACCCCAACCCCGAGCTGGCCCGCGCCCGCCATCCTCCAGGTCGAGAACGCCCCCGAGTCGCAGCCGCACTCCGGCCTGCAGAACGCCGACATGGCGTTCGAGTACCTGACCGAGGGCGGCATCACCCGCTTCACCGTCGTCTACTTCAACCCCTCGGGCAGCCAGAAGATCGGCCCCGACCGCAGCGCCCGCCTGGTCGCGCTGCGCCTGGTCCAGTCCTACCACGGCGTGCTCTTCTATTCGGGCGCCAGCGACTACGTGCAGGGCAAGATCTGGGACAACAAGGTGCCCAACTTCACGGAGGGCTCCGACGGAGGGAAGTACTTCGAGCGCGACCGCTCGCGGGTAGCGCCCCACAACCTCTTCACGACCGGCGACCAGATGGCCCAGGCGGTCGACAAGTCCGGGCAGCGCATCACCTACAAGCTGCCGGCGCCCGCCGAGCCGCCGGCCCAGGGGACGCCTGCCGGCCGGCTGGTGTTCGACCAGACCTTCGTCCACCACGTCAGCTACACCTATGAGGCCGGGGCCAAGACCTACACGTACGAGGGTGAGACGGACGCCGCCAACGGCAACCAGCCGCTCAAGGTCACGAACGTTGTCCTGCTCCGGGTGGCTCACCACGGGGCCGGCTACACAGAGGACGTGCGGGGCGCCGAGGGCATCGACTTCGACCTCACGGGCGAGGGGAAGGCCGAGGTTTTCACCCGCGGCCAGCGCTTCGACGCCACCTGGGACCTGAGCCAGGCCGACCAGCCCCTGCGCCTCCTGGGGGCCGACGGCAAGGACTTCGCGCTGCCCCAGGGCCTGACCTGGTACCACCTGGTCGACCCCGACATGCCGACCAGCGTCAGCTAGCTCAAGGGGGCGCTAGACCTCGCACCTGCTAGAGTCTCGCGCATGGCGCGCTATCGCATCGGCCAGGTTGCCGAGCTGCTCGCGGTCAGCCCGGACACCGCGCGCCGCTGGGTCGACTCGGGCAAGCTGGCCACCGTTCGCACCGAGGCCGGCCATCGCCTGATCGAGGGCGCCGAGCTCGCCCGCTTCCTGGCCCTTCGGCCGCAGCCGGCCCGCGAGCCGATCGGCGACCAGTCCGCGCGCAACCGCTTCCCGGGCGTGGTCACCCGCGTGCTCAAGGACGGCGTGATGGCCCAGGTCGAGATCCAGGCCGGCCCGCACCGAGTCACCTCCCTGATCAGCCGCGAGGCGGCCGAGGAACTGGGCCTGGAACCGGGGGTCCGGGCGATCGCCTCGGTCAAGTCGACCAACGTGATCGTGGAGGTGCCGGCATCCGGTTCCTGACCCTGGCGCTGGCCGGGCTGCTCGTCGCCTGTGCCTCGGCGGCCACGCCGCCACTTGGGCAGGCGATCCAGGTCTTCGCCGCCGCCTCGCTGACCGACGCCTTCAAGGCGGAGGCCGCGGCCTTCCGCGGCGCGCGCGTCGAGTTCAACTTCGCCGGCAGCTCGGCCCTGGTCGCCCAGATCAACCAGGGCGCCCCCGGCGACGTCTTCGCCTCCGCCGACCAGGCCAACATGCAGAAGGTCATCAACGCCGGCAACGCCTCCGCCCCCCAGGTCTTCGCCAGCAACCGTCTCCAGATCGTGGTTGGCGCCGGCAACCCCAAGGGCATACACGGCCTGGCGGACCTGGCGCGGCCCGGGCTGGTGGTCGTGCTCTGCGCGCCCAGGGTGCCCTGCGGCACCTACTCGGCCCAGGCGCTGGGCAAGGCGGGCGTCAAGGTCATGCCGGCCAGCCAGGAGCAGGACGTGAAGAGCGTCGTCACCAAGGTCGGGCTGGGCGAAGCGGACGCCGGGATCGTCTATGTCACCGACGTGAAGGCCGGGGGCGGCAGCGTGCAGGGCGTCGACATACCAGACGCCGAGAACGTGGTCGCCCAGTACCCGATCGCCGTGCTCAAGGGCGCCGCCAACCCGGCGGCCGCCGACGCCTTCGTGGCCTATGTCCGTTCCCGCGCCGGACTCGCCGTTCTTCAGGGCTTCGGCTTCGGCCCGCCGTAGGCGGGAGCGGCCGCCGCTGGCGCTGGCGCTGGCCGGCGGGCTGGGCGCCGCGCTCTTCGCCCTGCCCCTGCTCGGCCTGGTCGCCAAGGCGCCCTGGGCGTCGGCGGTGGGCGAGCTGCGCGCACCCGAGTCGCTGGACGCGCTCCGGCTCTCGCTCGTCTGCTCCCTTTCGGCGACCGCGATCGCGCTGCTGCTGGGCGTGCCCCTGGCCTGGCTGCAGGCCCGCGCAGAGTTCCCCGGCCGCAGCCTGCTGCGGGCGCTGACGACCTTGCCCATGGTCCTGCCCCCCGTGGTGGGCGGCGTGGCACTGCTGCTGGCCTTCGGCCGCCAGGGCCTGCTGGGCCGCTACCTCTTCGACGCCTTCGGGATCCGGCTGCCTTTCACCACGGCGGGTGTGATCCTGGCCGAGGCGTTCGTGGCGATGCCGTTCCTGGTGATCACGGTCGAGGCCGGCCTGCGCTCCATGAACCGGCGCCTGGAGGAGGCCGCCCGCACCCTGGGCGCCGGCCGCTGGCGGGTGCTGACCCGGGTCACGCTGCCCCTGGTCGCGCCTTCGATCTTCGCCGGCGCCGTGCTCAGCTGGTCGCGGGCTCTGGGCGAGTTCGGCGCCACGATCACCTTCGCGGGCAACTTCCCCGGCCGCACCCAGACGCTGCCGCTGGCCGTCTACCTGCTGCTGGAGACGCGACCCCAGGCGGCAGTGATCCTGAGCCTGGTCCTGGTCGCGGTCTCGCTGGCGGTCCTGGTCGGGCTTCGGGACCGCTACTGGGTGGCGGCGTGACGCTCCAGCTGGAATGCCAGGTGCGGCTGGGCGCCCTCGACCTCGACGTGGAGCTGGCGGCGGCGCCGGGAGAGGTGGTCGCGCTGCTCGGGCCCAACGGCGCCGGCAAGACCACGCTGCTGCGGGTGCTGGCCGGCCTGCAGCCGCTCGACGCGGGCCGGCTGGAGCTGGACGGAGCGGTCCTGGACGACCCCGAAGGCGGCGTGTTCGTGGCCCCCGAGCGGCGCCCGGTCGGGTTCGTGTTCCAGGACTACCTCCTCTTCCCCCACCTCTCGGTGCTGGAGAACGTCGAGTTCGGCCTGCGCAGCCGCGGCCTGCCCCGTGAGCGTGCGCGGGATTGGCTGCAGCGGGCGGGCCTGGGCAGGCTGGCGGCCGCCAAGCCGGGCGCGCTGTCGGGCGGCCAGGCCCAGCGGGTGGCGCTCGCCCGGGCGCTGGCCACGGAGCCCAGGCTGCTCCTGCTGGACGAGCCCCTGGCAGCGCTCGATGCCACCAGCCGGGCGGAGCTGCGGCGGGAGCTGAAACGGCACCTGGACACCTTCGCCGGCATCCGCCTGGTGGTCACCCACGACCCCGTCGAGGCGGCCGCGCTGGCCGACCGGGTCGTGGTCCTGGAAGGCGGCCGCGTGCTGCAGGCGGGCACGCACGCCGACATCACGGCCCGGCCCCGCTCCCGCTACGTGGCCGACCTGGCCGGGGTCAACCTCTGGCGCGGCCGGGCCGAGGACCGGCTGGTGCGCATCGACGGCGCCACCCTGGCGGCCATCGAGTCCCACCGCGGCGAAGTCTTCGTGGCCGTGCAGCCGCGCGCGGTGGCGCTTTTCCGGCGCCGCCCCGACGGCACCCCCCGCAACGTCTGGCAGGGCCGGGCGGCGGGCGTCGACTACCTGGGCGACCGGGCGCGAGTGCGCCTGGAGGGGACGCTGCCGATCGTGGCCGAGGTTTCCCGGGCGGCGGTGGAGGACCTGGGGCTGGCCGACGGGTCCGAGGTCTGGGTGGCGGTGAAGGCCGCCGAGGTCGAGGTGTACCCGGCCTAGTTACCAGCCAGGCGTATAAAGCCAACTTTGAGGAGAGACAACATGAGCCCAAAAAAGGCCGCGCAGACGTCGGTCCGCCGCACCGGCAAGGCGTCCCAGTTGTTAAGCGCCGAGGAACGAGCCGCGATGAAGGAGACCCTCAACGAGCGGAGGCGCGCTCGCTCGGGTGAGGCGGACGGGGAAAGCGACGTCCTCGCAAAGATCGCGGAGATGCCGGAACCGGATCGCGTCATGGCCGAGCGGCTCCACGCCATCATCAAGGCCAGCGCGCCGACTCTGACTCCGAGAACCTGGTACGGGATGCCGGCTTACGCCCAGGACGGCACGGTTGTCTGCTTCTTCCAAAGCGCGGAAAAGTTCAAGTCGAGATATGCGACGTTCGGTTTCCAACAGGCTGCCAACCTCGACGAGGGTGACATTTGGCCAACCTCCTTTGCCCTGAAGAGGTTCACCCCCGCCGTCGAGGAAAGGATCGCCAAGCTTGTCAAGAGAGCGGTGAGCTAGTTCCAGCCATGCGCGGCGACCGGCTCCCAGCGCGGCTCGCCCGCGCCCACGAAGAGCAGCGCCGGGTGCAGGTTGACCGTGGTGCAGGCGTGGGACGGGATCACGACCACCCGGTCGCCGACCTTCAAGTCCGCCTCGCCGAGCACCACCGCGTGCTCCTCGTTCAGCCGGTCGATGCGCAGGTCGGGATGCCCGAGCACGATCCCCCAGCCCTCCAGACCCTTCACGTGGAAGTCGCCCGAGATCGACTTGGTGCCGCAGTCGAGCACGCGCCGCCCCCGTTCCGGCGCGGACACGACCGTTGCCACCACGCCCAGAGCACAGTTCTCCAGCGACTGGGCCCCGAGGGCGACCTGGTTGGCGTCGCTGAACACGTAGGTGCCCGGGCGCATCTCGGTGATCCCACCGGCGGCGGCCTCGGCCGCCCAGGCCGCGGTCGGCGACGATCCCACGCTCAGCTCGCGGACGTCGACGCCGCCGGCCCGCAGCACCGCGGCGCTCTCGGCCAGTCCCTCCCACTCCTGGTGTGCGGCCAGGGCCCGCTCGATGGCATACGACTGCCCGGCGTGCGTGAACAGCCCGCGCAGCCTCCCCGGCCGGAGGCCGCGCACCCCGCGCGCGGTCGGCTCCCCGGGCGCGCTGCCCACCCGGTGCAGGCCGGTGTCGACCTCCCACATCACCTCCACGCCGGCGGGCAGGCCGTCCGCCAGCGAAGGGTCGTCGACCGCCACCGCCAGCCGGATGCCGCGCTCCGCGAGCTCCGCCAGCCGCCGGCGCTTGCCGGCGCCGACCGGTGGATGGGCGATGAAGAGGTCGGTGACGCCGGCGTCGGCGAAGACCTCGGCCTCGTGCAGCGTCGCAGCCGTGAGGCCGGCCGCGCCGTGGGCCAGCTGGCGCTGGGCTATGAACGGGCTCTTGTGGGTCTTGGCGTGGGGCCGCAGCTTGAGCCCGGACCGCCGGGCGAAGTCGGCCATGCGCGCCAGGTTGCGCTCGAGGACGGTCTCGTCGACCACCGCGACCGGCGTCGTGAGCTCCGCGACCGCGGTCAGGGCTTGCGCCGCGAAACCCGCCGATGTATCAAGCAAAGGCATGAGAACCATAGCTGCTGCGCTCGCGGCCCTCGGCGTCGCTGTCCTGCTGGCCGGCCCGGCCTGTGGCGGGCAGTCTCAGCCCGCGGGCTCGGTGAAAGTCGTGCTGGCCGACTTCAGCTTCACTCCAAGCTCCATCCAGGCTGCGGCGGGTAGCCCCGAGTTCTGGCTGGTCAACGAGGGCAAGTCCTCGCACGACATGACGATCATGGACTCGAGCGGCAAGCAGCTGGCGCGCAGCGAGCTGGTGCAGCCCGGCAACTCCGCGGTGTTCGACACCAAGCTGAGCGCCGGCACCTACAGCGTGATCTGCACCCAGCCCGGCCACGCCGACGCCGGCATGAAGGCGACTCTGACCGTCAGCTAGGAGCGAAGAACGCGCGCACCGCGCGCACGGTGTCGGGATGGGCGCCGATGCCGTAATGGTTGGCGTCGATCTCGATGACTGTGGCCTGCGGCACCTCGGCCCGGAAGCGATCCCGCACCGCGGGCGGCACCAGCACGCCGCCGGCGGATTCCAGGAGCGGCCGGGCCGCCCGCAGCAGCAGCACCGGCATGGTCAACGCTGACCAGTAGCGGGTGGGGTCGTGGGTCTGGCTGTACTCGAAGTCCTCGTTGACGGCCGCCCTGTCGGTGCGCGCGCTGACGCCGCCGGGCACCGGCCGCAGCTCGTATTCGAAAACGCGCTCCCAGAGCGCATTCCAGGGCGTGACCAGGCCGGTCGAGCGCACCAGCTCCAGGTAGGCCTCCAGCGAGGGATAGACGGCGCCCAGGCGGTTGACGCTCATCCGGATCAGGTTGACGACCACCTCGTCGACCTCGCCCAGGGCGTCGATCAGGACCAGTCGCTCCACGCGCTCCGGCGCCTGGGCCGCCGTGGCCATGGCCACGAAGGCGCCCATCGACCAGCCGACGATGGCGAAGCGCTCGGCGCCGAGGCGATCGGCCACGGCCAGCAGGTCCTGGGCGTGAGCGTCCCAGCCGTAGGTCCCGGGCCCGGTGGTCTCGCTGAAGCCGCGGCCCCGAAGGTCGAGCGCCAGCATCGGCTGCACCTCGGCGATCGCGGTCAGCGACACCAGGTTGGAGGTGAGGCCGGGCACGCCCAGCACCAGCGGCGCGTCCTCGGGCCCGAAGCGGCGAGCGCGCAGCCGCCCCGAGGGCAGCTGGAGGTCGACGTCCTTCTGCGCTATCACCTGAGCAACCCGAGGCTACATCCGGCGCGGTCCCAGGAGCCGGCCCAGGACGCCGACCGCCGCCAGCGCCGCCGCCGCCCCGGCGGCGGTGAAGGCGACGCCGCCCGGCAGGGGCGCCGCGGCCACCAGCAGGAGCAGGTAGCCGAGGCCGGCGGCGCCCATCACCGAGGCGCCGATCAGGGCCAGGCGCCGGGCCAGCAGCCCGGGCTGGTTGGCCGGCGACGTCGCCTGCTCCAGCGAGAACCAGGCCAGCTCGGTGACCAGCAGCAGCGCCGCCGCCACGGCCGGGGCGCCGGCGCCCAGCTCGTCGCCGCGCGAGTAGAGGAGGCCGAGGTAGGCCGCGCCCAGGCTGCCGGCCCCCAGGGCGCTGAAGGGCGCCCAGACGTTCAGGAGTCCGGCGGCCAGCGCCACCAGGCCGCTGATGGCAAAGGCCACCACCAGCGGGCGCAGGTCCCCCTGCGCGCCGTAGATGCAGTACCAGGCCAGCGCCGCGGCCAGCGCCTGGGCCGTGGTGGCGGCGGCTAGGCGCGTACGAGCCGGGCCTGTCGCCGGAATCCCCGCACCTCCTCCAGGGCGTCAAGGAGGCTGGCGCCCCGAGGCCAGGTGGCGACCGCGACGCCCAGCTGCTGGAAGCGCGCCCGCAGCGCCTCGCGCTCCATCTCCCAGAGCCGGAATGCCAGCCGCTCGGTCTCCCGGCCGCCGGGCCGCAGCCAGGCGGCCGGCGCGATCTCGACCACGGCCACGTCGTGGCCGCGCCCGCTGAGGTCGCTGAGCGCCCGCAGGGTGCGCTCGTCCAGCAGCGGCGAGATGGCGATGACCATGGAGCCCGGCGGCAGGGTCCGGCGCGGGATCACCTCCAGGCCCTTCCACGCGTAGCTGAGGACGATCTCGGTGTCGATCAGGGAGTCGACCAGCCGGTACAGCTGAACCTCCCCCATCGCCGGCCGCAGCCAGCGCAGCGTGCCGCCGAAGCCGACCAGGCCGACCCGGTCGCGCTGTCGGAGGTGACCCTCGATCAGCGCGGCCGCCCCGCGCACGGCCTGGTCGAGGCTGCCGCCGGCGGCGTCCCGAACCTCGGTGAAGGTGTCCATGAAGATCACCACGTCCGCGTTGCGCTCGAGGTGGAACTCGTTGACGTGGAGGGCGTCCCGGCGGGCGGTGACCCGCCAGTTGACGCGCCGGACCCGGTCACCGGGCGTGAAGGCGCGGATGTCGGCGAACTCGATGCCTTCGCCCTTGGCGCGCGACACCTGGTTGCCCGCGAAGGCCTGGGTCCGGGCCGGCTTCAACAGCCGCCGCACCTCTTCGGCCCCCGGATAGACCTTCAGCGGGCGGCGGAGATCCTCGGTGCGCTCCCAGCGGAAAAACCCGAACCGGTCGCGCGCCACCAGGCGCACCTGGCCGACCGTGTAGCCGCCCCAGCGCCGGCAGCGCAGGCGCAGCCGCAGCTCCTTCCGGCCGCCGGCGGGCAGCCCGAACACCAGCGTCGCGGGATCGTCGAGCAGGATGAGGCCGCGAGGGCGCGCGAGCTCGACGTCGAGGCGCTCCACGGGCTGGGCGGCGGCGACCACCAGCGTCACCTCCACCTCGTCGCCCTCGATCGCGCGCTCCCGATCCAGGGCCAGCTCCACGCTCAGCCCGGGCGGACGGGCCAGGGCTGCGCCGAGGGCGAGCACTACCAGGAAAGGCGCCGCCAGGACCACCGGCTCGATCCGGCCCAGGAGCAGCCCGGCCAGCAGGCCGCACGCGCCCAGCGCCAGGTAGGCCCAGACCCGCGTGGACAGGGTCATCCTGCGGGGCGGCGGGTCTCGGCCTCTTCGACGCGCGG
>Ga0070707_100004835_pt1 | contig 12623 bp, 13 predicted proteins | sample KBSK5502metaG_FD_65468 | JGI IMG/M metagenome (GOLD analysis project Ga0070707, IMG submission 65468) | Corn, switchgrass and miscanthus rhizosphere microbial communities from Kellogg Biological Station, Michigan, USA - KBS K5-50-2 metaG | ecosystem: Host-associated > Plants > Roots >... | reverse complement strand
ATTGTTGTTCCTCTCGAACGGGCTGGTGAAGTCGCGGAGCGGCGTGACGATGAAAAGCTGCCACCGCTTGCCGAACTGGGGTGGCAGCGTCGAAAGGCTCGCGACGTATTCCTGGCCGGCATGCGAAAACGAGAAAAAGGTGTCATTCTGGCGGGGCCGCGAGCTGAAGGCGATCGCCGGCAGTTCGGCCCCAAGCGAGGTAATGTGCTGCAGCTCTACTTGGCCGTTCTCGTTGGTATAGGTCTTGGCCCGTTCGGAATTGGCGATCACTCGGCCCTGGTGATCGAGGATGTAGCTCAGAGTGCCCGGACTGATTTTGCGCTCGGCAAGGTACTCGGATAGGCCATCCAACGTCAGGTCAATCGCCGCAATGCCGGCGATTTTGCCATCGGCATGGAAGGGAGCGGCGACCGTGAAGCCGATCAGCCCCAGCGCCGCGAAAACATCAGGATCGGTAATGACCAGCGAATCTTCCCGCGCGGTAAACCTGTACCAAAATCTCGTACGCGGATCGTAGGTCGTCGCTTGGTCCGACCTGGCGAGCTCCTTCTCGTTGGCATCGAGGAAGGCATAGTGGTCGACCGGCGTCGATCCCTGCGGAGGTTCGATCCAACGGTAGGCGTATTTGACCCCCTCCGGCGGCGCCTTGCCGTGGATCTCGACGGTCGGATCGATCCGTCGCGTCTGCCGGAAGGACCCGTCGGCCATTCCGGCATAGACGCTGACGATCTTCTCGTTATGCAGCAGGATGCTGAGCAAATACTTCAGCGATCGATTGTCCGAGTAGAAATCGGGTTGCTGATCCCCGACGACAGACGCGCTCCGAACAAGCGATTTGATGGGGTCGAAGACATTCTGAATGTTCTCGACGGCATCGATACGGAACCGTTCGACGAGTTCCTCGGCATTGGAGCGGGCAATCGTATCGTTCGATACGTAATTTACCGCGATGATCGTGAAAAAGACCGGCACGGTCAGCAGCACGAATAACGTCAGAATGCTGGGCCGCAGCCGCAATTTTCTTGCGAAGATGCTTCTCATGCGGGCCGAGTCCGGCTTCAAAGTGGCTGATCCGCGAGATGAACCGCCGCGCCAACGGTCAATCCAGGAAAGAAACGCATTATAGCGAAAAATTCGTTAAGTCAGGGCGTGGTGCTTGTAATCGATGAAAATGATCAGCAAGCCGTTACCGTTTAAACTCGGATGGCTGAGGTCGACCGACCGGCGCAGAAGTAGTGCCGGCGTTCCGATCCATGGGGCCGGCGCTTTCGCGCAGTCCGGATTGCGGCCCTTGGGCATGGCGCCCTGCATTTTTTTGCCGAGACAGAACCGCTGCCGACCGCGATAGTCGCGGTCTGGATTTGTAAGGACCCCCATCGATGATCACGAAATTCGACAGCTCCTATTACGGCACCGCCGACATGGAGAATCTCGGCTACACCGGCACGCCGATCAACGAGCGCTGCTATTCGAAGGAGCAACTGGCCAAGGCGATGCACAAGGTGGTGGACTACGCCAAGTGCATGGACGAGCGCGGCTACAACACCTTCTGGATGGCGGAGCATCATTTCCAGCCCGAGGGCACGGAATTGATCCCGAACCTCCTGATGATGGCGATGCATCTCTGCGGTGTGACCAAGAACCTCAGGATCGGCTGCGGCTTCAACATCGTGCCGATGTGGCATCCGCTGCGCCTCGCCGAGGACTATGCGATGGCCGACATCCTGACCGGCGGGCGGGTGATCTTCGGGGTGGGGCGCGGCTATCACACCCGCGAGGTCGAGACGTTCGGCTCGCCGCTGATCGACCAGAACGCCAACCGCGAGATGTTCGAGGAGGGCGTCGAGGTCCTGTTCAAGGCGTTCGAGGGCAAACCCTTCTCGCACCACGGCAAGTACTACACGATCCCGCCGGAGGTGCCCTATCGCGGTTATACGCTGAAGGAGATCACCCTGGTGCCGGCGCCGGAGCGCCTGCCGGTGGAATGCTGGCAGCCGATCCAGAGCGGCTCCGACCGGGCCTTCGATTTCATGGCGAAGCACGGCATCTCCGGCGTCATCGGCGGCGGCTCGGCTGAAGGCGGCGCGGTGGAGCGGCACATGCTGGGCTTCCAGGCCGCCTATGCCCGGCGCGGCGTCAAGCTCGAATTGGGCGAGCGGCTGGCGCTCGGCTACCAGTTCCACATTTCGTCGAGCCGTGAGCAGGCGATCCGCGAGGCCGCCCCGCACTACGAAGAGAACATGAAGATGTTCGGCGAGCTGCGCCTGGTGCGGGCATTGACCGACGAGCAGATCGCGGCGATGCGCGACCCCAAGCTCGCCGGCACCGTCAAGCTGCCGAAGATCGAGGACGCGGTGAAGGCCGGTGGCTTCCTGGCCGGGCGGCCGGAGGACATCATCGAGCAGCTGAAGGCGGTCGAGAAGCGCTATCCCGGCCTCGACCGGGTCATTTGCGCGACGCCGCTCGGCACCCCGCTCAACGTTCAGCTGGAAGATCTGGACCGCTTCGCGAAGGAGGTCATGCCGGCGTTCCGCAGCGCCAAGGTCGCGGCGGCGGCCGAATAGGCGTACCGTTCTGCCCAGGCAAACGTCATCCGCTCCCGGCAAGGAGGCCACAATGGCCGTAACACCCGCATCGCCCGGCTGCCTCTCCGGCATCCGCGTGCTCGACCTGACGCAATTCGAGGCCGGCACGACCTGCACCGAGGCGCTCGCCTGGATGGGCGCCGACATCGCCAAGGTCGAGCCCCCGCGCGGCGAAGCCGGCCGCACTGGGTTTGGCGATGCGTACTATTTCATGATGTACAACGCCAACAAGCGGTCGATCACGGTCAATCTGAAATCGGACCGCGGCCTGGAACTGGTCAAGGAAATGGTGAAGAAAGCGGACGTCTTCACCGAGAATTTCGCGCCTGGCGCGGTCGAGCGGCTGGGGCTCGGCTACGACGTCGTCAGCGCGATCAACCCGAGCATCATCTACGCCCAGGTTAAGGGTTTCGGCGCCGGCAGCCCGTACGAGAAAGGCTTATCCTTCGACCCGATCGCGCAGGCCGCCGGCGGCGCGATGAGCGTCACCGGCGAGCGCGACGGCCGGCCGGTCAAGCCCGGCCCGACGATCGGCGACACCGGCACCGGCATGTTGATGGCGTTCAGCATCGTCAGTGCGCTGTTCGATCGGGCGCGCACCGGCAAGGGAAGGCGGCTGCAGGTGGCGATGCAGGATTCCGTCATGCATTACAGCCGCGGCATGTTCATCACGCATGCCCGTACCGGCAAGGCGGCGCCGCGGCGGCTGCCGAGCAGCAACCCGCCCGGCGGCATCTATCCGTGCAAACCCGGCGGCCCCAACGATTACGTCTTCCTGATGACCAGCCGCGCCAATCCGGAGCACTGGCCGCGCCTGTTGAAGTTGATCGGTCGCGAGGACCTGATCGGCGACCCGCGCTATGACACCGCCGACGCTCGCCTGAAATGCGAGGCCGAGATCGACGAGCTTGTCGCCGGCTGGACGCGGCAGCGCACCAAGCACGAGGCGATGGCGCAGCTGAGCGCGGTCGGCGTTCCCGCGGGTGCCGTCCTCGACTCGATGGACCTGGTCAACGAGCCGAGCTTCCGCGAGCGCGGCATCCTGCAGACAATGACGCATGGCGAACGCAAGATGACGATGCCGACCTGGCCGGTGCGCTTCGACGGCGTCCCGACCGAAGTCAAATCGGCACCATTGCTCGGCGAGCACACCGCCGAAGTGCTTGCCGACTGGCTCGGCCTTGACGCTGACGCGATTGCCGGCCTGCATCGGGATGGCATCGTCTGACTCGCCAGGAAGACTCGCCCGCAAGCGGTCGGCATAGTGGGGGGCGAGGGTTTTGCCGGCTAGGCGTCGGGCGGGTATTGTGCGGCCCCCATTTGAAGGAGCCCCTTCATGCCGCCGCGCATCGGATATCTGCTGCCGACCCGGGAGCAGGTCATGCAGGGCCGCCCCGAGGCGGCGCCGCTATTGGCCTTGGCCGAGCACGCCGAGGGCCTCGGCTATGATTCGATCTGGGTCGGCGACTCGATCCTGGCCCGGCCGCGGCATGAGCCGCTGACCCTGCTGTCCGCGGTCGCCGCGCGCACCCGACGGGCAGAACTCGGCACCGCGGTGCTGCTGCCGGCCCTGCGTAATCCGGTCGTACTGGCGCACGGCATCGCGACCCTCGACCAGATCAGCGAGGGCCGCTTCATCCTCGGCGTCGGCATCGCCAGCGACGTGCCGAACATCCGGGCGGAATTCGTCGCCTGCGGCGTGCCGTTCGAAAAGCGCGTCGGCCGCATGCTGGAAGGGCTGCGGCTGTGCCGCGAATTGTGGACCGGGAAGCCGGTCACCTGGAACGGGCGCTGGGTCATGGAGAACGCCGTGCTCGGCCCGGTGCCGCACAGGCCCGGCGGGCCGCCGATCTGGATCGGCGGCATGGTGCGCCCCAGCCTCGAACGGGTCGGGCGGCTCTATGATGGCTGGTTTCCCAATTCGCCCGACCCCGACAAGTGGCGCGAGCAATGGGGGCAGATCCACCAGATCGCCCGCGAGGCCGGGCGCGATCCGGCGGCATTGACCGGCGCGGTCTACCTGACGCTGACGATCGACGAGAACAAGGCGCGCGGCGAGGAGCGCATGAACGCCTTCATGGAGAATTATTACGGCCGCCCTGCGTCCGAGATGCGGGCGCGGCAGGCGACCTATGCCGGGCCGGCCGAGGGCGCCGCCGCCTGGCTCCGGAGCTGGGTCGAGGCCGGGGTCAGCCACCTGGTCTTGCGTTTTGCCGGCGATCATCCGCAGCATCTAGAGACCGTCAGCCGATTGCGGAGCCAGATCGCCGGCCCCTAAGCGGCGCATTGAAACCGGCCTTTGTGCGCCAGGGTTGCGGACGGAACACGGCGAAATTAGCTCATGTTAATCGGTTAGTCCTGGGGCGCTTCACCTCACTCCGGGGCCAGGCCGGGCGGGGCGACAGCGTTCCGCTCGGCTTTTGCTGCCAGGGCTATTGGCTTAGCGGGTGCTGGTCAGCGCCGTGGTGCCACCTTAGGCTTGCCGCCTCGAGAATGAGGGAGAAGCGGCATGGCTGAGCCCCGGCAGAATTGGCAATTCGGGCGGATCTACACGCCGGACGACAGCTGGCTCGCCACCGCGCCTGCGGAGCCGGTGCTGGATCCGGATCTGCCGGTCGTCGACCCGCACCATCATCTGTGGCAACGCGCCGATCACCGCTATTTCCTCGACGAATTGCTCGCCGATCTCAACACAGGCCATAAGGTGGTCGCGACCGTCTTTCTCGAATGCCGCTCGATGTACCGGGCAGATGGCCCGCCCGAGATGCGGCCGGTCGGCGAGACCGAGTTTGTCGCCGGTATCGCGGCGATGAGCGACTCCGGCAATTACGGGCCGACCCGGGTGGCGGCCGGCATCGTCGGCTATGCCGATCTGACCCTCGGCGACCAGGTCGAGCCGGTATTGCTGGCGCATCTGCGGGCCGGCGGCGGCCGTTTTCGCGGCGTGCGCCATTCGGCCGGCTGGGACGAAAGCCCGGTGATCGGCAACAGCCGCCACGACATGCGCCCGCATCTCTACCAGCGGCCGGATTTCCGCGCCGGGCTCAAGCGGCTGACCGCGCTCGGGCTCAGCTTCGACGCCTGGGTCTATCATCCGCAACTCGGCGATGTCGTCGAGCTGGCGCGCGTCTTCCCGGCGACCCCGATCGTCATGGGGCACGTCGGCGGCACGCTCGGCTACGGTCCCTATGCCGGCCGGCGCGACGACGTCTTTGCCGACTGGAAGCGCTCGATGAGCGAGCTGGCGCAGTGCCCGAATGTCGTCGTCAAGCTCGGCGGCATGGTCAACCGCGGCGCCGCCTATGATTTCCACGGCGGCGGCGCGCCGCCCTCGTCCGAGACGATGGCCGAGGTATGGCGGCCGCACATCGAGACCTGCATCGAGCTGTTCGGCCCCAAGCGCTGCATGTTCGAGAGCAACTTCCCGGTCGATAAGATGGCGATCGGCTACAAGGCGCTGTGGAACGCCTTCAAGCGCATCGCGGGGGGAGCCTCGCGCGACGAGAAACTCGCGCTGTTCTGCGGTACCGCGGCGCGCGCCTACCGTCTCGCCCTGCCCGAATGACCGGGGAACCCGGATAGTTCGGGTTTTTCCGGTTGCAGAGAGGCCTGACGCTCCCGACATGAGGGTGCCCACGATCGCAACGGGCATTTGCGCACCATCCTGTCGTTGCACGAGGCCTTTAATAAAATGACCGAGCGTTTGACGAGCGAAGCCCAAGGGCTGTTTGCGGTATTGCGGCAATCGGCGGATCCCGAGACCGTTGCCGAGATCGAGCGGTTTGTCGCCGAGGCTCGCGACCGCGATCTGTGCCGCGTCAATGTGATCGATTTCGCGAAGACGCGGCGGCTCGACGAGGAGCGGGTCATCGCCGCCTTTCTGCATGCGGCGCGGCTCGGGATCTTCGAATTGTCGTGGAACGTGCTGTGTCCCGGCTGCGGCGGCGTCCTCGATACCAGCACGACGCTCAAAGCGGTCAGGCACGACGACTATGTCTGCGCCCTCTGCGCCGAGGGATACCAGCCAAATCTCGACGAGATGGTCGAGGTGACCTTCACGGTCAGCCGCCGGGTGCGCAAGATCGCGGCGCACGAGCCTGACGAGTTGCCGTTTTTCGAGTACCTGCGGCAGCTATTCTGGGCTTCGGGCATGAACATCCCGGAGGATCTGGAGCAGATCGGCGAGGAGATCACCCTCGACACGCTCGAATTGCCGGCCGGGGAGAAGGCGCAGCTGTCGTTGCAGCTGCCGGCCGAGTTCCTGATCCTGTTCGAGCCGGTGACGCACGCCGCCCAGTTCATCGACGTCAAGGGCGAGCCGACCCGCGAGCGCCAGAACCTGTCGGTGGCGTTCAACAATCTGCGGGCGCCGACCGGCACGGTCGAGATGCGGCCGGGCCCGCTGCGACTGTCACTGGAGAACCGCACCGAGACGCGCGTATTGCCGGCCATCTGGATCGCCGGCGACGCGCTGCACAAGCTGCTCGGAAAGCGGCGGCCGTTCCTGACCGCAAAGCGCCTCCTGACCAACCAGACCTTCCGCGACATCTATCGCACCGACACGATCGACCCGCATCAGCGGCTGAAGATCACCAGCCTGACCTTCCTGTTCACCGATCTGAAAGGCTCGACCGAGCTGTATCAGCGGGTCGGCGATCTCGCCGCCTTCGATCTGGTGCGGGCGCATTTCGGTGTCCTCAACGAGATCGTCGCCGGCGAGGCCGGGGCCGTGGTCAAGACGATCGGCGACGCGGTCATGGCGACCTTCCCGACTCCGGACCGCGCCGTTTCCGCGGCATTGCGCATCCGCGAGGCGATGCACACCCTCAACGCCGAGCGGGGCGGCGAGGATCTGCTGGTGAAGATCGGCATCCATGAGGGACCGTGCCTCGCGGTCGTGCTCAACGAGCGCCAGGATTATTTCGGTCAGACCGTCAACATCGCCTCGCGGGTTCAGGGCCTCGCCGCGTCGCGCGCGATCTACGCGACGGGTCCGGTCGTCGATCACCCGCAGACCGCGAATTTGCTGGCGGCGAGCGGGGTGCGCCCGGTGGCGCAGCAGCGGGAATTGCGCGGCATCCCGGAGGCGGTCCCGGTCTACGAGATCCCCTGACGCGCTATCCGCCTTCTGACTACGGATGAAAGCGCCGGAGCGGCGGGCCGGGCCGCCGCGGATCGTTTATGTCTATCTGGCGGTCATCGTCGTCACCTGGGCCGGCAACTGGCCCTTGATGAAGCTGGCGCTCGACGATGCGCCGCCGCTGGTTTTCGTGCTGTTGCGCCTGATCGGCACGGTGGTGCTGATGGCGCCGCTTCTCGCCGCGATGCGCGTGCAGCTCTTGCCGATCCCCGGCGAGCGGCTGGGGCTGTTCTGGGTCGGCCAGTTCCAGGTTGCCGGTTTTCTGCTGTTCGCGATCGTCGGGCTGGCGATCGAGGCGCCGGGACGGGCGATCGTGCTGGCCTACACCTTCTCGCTCTGGGCGATCCCGATCGGGATCTTGCTCGGGGTCGAGCGGCTCGGCCGCTTCCATCTGATCGGCGCGGCGATCGGTTTTGCCGGACTCCTACTGTTCATGAACCCCGGGCTGGTCGATTGGAGCAGCGGCCGGACATTGCTCGGCAACGCCTTTCTGCTGCTCTCTGCGATCGCCTGGGCGTTCGGCTCCTGCCTTTATCGAAGGCGGGTCTGGCGGACCGGGTTCTGGACGCAAACCTTTTGGCAGCTCGTCGTCAGCGCGCCGGTGGTCCTCGCCTTCGCGCTGCCGCAGATAACGGACGAGCCGATTCATTGGTCCGTCAGCCTGGTGGCGATCCTCGCCTACAACTGGATCGTCACGACCGCGCTCGGCTACTTCCTGTGGGCTCTGGTGCTGACCGCGATGCCCGCCACGACGGCCGGCCAGGTATTGGCCTTAACCCCGGTGGGCGGCTTCCTGCTGTCGACCGTGATTTTCGGCGGCGCAGTCAGCGCCGATGTCATCGCCAGCATCGTATTGATCGTTGCCGGCATCATCCTGACGCTGCGCGCCTGACGCGTCCGTGCTAGCGTCGCGATAGAGGCGACGGGAGGACGTGATGGCGAAGGGTATCCTGATCGCGGCGATGGATTTCTCGGATGTCGCCGAGGACGAGTTTCACGATTGGTACGACACCGAACATGTTCCGGAGCGGCTGCGGGTCCCCGGCTTTCTGAACGCCGAGCGATGGATCGGCAGCCGGAACCCGACGGTCTCGGTCGCGCTCTACGACCTCGACGAGGTCGGCGTTCTGCACAGCCCCGCCTATCTCGCTGTCGGTGGCGACAACGGGACGCCGTGGACCACGCGGGTGACCTCGCGCACGCAGATGATCATCCGCCTCGAAGGCGAGCAGATCCGCCCCGGCGATGCGCTGGGCCCCGGCGGCGCCAACGCGCTGTTGCTGATCGCGATGAATGTCGCGCCGGAGCAGGAGGGAGAGTTCAACGAATGGTACAACACCGAGCACCTGCCGCAGCTCGGCTCGGTGCCGGGAGTCCTGGCGGCGCGGCGCTATCGCGGCGCCGGCGCGACCCAGCGCTACGCCGCGATCTACCATCTCGCCAATCCCGACGTGCCGAACTCGGCGGCCTGGAAAAGCGCCGCCAACACGCCGTGGACCGAGCGCATGCGGCCGCATTTCCGCGACCTCCTGCGCATCGCCACCCGGCGGTACACCCGCCGCGGCTGATCGCGCCAGCATGCGATGCTGGTACGTCAGGGCCAGCCGAGGCTCGAGCGCAGCATCACGATGCCGGTCACCGCCAGCGCGCCGGCAAACACGCGGCTCAGATTGTCGGCGGCGACGCGCTGCGCCAGCCGGGCGCCGAACCACGCGGCGACCGCCTGCGCCGGCGCGATGCAGGCCCACATCGACAAATTGATCGAACCGAGATTGCCGGCTTCGGCCGGCGCCGATCCGAAGGCGGCGACGATTGTCGCCGGCAGGCTGACGACGACCCCGACCGCCGCGGCGCGGCCGATGCTTTTGTGCACCGGCACGCCGGATACCATCATCACGACGTTGGTCATGATCCCGCCGCCGACGCCGGCAAATCCGGAAACCAGCCCGATGCCAAGGCCGGCGAGGCGGCGAAAGTTTCCGTTCGGCGGCTGATCGAGCCATGGCCGGAACCGCTTCGGGGCGGCAAAGCGCACTGCCGCCATCAGCGTGAACAGGCCGAAGACACCGGTCAGTGCGCTGCCGCGCAAATGCGGCGCGACCAGCTGCGCCATGACGACGCCGAGGGCAATCCCCGGTCCCCATTCGCGCAGAAAGGCGATGTCGGTGTTGCCGGCGCGCCAATGGCTGAATGAGGAAGCCAGCGCGGCCGGCAGGATCGCGGCGAGCGAGGTGGCAATCGCGATATGCGCGGCCTGGTCGGCCGAGGCGCCGGCGCCGAGGAGCCCGTAATACATCACCGGCACGATGACGATGCCGCCGCCGATGCCGATCAGGCCGGCGAGCAGCCCGGCCCCGGCGCCGGACACCAATCCCAGGCAAATGAGCCACGACACGCTCATCGCGGCGTCTCCCTTGATCTCGTCGCGGTAGTGATACCGACCCCGGGGCGACAGCGGCGGGGGCCGCCGTCAGTCTAGAACATGATCCAGAGAGCGGCGTCGTGACGGGTGACGTCGAGGACGGAGGCCAATCCCCGAGCCGGGCGGTGGGCCAGCGCAGTGGCCACGAAGCAGATCAGCAGGCAGACCGTCGATGCGAAGATTCTTTCCATGATGCTTCTCCCCAAAAGGCGCTTCCGCGCGGTCTCAACCAACACGCGTGTTGTGCCTCCGGCGGTTGCCGCAGAGGTGTGACGTACTTCACAGATTGCGAAAATTTTTGCTGCTGCCGATCCGCCCGCGTTGCTTCTCGCCGGTGGCGGTGTCTGATACTCAATCGTCCGCGGCCATCGGCGCGCCGCGGAACAGCGGCGGAGGGTTGAGATGAACCGGCTCGACGGCAAGGTGGCGCTGATTTCCGGTGCGGCGCGCGGCATCGGCGCCGAGACCGCGCGGCTGATGATCGAAGCCGGCGCCAAGCTCGCGATTGGCGATGTGCTCGACGAACGCGGCCGCGAGACGGCACGTGTGCTTGGCGAGGCCGCCCTCTACGTGCGTCTCGACGTCACCAGCGAGACGGATTGGCAGGCTGCGATCGACGCGGTACAGGGCCGCTGGGGCAAGCTCGATATCCTCGTCAACAATGCCGGCCTGTTTCTTGGCAAGGACATCGAAGCGGCGAGCCTGGCGGAATGGCACCGCCTGTGCGCGGTCAACCTGACCGGCGTGTTTCTCGGCACCAAGCTGGCGCTGCCGGCCTTGCGCGAGGCCGCGCAGGCGAGCCCGCATGGCAGCGTCATCGTCAATCTCGCCTCGACCGCCGGGCTTGTCGGCTCGACCCAGGACCCGCTCTATTCGATGACCAAAGGCGGGGTGACCCTGTTCACCAAATCTGCGGCGCTCGAATTCGCCCGCAAGGGTTACCGCATCCGCGTCAACTCGATGCATCCCGGCACGATCGACACCGATATGGGCGACCAGGTGCTGGCGACGCGGGCGCGCAACCTCGGCACCAACGACATCGAGATGGCGCGGCGCCAGGTCATCGACCGGCTGCCGATCGGCCGCATGGGGACGCCGACCGATATCGCCAAGGGCATCGTCTTTCTCGCCTCCGACGATGCCGCCTTCATGACCGGGGCCGGCCTCGTGATCGATGGCGGCATCACCGCGCAATGACTTCCAGCGGCGACAGATCGCGGTTGCGCGCCATCTCCCCCCGTTACAGAGGAGATGGCGTCAGTGGAGATGGCGTCAGTAACGGCTGCGCGTTGCAATCAAGCGTGCAAACCGCCAGCCAGCCAGAGCACAAGCAGAACGATTAATACCAACCCGAGGACGCCGCCCAATCCGGTGCCGCCATACCTGTTGTAGCCGTGATAGCCGCCAAAACCTCCAAGCAACAGGATCACCAACACGATAATCAGGATTGTGCCCATTACCTATTTTCCCTTTTCGCGACGCGCGACAGTGACATTCCTTACTCAAGAACACCGCAAAGCGGGCTTGCGTTTCGGGAACAGCGACACTGCCGGGCGGCGGAGGGCGCCCCGGCACGCACGTTCGGTTATAGCCACCGACCGGCAGCGCAACCCGAGGCGGGGCGGCGCCGTTCAACCATCAGGCGCGGCGCGCACCGAGTGCGAGGAGAAATCATGCTCAAATTCGTGGTCGGGCTGTTCGAATCGAAGGGCATCGCCGAGGACGCGATCAACCGGCTCAGATACGAGGGCGTGCCGGACGGCAATATCTTCCCGATGCTGATACACGAGACAGCGCCGTTGCCGGCTGCGGTATCCCGCCCGGTCGAGGCGCTTTCGGTCGACCCGCTGGTCGTCGGCAATGTCCGCGAGACCTTCGCGCCGTTCATCCGAAACGGCGAGACCGCAGTTTTCGTCCGCGCCGATTCCGAGGAGGAGATAGACCTCGCGGTCGGGACGATCCGGCAATACGCGCCAATCAAGATCCGGGTCGTCGCTTCCGGCGAAGGCGAGCCGCTCGGCCACGACATTCTGTAGGAAGTTCCTATTCGGCACCGCGGTCGAGGGAAAGCCGGCGATCCGGTCTCGCGTTTCGCGTTTTCGTAACGGAGGTGGGAAAAGGAAACGGCTGGCCTCGAAGGCCAGCCGTTCCATACGCGCCTCTCGCTCGCGCGAGAAGCCCGGGTATCGTGTCCGGTTAGCGGATGACCTCGACAACCTTGCGGTCGGCCGGATCGACCAGCACCGTCTGGCCGCCGATCACGCTGTAGCGATATTTTGCATAGGGTGCGGCCGGCGGGAAGGAATAGAGCTCGACCGTCGGGGGCAGCGGCGCGCCAACCGTCACGCTGTAACCCGGCGGCGGCGGCACGGTCGCCCGCTTCTCCTTGACGACATACTCCTTGATTTCGCCCCTCCAGGCCGGAGAGATCGTTGTGGTCGTCGTGGTCGTGCTGGTGGTGCTGCCGCTGGTTTGC
>Ga0070707_100004833_pt1 | contig 12625 bp, 10 predicted proteins | sample KBSK5502metaG_FD_65468 | JGI IMG/M metagenome (GOLD analysis project Ga0070707, IMG submission 65468) | Corn, switchgrass and miscanthus rhizosphere microbial communities from Kellogg Biological Station, Michigan, USA - KBS K5-50-2 metaG | ecosystem: Host-associated > Plants > Roots >... | reverse complement strand
GACCTCTCCATTGCCGAAAACGTCTTTATGCATCGGCAGCCGAAGACCGCCTACGGTTGGATCGACTACGCCGAAATGAGCCGGGCCGTTTCACAGCACCTGAGCCAGTTGGGTGTCTCGCTGCGGCCCGAAGATCCGGTGTTGGGACTAAGCATTGCCGACCAGCAGATCGTAGAGATCATCAAGGCACTGACGTTCGAGGCCAAAGTATTGATCATGGACGAACCGACCGCCGCGCTTTCGCTTGAAGAAGTTAAGCGCTTATTCCAGGTGGTTGAACGCCTTCGGAGCAAGGGTGTGGCTGTGATGTTTGTCTCGCATCGGTTAGAGGAAGTTTTTACGATCTCTCAACGGATCACCGTCATGCGCGACGGGCGGGTGGTCGGATCCGGACCCCTTGCGGAGTGGACTACTGACGAGGTGATTCGCAAGATGGTCGGGCGATCTTTGGCGGCTCTCTACCCGAAAGAAAAGGTGGAACCTGGTAAGGTGGTTTTACGGGTTCGCGACCTGCGCCGGGCTGGGGTGTTCAAAGGCATCAGCTTTGAGGTGCGGCAAGGGGAGATCGTCGGCTTGGCCGGTTTGGTCGGCGCCGGACGCAGCGAGGTCGCGCGGGCGATTTTTGGAATCGATCCCCTGGATAGCGGAGAAGTGGTAATTGGCGAAACGGTGCTCACAAACCACACGCCGCAAACGGCGATGGCCGTTGGGATCGGCTACGTCCCTGAAGATCGCCAACAGCAAGGGTTGGTGATGGAAATGACGGTCATGCGCAACGCGACGTTGACCGTTCTGCGCCAGGTTCAAAGGTTCGGCCTGGTCTCTCAAGATAAAGAACGGGAGATTGCTGCGAAATGGACGCAGCGAATGCAGCTTAAGGGCCACATTGAGGAGCCGGTTAACATCTTGTCGGGCGGCAACCAGCAAAAGGTCGTCCTGGCCAAATGGCTGGCCACAAAGCCAAAGCTCCTCATCGTCGACGAGCCTACCCGTGGCGTCGATGTCGGCGCTAAATCGGAGGTTCACCGAACCTTAAGCCAGTTAGCAAAAGACGGGATGGCGATCATCATGATTTCCAGCGAATTGCCGGAGGTCCTTGGGATGGCCGACCGGGTACTGGTGATGCACGAAGGGAAGCTCACTGCCGAGTTTGCCCGCTCGGAAGCAACCGAAGAGGCAATCATGTTCGCTGCGACCGGCCAAATGGGGTCGCTCGGTAACAAGAAAGCAAAAGCTACTCCCAACGGACAATCATGACGAAGGAACTAAAAAGTACCGCCGATGGGCATGGGTGGATGAACGCGTTGGTGCGCAGTCGTGAGGGCAGTCTGGTCCTCCTGATCGCAGTGTTGACGGTGCTGACCACCGCGCTTAATCCGCGTTTCATAAGCCCGCAGAGCCTGAAAGATCTGATGTTAAACGTCTCGATCATCGCTCTGCTCGTGCTGGGCCAGACGGTTATCATCCTGATGCGACAGATTGATCTCTCCATCAGTTCGATTGTCGGGATAACTGCTTTTCTCTCTGGCACGCTTTTTATCAATCACCCCGGGATTCCCAGTGTGGCGGTGGTGTTAATCGCCGTCCTGGCCGGTCTTCTTCTCGGGGCGGTGAATGCAGCATTGATCGCCTGGGGAAAGATTCCAGCCCTGATTACCACACTGGGCACGCTGTACATCTTTAGGGGCGCTAACTACGCCTGGGTTCACGGACGACAGGTTAATGCGGTTAACGTTCCCGGTTCCTTTCTAGCCATTGGTACTTCCACCTTTGCAGGTATTCCGCTCCTGACCTGGATTGTCCTGGTGCTGTTAGTCGTTTTTTCGATCGGCTTACGCCAGTACCGCGTTGGCCGCGAATTCTATGCGATTGGAAGCAACCCGACTGCGGCCGTTCTTGCTGGCATCAATGTCAGTCGCCGGCTCGCCACCGGGTTTATCATTTCCGGCGCCATCGCCGGGTTGGCGGGCGCGCTCTGGCTGGCACGGTTCGGGACCGTAGACGCGACGGCGGGAGAAGGGATTGAACTGACGGTGATTACGTCGACCGTGGTGGGAGGCGTTGCCATCACCGGCGGGGTGGGTACCGTCGTCGGATCAGTCCTTGGAGCGCTTTTGTTAAGCGTGTTTAGCAGCACCCTGGTTTTTCTGCGAGTGCCTTCCTTCTGGCAGCAATCTTTCCAGGGCGCGATGCTTCTGTTGGCTATCGCGGGGGACGCCTACCTTGCGTACCGCCATGCGTTGCGCTTGCGGGTTAAATGGAGTCACGTATGAGCCAACACCAGACGAGCACACGACGACTTGCCCGCCGCGTCAGCTGGGAGACCATTCTCGCTCTCCTTCTGTTGTTCGCTGTAGTAGGCGGAACGTTTCTCAACAAGGATTTCCTGACCGCTGAGAATTGGTCCAACCTGCTGGCTAACTTTGTGGAGATTGCGCTGATGGCGCTGCCGTTAAGCCTGATCGTGATCACTAACGAAATCGACCTCTCGGTTGCGTCGATGCTGGGCCTTTCGAGCTCCCTGCTTGGTTTGCTTTGGGAGTACAAGCTCGCCATGCCGCTGGCGATCGCGATTTGCCTGGCAGTGGGCGCACTTTGCGGGGCGCTCAACGGCTTTCTGATCGTGCGGTTCCGTCTCCCTTCCTTGGCTGTGACCATTGGGACGCTCGCGCTCTTCCGGGGGTTTGCATATATCATCCTGGGAGATAAGGCGATCGCCGACTTTCCGCCTGAGTACACCGGGTTTGGGATCGGGGTTATTCCCCAAACATTTATTCCGATGCCGTTCGTGCTGTTCATCGTCTTGGCGCTGATTTTCTGGGTAGGGCTTCATCACACCACCGTCGGCCGGAGCCTTTACGCGGTCGGGGGCAACCAAACGGCAGCGCGTTTCTCTGGGGTCAACATCAGCCGGTTGAAGATGCTGCTGTTTATCGCTTCGGGCGTGATCAGCGCACTGGCCGGAATCGTTTTCACCTTTCGGTCTTCCAGTTCGCGAGCGGATAACGGGACGGGATTCGAGTTGAGCGCCATCGCGGCCGTGTTTTTGGGCGGAGTCACGGTTCAAGGCGGCAAGGGCACAGTCACGGGAGTTGTGCTATCCCTTCTGTTGATTGGGGTCATCAACAACGTGTTAACCCTGGCCGACGTAGCGAGCGAAATCTTGAGAATCGTGACCGGGTCGCTGCTGATAATCAGTATTCTTCTGCCTAACCTGATCGCATCGACGCGCGAAAGATGGCGACTGATACAGCGCCAGAGAGAGATTGCAAAGCTCGGGGCCGCCTCCGTGACCAAATGATTTTCCCATCTAAAATCCTGAACGCCTCTATGAACTCCCTATGACCAAAAACTCCATAATGAGAACCATCGCCGCGGTTTGTTCCGTAACGTTCCTTGCAATTGTTGGATACGCCCAGGACAAGCCGATCAAAAAAGACCTCAAGTTCACGATCATCCCCAAGAACATTAACAACCCTTACATGGTAATCCAAAGCGGGGGCGCCATGGACGCCTGCAAGGAGTTGGGCATCGAAGGCAAGGTAGTGGGCCCTTCTGAAGCCGGTGCCTCGGCTCAGGTCCCGTACATAAACACGGCGATGACTCAACGCCAGAACGCGATCCTCATTGCCGCGAATGATCCCAACGCGCTCGTGCCATACCTGAAAAAAGCGATGGGCCAAAAGATCTCGGTCGTGACACTGGATTCCGACACGGCCCCGGAAGGCCGCCGCATTTTTATTAACCAGGCTTGGGCAGAGGGGATCGGTCAAAGTCTCGTCCAAACCCTGGCCAAAGAAATCGGAAGCGGCGGCGACTTTGCGATCCTGTCGGCGACACCGAACGCCACAAACCAGAATACCTGGATCAAATACATGCAGGAAGAGCTCAAAAAGCCGGAGTACAAGGACATGAAATTGGTCAAGATCGCTTACGGAAATGACGAAGATCAGAAGTCCTTCACGGAGACCAAGGGTTGCTTCAAGCGTATCCCGACCTCAAAGGCATCATCAGCCCCACAAGCGTCGGGATTGCGGCGGCCGCGCGCTATATCTCTAGCAGCCCTTACAAGGGCAAGATTGCTCTCACCGGGCTGGGGACGCCGAACCAACTTCGCCAGTTTGTCAAGGACGGCACAATCAAGGAATTTGAATTGTGGAATCCCGCAGATGTCGGTTACCTGGCCGCTTACGCCGCCGCCCAACTCGCTTCCGGCAACATCCAGGGCAAGGAGGGTGAGACGTTCGCGGCCGGCAAGCTGGGTACTCGCACGGTCGGCAAAGATGGAGTAGTGCTGTTGGGGCCACCCACGGTGTTCAACGCCGACAACATCGACAAGTTTAATTTTTAGAAAATGACGTACAGCCGACGCCGCCCTAGTACTGGTGCATCGAGTCATAAGTAGGAGGCATACCGTTGGCTTCAAAAGGGTCTGGATGCGAGGCGTGAGTGAGGAGCATATCCGATGCGATACGTAACGAACGAACAACGACGCAGACGAACCCTTTTCAAGCCAACCCTTTGGGCCGTCGGTCAGTTGGCTGCTTTTCCGCGTTGCTCACTCCTTACGTATCGATTTAGATATGCTCGTCGTTCGCGCCTTGAAAATCAGCCAACTGACCGACGGCGGTATGCCTCCTACTTATGACTCGATGCACTAGTGCGGCGTCGACTTTAATCGTGGTTCGAGGTTCATGATCCGGAAATTTTTTGTCATGCAGTTGAATCGCGGTGCCCAAGACGAAAGGTAGCCATATGAAGGCCTTCTCGCTTCTTCACCCGCGCGATCAGATCGTTGCGATCATGGAGCGCATCTACGATCACGAAATGACCACGACCTCCGGCGGCAACATCTCTGTCCGGGACGAAAACGGTGACGTGTGGATCACGCCGGCGAGGGTGGACAAGGGGAGTCTTCGCCGCCAGGACATCGTGCGTATCGGTCCCCAGGGGGAACAGGAAGGCGCGCATCCACCTTCGTCGGAGAATCCCTTTCACCTGAGCGTTTACGAGGTAAGGCCGGACCTCCACGCCGTCATCCATGCGCATCCGGGCGCCCTGGTGAGCTTCAGCATTTGCGGGCAGGTGCCGGACACGCGCCTTTTTCCGGAGGCCTGGCACGTCTGTGGGCAAGTGGCTTTCGCGCCGTACGCGCTCCCGGGGAGCATCAAACTCGGGGCACGCATTGCCGAGCAATGTGGTTCAAAAGCCCGGCCGAATTGCGTCGTGCTGGAAAACCACGGCGTAGTGGTTGGCGGCGACACCCTCGCGCAGGCCTTCGAACGCTTCGAAACGCTCGAGTTCACTGCCCAGATTATCCTCAACGCACGACTGCTCGGGCAGGTGAATTACCTCAGCGAGGCTCAAATTGAACTCTCGAAAAAGCCGCGCACCCTTTCGGCGGAGGGCTCGTTCCAAACGCACTCGAGCCGCGAAAAAGAGCAGCGCAAAGAAATCTGCGACTTTATTCATCGCGCCTACGAACATCGGCTCGTGACGAGCACTTGGGGCAGTTTCTCGGCGCGCGTGGATGAAGACATTTTTGTCGTCACGCCTTCACACGTAGATCGCCGCGAGCTGGGGGTGGAAGATTTGGTTCTTATTCGCGACGGCAGGCACGCGCCGGACCAAAGACCGAGTCGGGCTGCGGGGCTGCACCGGGCGATTTACCGCGCACACCCCGAGATCCAAGCGGTGGTCAACGCAGTGCCCCTGAACGGTACTGCGTTTTGTGTCAGCGACTTTCCCCTGGACACCCGCACGATCCCGGAAAGCTACCTGTTTCTAAAAGATGTGAGAAAGATCCCCTTCGAGCACCAGTTCGGCGACGGCGAAGAAGTAGCGGCAATCGTGGGACCGAAAAATCCGGTAGCGCTTCTTGAAAACAACGGCGTAATGGCTGCCGGGCGCACGGTATTGGACGCCTTCGACCGTTTGGAGGTACTTGAAGCGACAGCGGCCGCCATTATCCGCAGCCGCGCATTGGGGTCGATCAGCGCGATGGGCCCAGAGGTCATTCAGGAACTCTTGGGGGCGTTTCCCGGCCTTTAGCCGTTTCACGGATCATGAACCCAAAGTACTACATCGCTTGCGACCTGGGTGCGGAAAGCGGCAGGGTCATGCTTGGCCGGCTCGAAGAAGGTCGATTAACGCTGGAGGAAATGCATCGTTTTCCCAGTCCAGCCGTCAGCGTGCTGGGTTCTCTCCGCTGGAACGTGCTGCGCATTTTCGAGGAACTAAAAATCGGCCTGCACAAAGTCGCCCAACGCCGTGTCCCTGTTACCAGCATCAGCGTCGACTCGTGGGGCGTGGACTACGTGTTGATCAACGCGGTGCACCCGATGTTATCGCCACCGTTTCATTATCGCGATGCCCGCACCGAAAGTACCTACGACCGAGTGCTCGCTAGCGTGGGTTCGGAGCTCATTTTCTCAGAGACGGGTATTCAATTCATGACGATCAACACGATCTACCACCTCGCTTCGGACGTGGAAAAGAGCCCGGCCTTACTGGAAGTGGCGGACTGTTTTTTAACAATCGGCGACTATTTTAACTATCTTTTTTCGGGCGTGCCCCGGGTGGACGAAAGCAACGCCAGCACAACCCAACTCTATAACCCCCGCAGCCGAGCTTGGTCCGATACGGTGATCAGGCGGTGTGGAATTCCGCGCAGAATCTTCCCGCAAATTGTCGCTCCCGGAACCGTCCTAGGGCCGCTTCTGGAGGAGGTGGCAGCGGAAACGGGGCTGAAGGCGGATGAAGTGCGGGTGGTTGTCACTTGTTCGCACGACACAGGGGCCGCCGTAGCGGCAGTGCCTGCAGAGAACGGGGATGACTGGGCTTACCTCTCTTCGGGTACCTGGTCATTGCTCGGCCTTGAGTTACCTCAGCCTCTGATCAGTGAGAAGGTCCGTGAGCGCAACTTTACCAACGAGGCTGGCTATGGCGGAACGACGCGGTTTTTGAAAAACATCGTCGGACTGTGGATCCTCCAGGAATCTCGTCGCGAGTGGGTACGCCAGGGCCTCGAGCTCGATTACGCAACCCTGACGCGCGAAGCCGAAAATGCTGAACCCTTCCGTTCGCTGATCGACCCGCGGGCGACCCGCTTTTTGAAGCCGGGCGAGATGCCGCAAAAGATCGCAACCTACTGTTCCGAGACCGGCCAGCCTGCGCCCGAAACGCCGGGACAATTTGTGCGGTGCATTTTGGAAAGCCTTGCGTTGCTCTATCGAGTGACGTTGGAGGAAATGGAGCAACTCACCGGGCGCACCGTCGTGCGCTTGCATATCGTTGGCGGCGGCAGCCAAAACGCACTCTTAAACCAATTTGCAAGTAACGCGCTCCAGCGCCAGGTGGTCGCAGGGCCGGCAGAAGCGACTGCCATTGGCAACGTGCTGATCCAAGCTATCGCGCTTGGCGGCCTCGCGTCGCTGCCCGCATTGCGCAAGTGCGTCCGCAATTCTTTTGCCCTGCGATCGTTCGAGCCGCTCGAGGTTCAGGGTTGGCAGGGCGCTTACCGACGATTCAGTAAACTTAACCTCCCGACATGAACTATCGACACGTTAACTACCTGTGGGACGACGCAGCGGCGTCGAAGCTTGACCCGGTTGATCGGCTCGTCTACCGCTCAAACCTGCTGGGCTCTGACCAGCGCATTACTAACACCGGCGGCGGGAACACTTCCTCTAAGATTCTCGAGGGTGACCCGTTAACGGCCGAGAAAGTTGAAGTACTTTGGGTAAAGGGTTCCGGCGGTGATCTGCGGACGAGCAAACGTGACAATTTTTCATCTTTGTACCAGCAAAAGCTGGTTGGGCTGCAAAAGCTTTACGCCGCGGAGCCCGAGAAAGGGCCGAAGACGGCGGCCGAGGACAGGATGGTAGGCATGTACATGCATGCGACGTTTAACCTGAACCCCCGGCCGAGTTCGATTGACACGCCGTTGCATTCGTTCGTTCCGTTCAAGCATGTCGATCATATGCACCCGAACGCGGCTATCTCGATCGCGGCCGCGAAAAACTCGGAGAGGCTGACGAAGGAGGTTTACGGGGAGGAAGTGATCTGGACGCCCTGGTTGCGGCCCGGCTTTGAACTTGGCTTGGCGCTTCAACGCATCTGTGCCGAGCATCCGAGCGCTAAAGGGGTGATTCTCGGCCAGCATGGATTGATCAACTGGGCCAACGACGAAAAGGAATGTTATGAACTGACCCTCACACTCATCGAGAAAGCGGCCAACTATATAGAAGCCGAATACGAGAAGAAAGGCGGGGACGCCGAAGCCTTTGGCGGCCCGAAATATCAAACACTGGATGAATCGCGGCGGCGTGAAGTTTTCGCGGCGATCCTGCCGTGGCTACGTGGACGGGTCAGCGGGCAAAAGCGTTTTATCGGCACCATTCAGGATGACGAAAGAATCTTGCGCTTTGTCAACTCGCGCGACGCTGCTCGCCTGGCGGAACTTGGCACCAGTTGCCCGGACCATTTCTTGCGCACCAAGATCAAGCCGCTTTACGTCGATTGGAACCCGCAGGCCGAAGATATCGAGGCCCTCAGAGCTAAACTGCAAAGCGGGCTCGAAAAATATCGGAGGGATTACGCCGACTATTACAATCGTTGCAAGCGGGCGAATTCACCGGCGATGCGCGACGCCAACCCAACGGTGATCCTGATTCCCGGCTTGGGAATGATAGCATGGGGTAAAGACAAATCGGAATCTCGCGTGACGGCCGAGTTCTATAATTGCGCTGTCGAAGTTATGCGCGGATCGGAAGCGATCGACGAGTACATCGCTTTGCCGCAACAGGAAGCCTTTGACATCGAGTACTGGCTCCTGGAGGAGGCGAAGCTCCAACGCATGCCCGCGGAAAAGGAGCTGGCGCGGCAGATCATCGCTGTCATCGGCGCCGGATCGGGGATTGGCAAGGAGGTCGCCAATCGAATCGTGAAGGAGGGCGCTCACGTTGTTTGCGTTGACCTGAACAAAGACGCTGCTGCAGCCACCGCGAAAGAAATCACCGACAAATACGGAATGGGAATTGGGGTGGCCGGTACAGGCATTTCGAACTGCGGACCGGCCATCGGCCTGGCCGGAAACATCACAGACCGGGCCAGCGTGCGGTCAATGTTGAATGATGCCATACTGGCGTATGGCGGCTTCGATTCAATTGCCGTCACGGCCGGAATCTTTGTCGCACCCGACACCACCGGTCATATTCCTGATGAAAAATGGGCTCTTACGTTTGCGATTAACGTGACGGGTTCCTACATCGTGGCGGACGAAGCGTCCAAGACATGGCAGGAGCAAGGTCTCCCAGGAAACCTGGTCCTGACCACAAGCGCCAACGCGGTTGTGGCTAAAAAAGGGAGCGTTGCTTACGACACGTCTAAAGCCGCCGCGAACCACCTGACACGGGAGTTGGCGATTGAGTTGGCGCCGTTGGTCCGCGTGAATGCGGTTGCCCCTGCGACGGTTGTTCAGGGCAGCGCCATGTTTCCGCGCGAACGCGTCATAGCCTCGCTGGCCAAGTATAAAATACCTTATACCGAGGATGAGCCTACCGAATCGCTTACGAAGAAGTTGGCGCAATTTTACGCCGATCGGACGCTGACCCGTGCGCCGATCACACCGGCGGATCAAGCTGAAGCGTTTTATCTTTTACTAACCAGGTGGTTGAGCAAGACAACCGGGCAAGTGATTACGGTTGACGGTGGTCTGCACGAGGCGTTCTTGAGGTGAAGATCACGCTTTTCGTTCCATGCTTTGTGGACCAGTTGTTTCCCTCGGTGGGTATCAGCGCGGTCCGCATTTTTGAAAAGCTCGGGCACAACGTTGATTTTAAGGAGTCGATCATTTGTTGCGGCCAACCGGCATTCAACGCGGGCTACTGGGACGAAGCTCGCGGAATCGCTGCGCGCGTACTGAAAGCCCTGAGCGGGCAGGACCCGGTAGTCGTTCCCTCCGGATCCTGTGGCGCCATGATCAGAAACTTTTACCCGGAGCTCTTTAAAAACACGCCCGAGGCCGAGGCGGCCGCCCAGTTGGCCCGGCGAACGTTTGAGTTTTCGTCGTTCCTGGTCGATCAGCTCGGTGTCAGGGACCTGGGAAGTCGCTTTCCGGCGAAGGTTACCTTCCATGATGGGTGTCATGGCTTACGCGAGTTGAACGTTAAACGTCAGCCCCGCCAGTTGCTCGAGCACGTCAGAGATCTGACGCTGCTTGAGATGGAGGATCAAACCAGTTGCTGCGGGTTCGGAGGAATGTTTGCAGTGAAATTCCCGATGATATCGACGGCGATGGGTGAAACCAAGGCGGCATCAGCACTGGAGACCGGAGCAGAATACCTGGTTTCGAACGACTCCAGTTGTCTGATGCATCTTCAGGGGCTCTTGAGCCGGCAGAAACAGAAGTTAAAAACCATCCACCTTGCCGAAGTCCTCGCCAGTTCCTAGCTCAATCTTTCAGATCTACCGATACGCTCCAATTGTCTACTGCTTATGCTTTCTTCGTTCGCCGCCAAATTCAATACACGCGCAACCCGGCTGACCGCAGACCTTGAACACCGGGCAAAGATCCGCAGCGCGCTAAGAAGCTACGAAAAAGCGCGCGACGAAAAGAAGGCGCTTTTTCAGGATTGGGAGGCGGCGCGTGACGGTGCAGCGACTATCAAATGGGAGGCGGTCAACCATCTTGACGCCTACCTTGGGCGTTTTGTTGAAAAACTGGAAGCGCGTGGTACCAAAGTTTTTTGGGCAAGCAATGCCCAGGAAGCCCGCGATTATATCGTTGCGCTCGCCAAAGAGAAAGGGGCTCATTCGATTATCAAATCGAAGACCATGACCTCCGAAGAGATCCACCTGAATGACTCGTTGCGGCAAGCCGGATACGAGGTGGTCGAATCGGACCTGGGTGAGTTCATTGTCCAGCTCAGGGAGGAAGCCCCTTATCACCTTGTTTTTCCGGCAATGCACCTCACCCGGACTGAAATCAGCGATCTCTTTCACGAGAAGCTGCATTCGGCGCCCACCGATAACCCCGAGCAATTGACGATGATCGCCAGGCGGGAACTCCGGTTGAAATATCTGCGGGCAGATATCGGAATCAGTGGTGCAAACTTTGGGATCGCCGAGACAGGGATGATATCGATCACTGAGAACGAGGGAAACGCGCGGCTTACCACGGCGCTCCCGAGGGTGCATGTGGCGCTTATGGGCATCGAGAAGGTAATTCCCAAATTGTCAGATCTGGCGTTGTTTCTTCCCATGCTAGCCACCGCCGGCACAGGCCAGCAGATCACCTGTTACAACTCGCTCATCGGCGGGCCTCGACAGCCAGACGAACCGGACGGCCCAGCCGAATTTCATCTGGTTCTCCTGGATAATGGTCGCACTCAACTGTTAGCGGATGCCGAGCAGCGTGACGCGCTCCATTGTATCCGTTGCGGGGCATGCTTAAACGTCTGTCCGATCTTTCGGAATGTGGGTGGCCATACCTACGCTACCACCTATCAGGGACCCATCGGTTCCGTTATCACGCCTCACCTGCGCGGCCTGATGGATTGGAAACATCTTTCCTATGCGTCCTCGCTGTGCGGCGCATGCACCGAGGTTTGCCCGGTGAAGATTGATTTGCATCATCACCTCCTTCACAACCGGCGCAACGCTGTGGCGCGAAACCCGGACAGATGGGAGCGGTTTGCATTCCGCGCTTTCGCGCGTTTGACCGCTAATCCCGGGCTTCTGGACAAACTAGTCCGGCTCAGTCGGCCGTTCCTGCCGTTGGTTCGCGCTGCTCGCCAGATCATGCCTCCCCCGATTAAAGGCTGGCTGGCATCGCGCGAGTTGCCCGCGATTGCCCTGCGGAGTTTTCGGAACTATTGGAAGTCGCGATGAATTGCGGAAAGCAGAAAGAGATATTGGGTAGAATTCGCGAGGCGCTCAAAGTTTCGGCGCCAATTCCGCATATTGCCCGTCGGCAAAATGCTTCGCAGTTGGTGCAACCTAAGGCCTGGTTACCAGCGGTTCCTCCGGATCAAGCTGGGCAGCTTGCCCTGTTTCAAAAGAATTGTCTGCAGCTGAAGACAGAATTTTGCCTGGTGCGTGGAACGGAGGAAGCCGGCAGGGTTGCGAAAGAGCTTCGTGAAAAGTATGGATGGAGTCTTGCGGCATCCCATCATCAGATTCAATTGGATGCTGTTGTGCGGACGCTCGGTATTGAAACCGTTTACATGGAAGACCAGCCTGCGCAAACCGCACTGGAAAAGTGCTCGGTCGGCATCACCGCTTGCGACGCGCTTATTGCGCAGACGGGCTCCATTTTGCTCACCGCGCGAAGCGCCGGTGGAAGAGCGCTCTCAGTGCTGCCGCCGCATCATCTGGTCGTTGCACAAATCAATCAGCTCGTCGCGGATCTGCCCGCTGCGATCGACCTTTTTTCCGCCAGGTATGACGGCAATTATCCGAGTTTCGCTACCTTTATTACGGGGCCGAGTCGGACCGGAGACATTGAACGAATCCTAGTGCTCGGAGCACACGGACCGCGGATGCTTACGGTGATCCTTGTTCAATAGGGTGAGAAGAAGAATACAGAATACAGAATACAGAAGTCAGAAGTCAGAAGTCAGAA
>Ga0070707_100004832_pt1 | contig 12625 bp, 26 predicted proteins | sample KBSK5502metaG_FD_65468 | JGI IMG/M metagenome (GOLD analysis project Ga0070707, IMG submission 65468) | Corn, switchgrass and miscanthus rhizosphere microbial communities from Kellogg Biological Station, Michigan, USA - KBS K5-50-2 metaG | ecosystem: Host-associated > Plants > Roots >... | reverse complement strand
TCGTCGCCACCTATCGGCTCTGGCCGGATGAGTACCTGCGGCACATCCTCGTCGACTTCGAAGCGACCGCCGTGTACAACGCCAAGCGGGCAGCGGCGATCCGCCAAGTCCTCGAGGAACGGCGGGGCAAAGTCGACAGCCGCACTCAGAGATTACGGTAATTCGTGGGAGAGATTCGTGGGAGACCAGCGAAACCGGTTGAAAGACTGAGCATTTCACGCCGTTTCTGAGGTGGCCTGTAGCCTCCGGAGCCGAAGGTCGCAGGTTCGAATCCTGCCGGGCGCGCCAATAAAACTGGGCCGATTTCCGCGTTTTTCGACTCAGGCCCGCCGTTTTTCTGTCGCGGAGATGGGTTGCAGATTCCGCCTGATTTGGCGTGGTTTCGCCTCCCGCGCGGCCGCATTCGTGGGAGTCGGTCGTGGGAGAAACGCGGCCGCGCCGAAGCGCCCCTCGAGCAGGCCCTGTGCACGCTGGAGCCGCGCCAGTTGCCCGGGCGTATAGATCCGGGTCGTTTCCGGTGAGGTGTGGCCGTAGAGGGCTTGGATGTCCCCCAGATCGACGCCGCGCGCGCTCAACGCGAACCCGGTGGAGTGCCGCAGGTTGTAGACGCGGATTCCTTTCGGCCAGCCGTTCCGCTGAATCGTTTTCGTAAAGCTCCGCGTATCGTATCGCCCCCAGGCCTGCGCCGCGATGAAGAGTCGCCATGCCGCGCATTGCTCCGTGTTGAGCGGGACGACGACGTGGTAGCCGCCCTTGGCGCCGCGGACAAACCAGAGTTGCCGCCGGAGATCAACATCGACGGGTTCCGCCCGCTTCAACTCAGCGGGCCGCTGTTCATGTGTGGCGAGAACGAGAAAGCGCGCCCGTGTTTTCCCGGTCCGCAGCCGTTTCAGAATTTCTTGCTTGCGAAGTTGCGTCGCCACAGCCGCGATGTCGGCATCGTGGACGGCGACGGGGCGCGCTCGGGGTTGTTTGGGTGACTGGAGATCATCGAAGGGCGACGCCGCGCGCGCGCCGTCTAACGTGCGGAACAGTTGTCGCAGGAGCCGCCAGCGATGCCGGAGCGTTTGCTCACTGTAGCCGAGCTCGCGCCAGGTCGCGATCGTTTCCTCGATCTGCGCCGGCGTGATCGTCCACCGCAGCGGATTGCTAAATGCACGAATCCAGGCGCGCAGATACGACTTCTCGGTTTTGTAGTTGGCGAGGCCTTTTCGGCGCTTGAGAAAGACGACGACAGCGCGCGCGAGCGAGCCGCGAGGATCGCGCGGGGCGAGTTCCGTGCTCTCGCCGAGTTGTTGGCGACGCCACTTCTTCAACCGCTCGAGCGGCGTGCCGGGATCGAAGCGCGTTTCTACAGGCGTGCCGTGCACCGAGTAGATGACGCTGATGCCGTACGCGTCCTCATAGATCCCCGTCGCGAGTCGCTGGCGTTGCGGCATCAGCGGCGCCTTCTGTCGGTGAATCGACTGAGCCCACGAATAACGCTGATGACTGCCATCGACAGCCCAAGGAAAAGCCCAAGAAGGAAGAGGCTCCCAACGAGCACGCCTCGATAGCGTTCGAATCCCAGCGCGAACAGCAGGCTCGCCATGACGATAGCGATGAAGGCTGACGTCTTCGGTGATTCCATTTTCAATTCACCGGCGGCGCAGCGCATCGGCGGTGACGAGCGATTTGAGACTGACGCTGATCGATGCCGTATCGACGCTGATGTTCTTCAAGTGCATATCGATGCTCGCGAGTTGCGGATCGCCGAGGATGTTCTGCGCGTGGACCGGAGTGGAGCGCATCCAATCGCCAGCCACATGCAGCCACAGGCCGAGCGCGATCGCGAAGAGCAATCCTTTGGTCGTGCGATCAATCGTCATGGTCTTTTTCCTCCTCTGCGCGCGACTGAGATTTAATCAAATGGTCGAGAAGCCGGTCGAGCCGACTGGTGAGGGTTTCGACGCTGGTAATGATGACGGCTTCGAGTGCCGCGAGGTCGATTAAAAGAGCAGTCATGTCCTGCGTTCGATCCTCAGATTTGTGGCGCCGACGTCGACGCCCTTTGCGTTTCTTCGCCACGGTCGTCAACTCGCTGCGTCGGGATCATCCGGCGCGGGTGCTTCCTCGCGTCCCTGCTGGTGCGCGAGGTGTGCTGTCAAGGCTTCAACCGTGGCGATGTCTTCAGGGCTGAATCGTTCGAGCCGATCGACGATGCGTTGCCGCATTTCGTCGACTACGAGTGCCAGGACACACCGTTCAATCGCCAACGTCACATGCGGTCGTGAAGGCAGCAGGGCCTGAATCAAATCGATCAAACGTCGGACGGCTTCACGCGCGTCGCTCTCAGATACGGACATGGGGGAGGGGTCCTTACTCAACGAAGATGCCCGACGATACCGCTTCGCGATGAAGTCGAGCAGATTGGCCGGCATCAGCGTGCGACACGATGCCGGAGGACGGACGCGCGACGCGGACGCGGCGCCTCGATTTTCGCCGGCGATGGTTTCGTTGAGGTGAGCGCGGCAATGAGCCGCCGGCTACGCTCGATCCATTGTCGCGACTCATCGACGCGCGCGTGCGCCTTGAGGCTGATCGCGTCCCGCCCGATCAATGCCGTCGTCTGCAACGCCGCAATCGCCGGCCGCATCGCCGCTGTACTGGCCACGGGTTTCACAATCCGCAGAAGCGATCGGATGTCGCGGGCTCGACAGTGCTCCGGCATGGCCAAAAGCAGATCCGCTTGCGCTTCAAGATGCGCGAGAGCTTCACCGCTGAGGCCCTCGAGTTTTCTGATCAGCCGAAGCGATAACATCAGCGCCCCCCGCATCAGGGTTCTTCTGGATGTAATTAAAACTGTTCAGGATGAAAGTCTTTTGGAGCTGCGTCAGTCGGGACCAGCCTTCGAGCAACGTCGCGAACTGCGGATCGGTGAGCGCTGCGCCCGCTTCGGTGATTTCCTGCAACGCCCAGACTCGGTTTTTCAGTTGGCGCGGCGCGTGGTGGTACCAGTTCCCGATCTCGTAATCTTCATCGCCCCAATTCTTGACCCGCGGATCTTTCTCGTCGGTCTCCAGCCGCTCTCTGCTGACGCCGAGTGCGCGGGCAATGTTTTTCAACTTATCGGCCTGCGTGACCTTGGTCCCTTCTTCACATCCGCGCACGGTGGCGACGGTCACCCCCGCCTTTCGCGCCAACGTCGTACGGCTCCAGCTCTTCAACAATCGCAGGCGTTGGACCTTGTCCCCCAAGGCCTGCAGCGCCTTGCGCGTTTGTGCCTGCTCTTTCGCTCGTTGCATGTCGGCATTGTTCGGGCCGTCTGACAAGCGAGCAATATCCGGGCGTTCGAGCAACGAAGGATGATCGGACAACACACAAAGTTTTACCAGCGAGCTTGACAAACAGCAAGCGGTTATTAATAATGCTCGTCACAGATAGAAAGCGAGCAATGGAACTCAAGAAATTCAGACGAATCGCCGGTTTGACGCAAGAACAGTTAGCGCGTAAGTCCGGAGTCGATGCGTCGCTGATCTCCCGGCTCGAGCGCGGCAGCCGTCGCCGCCTCTCCTACGACAACATCGTGCGCCTCGCGCGTGCGCTGAACTTGGAACCTGAAGAACTCGTGCCGGTGGCACCCAAGCCAGCCGCCGAAGATGCCGTCACGCGGAGTGCGTGATGGATCGCCTCCTGACGATTGCCGAACTCGTCGAAGAGACGGGCATCCCGCGCGAGACGCTGTACCGGTTGGTGGCGTCAGGCGACCTGGCACACGTGCGCAGCGTCAGCGGGCCGGGGCAGAAGTACCGGACGCGCGGCCGCATCCGGATCCTGCGTGCGGATTGGGACGATTGGATCGCGCGCCATCGCACGCCGGCGACACCAGCAGAGACGAAGAGGACGCCGACGCTCGCATTGCCGGGCGCGGATCTGTTTCTGTGACGCGCGACGATGTCTAAACTCGCGCTCCTTCGGCAAGCCGCAGAAGTCTCAGCAGGCCGGGCGCTCGCGGACTATCCGATCACGCTCTACGCGCATCACATGGCGGCGATCTTCGGCGTGACGTTGAACGCGTTCTACAAAAAAGAAAGCGAAGGCGCGTACCTGTTCGCGGAGAACAAGCCGCGCATCGGACGGAAATCATGGAGCCGCGATCGCGTCGCGCAGTACTTCGCCGGCGAACTCCGCGGGCTCACCGACATACGTAGGCGGGCATGACGTTGCTCGACAATCCGGAATTCGCGCGCGTGGCCACGGTGCTGATCCAACTCGTGGCGCTGGTGGTGATCGTCGCTACGGCGTTCGCGCTCACCCTCGCGCTTATTCGCGGAGGGCGCGATGAAGCGGCCAAGCAGGAGGATCCGGCAACGACTCCGTCAGTGGTGGTGCGGCTGCCGCGGCCACCCGTGGATGATTCGGTGCGAGGCACGAAAGATTTTTCTCGAATGCGTGATGTGTCACCAGACAACGGCGGGCTGGGACCTCTAGACCACAAAAAAGGACTCACGTCTCGGAAACGCGAGTCCTAACTCGCCACACCGCGCGCACGAGGAGGCGCGCACGCCATGACGAACGGAACAGATTCTACACCGACCGCCCGATTTACAGCAGCACTCGACGCGATTCAACAATCGGTGCGCCCGCGACGCGCGCATTTCATGCACGCCACGCTCTGTGTCGATGACTCCGACCCGAGTGTCTGTGCGGCCGTGACGCCGACCGACGGCGATCGGCAGCCGTTCATCTTCATCGCGCTCACGAGCACGTTCGAATTGTTCGCGCACGATCCGGCCAGTCTGCGCCGGTTGGCCGAGCGGCTGCAGTTCGCGGCGGATTGCCTCGAAGATGCGCTCGCCGCGCGGACGGGCGGTGCGCAATGAACTTTGCCACCATCACGTACGCCGCGCTGATCGCCGACCTCGCCATGCGCGCCAGAGGCTGGCGCAACATGGAAGCCGAGGCCCGCAGCCAGGGCGACGAGGTCAAAGCCGACCAGCACAAAGCGCGCGCCGAAACGCTCGAATGGTTGATCCGCGATCTACAGGATCAGCCGGTCACGGCGGTGTCGCGATGACGCATTTCATTCCCTACGACGCCCCGCCGCTCGGCCGCCACGCGCGGGCACTCTGCGGCGCGCTCGTCGAACGGCGGGCGCATGCGAGCGAGCCCGAGTGTCCGACCTGCCGGCAAACCCTCGTCGAGGACGAGGCCTCACTCGACGCGCTGCGGGACGGTGACCAGTGACGCGCCAGGCCGTGACGTCCTCGAACGTCAAAAGCATCGGCTACGCCGACGGCGTGCTGCACGTCGAGTTCAAGAGCGGCGCCGTCCACGCGTACTACGACGTGCCGGCCGACGCACACGCCGCGCTCATCGCGGCGCCGTCGATCGGCAAGCACTACGCGACCTTCATCCGCGGCAAATTCCGGTCCGAAAAACTGCAGGCTCAGGACTCGCGCCCGGTGCGCGGATTCGACGCTGTGCTCGAGGAGTCTCATGGCGAAATCGCAACCGAACGTTGAACCCGCCGGGCCGGTACCTGCCGCGCCGGCGACACCCGTCGCTGTCGCGGAACCGGAACCCCGGCCGCAAACTGCCGAACAGATCGCCGAGAGCGAAAAGGTGCTCGGCTTGACGCCGGCGACGAAACCCGAACGCGTGCCGGTCCGGATGGGCGTCGCGCCGACGACGATCGAGGAAGCGTGGCGCCTCGCGCAGTTCATCGCGAAGAGCGAGCTCGTGCCCAAGGGGTATCGCGAGCGCCCGGCCGATGTCCTCGTCGCGATGCAGTACGGGATGGAAGTCGGCTTGCCGCCGATGGCCGCGCTGCACTCGATCTACGTCACCAACGGACGCCCGCAACTCTGGGGCGACGGCCTGCTTGCCGTCGTGATGGCCTCGCCGCGCTATCGCGATCACGATGAGTACTACATGGTCGGCGATGAGCGGCGCGAATTCCTCGTCGCGGTCGATCTCGCTAAGGACGACACGATGGCCGTCACGACGTTTTGGCGCAGTGACAGTCAGCGGCCGCGGACGGCAACCTTCTCGATTGCGAAAGCGAAGAAGGCCGGGCTGTGGACAAAGGCCGGACCGTGGCAGGAGTACCCCGATCGCATGCTGAAACTGCGCGCGCGCTCGTTCGCCGCGCACGATTGCTTTCCGGATGTGCTCCGCGGCATTCACTCGGCCGAAGAACTCACCGATATGCCGGCGCCGCTCGGGCTGCCCGAACCCGAGCCACCGAAAGAAGTCCGGCGACGTTCGGAAACGAAACCCTCGGCGCCGGCGGTCGAGGCCTCGGTTGCTCCGGCGGTCACCATCGGCCCGATCGGCGTGAAGCAGATCGATCAATTCCTCGGCGGCTACACCGTCACGCTCGCCGATGGCCAGCGCATCGACATCGAGAACGAGCTCGACGCGCTCGAGATCGAGAAGTTCATCGGCACCGATCACGCGCTGCGGTTCGAATGTGTGAAGGCCGACGGCGGCAGCATCGGCCTGAAGTCCTTCGCGATTGCGGATTGATCTATGAGCCTCACGTTCGACGCGGCCACGCACGTCTACACGCTCGATGAGGTCCGTGTTCCGTCGGTCACGGGCATCCTGAAAGCCTCGGGCCTCATCGACTTCTCACGCATCCCGCCGTCGATTCTCGAGGATGCGCGCGAGCGGGGCTCCAAGGTCCATGCGGCGATTCACTTCTACAACGAGCAGGATCTCGACGTCGACGAGTTTTGTCGCAACTTTCCGACCTACGCCGGCTATCTGCAGGCCTGGATCGCCTTCTGCGATCAGCGGCATTTCGTCGGCGTGCTCAACGAGCATCGCATCGCCTCGCGTCGGCGGCGCGTCGCCGGCACGCTCGATTGTCTCGGGCTGCTGGACGGCGCGCCGGTCCTGCTCGATTTCAAAACCGGGCGGCCGCAGGACGTCGCCGCGAATCTTCAGACCGCGGCATACCACGCGCTCGCGCTCGAGTGGGCAGCCGAGGACAAGGCGCTTGCGGCGTTCTTCGAACTGCATCCGGTCGTCAAGCGTTACGCCGTGCAACTCAAGAAAGATGGCACGTTCCGCGTCGAGGCGTTCAGCGCCCCGAGCGATTTTCGAAAATTCCGGACCCTCGTCGAGGCGCAACAGATCGTCGCCGAGCACAAAGGCTCGTGGATCGAGCTCGCCGAGGTCGCCTAACCCAAGGGATACGCATCATGAGCCCAGCATCGACCGCCAAAGTGCTCGACTTCAACCGGCCCGACACGGCGCAGACCGTGGGCGCCGAGCTCGCCACGACCACCGATTCGCTCATCGCACGACTCGCCGGCGCGACCGTCACGGACATCGCCTCGTGTGAGCAAGCCGTGCTCGATCGGCAGGTCCTCGGCGACGCCACGAAACGCGTCGAGGAATTCTTCGCGCCGTTCAAGAAGATGGCCTACGACCTCTGGAAAGCGCTCTGCGCGCGCGAGGCGGCTATCCTCGGTCCGATCAAGAAACTCGACGATTCGAAGCGCGACGCGATTCGCACGTGGAACGCTGAGCAGGAACGCATCCGCCAGGCGCGCGAGCGCGAGCTCGCCGAACAACAGCGGCAACTTGATGAGGCGCGCGTCGCGGCGGAAGCCGCAGCGCTCGAGGCCGCCGGCGATCACGACCTCGCGGCCGCGGTGATGGAGGAAGCGATTGCCGCGCCGTTGCCGATCGTCACGCTGCCGACCACGAAACAGCAGGTCACCGGCTTGAAGACCGTTCGCCGGTGGGTGTGGAAATACAGCGGCGGGCCGGCCGACGTGAAGCAGACGCCGCCGGCGCTCTTGGCGCGGACGATGAAGTTGATCCCGCGCGAGTACTGCAAGGTCGACGAGCAGAAGATCGGCGCGACCGTGCGCGCGATGAAGGGCTCGATCAAGATTCCCGGCATCGATGTGTATTACGTCGATGACCCGGTCCGCTGAAGATCGACAGGCGTAACTCTCTACCGTGCGCTACTGGCCGGCCCGCGATGCCCGGCAAAATCGTGCACGGACCGTGGCCACGGGTGAGTCAGCCATCGGGGACAGCCGGGAGAGACCGGCATCGTCAGAACGGAGGCCTCAGATGGCGAAGTCCCGATCGACAAAGGCCCGAGCGAAGACTCGCAGCCGAAAGCAAAAACTGAAACCGAAGCGCGCGCCGCCGAGACGTGTCCGACGCGCTCGCACGAAAAAGAAAGCCCTACCAATCTCTGAGAAAGTCAGTGAGGAGACCAGCGACGTGCTTGATGGGCAAACTCCCTCCGAATCCGAGTAAGCGGCTCTATGTGGTCCAAGCTCGATGATGAACTATTCGACCACCAGAAAATTTTTACCGCCGGCGAGCTCATTGGCGGCAAGGCCAAGAACGGCCCGGCCGTCGCGCTCGGCTTCTATGCGGCGGTCCTGATGTGGGCGAGTAAGCATCTGAGCGACGGCCATCTCCCGAGTGCCGTGATCCGAAACCTGCCTCATGTCGGCAACCCGCTCGCCATCGCTGACGCGCTTGTACAAGCGGGCCTGCTCGAGAAAAACGGGAGCGGGTTTCAGATTCACGACTTCGAAGACTTCAATCCGTCGGCCGCTCGGGTAAAAGCCAAACGGCGACGCGACAAACTGCGTAAACGTCGGGAGCGTGAGGAGAAAGACGGCGAATCGTGATCGGTACTCTTTTTGCCGTCCGCAGTCTGTCCGCGCGGACAAACGAGCGCTCGCGCGCGCGCGATCCCGTACCCGTACCCGTACCCGTACCAGATCCCGGTACATGCAGAACCAGCTCGTTCGATCGTCCGTGTCTCTTTGAAGCTTAGTTGCTAATTCGAAAGAAAAACCTGCGCCGAAAACGGCGCACGACCTAACCGCATGCACACACTTCCTGCTTCAAAAACGACGACACGGCTACTCGCAGCGGTCGTGCGCGACGTATTGCGTCAGCAGCGCTTCGCGAATTCGGAACCACTTCGCGAGGCGGTTCAGGCACGGTGTCGCGAGTTACATGTGCCTTGTCCGCCGGCACTACTGGAGACGGCCATCGACACCGTGGGGAGTAACACGCGACTCTTCACGGCGACGCGCCGGCGCCTGACTCCGCCGCCGATTAATCCGCCGCCGATTTGCCACACCGAAGCGGCAGCGATCCTTGATCGTCTCGGCATCAATGTGCGCAGTTCACGCTTCCGGTCGGCCGCGTCGTTGCCGAACGCGCCGACTCACTTTCCGGCGCTGGTCCCGGTTCGGTGATGTGTGACGGTCAATGAGCAAATCGTCGCGCGCCTCTCTCTCATGTCCGAGGGACAGGTGCTCGACTATTTTTGGATCATGGTGTCGCAGCACGCGGACCGACTCGAACTCCTCGAGCAGTTGGGCCAGGTGCGGCTTACGCGGCCGCCGTCGTGGAATTTCGATGCGGTTCGAACCGAGCACGAAACGTGGGTCAGTCGGTATGCGCGACACGACGACCCGCGCTGCTTCGTATGTGCCGCCTCGCGGTCACTCTTCTGGCATCACGTCATCGAGGTACAGAACGGCGGCAGTAATCACTTTCGCAATCGCGTGTCGATCTGTTTTCCCTGTCACAAGCGACTACATCCGTGGCTCGTCGAGCCAGCGGATCAACGGGTTGAAGGCTTCGAGGCACTGCGCGACATCATGGCCCGTGTTGTGGCTCGTCGGTTCGTGAAAAAAGAACAGGCCTCATGAGAGCCCTTAGAAATCCTCAGAGCGAGGAGCGACGCGCGTGAGGACGTGGACGCGGATGCGGCTCGATGGGCACTGCGGCGGCTGCGGCCGGTTTCTCCCGACCGGCGCGCCGTGTCTCGAGCTCCACCTCGGCTTGAAGTATCCGAAGCTTCGGTGCGAAGACTGCGACGGGCCGGCGCCGCCGGACCTGGCGCCGCTGCACGCGGATCCAATCACGACACCACGCACGCCGCTGCTGATGACCCGGTTCAGCGCGGACATGTTGCCGCTCGACTTCAAGCGACTACAGGCGCGTGAACCCGGCGAGGAGGGCTGACGTGTCGACGATCGACAATGGCGCGATCTACGGCATCACGCCGTGCACGAAAGAAGCGGCGGAAAAAGCGATCGACGCGATGGCGACGCGGACCCTGACGCTGGTGTCGATTGCGCCCGAGCGTGCGCTGCCCGGCCCGCCGGATCCTGACTACGGTGGCGAGCCGTCCGATCCGGACGATGAAGCCGAGTTCGATGATGACGAGTCGGACGACGACGACGTTCGCACGGACAAACTGCCATGACGCTCGCATTTACCGTCTACGGCGAGGCGCAACCGCAAGGCAGCGCCCGCGCGTTCGTGCCGAAAGGCTGGAGTCGTCCGATCATCACGAGCGATAACCTCGGACTCAAAAGTTGGCGGCAACTCGTCGCCGAAGCGGCGAACCGCGCGGTTGCGTCGAGGCCAGCGAACGAGCGCGGCCTGCTGCTCGAGGGCGTGCGGCTGACGATCGCGTTCTATCTGCCGCGGCCGAAGAGTCTCCCGAAGCGCGTCACGGCGCACACGAAAAAGCCGGACATCGACAAACTCGTGCGCGCGTGCTGCGACGCATTGACGGCGATCTGTTTTCGCGATGACAGCCAGGTCTGCGAGCTCGTGACGGCGAAGCACTACGCGGCCGAAGGCGACGCGCCGCATGTGGATATTCGCGTGGAAGCGACGGCGGCGATGGAAGCGATTCGTGTGCCGGCGGCGCCGTTGCCGCTCTTTGCGGAGGCTCGATGAGCACAAAACTGAACCCCGGCCCGTTCGACTGCTACGCGAAGCTCGCCGACGACGAACCGTATTTCGTCTTGCGCGCGAAGGATCCCGATGCGCCGGGCATCGTGGAAGAGTGGGCCGTGCGCCGGTTCTGGCGGCCGGGCCAAGAGAACAATCCGAAGATCCGCGAGGCTCGCGAGTGTGCCGAGGCTATGCGCGCCTGGCGGCTCGCTCATCTGCCGCCGGCGGTCGGCCCGAGTCCGGCGCACGTGAGCGCGTTGCCGTGCGGCTGCGATCCCGGCGCGAACTGGATCTGCGAACGGCATCGACGCACGACGGGGGCGTGATGCGGCTCGTTCGTGTTTTTCCGCGGCGCACGAAAGCGACTCCGCTCGATGCACTCGCGCGATTCGGTCCGCCGGATGTGTTCGATCAGCAGCAACCGCCCGACGCCGTACACGTGTCGGTCACGTTCACATACGACAAGTCGCGAGCTGAGGAACTTGCGGAGGCCTGGCAACACGTAGCGCCGGTGACGATCGGCGGCGTGGCCTATGAAGACCCCGGCGCCGAGTTTGTGCCGGGGCGCTACATCAAGCAGGGCTACACGTTTACGTCGCGAGGTTGCCCGCGGCGGTGTTGGTTCTGCTCGGTGTGGAAGCGCGATCCGGTGCCGCGTCTGCTGCCGATTCAAGATGGGTGGAATATCCTCGACGACAATCTACTCGCCTGTCCCGAGCCACACGTGCGCGCCGTGTTCGCGATGCTCGCACGCCAGGGGCGGCGCGTGGAATTCACCGGCGGCCTCGAGGCGCTCGCGCTGCAAGATTACCAAGTCGGTCTACTCGCGAGTCTGCGGCCGCGACCGAATTGCTTCTTTGCCTACGATCCCGGCGACGCGTTTGAGACGTTAGCGAGCGCCGCGCGCCGGTTGTTGGCTGCCGGTTTCACTCGCGAATCGCATCGCCTGCGGTGTTACGTCCTGATCGGATTTCCGCGCGACACGTTCGAGCAGGCGACGAAGCGACTCACGGACATCGCGACTATCGGATTCACCCCGATGGCCATGCTGTGGCGGCCTGAGACGCCGTCACAAGAACGGCATGCGCCCGGACCGGAGTGGCGAGCGTTTCAGCGCCGCTGGGTTCGGCCGGCCATCATCCACGCGCACGCGCCGATCAGGCGCTCACTGCCGCTGTTTCCGCTCATGCTGACGGAATGCCGATGATCATCTACGCCGCCGATGATCCGCTCGTGCTGAACGGCACCTACGATCAGGAAGGCTACAAACCCGGCGAGCGCGCCCGCCTCGCGAAACACAAAGCGCGCCTCGCCGCGCAGACGAAAGGAGTCGCACTCGACATGGCGAAACCAAAAGGCACTCACCGCACCGTGCGCGCCGGCAGTCGCGCGGCGAAGCAGGCCGACCGCGCAAGTCGACGCGCGCAGAGACGGCCACGCCCGCGACAGCAGGATCTGCCCGGTACCGAGGACCGCGCGATCAAACCGCTCGAGGATGTCGCCGCGAGTTACGCCGAGGTCCGCGACGAGCGCATCGAGTTGAACCAACGCGAGGCCGATCTGAAGGCGCTCGCCGTAAAACTGATGCACAAATTCGACAAGACCATCTATCGCCACGACGGCATTGAGATCCGGCTCGTCCCCGGCGAGGAAGACGTGAAGGTGCGCATCAAGAAAGCCGGCGAGGACGCACCGAGCGACGGCGAGGGCGATGAACCGAGCGACGGGGAGTAGATTGGCGACGAGCCCGTCGACGAGGCTGAGCGCGAGATCGGCGAGCCCGGCGACAGCGGCGGTGACGAGGGCGTTGAATCATGAGCGCGCGCGATGAGGCGATTCAGGCGCTCGATGACCTGATCATCGCGTTGCAATTACCGAGCGCCGTCGGGACTGCCGA
>Ga0070707_100004828_pt1 | contig 12631 bp, 13 predicted proteins | sample KBSK5502metaG_FD_65468 | JGI IMG/M metagenome (GOLD analysis project Ga0070707, IMG submission 65468) | Corn, switchgrass and miscanthus rhizosphere microbial communities from Kellogg Biological Station, Michigan, USA - KBS K5-50-2 metaG | ecosystem: Host-associated > Plants > Roots >... | reverse complement strand
GCCTGCGACAGGGCCCCCTCCACCGACGCTCCATCGGTGACGTCGACCGCCATGAACTCCGCCTTCCCCCCGGCCGCGCGTATCAGCTCGTGTGTAGGCAGGCCGCCCTCATGGGGAATTTCCCGCCGGCTGGCGATCACGACCGCGGCGCCCTCCTCCGCGAACCGAAGGGCGGCCGCCCGTCCAATCCCCGAAGACCCGCCGGTAATAAAGGCGACCTTGTCCGACAGCACGCCCATATGGTGCCCATTCCGCTCACAACCCCACTCTTCGCGGCAGACACGGTGCTCGGGAACCGACGTCCGGTGGCCCCCGGCCCATCGGCGGTCAGCCGACGCTGATTTCTAAGGGCTCCTTCTCGAACCGGTTGAGCGAAACTCCCCCTGACTCCGTCACGACGACCATGTCTTCCACTCCCACCAGGTACATCTCATCGAGCGCCAACCGCGGCTCAATGGCCAGCACCATGTTCGCTTGGAGGGGAGTCGCTTCTCGGACCAGATCGGGGCGTTCATGGAGATCCAGTCCTAGTCCGTGGCCCAGGAACGGGCCCCAGAATTCAAAGCCCCACTCTTTCGCTACATCAACGGCAAGCGTTACGAGCTCGACCGCGGGGGCGCCGGGTTTGGCAGCCTTGAGGACTTCTCCAAAAATCGCGAGGACAGCCTGGTACGCGCGCGCTTGCAATTCAGTCGGCCGGCCCACCGTCTTGGTCCGTGAGGTATCGATCGCGTAGCCCTCGTACTGAGATGTGATGTCCCAATGCACCACGTCGCCGTGCTCAACCCGCTTCCAACCCCGAGGATGGTGCAGCAGGGAGCCCGCGATTGGGAATCCGGAACAAATCAAGCTCGGCGAGAGGCTCACCATGTCCTCATAGAGAGGATCTGCGTTTCGCATGATGGATTCCGCCAGCCGAATGAGCTCGAGTTCAGTCGCGGTGCCCTTTCCCAGCGTTGCCACAACGGCGCCATGGGCGGTGTCCCCGATGCGGGCACCTCTCATCATGAGTTCCAGCTCGAGGGAGCTCTTCACCAACCGGAGTTCCTCGACAATCGTCGACTTCCCGAACTCCGCCTTCGGCAGGCTCTTGACGAGGTCGAGGTAGAGGGGGGCCGGGAACCGATCCCAGGTCTCGATGCCGATGTTGCGGGCCTTCCAATCCTTCAGCAGACCTTCCAGGTACCACGCGGAGAGACCCACCTCTTTGCTCGCCGCGAACCCGCCGGTCACAACTCTGTCGGCGAAGACTTCCTTGCTCGGCGTCAACCCCGGGTCGCACAACAGCACACCCTCGCCCTCCTTCGAGAGCACGAAGGCGGCGCCCTCAAACAGGTAGGTCTCCGTGGCGCTCAGCGAAACCCACCCGGCGCGATCTGGGAAATAGTCAGTCAGGTACCGCAGACTTCCGCGCACTTTGTTGTCGCCGTACACGATGAGGGCATCGTAGGATTTCTCCCGCATCGCCGCAAGGACGCTGCCGAGGCGCTGGCGGATCTCCTTCTGCATCAGGCTGTGCGGCAGTGGCATCAGGATCCCCTCTCCTCATGCATGGCCGTCAACGAGCTTTCACGATTGGGGGTGGATCGCCACCTTGAACACCTGTTCCCGCCGGTCGCGGAACAGGTCGTAGGCGGCGCCGATGTCGTCGAGATTGAACCGGTGCGTGATGAGCGGCGAGAGGTCGAACTTCCGATGCGCGATCATGTGCATGAGCCGCCGTCCGCGCTCTTTTCCGCCCGGCGAGGTCGTCGTGATGATTCTCTTTTCGCCGATGCCCCCCATGAAGGCGCCGGCGTCGAGGGGCAGCGTCAGGCTTCCCCGCATGCCGTAGTTCCCGATGCTTGACAGGGTGCCGGCGGGGCGCGTCAGGCGCAGGGCCGTGAGGAAGGTGTCCGGCGTTCCGACCGCCTCGATCGCCACATCGGCCATCCAGCCCCCGGTGAGCCGCCGCACTTCGTCCACGACGTCGACCTGCCTTGCGTCGATCGCGATGTCGGCCCCCACGCGTTTGGACATCTCGAGCCGCCACGGAACGACATCGATGGTGATCACCTGTCCGGCACCGCGCAGCCGCGCCGCCACCGTCGCCGCGAGCCCCACCGGCCCCTGGCCGACGATCGCGACCACATCCCCCATCCGAAGATCGGACGACTCGACGCCCCCGAATCCGGTGGAGCCTCCGCAGGTCATCACCACCGCCTGCTCGTCCGTCACGGTGTCCGGAATCGGCGTGAGGTTCGCCTGGGCGTACGGGACGGCGACGTACTCGGCATGGGCGCCATCTCTCAGCACGGCAAAGTGGAAGGCGGCGATCGTCCCGTCCGTGTGGCATCCGCGCCCGTTCGAGTTGCCGAGGCACTCGTAGCACTGGCCGCACGGCGTGTCCCCTGGCACATACACCCGCTGGCCGATCTCGTACCCTCTCACTCCTTCGCCGACCGCGACGACCTCGCCGACGAGCTCGTGGCCGAGCACCGTGCCGGTGCGACCCGGCAACCGCCCATCGATGATCTTGAGATCGGTCGCGCAGATCGAGGCGAGCCTCATCCGCACGAGGGCCTCGCCGTAGCCGATCGTGGGGATGGGCACCTCCCTGAGCTCGGCATGATTGTCGCCGACGAAGACGTAGCCCTTCATGGTGCCCGTCGTCACGCTGCTCATCGCTCCCGTCACACTCCTACACCGATGAACCGCTCCTGGATGTCGCGTTGTTGCCCCAACTCGTGCGGAAGGCCGTCGAACACCATGCGCCCCTTGCCCATGACATAGACGTGGTCGGCGATCGCCAGCGCAATGGGCAGCTCGTGGACGACGATCAGGATCCCGAGCCTGCCCGACCGCCGGAGGCCCTGGACGACCCCGAGCACGATGTCCACGAAGAGCGGTGCGAGGCCCTCGGTCGGCTCGTCCATGAGCAGGCATTCCGGCTCCGTACGGAGGGCCCGCGCGATCGCCAGCATCGACTGCTCGCCGCCCGACAAGTGGACGGCCCGCTGGTTCAATCGCTCCCCGAGCCGCGGGAAAACCTCGAAAATGCGCTCCAGGGTCCAGGTCTCCTTGCGTCGATGGTTGGTGGCGGCCGCCAGGTGTTCACGGACGGTGAGCGACGCAAAGATGCGCCGGCCCTGCGGGACGAGCCCGATGCCCCGGCTCGCGATCTCATGCGTCGGCAGGCGCGTCAGCTCTTCGCCATTGTAGGTGACACTACCCCGGCGCGGAGGGGTGAGGCCGATGATCGACCGAATCGTCGTCGTCTTGCCGGCCCCGTTGCGTCCCATCAGCACAGCGATCTGGCCGGGGACCACGTCGAGCGACACGCCCTGGATGATGTAGCTATCGCCGTAGTAGGTGTGGATGTCGCGCACCGCGAGCATCGCCGGCGTCCCCCTTGCTCAGTCCTGCGCCGCGCGCTTCGCCTGGCTGACGACGACCGCCGCGGCGTGCGACCCAAAGTAGAGGTCCCGCACCTGGGCGTCCTTGCGGACGGCGCTCGGCGGGCCATCCATGATGATGCCTCCCTGATGCAGGACGACCACTCGCTCCACGAACTCGAAGATGACCTCGAGGTGATGCTCGACGACGAGCAAGGTCAGGTCCGCCGGCAGCGACATGAGCAGGCGCCGCATCTCCGCGATTTCGACCTGGGAGAGGCCGGCCGTCGGTTCGTCGAGCAGCAGCAAGGCCGGCTCAGGAGCGAGGGCGAGGGCGATCTCGAGCTGGCGCTGGTGGCCATAAGAAAGGTGACGCACCTCGACGCCACTATACGACTGCAAGCCGACGGCTTCGAGCAACTCCTGACATCGCGCCTGGACATCGCTGTGGCGACGGAGCGGACGCCACAGCCGGAAGCGGTAGCGCCGGTAGGTTGAGCCGAGAAGCGCGACTTCGATGTTCTGCTGGGCCGTGAGACGAGGGTACAGCAACGTGACCTGAAACGTGCGCGAGAGTCCCCGTGCCGCTCGGCTGCTTGGCGGCGCTTTGGTAACGTCGGTGCCGAAGAGGGCGACTCGCCCGCTGGAGGGACGCTCGATTCCACTGATCACATGGAACAGCGTCGTCTTCCCCGCGCCGTTCAACCCGATGATGCCCACCCGCTCGCCGGCGTTCACGGTGAAGTCGATATTGGTCAGGGCGCGAAGGTCGCCAAACGCCTTGCTCACGCTCGCGAGTCCGAGCGCCGGCGACGACGGGTCGCCGTCACCGTGCCGCCGGCGAACCACGAGCGGCGTGGCCGCGCCGCGCCCGCCCGCGCGGGGGGCCGCGTCGGGAAGGAGAGCGACGGAGTCGACCGCAGCGGCCGGCCCCTCGCCCGCATCGAGCCCCGGCGCGCTGAGCCGGCGCGCCATGCCGGCCACCCCGCTCACCACGCCGTTCGGGAGGTAGACCGTCACGAGCACGTAGATGACGCCGAGGATGATTGGCCAGTAATTCACCCACAGCGTGCTGAGTTCATACTTTAGCGCGGTCACGACGATCGCGCCAACGACCGGTCCGGCCACCGTCCCCGAGCCGCCGAGGATGACCATGAGCATCGCCGAGAACGATTGGTCCAGGGAGAGATCGCTGGGGCTCGCGATGCCGTTGTAGGTCGCGTTCAGGATGCCGGCCACCGCTGCGGCAACCCCCGCGAGAACAAACGCCACATACTTGTGGCTGTAGGTTCGAAAGCCGAGCGTCTCCGACCGGACTTCCCGCTCGCGGATGCCCCGCAGGGTCAGCCCGAACGGCGAGATGATGATGAGGTAGACGAGAGCGGCGACGGCCGCGAAGACACACAGCGTAAAGTAATAGAAGTTCGAGTCGGAGTAGAACCACTCGGAGGGCCGGCCGCCGCCGAGTTCGAGGCCGTTCGCCCCGCCGGTGAAGGTGCCCCAGCGGTAGTCGGCTCCCCAGAGCACCTGGCCCATGGCCACCGTGACGAGGAGGAAGTACAGGCCGCGCAGCCGCACGGCGATCAGGCCCATCACGGCTGCGCCAGCGGCTCCCAGGCCGATCGCGGCGAGCGCGGCGGGCCACCAACCGATCCCGTACTTGACGGTGAGGATCCCGAGCCCGTAGGAGCCGAGGCCGAAGAAGGCAGCCTGCCCAAGCGAGTCGAGCCCCGTATAGCCCATCAGGAGGTTGAGACCCATCGCCAGGATGGCGTAGATCAGCGCCAGCGTGGCGATTGAGAGCCCGTAGCCCGGGAACACCCAAGGGACCACGGCGGCAAGGGCCGCGAAGCCGGCGAGCCCGACGACGCGGAGCAAGGCCAGTCTGCGGCTGTCAAGGGTGCTGGTACGCAGGGGCCAACCAGGGGAGGCGATCCGCATGGCGGTCTACTCTCCGATGGTCAGCTTCTTGCCGAGGAGCCCGCTCGGGCGCAGGCTGAGCACCAGGATCATCGGAGCGAATAGAACGAAGTACGAGTACTGGGCGAAGTGCGCCGTCCCGATGTTCCAGAGGATCCCGACAAAGATGCTGCCGACGAAGGCCCCGGCAAGGCTGCCGATACCCCCGAGCACGACCACCACCAGCGTCAGAGTCAGGATCTCGAACTCCACGCCCTGGTAGCCGCCGACGAGCGGCGCTCCGAGCGCCCCGCCGAAGCCGATAAGCAACCCGGTGAAACCGAACAGCAACATGGAGAGGCGCTCAATGTTGATCCCGATGCTCCTCGCGATCTCCTCGTCATCGACTGACGCGCGGACAAGCGCGCCGATCCGTGTCCTGTCGATCAAGAGCCAGAGGGCGATCGCGAGCACGATCGCCACCCCGATCAGGAACGCGCGATAGGCGGGGACGATCGTCCCAAAGACGTACAGGGTCCCGCCGAGGCCGGGCGGGGTGCTCATGACCTCCGGATACCCGCCCCAGATCAGGCGGACGGCCTGAACGATGATCAGGTTGACCCCGTACATGGAGAGGACCTGGGGGAGCGGATCGAGGCGGAAGCGGTTGAGCAGAATTCGCTGCAGGATCATGGCCATGGCCGCCACGGTCAACGAGTCGACGACGATGGCGCCGACAAACCCGCCGGCGACGCTCGCGATCGTGATCCCAAGGTAGACCGTGAGAATGTAGAATGCGCCGTGGGCGACGTTGATCACCCGAATGACGCCGAGGGCCAGCGAAAACCCGCTCGCGAGGATGAAGAGGAGCGCTCCGAACGCAATCCCATTAATGAGGTCGCCGAGCACCCCCGCGCGTCTCCTTTCTGTTTACCCGGGTCGAGGGCGGGAGGCGGCGGGTAGCCGGCGGTCCCGCCGGCCACCCGCCCCGCCGTTTGTCAGTATCGTGCCGGCCGTCCCCGTCCCGGTATCGCTACTTCGGGAAGTCCCGAGAGAAGACGGGATGGCTCAGGAACTGCTGCGGCGTCTCCGTCCAGAACTGGCTGGCGTTGGGGATCGTCGCGAGCACCGTCTTGTGGTTCGGCTTATCGACCTTGTAGACGTACAAGTTGGTGACCGGATTGTGGTAGGCGTCCAGATGCAGCGGCCCCCGGGGCGTGACCGGAAGCGTCGTCGTCACGATAGCGTTGATGAACTGCTCCGGGTTCTTGTCGATCCAGCCGGGGATAGCACTCGCGCTCACCCCGCTCTTCTTGCGATAGTTCGTGATCGCCGCATCGACCCAATGCGCCGTCGTGTACGTCGACTCGCCCCAGTACGAGGGCGTCTGGCCGGTGTATGCCGCCTGCCAGGCTTTGATGAAAGCCTGCGTCGCGTCGTTGGACTGGTCCTTGCTGTACTCGTGCACGATCGTGATGCCGACCGCGTCCTGGCCCGCCGACTGCAGGGCGTCCTCGTCGGCGATATCCGGGCCGCCGATCAGCGGAACCTTCCCCCCAAGGCCAAACTGGTTGTAGGCCTTCTCGAAGCGGGGCACGTGCGCGCCCACGAGAATGGCGTAGACGGCATCGACGTTCGCGGTGATTTGACGCACGAATGGCGCGTAGTCGGTCGCCGTGAGGGGCACCCAGGTCTTCTGAACGATCTTCCCGCCCGACTTCTCAAAGGCGTACTGGAATCCGGCGGCCGACTCCCACCCGTAGGCGTAGTCTTGGGCGATCATCGCGATCCGCTTGTAGTGGAGATTCTGGTAGACCCAATGACCGAAGTACAGATTTGGCTGGCTGCTCGTCAAGTTGAGGCGCGCGAAGGTCGGGACCAGCTTCCGCTGGGTCAGGTTGTCCGCCGACGAAATCGGAGTGATGAATGCCATGTGCCTCGGCGCCGTGACCTGGATGATCGCGAGCGACTCGAGGGCCAGCGCCCCTCCCCCGATGAAATCGACGTGGTCGCTTGAGATGAGCTTTCTCGTTTTCGCGATCACCATCGCCGGATCGGCCTGTGTGTCCTCGACGTAGATCTTGACCGGGACGCCGCCGAGCATGTTGCTGTGCTGGTTGAGGTAGAGCTGATAGCCGTGCACCATTTCCTGAGCCTGCTCCGCGATGGGTCCTGTCAGCGCGATCGGCACCCCAATCTTGAGCACGGCACCGCCCTGGCCGTTCGCGATGCTCGCCGCGGCCAAGGAGACCACCACGACGATGCAGCCCGCCAAGAGCCGCTTCGCTTGCAACCTCATCCCCTCACCTCGCCTCTCTCATCGACAGTGCATGCCGATGGGGTAGTTGGCTTCCTATCGGATCGCTTGTCCTCGTTGGGGAGCGCGCGCTCGCGGGCGCTGCCTTGGATAAGGAGAGAGTGGTCGTCATTCGGGACGTCGGCATACGCCGGTAGATGCTCATCGATGAGGACCTCCTTGTGGTCGCGTGCCGACGTGTAAGCTGCTGAGAGCACCGCCATTAAATGGCGACCGTCGGCGCCGGGCACGGGCGGTCGCCCGCCTCGACGCACCGCCGTCACGAAGTCGATGATCTCATAGGCATGTCCGAGGCCGAAGATCACCTGGTCGGCGCCTGCCGGGGTGGGGGGCAGCCGGACCTCCGGGAGCCGGTATCCCTCCCGCGCGGCCACGAGACGGAGCTTGTCTCCCTCCAGCATCACGTAGCCATCGGTCCCGTGGATCTCCACGCGGGTGCCGGTGAAATCGTCCGTGATGGGAGCTCCATTCGTCGTGGCGAGCGTGGCGAGGGCGCCGGATTGGAACTGGAGCGCGAGGACCGCGGTGTCCTCGTAGTCCTGCTCGCTCCGAACGAGCGTGTCCGTCCACGCCTTGACCGCGCGCACGGGTCCCGAAAACCACAGCAACAGATCGAGGAAGTGGATCGCCTGTGTGGTAAGGATGCCGCCGGCGGCGAGCCCCCGCCGACCGCGCCAGGGGGACGTGCCGGAGGGATCGCCGGTCAATGCGCTCGAATGGATGACGCTCCCCAACAGCACACGGCCGAGCGCGCCCTCCCGAATCGCGTGCTTCGTCCGGATGTTGTCGGGGAAGTATCGATGGTTCATGATCAGGCCGAGCGCGACCCCATGACGCTCGCACGCCGCGATCATCTCGTCCGCGGCGGCCAGGTCGAGCGCGAGGGGTTTCTCGCAGAGGACGTGCTTCCCGGCGGCCGCGGCGGCGAGAGCGACCTCCCGGTGCAGGAAATCAGGCAGACAGATCGAGACCGCCTGGACATCCGCCCGCGCCAAGAGTTGCCGGTAGTCGCCATAGACGTCCGGCGCGTGGAAATCGCGCGCCAGCCGCTCGGCGCGGTCGAGGTCCTTGTCGGCAACGCCGAGTAGGCGGACGTTCGCGTCCGCCAGCGCGCGGACGCCCCAGGCGTGCGCCGGCGCCACCCACCCGCACCCGATAATCCCGTACCCGAAACCGTCGCTACTCATCGCTCCCGTGACGCGGATCGTCGGCCTCTGCCGCTAGCCTTTGCTCTTGACTACCGCGATCGCCGACACCTCAAGCCGCAGGCGCGGATCGACGAGGCGCTTCACCTCGACCCACGTGCTCGTGGGAAAGTGCTGCCCGAAGTACTCGCCGAAGACCTTGCCGACGACGTCCTGATCTTGCTCCATGTGCGTGAAGTAGGCATCGGTTCGCACGACGTCGGTCCACGTGGCGCCCACGGATTCGAGGCACTTCTTCAGATTTTCCATGACGTTGCGGGCCTGCCCGCGGATGTCGGCCGGCGGGTTCAGCTTGTCGAATTCGTGCGGGTGCTGATGATACAGGGGAAGCGCCGTTGCCCCCGAGATGAACACGAGGTCACCACCGGTCACCCGCATGACCGTCGCATACGGCATAAAGTAGCTGGTCTTCTCGACCTCGACGTTCTCAATGAGCTTCATCACGTCTCCTTTCGGTCTTGAGAAACGCCACTACAGGCCCCTCCGCGGGGAAGGAATCGCCGACGGATGAGAGGCCGGTATCAGTAGCGGACGCCACGCTTCTTCAGGCGAGTTCTCGCCTTTGCGATCAGCACATCACCGGGTTGAAATGTGTGGACTCTCTCGGGTTTGATGGTGACCTTGACACGTCGCTCGCCGGGGAGGAGATATGGGTACTTCGCGACACCCTCGTACTTCATCGCCAGTTTGTCGATGTGCGCCTCCGCCCCGTTCTCGGTGATCTCGACGGCCCGGCCCGTCACCGACACCCACCCGTACGGGTCCTGCGGGTCCATGACGAGGATCGTGCAACGCGGATCGCGCCGGAGGTGAAGTTCCTTGGCCCGCCCGTAGGACGTGTTGACGACGATGTTGCTGCCGTCCCAGTCGATCCACACCGGCGTGACGTTCGGCGTCCCATCCTCGCGAATCGTCGCCAGCACCCCGAAGTTCTTATCTCGCACGAGCTTCGCTTGCTCGTCGCTCAGCGTTGCCACGGCAGGTCTCCTTTTCTCGATCTCGAACCAGGCCCTGCGCCGGATGGGCTGTGGGAGCGCTGTTCAGAGCCTCCGGCCGGTCCGGCGGCGCCCGGTCGCGCGGCACCGATCGCGCTAGGCTTTGTCTTCAATGTACGCGACGGCCTCGATTTCTAGGATCCAGTCCGGATGGACCAAGTCGCGTACGGCGATGGCGGTGCAGACCGGATAGGGTGGTTCAAAGAACTCCCGGCGAATGTGCTGATAGTGCGCATAGTACTGCATATCGGTGACGTAGACGTTCGCTTGCACGACGTCAGCCATCGTGCCGCCCGCTGACTCGACCAGTTCCTTGATGTTGCTGAGCACCTGCCGCCACTGCGCCTCCGGGTCGATCTTCGGCGGCGTGGTCGTCGTGCCGCCGTTCGCGCCAACCGTCGTCATGGTCTTGTAATCCACCGCAGTGACCCCGGAGAGAAAGAGCCACGGCCCGACCTTGATCCCCGGACTCCAGACCCTTCCACCCAGTCCCTGCGTGTAGGCAGGCCCCGTGATAAGCGTTTTCCGGACCATCCTAACCCCCCTTGCCCGGCATGAGGGTGCGCGAACGGAGAACCGACGAACGCCCCTGCTTTGTCCTTGCGGCCTTCCCATTATCGTGGCTTTCCTTGAACCCCAGTTGGGTCGAGATGGCGGCGGCCGCCTGTCGGAGATGAGGAATATGTTTCTCCATCGTTTGGCGCGTGAACCGGACGGCCGGCCCGGAAACCGAGAACGCGGCGACCACGATGCCTCGGTGATCGCGAAGCGGAAGGCCGATGCAGTGAAGGTTTTCCTCGAATTCCTCGATGTCGAGCGCGAACCCCTGGCGGCGCACGAGCCGCAGCTCCGCCCGCAATGCGTGCACGCCGGTGATGGTCCGTCGAGTATAGGCTCGCAATCCGGCAGCAACGACCACATTGACGTAACGCTCTGGCTGCGACGCGAGCAGCGCCTTCCCCAGCGCGGTCGCATGCAACGGCACGGCCAGGCCAATGTGCGAGTCCACCCGCAAAGACAAGGGGCTCAGGATCTTCTCGATGTAAATCCCGGCGCCATCCCCGAGAAGCCCAAGGTAGACGGTTTCGTGGATTGTAAATGCTAGTTCTTCAAGAATCGGCATGGCCACCCGACGAAGGCTGAGCCCCGAGAGATACGCTAGGCCGATCTCGTAGGCGCGTAAACCCAGCCCGTATCGCCCGGTCTGCAGATCCTTGGAGACAAAGCCCACCGCGGCCATCGTGGACAAGAGGCGACTGGCCGTGCTCTTGCCCAAACCGAGATTCTTTGCGACCTGCGTAACAGTCCACTGAGGACGCTCGGGGGAAAACAAACTGAGGACGCGTAATGCATGGTTGACGGACTGGAGGTATCGGGGCCGATGCTTGGCCATCAAGTGTCGTTGCACATGAGGCAATAGTATTGCCGCATTTGCAACACCTTACCAAAGCCTATGACGCCTGTCAATCGAACACGCGCAGGTATGTAATCGTTCAGTGATTTGGTCACTAACAGCTTAGTGAATCTGATGTCACCCTGGGACTACGCTCAGGGAGACGATTAGAAGGGGTGTTGCGGAAAGGATGACGGCGGCGAGACCGGGAGGCCGGCCGGCCTTCCCCGTCCGGGTCTGCCCGGTGTCAGTGCAGGGCACTCTATGATGAGACAATCCCGCCTGAAGGAGCCGACGGATGGGCAGTATCTTCCTCACGTGGGAGTTGATAAAGGAGAGCTGTCGGGTCCTGGTCGGAGACTCGAAGCTGATCGTCTTTCCCAGCCTCAGCATACTCGCGCTCGTCCTGATCGACGGCTGGGGGCTCTTGACGTTCGGCAAACAACTGAGAGGGTCTGGGCGGGGGATCCCGACCGACCTCCAACTCCTGATCTTCATGTTCTATTGGGTCAACTATTTCATCGTGCTCTTCTTCAACAGCGCGCTCATGGCATGCGCGTATCTCAGGATCTCCGGTGAGGATCCGAGCCTGGGCGCGGGGCTGCGGACGGCCTGGGTGAACGTCGGGCGGATCTTCCTCTGGTCGTTTGTCGCGGCCACAGTCGGCTTTGTCCTGCAGCTCCTCGAACAGCACAGCGTGCTTCGGCGGTTCGTCGCTTCCTTACTCGAGCTCGCGTGGTCCCTCGGCACGTTCTTCATCGTCCCCGTGCTCATCCTCGAGGACTGGGACGTCTTCGGCTCGCTCAAGCGGTCGGCTGAGCTGTTCCGCGGCCAGTGGGGAACTGAGGTCGCCGGCAACTTCAGTTTCGGGGTGCTGTATTTCCTGTTGTCGCTCCCGGCGATCGTCGTGGGGACCCTCTGCATCAAGCTGGCGCCGATCCTCTGCGCGCTCGCCGTCGTCGGGTATTTCATGCTCCTCTACGTCATCATGACCGCCGTGCAGGGCATCTTCATCGTAGCGCTCCACCGCTACGCGACTGGGAAAACCGACGGTGGATTCGACTCCGCACTCTTGAAGGAATGCGTTCTCCTGAAGCGTTATCGACGCCAGTTTTCCATAATGATCAGGACGCCGGCAACGAGAGCGATGAGGCTGGTGATCTGGTTGAGGCCGTAGAGGAAAACGAAGCCCATCGAGCTCAGCCCCGCGAGGATCAGCCACACCCCGAGCAGGAAAAATCCCCAGTTCGTGATCCGCATCAACCCCCTCCTCTCGAATGCGCCCGCGGCAACCCGACCGATCCCTCCCCTACCATCCCATCGCGTACCCGTTGCGCCGCGGATCGGCGCCGCCCTGCAGCCACCGATCCTCCCGAAACGCGATCCCCTGGCCGCCCCCCACCTTCATGGACCAGTCCTCGAGAATCTCGAGGCGGTACCCGCGCGCG
>Ga0070707_100004826_pt1 | contig 12631 bp, 11 predicted proteins | sample KBSK5502metaG_FD_65468 | JGI IMG/M metagenome (GOLD analysis project Ga0070707, IMG submission 65468) | Corn, switchgrass and miscanthus rhizosphere microbial communities from Kellogg Biological Station, Michigan, USA - KBS K5-50-2 metaG | ecosystem: Host-associated > Plants > Roots >... | reverse complement strand
CGCGACCTCGAGCGCCGGGGGGTCATCCGCGGCTACCGCGCCGACGTGGATCCTCTCGCCCTGGGGCTGGAGGTGCGGGCGCAGCTGCGCCTCGCCCTCGACGGCACCGCGCCGGCGGCCCGCGAGAAGGAGATCCTGCGGCGCCTGGCCGCCAACCCGCTCGTCCGGTCCGTGTATCGTGTGAGCGGCGAGGACTGCTTCGTGGCCCAGGTACTGTGCCGCCGCATCGAGGACGTCAGCGCCATCCTCGACGACCTGAAGGCCACGCGGGCGCTGCAGTCGTCGCGCACCGCGTTCGTGCTGGAGACCGTGATGGAAAAGGGCGCCCTCGGGCCGGTGGAGCCACCGCTCGTCGCCGGCTGAGGGCCTGATTCGAGGGACCATGTCACCGCGTCACCGCCGCCTGCTTCCCTGGCTCGCCCTCTTCGTCGTCTACGTGGTCTGGGGCTCGACCTACATGGCCATCCGGATCGCCGTGCGGGAGATGCCGCCCTTCGCCGCCGCCGCCGCGCGGTTCGGCGCCGCCGGCCTCGTCATGGCGGTCATCGCCCTCTTCGTGGACCGTGAGAACGGCCGGCCGACGCGGCGCCAGCTCGCGGACTACGCCCTCATCGGCGTCCTGCTCCTTGCCTTCGGCAACGCCATGGTGATGTGGGCCGAGCAGCGCATCACCAGCGGGATCACCGCCCTCATCGTCGCCATGGTGCCGACCTGGCTCACCTTCTTCGATGGCTTGCGCCCGCACGGCCAGCCCTGGACGCTGCGGGTGTGGCTGGGCGTGATGGTGGGGATGGTGGGGGTCGGGCTCGTGGCGCGCCCCGGAGGCGGGATGGAAGCGGGGCACTGGCCGGCGGTGGCCCTGCTCATGGTGGCGAGCATCGCCTGGAGCCTCGGCTCGCTCTACTCGCAGTCGGTGCCGCGCCGGCTCCCGCTCTTCTCCGCGGCCGCGGTGGAGATGATCGCGGGGGCCCTCGTGCTCGCGGCCGAGTCACGGCTCATGCGGGAAGACCTGGACCGATTCGCCAGCGCCTCGCCGCACGCGTGGTGGGCGCTCCTCTACCTCGCCGTGTTCGGCTCGCTCGTCGGCTTCACGGCGTTCGCCTTCTGCCTGAACGAGCTCCCCGCGAGCACCGTGGGGACCTACGCCTACGTGAACCCGGTGGTGGCGGTGCTGCTCGGGAGCCTGTTCCTCGGTGAGCCCGTGTCGGCGGGGCTGGTGGCGGGCGCGGTGTTGATCCTCGGCGCGGTCCTGCTCACCACCACTCGCCGGAGGGCTCCCCGGCCGGCCCGCGAAGCCCCCGCCACGGTCGCCTCAGAGGTCACAAGCAGCTAGCCACAAGCTGCGAGCGAAGCGGGATTCACTCCGCTAGCACCCCCAGTTCACTCAGTAGAGCAGGTATCGGGCGCGGCGGCGGCGGAAGCGCTCCAGCCCCGCCTTCCAACCGCGGGCGAGCCGCCGCGGCGAGACCCCCTGCTCGACGGAGCGGCGGAACTCGTCGCTGCCGTAAAGGATGTCGATCGGCCGCTTGACGTGCTCGTACTCGTACGGCGGGTCGCGCCACGCGAAGCGGGCCGGGTCCTGCCGGCGGGCGTGGAAGATGAGCAGCAGGTAGGTCAGGTACGACGCGAAGCGCCGGCGGTCGGTCACGTGGAGCTGCAAGCCCCCGCAGGGGCGGCCGGCGTGCTTCTGGAAGGTAGGCGTGAAGTAGGTGGGGCGGAACCGCACGCCGGGCAGGCGCTCCTTCTCGAGGTCGCGGGCCAGGCGCCACGGATCGAGCCACGGCGCGCCGACCAGCTCGAACGGCCGCGTGGTGCCGCGTCCCTCCGAGAGGTTGGTCCCCTCCACCACGCATCCGCCGGGATACACCCAGGCGGTGTCGACGGTCGGCATGTTGGGCGAGGGCATCACCCACGGCAGCCCGGTGTCCTCGAACGCCATCTCCCTGCGCCAGCCGCGCATGCGCACGACGTGCAGGTCGGCATCGAGGCCGAGCTCCTCGCGGAAGAGCAGCGCCAGCTCGCCCACGGTCATCCCGTGCCGCGGCGGCAGCGGATGCAGGCCGACGAAGGACAGGTACTCCGGCTCGAGCACGTTGCCCTCCAGGGCCGTCCCGCCCAGCGGGTTGGGGCGATCGAGCACGACCAGGCGCCGGCGGTGGCGGGCACACGCCTGCAGGGCATGCAGCATCGTGTATATGAAAGTATAGTAGCGCGCGCCCACGTCCTGCACGTCGAAGACGAGGGCGTCCACTCCGCTCAGCATCTCGGCGGTGGGGATGCGCGTCTTGCCGTACAGGCTGAAGACGGGCAGGCCCGTGGCCGGATCGCGGCTGTCCTCCACCTCCACCAGGTCCTGCGCGTCGGCCCGGATCCCGTGCTCGGGCCCGAAGAGGGCGGTCAGCCGGAAGGCGCGGGACTGCTTCAGGACGAGCGAGGCGTGGACGAGGTCGGGGGTGACGGTGGTGGGGTTGGCGATGAGGCCGACCCGCAGCCCCCGCAGGCGGCCGGGACGGGCCAGAAGCTCTTCCAGGCCCGAGCGGACCCGGCCCGTGCGGACCCGGCCCGTGCGGACCCGGCTCCGGAACGGGATGGGAGCTCGCCGCGCCATCACTCGGCGTAGCGCAGAGAGAAGCGCCCGATCGTCTCCTTGTCGGTGGCGCTCCGATGTATCGTTCCGCTGATCGCGGAGCCCTGGAGGGTCCCCCGGAAGAGCCGCGGCGAGCCTCCGCTGGCGAGCACGAAGCTCAGCACGCCCTTCTCGTAGGTGACGGACTCCAAGGGCACCTCCATGGCGACGGCCCCGGCCTGGGTCCCGAGGGAACCGGCCAGCCGCCCGCCCTCCAGCCGCAGGCGCAGCTTGATCGGCCGCTCCCCGCTGCCCGTCTCTTCCATCATACCTTCCCAGCGACCGGTCACCGCCGCCGCGGCGGAAGACGGGCCGGCGGGCAGCATCAACGCCATCTCGCGGAACGCGCGCGTCTGCGCGGGGGAGGGAGGGTTGACGAGCGCGGCCGGCACGCCGTTGGCGGCCCCGACCCGGCGCTCGGCCTCCGCGTAGAGGTCGACGAGGGCCTTGCCGCGCGGCGACAGCTCCAGCACGCGGCTCGGTCGCTGGTGCTGGACGAACAGAGCGAGCTGGTCCTGCAGGAGGGCGGCCCAGAAGCCGGCCAGGGCGCGCGGCGTCGTGCGCTGGCCCTTCATCCCCGCGTCGGGACCGCGGCCGTAGCCGGCGGCATCGTCGGCAGTGGCGGTGACGATGACGCCGCCTCCGGCCACCGCCACCGACGGAGGCGAGTCCCGCGCCTCCAGGGTGACCGGCCGCGAGGCGGCGGCGTCGAAGGCGGCGTTGAGGGCCGCGGCCACGCGCACGGCGCGCTCACCGACGGAAGAGGCGGTCTCGCGGCCGGAGAGGAGGAGGACGGGACCGAGCAGCGTCGACACCAGCGCCTGGTCCGTCGCGGACGAGACGGGGGCGGCGAAGAAGCGGGGGACGAAGGTCGACGTCGATGGCCGCACGAGCGTGAACTGGACGGCGCCGGAAGAGGTGCCGCTGTGCGCCTTGACCACCACCGGCACGATCGTCTGGCTGCTGGTCGACGTCCCCGCAGGGGCCACCGCCCTCAGCTCGTTCGCCGAAGCGGACAGCACGAGGGCCGGCTCGTCCCCGAAGAGGAGAACGTTGTCGGCCGGATCGGGGTCGAAGCCGCGGCCACGCACGTCCACGGCCTCGCCGGGCTGGCCGGCGGAGGGGACCAGCTCGATCACGAGGGGCAGGCGGCCGAGGAGAAGCGTGAGCGGCCGGCCCACCTGCGATCCCACGCGCAGCATCACCGGCACGGCGCGTCCCTCGGTCACCGGGATCGAGGGCACGACGAGGTGCACGGCGTCGGCCTGGGCGGAGCGCACCTGGGCCGTCTCGCCGGCCACCTCCACGCGCAGCGGCGTGCCGTCGAGGTTGTCGCCGACGATCGTCACCTCCTGGCCCGGCAGCGCCACCTCCGGCTCGAGCCGGTTCGGGTGGGGCACGCGGCGGACGCGCAGGAAGAGCGCATTCGATCGACCCGACCGCGTCTCGACGCTGACGGGGATCTCGACGCCTTCCTTCGCCGCCAGCGCCGCGGGGACCGTCACCGAGATCTGGGTGTCGGAGGCCGAGGTGACCTGGCCGGCCTGGTCGCCGAAGCGGACGGTGATGGCCTCGGCGCTGGTGCCCAGGCCCGTCCCGTCGATGGCCACCGTCTGACCCGGCTCCACGCGCGGCGGCAGAACGCTCTTGATGACGGGGGGCACCGGGCGGAGACGGCCGTAGGCGAGGTAGGCGAGGCCGGCCACGACGAGCGTGGCCAGGGCGACGAGGACCGGGCGGGGAAGGGCGGGCACACGGGGAAGCGACATTCCTGGCCGCGCCCTGGGCGGAGCGGCCTCGCGCGGCCCCGGCTCGCGGACGCGGTCGGTGACGATCGAGGGAGTGTCGCTGGAGTAGTCGGCCACCGGCCGCTTGCGCTCGCCGCCCGGCGGAGGCACGAGGGGAAGCGGCCGAGCCGGAGCCGGCGCGCTCGCCGCCGCATCGGCCGGCGGCTCCCCGGAAGTCGGACTCGTCGAGGGCGCCGTCACCAGGGGCACCGCCGCCGGCGGCGGCGCCGGGGCGGGGGCAGCGGGGGCCGCGGCGGGCGCGACGGGGGCCGGGGCGGGCGCGACGTACGGCGTCACCGCCACGTCCTCGAGGACGATCGGCGGGGCCTCGGTCGACGCGGCGGGCGCGGCCGCGGTGCCCAGATCGCGGGGGAGTCGCACGAGCAGCTTCACGCTCGCCCTCGAGCCCGGCGGGCCGAGGCTCACCCGGTCGCCATCCTGCAGGACGTGCCCGGCGCCGACCCGCTCCCCGTTCACGTACGTCCCGGCGGCGCTGCCGACGTCGGTGAGGAGCATGCCGCGCGAGGCGTCCCACCGCACCCGAGCATGGATGGCATCGACGTTGTCTGCTTCGAGGCGCAGGTGGGCATCGGGGCTGGCGCCCAGGACCTTCTCCGCGCCGGGGCTCTCGAGGGTGATCAGGGTGCCGTCGCGCGGGGGCCCGGTGACGATCAGCGTGGGGTGCGTCGCGTCCTTGAAGGAGTCAGTCAAACCGCACCCTCGGGAGGCGACGGAATCGCCGGACGGCGAAAGACCAGCGGATTCAAGCACAGTGCTTCGTGGGGTGTCAACGACGACGGCCCGCCCGCGGGCGGAAGGCGGGCCCGGTTCGTTGACTCTCCCCACCAGCGGTGCTAGCGTGATCTTTCCCGGTTCGGGAGATGCAGAAGGCCGTGGCTTCCGCGGATGACGCCCCGCCCGATCCCGTCCTGCGCAGGATCCGCATTCCCCTGATCCGCAAGGCGACGCTCACCCGGGCCGACGGCCGCGGCGAGGACCTCTTCATCATCGACCTCGGGCTGTCGGGGGTTTTCGTGGAGAGGCCCGACGCGCTGCCTCCCGGGGAGAAGGTGGGCATCCGCTTCCTGCTGCCGGGCAACGTAATCCCGGTGCAGGCCGGCTGCCGCGTCGCGTGGTGGCACCCGCCGGGCGCCCCTCTGGTCTCGAAGTCGCTCCCGTCGGGGGTCGGCCTCGAGTTCGTCGATCTCTCCGACCACGACCGGGAGCGCGTGCGATCGCACCTCCTGGAGTATCTGCGCAGCCATCTCGGCCCGCGCCGGTTCCACCGGCAGCGGCTCGGCGGCGCGGAGGGGGAAGAGTCATGAAGGAAAAGACGGTCGGTTCCGTCGTCGCGGGCCGGGAGACGTACCACGTCGATTCCGGCCTCAGCGTGCGCGACGCCTCTCGTTACATGACCGAGCGCCGCGTGGGCGCAGTGGCCGTGCTGGACGGCGATCGCCTGGCCGGCATCGTCTCCGAGCGCGACATCATGGGCCGGGTGGTGGCCGCCGGCCGCGACCTCGATCAGACGCGGGTGCGCGACGTGATGACCCGCGATCTCGTGGTGGCCCGCGTCGCCGATTCCCACGAGGACGGCCTGCGGATGATGAAGCAGGCGGGCTGTCGCCACCTGCCGGTGGTGGAAGGAGACCGCCTCGTGGGCATGGTGTCCCAGCGCGACCTCCTGCAGATCGACCTCTCCGAGAAGGACGAGGAGATCCGCTGGCTGAACGCCTACATCCACTTCATTCCTCCGGTCCGGGAGGGCACCTCCTAGTGCCGTTCCAACTTTCTCTTCCCGCAGATCGCGATCGGGACGACGAGTTGGAACGGCACTAGCTTGGCCCGGGTCGAGGTGGTCCTCGTCCGCCCCGAGTCGCCCGCCAACGTGGGGGCGGCGGCGAGGGCGGTGCGAAACGCCGGCCTGCACGGCCTCGTCATCGTCGATCCCGGGGACTGGCGAACGTTGGAGTGCTGGCGCACGGCCCGGGGCGCCCACGACGTGCTCGAGCAGGCCCGAGTGGCCCCCGACCTCGCTTCCGCCGTGGCCGGGGCCGGCTACGTCGCCGCGCTCTCGGGGCGGCGGCCCGCGGGCGCGCCGGTCCTCGACGTGCGCGAGATGGCGGCGGAGGTCGCGGCGCTGGGCTCGGAAGAGGTGGCCGCCCTCGTGTTCGGACCCGAGACCACCGGACTCGCCGACGCCGAGGTGGCCCGATGCGGCCGGCGGGTGCTCATCCCCGCCGACTCCGCCCAGCCGTCGCTGAACCTGTCCCACGCGGTCATGGTCGCCGCCTACGAGGTCTTCCGCGCCCGCCGGCCCGGCACCCCGTCTCCGCGGCGGTCGAGCCACGCCGAAAAGGAAGCGATGCTCGCCCTGCTCCGGCAAGGGCTGCGGGCGATCGAGGCGTTGCCCGCCGTCAACACCGAAGGCCGCTTCGAGGAATGGCGGGCGCTCTTCCAGCGCGCCGATCTCACGCCCAAGGAGGTGCGGCTGCTGGAGCACATGGCCCGCAAGATGAAGCAGAGCACGCGTCCTTCGGCCTCCGATAAGGAGGGGTCTGGGGGGGCCGGAGGACCCCCCCGCTTGAGAGGGGCGCCGGATTGACTCCGGCGCCCCGTGATGACCAGCAGGAGCCTTTCGCGGACGTCCAGCTCGCGCCACCGGACGGCTTCTCGATTCCCGAGCTGAAGTGGCGCGAGCTGCTCTTCATCGGCGCGCTGCGCCCGGATGGCGACGCCTTCGTGCGCGATCCCACGCGGCCGCTGCCCGCCTTCCGCATTCCGGACCTGTTTCCCGAAGGAGCCCGATTCCGTGCCCAGAGCGACGGTCGAAGGGTGCTCGTCCGCCGCCTGAAATGACATCCTGTGCGTGACCTCCCGCACAGGTGAGCCGGCGCACTGACGGGTTGCTCCCGGTCTCCTAGGTTCGAGGAAGGCCCGGTCGCCAGAGCGGCCCGGCCACCAACCCACGGGAGGTGCCGCATGAAGTCGACGCTCTCCCTTTCCGGCTACGATCCGCGCGAGGACGCTCGCTCCGAAGGCATCAGGCGCGAGGAGCGCCGCCGCGAGGCCCACCTGCGCCTGCTCACCGAGAGGATGCCCGCGATCGTGTGGTCGACGGACACCGACCTGCGCTTCACGTCCTGCCTGGGCGCGGGCCTCGAGGGTCTCGATCTCCGGCCCCGTGAGCAGACCTGCCGCAGCCTCTTCGAGTACTTCTCGACCGACGACGCCGAGTTCCTGCCCATCGCCGCCCACCGCCGGGCCCTCATGGGCGAGGCCGTGCACTTCGAGGTGGAGTGGAACGGGCGCGCCTTCGCCGCCCACGTCGAGCCCCTGCGCGACGCGGCCGGTGCCGTCACGGGCACGATCGGCGTCGCGCTCGACATCTCGGACCAGCGGCGGGCGGAGGAGCGTCTCCTCCACGCCGTCCGCCACGATCCGCTCACGGGGCTGGCGAACCGCGCGATGTTCCTCGAGCGGCTGCAGCGCCGGCTCGCGCTCGTGGCTCGTGGCGAGGGCCGGGTGGCCGTGCTCCTCATCGACATCGACCGTTTCAAGGCCATCAACGCCGGCCTCGGACACTTCGCGGGCGACGTGGTCCTCTGCGAGATCGCGCGGCGGCTGGGGCGCTGCGTCGCCACCCGCGACACGCTGGCCCGCTTCGGCGAGGACGGCTTCGCCATCCTCGTCGGTGGAGTGGACGCGGTGGAGGGCCCGGCGCGATTGGCGCGCCGCATCCAGCGGGACCTGGCCGAGCCGATGACCGTCGACGGACACAAGGTGGTGGCGACCGTCAGCATCGGGGTGGCGCTCGGGACCCCGGCCCACGCCCGGGCGGAGGATCTCCTGCGGGACGCCGATACGGCTCTCGATCGGGCCAAGGCCCTCGGCCGAGCCCGCTACGAGGTCTTCGACGAGGGCATGCACGTGCGGGAAGTGGCCCAGCTCGCCCTGGAGATGGAGCTGCGGCAGGCCGTCGCCTCCGACGAATTCCGCGTCCGCTACCAGCCCATCGTCTCCGTCGCCACCGGCAGCGTGGCCGGCTTCGAAGCGCTCGCGCGATGGCAGCACCCGAGCCGCGGGCTGCTCACGCCGGCGGAGTTCATCCCCGCCGCCGAGGAGAGCGGCCTCATCCTCGAGCTCGACCACTGGATGCTGCGCGAGGCGTGCCGGCAGGCTCGCGAGTGGCGCCACCCCGCCTGGGAGCTGCCCTTCGGGGTCAACGTCAACCTGGCGGGCAAGGGGCTCTCGCAGCGCGACCTCGTGGAGAGGGTGGCGCTCACGCTTCGCGAGACCGGAGTGGACGCGCACCGGATGTGCATCGAGGTCACGGAGGGCGTCCTTCTGGAGGACGTGGACGCGGCGGGCGCGACGCTCGCGCGCTTGCGCGGCCTCGACCTGGCGGTGAGCATCGACGACTTCGGCACCGGACGCTCGTGCCTCAGCCACCTGCACCGCCTGCCCGTGGACGCCCTGAAGATCGACCGCTCCTTCGTCGCCGAGCTCGGGCGTCGGCGGGAGAGCGCGGAGATCGTCCGCACCATCATCCAGCTCGGGCACAACCTGGGGCTGCGCGTCATCGCCGAGGGCGTGGAGACGGCACCGCAGCGGGAGGTCCTGCGGCACCTCGGGTGCGACTACGCGCAGGGCTACTTCTATGCACCGCCGGTGACCGCGGAGTCGGCGCAGCGCATGCTCGCCCTCGCGAAGCCGCTGCCCGCCTGAGCCGAGCCCCGCTCGCCGTGTATAATCGCGCCGGGGCCGAGCCAGCGCTGGCCCCGGTGCAATGTCTCCCCGTATCCTCCCGCGGCCCGCGCACACCGTCTCCCGCAAGGACATCGATCCCGATGCCCTCAAGGTGCTCTATCGCCTGAAGAACCATGGGTTCGTGGCGTATCTGGTCGGGGGCGGGGTGCGGGACCTGCTCCTCGGCCGGCGGCCCAAGGACTTCGACATCGGCACGTCGGCGCATCCCCAGCAGGTGAAGCGACTCTTCCGCAACTGCTTCATCATCGGGCGGCGCTTCCGGCTCTGCCACGTGCGGTTCGGGCGGAAGGTGGTCGAGGTGTCGACCTTCCGCCGCCAGGCCGAGGCCGACGAAGGGGACACGCTCATCCGCCGCGACAACACCTTCGGCACTCCGGAGGAGGACGCGTTCCGCCGGGACTTCACGGTCAACGCCCTCTTCTACGACATCGCGACCTTCTCGGTGATCGACTACGTCGGCGGGCTCGAGGACCTCGACCGCCGCACGATCCGCACGATCGGCGATCCCGGCGTCCGCCTTCGCGAGGATCCGGTGCGCATGCTCCGGGCCGTCGCCCTCGCCGCGCGCCTCGACTTCTCGATCGACCCGGACACCGTGGAGGCGATCCGCTTCCTCCGCGGGGAGATCGTCAAGAGCAGCCCCGCGCGGATCCTCGAGGAGTTCTACAAGATCCTGCGCCAGGGCGCCGCGCGCCGGACCTTCGAGATGCTCCATGAGCTCGGCCTGCTCGCCTACATCCTCCCCGCGGCCGACGAGGCGGTCGCTCGCGGCAACACCGAGCTGCTCGGGAGCCTGACGCGCCTGGATGAGGTGCGCCGGTCGGGTCGCGTGGCCGTCGAAGACCTGGACCATGCGTTGCTGCTCGGGACCCTGCTCGTCCCCCTTGGCCTGCCGCCCCGCGGCGCCGGCGCCCGCGAGCTGCGCCGGGGAACGCCCGAGGACGAGCCCCTCGACGTCGCGGCCGAGATGGCGTCGCTGGGGGTGGAGCCCGAGCCCGAGCTGCCCGTGCCGCCGGCATCCCTCGCGCTGCCCTTCGCCCGCCGCGATCTGGACCGCCTGCGCTTGATCCTCGCCGCCCAGCCGCGGCTGCGCGAAGTCCACCGCTCGGCGCGGGTCCGCCAGATGCTGGCCGGCCGGGGTTATCTCGACGAGGCACTGCGCTGGCTGGAGATCCACGGCGGCGCGGAGGGCGGCGAGCTGGCGACCCACTGGCGAAGCCTCGAGCTCACCGGCCCGGCTCCGGCTGCTTCCGTCGCGTCCGGTACGGCCGAAGCCGCCGCGGGCGCGCCTCCCGCCGGACGGCGGCCCCGGCGCCGCCGCCGGCGCCATCGCCGCCGGCCCACGCCCACTCCTTCCACGCCGTGACGCGCTCCGCTCCGGGTGGGCGCTGATGGCCCGGCTCTCCGAGGAGCAGATCCGCGAGCGGATCGCGCAGCTCCACGGTTGGGAGCGATCCGGCGAGCAGATCCGCAAGACCTATCCCTTCGCGTCGTTCGCCGAGGGCATGGCCTTCGCCAATCGCGTGGCGGCCGCCGCGGAGGCCCTCGACCATCACCCGGACATGCTCATCCAGTACCGGCAGGTGACGCTCACGCTCACCAGCCACGACGTCGGCGGTCTGACCGAGCGCGACTTCCGGCTCGCCCGGCGGATCGACGAATGAGGGTGGCCGTCACCGGGGCCGCGGGCCAGCTCGGCCGCGCCCTCGTGAGCCGGCTCGGTCCCCGGACGGCGTGGTCGGGGGGACGGGACGAGCTGGACGTGCGCGACCCCGCCGCGATCGCGCGCGTGCTCGACCGCGTCCGCCCCGACGTCGTGATCAACGCCGCGGCCTTCAACGACGTCGACGGCGCCGAGGCGGACCCTGCGCCGGCGATGGCCGTCAACGCCGTGGGCGCTGGGCATCTGGCTCGGGCCTGCCGGGAGCGCGGCGCGGTGCTCGTCCACGTTTCCAGCGACTACGTCTTCGATGGCGCGAAGCGCGAGCCGTACGCCGAAGACGACTGCCCGCGGCCGCTGAACGCCTACGGCGTCTCGAAGCTGGCCGGCTGCCTCCTGGTGGCGGCCGCCGGCGGACCCCATCTGATCGTGCGCACGAGCGGCGTCTTCGGCCCCGGAGGCAACCGCATCAAGGGTGGCTCGTTCGTCGAGCGCGTCCTCGCCCGGGCCCGGGGTGGTCAGCCGCTGCGCGTCGTGGCCGACCAGGTCTTCTCGCCCACCTACGCGCCCGACCTGGCGGCGGCGCTCCTCGCCCTCGTCGAACGGGACGCGCGCGGTCTCATCCACGTCACCAACTCCGGCTCCTGCTCGTGGCACGAGCTGGCCATGGCCGCTCTGGAGATCGCCGGGATGCGCGTTTCGGCGGAGGCGATCGGGTCGCGCGAGCTCGGCGCTCCCGCCCGCCGGCCGCCCTACTCCGTGCTCGCGAACGACCGGGCGCGCGCCGCCGGCTTGGCCCCGCTGCGGCCCTGGCGCGACGCGCTCGCGGAGTTCCTGCGCGGCAATGGTTGACACCCCGCGCCTGGCTCACCTACACTTTCTTTTTGTCCCGCGGGCGGTTAGCTCAGCGGTAGAGCATCGGTTTTACACACCGAGGGCCACAGGTTCGAACCCTGTACCGCCCACCAGCTCCGCCGCGCTTTCGGCTTCGGGAGCCCACCTACAGCGGGGTGGTAGTTCAGCTGGTTAGAACGCCGGCCTGTCACGTCGGAGGTCGCGGGTTCGAGTCCCGTCCACCCCGCCAAATTTTCCTTTAGGGACGGCCACTTGCGGGCGCGTCCTTTTTTTCTCCCGCTCGCCGAGGGCCACTGTGTCAGTAGGTGTGTCACTGAGGAGGACCTGGGCGATCAAGTCCACGGTCTGCGCCCTGAACGCGGGCGAGAGATGCTGGTAACGCTCCAGCTCGCGGGAGCGGTGGCCCGTTATCTTCCTCACGACGTCGCCGGGAATGCCCTGCATCAAGAGAACGGACGGTCCGGTATGTCGCAGGTCGTGGATCCGGACATTCTCGATTCCTAGCGAACGCACGAGCTGCCGGAACTCATGGCCGAAGTCCCACCGGTAGGGCTTCTTCGGGTTCCGCCATCTCGTGGTCGGCCTGGACGGGAACACGTAGTCGTTCACGCGGTAGCTGGGGAGCGCCTGGAGCGCTTGGACGGCCACGCGGGGTAGGGGGGTCATCTTGGGCACACCGGTCTTCGTGTGGGGCACGGAGAGGTACGGCGCAGGCCCGTCGAGATGGACTTCGCTCCAGCGGCGGTTCAGGAGCTCGCGCAGCCGCAGCGTCGTCATGCAGAGCACGAGGATTACGGTCCGCAGTTCCGGGTCCTTGCACTTCGCCATCAGGAGACGGAACTCCTCGATGCTCAGGAAGCGATCCCGCCCCGGCGGCTCTCGGAACTGATGGATCGCGCGGATCGGGTTCACGTCGTATCGGCCGTGCCGGAT
>Ga0070707_100004815_pt1 | contig 12646 bp, 7 predicted proteins | sample KBSK5502metaG_FD_65468 | JGI IMG/M metagenome (GOLD analysis project Ga0070707, IMG submission 65468) | Corn, switchgrass and miscanthus rhizosphere microbial communities from Kellogg Biological Station, Michigan, USA - KBS K5-50-2 metaG | ecosystem: Host-associated > Plants > Roots >... | reverse complement strand
CGAGGACGACAGTGCCGGGGGTGAAGTCAAAGACGACTGCGCGCTCGCTGTGCCCCGTGGCGCCGGTGGGGCTGACCGCCACGACGTTCAGTACGGTGGTGCCGCCGGTGACGGGCACCGCGACGCTGAAGGAGCCGTCCGGGTTGGTCTGCGCGCTCGCGACGCTGGTCTGACTGTTGGTATCCGTGTTGGTGGCCGCAACGTAGATGGCATTGCCTGGTGTTGAGGTGCCGGTCACGGTGACGGGCGAGCCGCTCACCGCCGACTGATCGGCGGGCGCGGTCACCGTCAGCTGCGTCTGCCCCTGTTGGTGGGTGACGTAGCGGCTATAGGTGTCGGCGGGTCGGTCCACGAGCTGCTGGCTCGCCAGGTTGCCCAGCAGCCGCACGTACGCGCCGGCGGTCCAGGTGAGTGGGGCGGCGGAACCGGCTGCCTGACCGTCCACGAAGCCAATCGAAGCCACCGTCGGGTCGGTGCCAAACGGTGACGCTGCCAGGCTCGGCAGCTCCCAATCCTGTTCGGGGATCAGGCCGACGCCGGAGCCAAACTGGCGCAGCGTATCCAGCAGACTGAGCGCAGTTGCCGCGTCACCGCTCGCGAGCGCGTACTCGCCGCGCTCCTGCGTCAGCAGCGGCCAGATGTGACCCGTGCCGCGCCCAGTCGGCGCCCACGGATGCCCGTCGGCTGCGCCGTCGCCGTAGCCGTCGCCGTTATAGCGATGCCAACCGGGGCCGCTCGGCGTAGTCGTCTTGATGGTCGCGTCCACGACAGGGAGAGATTCAGTGACGGCGGGGTCGTTCGCGGGCACGAGGCCGAGACGCACGAGCTCCAGGAATCCAGCATCGATCACGGAGCGCTGATCGAGGGTTGGGCCGCCGTTGCCGACGTTGTAGCTGATGGCGGCGTTGGGGTCGCCGGTCTTAGAGAGGCGAATGAAATAGGGATGCGCCGCCAGCGGACCGTTCGTGGTGACGGTCCAGCCTTCGAGCGAGCGCTGCCAGTCGTCGGCGACGCCGTGCCAGACGTTCGCGCTGGTGGTGTCGCCATTGGCGGCGGCGATGTCCGCGGCGGCCACCAGGCCGGCGATCTCGGCGCTGATGGTCGACGGCGAGAAGCCGCCCTGCTCTTCCCAGCGCTCGGAGCCGAAGGTGGGGCCATGGCCGATGACGAAGTTGGCGGCCGGCTTGATATGTTTCTCGTAGAGGCCGGCGTCGGTCATCCCAAGCTGGTAGGCCATGATGATGGGGTAGCTGGCTTCGTCCAGCTGTGTGCCGAAGGAATCGGGGGCAAGCTTGCCATTGAGTAGGCTATTGCGCGGCATCGAGCCGTCCGGCTGCTGCTGTTGGTTGAACAGGAAGAGCACGGCGTCGCGCGCCGTCTGCACGTCGCCGTCGGCCAGCAAGCCTGTCCAGGACTCGTACAGATCACGGGCGAACACTTCGCGGTAGGAGCCGAAAAACGTGTTGTTGGGGTCGCCGGCCGAGACCGACTGCCCCCAGGGCGAGGCGAGGCTCGCCACGAGCGCGCCGGGGAAGGTCTTATCCTCAGAGGCCTTGAGGACGTTGGCGCTCAGGTAGTATTCGTCCACTAGCTGGTGCCACTGGTCGCCGGTTGCGCCATTCATGTGCGTGGGTGGTGCGTTGAGCCTGGCGTCGTACGCCGCCCAGCCGTCCTCATAGTTCTTGGTAAGCTGGCTTACCTGCGTCGCCAGGGTCCCCTCGGCGGCGCCGACGGCGCTGGCGGCGCTGGTTCCGAAGCCAAGCGCGAGCGTGAATGTACTGCCACGCGTGAGGTCGAGCCGCGCCGTCTGCACCAGGTTGCCATTGTCTGCCTCGCCGTAGGTCGTCGTGAGGGCGTGCGAGGCATCGAGCTGTGTCAGACCGTCGCTGGGCTGACCGGCGAAGCCGTTGCTCACCTGGGTGAAAGCACTCGAGGCATCGAGGGCGCTGTAGACCGGTACCGCGTAGGTGCGGTTGACTGCGTTTGAGGACGTGCGCAGATCGGCGGCGACGGGGATCGCGTGCCCAGTGGAGGTGTCGAGGACGCCGGAGTCGCCGCCGCCGTTGCCAGAGCCGCCCCCGCCGTTCCCGTTGATGCTCGGGTCGTAGCGCACATAGAGCTGGTAGGTCGATAGGTCGCCCACCAGGGGTACAAAGTGTGTGCTCATGACGACCGTGTTGCGGTTGGGATCGGTCAGGTAGTCGGTGACAATGCGGTATTTCCCGCTCTTCGCGGTCGCGGTCACGCGGCAGTCGAGGGCACGCAAGCTCAGCGACTGCACGGTGTACGTGGTGTCGCGGGTCTGGAGATCGGTGAAGCTGGTGCCGTCGGTGACGATGTATTGCAGCGTTTCGACGTTGGTGTTGTCGTTGGTCGGGTAGTAGACGTCGCTGAGCACGCCGTTCGCGATGGTGAACCAGACCTTCGAGGTCGTGTTGCGGGCAGTTCCAAGGCAATCCTTGCGCGCCAGGTCAAAGTGCGAGAGCGCGCCCGGACCGTCGGGCGCCGTACTCGCGGGGGATGCGTGGCCGATCATCGGTACGGCAGCCACCACGAGCAGAATCGCGAGAAAGGCGGCGCCGAGCGCGCGGTGCCGCTTCCAGAATTGGCTGTTCATCGCTGTCGCGGCGCCTTCGCCCCAGTGCGAGACACGCGCAAGTGGGATAGCGCCGCTCCCCTTTCTTTGCGCGAACTTGCTGTTCCCGGCTCCGCTTCTGCCTCAGAGGGAGGCACAGGGAGCACACACCACGTCCCAACCACACATCGCTCGTGCGGAAGCACCGGCAAGCGACCAGGGTACGCGCCCAAGCACTCGCACCGCTGAGCAGGAGGCTCGCAGCGTGCCAGCTGCTCTAGCGGCGATCCGGTGACGCGCCGCGTGGATGCGGTGCGGCGCATGCGGCCCTGACCTGCCGGAAGTTCCTGTAATGGAGGCGCATTCAACGTCCCTTAGATGCACGCAAGTGTAGCCTGATTGGTGGTCGAAGTCAAGCAGGCTGAGCGCCCGCGCAGGGGGCGTTTTGTCCGTCGAGCGCCACCGGCAGGCTCCAGTGTCAGGCGCGTGCCGATGCTGCCAAATCCTTCTCCGCGGGCCGGCGCCACAGCCAGCCGGCTCCCACGACCAGCACACAGAGCAGAGCGCAGATGAGCAGGCCGGTGGCGGCCCCAAAGCGAATTGACAGCCAGCCAGCCAGTAGGTAGCCCGGTGGGATGCTCCCGGTGAAGAAGAGGATATAGACGCTCACGACGCGCCCGCGCAGGTGGTCCGGGGCAATGGTTTGCAGCGTGGTGGTGGCCAGTGCGCCAAAGACAGCCTCTGCAGCGCCAACTCCGGCGAGGAGCACCACGGACAGGAGGTACACGCGCGAGACCGCAAACACCGCCTCCAACCCGGCGAACACCAGCATGCCGGCCAGCACCCGGCGGATCGTCGGCTGCTGGTGGCTCCAGGCCAGCCATAGGGCCGCGAGCAGCGCGCCAACGCCGAGCGCGGCGGAGAGAAAGCCAAAGCCTGTTGCGCCGACGTGCAGCACGTTCGTGGCGAAGAGCGGGACCACGACAGCGAAGTTCGCGCCGAAGAGCAACACCAGGCCAACCACGAGGATCACCAACACCACCGCCGGCGTTTTCCAGACGTAGCCCATGCCCTCGCGCAGGCTCTGCCAGGTGGTCTGCCGCTCGCCCGCGCCGTTGTGGTGTCGGGCCGGAGCGTGCAGCTCGTCATGCTTCATCAGCGCCAGGCCCACGATCACCGCGAGAAAGCTGAGCGCATTGAGCAGAAAGAGCGTCGTGACCCCGCCAGCGGCAATGAGCACGCCCCCAAGGCCAGGACCCACAATGCGTGTCAGATTGAGGAGTGTGGAGTTGAGGGCAACGGCGTTGGGCAGGTCCTCGCGTCCGACCAGCTCGACGACGAACGCCGAGCGCGCCGGCATATCCAGGCTGCTCGTCAGCCCCAACAGCATCGCCAGTAGATAGATTTGCCAGAGCTGGACGGTGCCACTGGCGGTCAGTGCCCAGAGGAGAAACGCCTGGAGCATCGCCGCCGATTGCGTCACAAGCAAGACGCGCCGTTTGGGCAAGCGATCGGCGAAGACTCCGCCGAAGACCGAGAAGAGCAGGACCGGCAGAAACTGCAACGCGCCCACCAGTCCGAGTTGAAATGCGTTATGGGTCAGCGTGAGTACCAGCCAGGCTTGCCCGATGGTTTGCATAGAGGTGCCCATCAAGGAGACTAGCTGGCCGAACCAGTACAGACGATAGTTGCGATGGCGCAACGCGGCAACAGTGCGTAACAAGCCTGTGCGCGCCTGCGTGGACGTAATCGTTGGAGCTGTTGCTTGCCTTTGCCCAGAGACGTCCTCGGAAACAGGCTGTTCCTGAGGCGGAGAGGAATGGCGTGCCATGTCGGTGAGCCCCGTTCTCGTTCACGTTGACGCGCAATGAGATCCAGCCGACCCGTACTGCGCATGTCCTTGCATCTGCGCTTGCTCCCAGCACAAAGAACCAGCACCCCGACTGGAAAGGGGGGTCTGGTTGCGCCGCACACATTCGCGGACACGCAGCTTTGCGGGATAGCGTGTCGCTACCCCGGATCACCCGCGCGCTCGACGCGCTCCTTAGGCGAGGTGCGCGAGAGCAGGAAAGTGCTCCCCTAGCGTACCAGGCTTGCCCTACGCAGTCAACCGGCTTACGTCTCTCAGTGCCGCAAGGGCATGTCCTAACTCACGCGGGCACCACTCAGGACGCGCTTGGCATGTGCTTTGCGTGCTTTGCGCGCAGAAGTCGTAAGCATCGTGTCACCCGGCGGCGCGTTCTGGTAAGCACCTCCAGCAACACTGTCGGCGGGGGCGCGGAACCTCCGCGCCACTGACGCTTGCTGCTCGCAGTTACCTGCAGACCCCACAGACCCACAGGACCCGCGAGAGGCATCAGACGGGCTTGCAACGAACGGCATCGCGTGTAAGGCAGCACGCCCAGCGTACAAGAGAGGATGATCATGAGCGAGACCATTGCATTCATCGGTCTGGGCAATATAGGCAGCGCGATGGCCCAGCGCCTGCTCGACGCGGGCTACTCCCTACGCGTCTACAACCGCACGCGGAGCAAAGCGGAGCCACTCGCACGCAGGGGCGCGCAGGTCGTCGACGAGCCGCGCGACGCCGTGGACCTGGGTGGCATTGTCATCACAAGCCTCGCCGACGACGACGCCCTGGAGGAGGTCACGCTGGGCGAGCACGGCTTCCTGGACCGCCTTGGCGCGGGCGGCCTGCACCTGTCGACGAGCACCATCGCCCCAGCCACTGCTGCCCGCCTTGCCGCCCTCCACGAGCAGCATCAAAGCACGTATCTAGGTACGCCAGTGCTGGGCCGCCCGGAGGCCGTCACCGCGGGCCAGCTCTGGATCATGCTCGCTGGCCCCGCGGCGGCGAAGCCGCGTGCGCAGCCGGTGCTGCGGGCGCTCGGCCAGGGCGTCTTCGACTTCGGTGAGCAGCCTGAAGCGGCCAACGTGGTGAAGCTCGCACTGAACTTTCTCCTCGAAGCGATGATGGAAGCGCTTGCCGAAGCCTTCACCTTCGCGGAGAAACAAGGCATCGCGCGCGCGGATCTGAACAACATCATCGGGCAAACGACATTCGCCTGCCCCGCCTATCAGCTCTACGGGCGCACCATTGCCGAGCGGCGCTTCACGCCGGCCGGATTCCGGCTTCCCCTCGGCTTGAAGGACATCCAACTCGTGCTCCAGGCGGCTGGCGACCACACGGCGCCGATGCCCACCGCCGATCTCCTGCGCGACCGCCTGCTCTCTGGCATGGCGAAGGGGCGGCAGGACCTCGACTGGTCAGCCATGGCGCTCGGCGCCGCGGAGGATGCGGGGCTGTCGCTGCAAGCGTGAGGAAGCAGGTGGGCGATCTCTCAGAGCCGCGTCACTGTGCCTCCGGTGCAGCCCTGACTCGTGCCGCGCCTTGAGTTTGCGCTGGCGTCTGGTGGAGGTGGCACGGTGGAACGGTGCGACGGCGAGCGCCCTCCCCACTAGGGCGGCATTCCCCGAGGGGACCTTCATCCACCTGCTCTGCGGGGCACGCTCGCCAACTGAGCGCGAAGCCACGGTCCCGGACTGCCGGCTTCCCACTAAGGAAGACCGGGTGCTCGTGCAGATGTTGTTTCCCAAACGGCCACGCTGCCATGTGGGTGACGCGGGGAGCGTGCTATCTCCTGTTTTCATCCTTAAACACATTGACGTAATAGATGACTGCGGCGAAGACGTTCAGAATAATGAATGCGAATGTCCAGGTCTCCTTTGCACTAGGAGGCAAGCCGTCATTGTCGCTCATTGCCCGGAACATCCAAATCCAAAATGCTATCAACGGCAGGATGAAAATGAATGGAAGGAGCTGAACCGGGGAAAATGTCCCATGTGGAGTAAACATCCCATGCTCCTTTTAGTGGTCCAGTCTAGTCGCCAAGAGTGGCTTCTCGTTCGCTGATGCACTTCTTCGTGCTTGTGCGTCTATGCTATACCCGCCGAGCAAGCCTGTCTGACCCGCTACCTGGACGCTGCCCACCTGGCCGTTCATCGACAGGCGACTTCGTCCGGGCGGTGATCTCCGGCTGTATGTGCCTGCCTGTGGGTCGTTTCACGGACGGCACCTCGCCTAACGGCTGATGCCGGAATACACTTGCGACCAGTCCGAGAGGACGTGCACCTTGCTGAGCGGCCAGTACACCAGCTCGGCGCGACCGATGATATCGTCACGCGGCACCGGACCCCAGTCGCGCGAGTCGGAGCTATCGCCGCGGTTGTCGCCCAGCACGAAATACTGATTGGGTCCCAGCGTCCAAGTGTTGGGCTGATAGGGGTTGGTCAGGTCGTTGACATACGGCTCGTTGATGATGACGCCGTCCACCGTCACCTGGCCGTTGGCATCCACATGCACCGTGTCGCCCGGCACGCCGATGACACGCTTGACGAAATCCTCGGAGGTATCGCGCGGCCACTTGAAGACGATCACATCGCCCCGGCGGGGTGCGCTGAAGACGTATTGCACCTTGTCCACGAGGATGTACTGCGAGTTCAGCAGCGTGGGCGTCATGCTTGGCCCTTCCACGCGATAGTTCTGCACGACGCCACGCACCAGAATGAAGAGCAGCAGCGTAATGACCGCCACCTCCAGCACCTCGCGCAGCAAACGCACGCCGCGCTGCTCGCCCTGCTCGTCCTCGTAGGCGTAGTCATCGCGCCGGTCAACAACACCTTCGCGCGCCATCCACGCCCTCCTGATAGCTCTTCCCACGTGCCCGTGCCCGTGCCCGTGCCCGCCTCCGCCATCTACGGCGCCGCCACCTCATCCGCTGAGCCACGGGTGCATCCAGAACTGCATTGTACGACGAATTGCCGCCCTGTTGAAGGGCCAGGTTCTTCGTCCGCTCTCTAGGTACGTCCCTTGCACCTTATGCATCCCGCATGCCAGAAACAGCCGCGCAGGTACTTGTGGATACGTGGCCGGTGCGCCGTGGGTTGGATATCTCCGCTTGGCACGCTAACATTGTCGGCGTGAGTACGGAATGATATCATGCGTGCGACCGTTCCGCCGCCGATCCAAAACGGATCTAGCTCGGAGCGCAGGTGACGTTCGTGGGCGAGGAGCGTATGCGGCGAAAGCAGACTGCGGCCGGCAGGGATGACCATCCGGAGGATACGCCTCGCGCCGCCAGCCCCGACTCACGGCTGCCCAGCCGGCTGGATCCCACCACCACCACCAGCCGGCATGCCCAGAGCTCTGAGAGCGCCGAGAACCCCCCGTGGGAACAAGAGAGCGGCCGCGTCCCCATCCCCCCGCAGACACCACCAGAGATGCGCGCCTGGCAGTGGGGCTCCGCGCCGGACGCGTCGTTCGCCGGCGTAGACCTGGGCGACATGACCGGCACCGGCAAGATCGCCGCCGTCGTGCCACTCTCGCCGCACGATTCCGGCTGGAGCAAGGGGCTGACGGCTCCGCCGGTCGCCGGCGTCGCGCTCGGTGGCGCGGTCGAGGTGGACCAGCAGCCGTCGGCCCAGATGCGTGCGTTGCGCGTCGGCAACCTGGCGCGCGCCGCCGCGATTGTCACCGTCGCCATGGTCCTCAGTCGCGTGCTCGGTGTGTTCCGCACGTCGTTGTTCGCCGCCACGTTCTTCTCCGCCAACACCGAATCGCGCATCCAGGCCGACGCCTTCACCAATGCCTTTGCCCTGCCGGACGCGATCTTTACCATCGTCGCCGGCGGCGCCCTCGCCTCAGCCTTTATCCCGGTGTTCGCGGACTACCTGATCGAGAGGCGCGACCGCGATACCGCCTGGCACGTTGCCAGCTCTGCGCTCAATCTGAGCCTGGCCGTGCTCACCCTGCTCGCTATCCTCGGCTTTCTCTTTACGGAGCCGTTTCTCAGCCTGACGATGCATCCGTACTTCGTCAACAATAATCCCGAGGGGCCGATCATCGTCGAGCTCACGCGCATCATGCTCTTGCAGCCGATCTTCCTCGGCGGCGCGACCGTCGCCATTGCCATTTTGCAGGCGCGGCAACGCTTCATCCTGCCCGCCATCGGCCAGGTGATCTACACTGCTAGCCTCATCGGGGGCATCGCCGCCACTGCGCTCGACCAACGGTATGGCCTCTTCGGCGGTCACCTGGGCATCGCGGGTCCGGCCTGGGGGGTAGTTGCCGGCGCCGTGCTCCAGTTTCTGATCCAGGTGCCGGGGCTGGTGCAGGCTAAGATGCACTACAGCTTCTCGCTGGACCTCTTCCATCCCGGCGTGCGCGAGATGATTCGCCTGATGGTGCCGCGCATGCTTAACGCCTCGTTGCTGTTCGTCTCGGTGTTCATCAATCGCGATCTGCTGGCGCTGCTGCAGAGCGCGGGCGCGGTCTATGGCTACGTCACAGCGTTTCAGCTCGTGCTGCTGCCGATCGGCGTGTTTGGCATGGCGATCTCGCAGGCGGCCTTTCCGACGCTGGCCGCGCTGGTCTCCGCCGGGCAATGGGAGCGCCTGCGCGAGACCATCATGCGCACCGTGCGTGGGGTGACGTACCTCGCCTTGCCCTCGTCGCTAGGCCTCATCGTGCTCTCCGACCCGCTCAGTCGTTTGTTGCTGGCGCACGGCAACTTCGACGCCAGCAAGCTCGCGCTGATCTCGCATCCGTTGATCTTCTTCGCGGTGGGGCTGCTGGGCCTGGCGCTGGTAGAGATTCTCACGCGCAGCTTCTACGCACTGCACGACACGCGCACGGCGGTCGAGGTCAGCCTGCTGCAATTCCTGTTCGTGATCGGCCTCAGCATCGATCTGCTGCACCCGCTGGGCGCCAGCGGCCTGGCGCTGGCCACGTCGCTTGGCTCGCTCGGCGAGGCATGGGTGCTGTTGTTGCTGCTGCGACCCCGGCTCGGCGGCTTGAATCTCAAGTCGTATTATGTCTTTACGCTCAATGTGCTGGCGGCCAGTGTCGTGTCGGCGCTGGCGGCCCTGTTCGTCTACACGTTGGCGCGTGTGGTGATTCCGGACCTGGGCACCGTTCCGCTCACGCTCCGTCTCATGGCGTCTATCGCCGCTGCCACCGTGGTGTACTTTGGCTTCGCGCGCTTCCTCGGCATAGACGAGGTGCTGCCGCTCAACCGTATCCTGCAACGTCTCACCCGCCGCGGCTAGCGGCCCTGCTAACAGAGGGAGCGTAGACCGGTGTATCAAGAACCGCGCTACCGTTCGTCCGTCGTCTATCCCGGCGACCCGCGCCGCGCGCGCAATACAGTGCGCGCGCTCGCCGCCCACGTCAATTGGGAGATCGTCGCCGGTTTTGTGATCGTGCTCGGCTTTCTCAGCTATGTGCTGGCGACTGGTAACGATGTCTGGCGCGTGCCGGGCACTATTCTGCTGGTGCTCGTCGGCTGGATCTTTAGCCTCTGCCTGCACGAGTTCGCACATGCGGCGACGGCGTTCATCGCCGGCGACCGCAGCGACACCACCGCCACCTATCTCTCGTTCAACCCACTCAAGTACCTGCACCCCGTGCTGAGCATCTTGCTGCCGGTGGTCTTCATTCTGCTCGGCGGCATCGGTCTGCCAGGCGGCGCGGTGTATCTGCGGCGCGACCTCGTGCGCAGCCGCGGCTGGCAGAGCGCCATTTCCGCCGCCGGCCCGCTGATGAACGTCCTCGTGCTGGTCGTCATCGCGATCCCGTTCGCGCTCGGTGTTTTCGGTGACCCTTTCCGTTCCCGTTCATTGCTGGCGGAGGCGCTGGGATTGCTGGCGTTCTTCCAGGCGGCGGCGACCGTGCTCAATCTGCTGCCGATTCCGGGCCTGGACGGCTATGGAATCATCGAGCCATGGCTGCCCTATAGTTGGCGCGCCGCGCTGGCGCCCTTCCGGGGCTACGGCATCCTGATCCTCTTCGTGCTGCTGTGGACGCTCCCCCAGTTCAACGAGCTGTATTTCAGCAGTGTCACCAACTTGATGGCCGCTGTTCGCGTTGACCCAGTCTGGTTCGCGCGTGGCTACGACACCTTCAACGCGATTCGCCCGCAACTGTAGGGCGCGGGGACCTCACCCCAGTCCCGCAGAACCTCACCCCCAGCCCCTCTCCTCGTCGGAAAGGGGGTATGATACTATGTGCTATACCCTCCGCACAAACGACTGAGCAGGCGTCTGCCTGGGCGTCTGCTCAGACTGCCCTCCTTTGGCGTGCGCTAGCCTCCGTACGTTCAAGCGGACAGGTACCTTCTTGACTCGCGGCCAGGCTTGTTGGCATATCCAGAGGATGGCCGTCCTGGCGAAGCATCACACGGCAGACAACTCATTCTTGAAGTCGTGTCGCTCCAGCAAAACGCAGAACTCCGCCGGTTGTACGCTCGCATACTCCGGTCTCGCCATGTCAGCGAAGAGGGGAGCGAACACTAGGAGGCCCCCATGCCTTGCTGCTCAAGTTGTCGGTGATAAGGTGTGCCTCGGGAATGCGCCGATTCCCGCCGTACCAGGTCACCTGGATATAGAGCTCGAACTGTGCTGCCCCGTCCTCGTCGAGCGTTCCGAAGCCGAACTCTACTTGATCCACTACGCCCGTGGCGGTCATCTCCTGTACCGAGTCGTAGTCTTCGGAGAGCCGGGTATAGTAACGCCCGAGCGTGCTATAGTCCGTCGCCATACTTGCAATTTCCCCTCCACTCCGTCTGCCGATACCTACAGTCAGCAATGCATGCTGTCGGCGAGGTTTTGGGCATCCGTGTCTTTCTGACCGGATTCCGTGTCGTACTGCTTTGCACTGGCCTGTGCTGCTTTTAGTGCCTTATTCGAGGCGTCCACCTGCTTCTGCGCGTTTGATACGGCGGTATTCACATCGGACGATGTGAACTGAGCCGAGACGCTGCCCGCTCCATCTGCAGCCACGGCATTCTGTAGTGTCGTCCAATCCGACTGGACGGTCTGCATATCACTCTGAACGCTGCCTATATCCGAGTTGAATGGTCTCACGTCGTCACCCAGCGCGATGTCATCATCTTGAATGGCGATGAGGTCGTCGTGTACTGCGATGGCATCGTCCCGTACCGTTATCGCATTGCCGCCATATGGACCACATCCTTGTTGGTAGTCCGTGTGCTCTGTCTGGTAGTCCTTCTGCATCTGCGCCCAGTCATTTGCATAGGAGGTGAGGACACTGGAGAAGTCGGGAACCGTGGCTAGGCTCGGCACATCCGAACTGAGGCCGTTGAGGTCGGTAGACAGGTGCGCGTTGGCATCAGTGACAGCTTGATCGAGCACTGCCTGGGCCGTCTCGGTTGCCTGGGCATCTGCCTGCTGCACGGCCGCTGTTGCTGCTGCGGATTGGCCCGCCGCGATGTCTTGACCAAGTGCTGAGGCGCAGGTTTGTACCACAATGCAGAGGACGACGAGCGCGGCGCCGATGCTGCCAAGGACGACAAGACCCCTCGGAGCGCGGCGCTCACGCGCGGACGGGCCCAGGTGCGCGGTGGGCGGCGGACCCCAAGTCATGGAGGAGATGGGTGCCAACGGCACGGCCAGCGCTGCCCGCTGCTGCGGTGGTATGACGGGCGGCACCCCATGCATCTGCCGGACAATCTGATCCAACTCCTGGCTCACCACGGCCACGCTGGGAGGTCTCTTGCTCGGGTCAAGCTGGACCATCCACAGGATGAGTGCCTCAAGTGCTGGGGGTGTCTGCGCGTTGTAGGGTTGGATGGGAGGGAAAGCAAAGGGCGTGATGGAAGGGTCGATGCCTGTCAGCAGTTGGTGCAGCAGGGCGCCGAAGCTGAAAATGTCACTGCGCACCGTCGTTTGTGCCTTGCCGTACTGCTCCGGTGCGGCGTAGCCCGATGACCCAAACGACACGGTGTCATGCGTTTGGCCGGGTTTGAACAGGCGCGCGATACCGAAGTCGATCAACTGAAACTGATCGGGAGACTGACCGCTAGCCGCACGCGTCACCATGACGTTACTGGGCTTCAGGTCTCGGAAGATGATGGGAGGAACGTGGTGATGCAGGTAGTCGAGCACGGCGCACAGGTGCTCGGCGATGCGGAGGACCTGTGCGACGGGGAGCCCAGGCCTGCCGGCGTGGTGGAGATAGTCCTCCAAGGTCTCGCCCTCGATGAAGTCCATGAC
>Ga0070707_100004814_pt1 | contig 12647 bp, 8 predicted proteins | sample KBSK5502metaG_FD_65468 | JGI IMG/M metagenome (GOLD analysis project Ga0070707, IMG submission 65468) | Corn, switchgrass and miscanthus rhizosphere microbial communities from Kellogg Biological Station, Michigan, USA - KBS K5-50-2 metaG | ecosystem: Host-associated > Plants > Roots >... | reverse complement strand
TCGAGCCAGAAGCGGACGACGCCTTGGAACGCTTCGACGACCTCCGGGTTGCGCCAGTCGAGGTCCGGCTGCTCGGGGTAGAACGAGTGCAGGTACCAGCGGCCCGTCTGCTCGTCGCGGCTCCAGGCCGAGCCTCCGAACGACGAGGCCCAGTTGTTCGGCGGCCCGTCGACCGGCGACCAGATGTACCAGTCGGGGTGTTCCCGGAACCAGGGGTGCTCGATCGAGGTGTGGCAGGGGATCAGGTCGAGCAGGATGCGCAGGCCGCGGTCGTGCGCTGCGGCGACGAGCTCGTCGAAGTCGTCGAGTGAGCCGAGCTGTGGGTCGACCGCGGTGTAGTCGGAGACGTCGTAGCCGAAGTCGGCGAGCGGTGAGGGGTAGATCGGCGAGAGCCAGAACGCATCGACGCCGAGCCAGACCAGGTAGTCGAGCCGCTGGATGATCCCGCGAAGGTCGCCGACGCCATCGCCGTCCGAGTCCTGGAACGACCGGGGGTAGATCTGGTAGACGACCGCCTGCTTCCACCAGGGCATGGCCGTGGAGGATAGAGCCCCGGGCCAGCGATAAGATCGACCGCGCCAACGAACCGAGGAGGAGTCCCGCCAGATGCCTGTCGAGCCCGGAAAGATCCGCAACGTCGCCGTCGTCGGTCACCGCTCCACGGGCAAGACGTCGCTGGTCGAGGCGATGCTCTTCCAGGCCGGCGCGATCAACCGGCTCGGCACGATCGAGGCCGGCAGCACGACCGCCGACTGGGACGACGACGAGCACAACCGCCAGATGTCGCTGGCGGCGGCCCTTTGCCACGTCGAGTGGCAGGGCCGCAAGATCAACCTGATCGACACCCCCGGCGACCCAGGCTTCCAGGGCGACATGATCGCCGCGCTCCGGGTCGTCGAGGGCGCGCTCGTCGCCGTCAGCGCCGTCATGGGCGTCGAGGTACAGACATCCCGCGCCTGGCAGCGCGCCGAGGAGTACGACCTCTCGCGCGTCGTGGTCGTGAGCATGCTCGACCGCGAGCGAGCCGACTTCTTCCGGACGCTCGAGGCGCTACGCGACCAGCTCTCCCCGCGCTGCGTCGCCGTTCACCTGCCGATCGGCGCCGAGCACGAGCTGACCGGTGTCGTCGACCTCCTGCACATGAAGGCCTACACGAGCCCCGAGGGCGAGCGCGAGGCAGCGCCGAGCGAGATCCCCGCCGAGCTCGAGGGTCAGGTCGCCGAGTACCGCGAGAAGCTGCTCGACTCCGTCGTCGAGACGGACGAGGCGCTGATGGAGCGCTACCTCGACGGCCAGGAGCTCTCCGACGAGGAGGTCGCCCACGCGCTCAAGGACGCGGTCACGCGCGGCGAGATCTTCCCGGTCGCGTGTGCCGTCGCCACCAAGAACCTCGGCACGACCGCGCTGCTCGACCTGCTCGTCGAGGGCGTTCCCTCACCCGCGAAGAAGCACATCGACCTCGGCGTCGAAGGCGACGGGACGGCGGCGTTCGTGTTCAAGACGATCGCCGATCCGTTCGCCGGCCGGATCAACGTGCTCCGTGTCATCTCGGGCGAGGTCAAGTCGGACTCGACGCTCGCGAACCACCGCTCCCATTCGAAGGAGCGCGTTGGCCAGCTGCTCGCGCTGCAGGGCAAGGAGCACACGCAGGAAGACGCCTTCGGCGCCGGTGACATCGGCGCGGTCGCGAAGCTCAAGGAGACGACGACAGGCGACCTGCTGCTCGACGCCGAGCGGGAGGTCGACACGCCGGAGCTCGGCTTCCCCGAGCCGGTGATGAGCTTCGCGGTGACGCCGAAGGCGAAGGGCGACGAGGAGAAGGTCGGCACCGCGCTGCGGCGCCTCTCCGAGGAGGACCCGACGCTCGTGATCCGCCGCGACCCGCAGACCGGCGAGCAGCTGCTTTCGGGCCTCAGCCAGATCCACGTCGAGGTCGCCGTCGACCGCGTCAAGAGCCGGTTCGGCGCCGAGGTCGAGCTCCACCAGCCGCGCGTGCCGTACCTCGAGACGATCCGCAAGGAGTCGCGCGCTCGGGGCCGCTACAAGAAGCAGACCGGCGGCCGCGGCCAGTTCGGCGACGCCGTGATCGTGCTCGAGCCGCTCGAGGGACACCAGGGCTACGAGTTCTCGGACGAGATCGTCGGCGGCGTCGTTCCGCAGGGATTCCGCCCGGCCGTCGACAAGGGCATCCAGGAGGCGATGCAACACGGCGAGCTCGCCGGCGCTCCCGTCCAGGGCCTACGTGTACGCCTTGTCGACGGCTCCTACCACTCGGTCGACTCCTCCGAGATGGCGTTCAAGATCGCCGGGTCGCTTGCCTTCAAGCAGGCCTACGAGCAGGCAGACCCGGTGCTGCTGGAGCCGATCATGGACGTCGAGGTGACCGTTCCTGACGAGTCGGTCGGCGCTGTCAACGGCGACCTCAACTCAAGGCGCGGGCGCCTGCAAGGAATGGAACCAAAAGGCGGGATGACGACGATCAAGGCCGAGGTGCCGATGTCCGAGATCCTCACCTACTCGCAGTCGCTGACCTCGCTGACCGGCGGTCGTGGCGACTATCACATGTCTTTCGCGCGGTACGAGGAGGTTCCGACGCACATCGCGCAGAAGATCATCGCCGAGGCCAAGCACGACAAAGAGGAAGCTGCGGTCTGACGCAGTCGCGTCGTTATAGTCGCGCCGATGCGGATCGCGAGGCAATCCGTGGCACGCAGTTGTGCGGTCTGCGAGCGCAACTTGTTGATGGGCGAGCGGACGACCCGCTTCTCGACCGACGGCGAGAACTTCGTCGACGTTTGCCCGCTTTGCCAGGACATCGCGCTCGAGTACGGCTGGCTGAAGGAGGGCAGCCCGACGACGCCGACGGTCTCGACCGAACGGCAGCGCCGGCGGCTCAGCCTCTCGAGCCTGTTCGAGGCACGGAAGGCCGCCGTCGCCGAGGCGCCCGTCGCGGACGAGCCTTTCCTGCGGCGCCTGTCCGAGCCCGAGCGCGAGGTCGTCGAGGCGGCCGACCTCTTCAACCAGACCGATTTCCGGCGCACGGTTGCCGGGATTGCGAAGAGCCTCGGCGAGCCTCGGGCGAGCATCCGCTCGCTGTCCGGCGTCAGCGGCGAGGTCGTGATCACGGTCGCGTGGGACATCTCCTGGTACCAGTACCGAGTCACGCCTGAGCTCGCCCAGCCGGTCCGGCTCGAGGAGCGCGGCCACGAGCTCGCGGAGCTCGATCCCCTCTACAAGGACTGGAACGCGCACCTCGACGAGCACGGTCGGGTCGTCCCGAACATCGCGCGCATCTAGCACTGGCCCCAGCCCTCCCTACAATCAGACTCAGATGATCTATTGCGTGATCCCGCGGGAGCTCGCCGACGAGCTCTACGACAAGATGGTCGACTACTACAAGGACAACCCGAACGTCGAGGTGATCGTCGACCGTCGCGAGGGGCCCGACCCCCGGAGGGTGAAGGCGCCCGACGAGGTTCGGGAGAAGCGCCTGCTCAGAGACCGGCGCCGCCGCCGCCCTGGCACGTTCCCCGATACCGATCCGCCCGAAGCCGAAGCAGGCTGACGACGCGTCATTAGAATCGCGGCCGATGGCGATCCTCGGCGCGAAGACATTCCGGAACTACATCGACGGCGAGTGGGTCGACGCCGCCTCGGGTGCGACCTTCGAGTCGACGAGCCCCGCGGACGGCGAGACGATCGGCGTCTTCCCGAAGTCCGGGCCCGAGGACGTCGACCGCGCCGTCGCCGTTGCGAAGGCCGCCTACGAGGCTTGGCGCTTGGTGCCGGCGCCGAAGCGCGGCGAGGTGCTCTTCCGCTTCGCGCAGCTGCTCGCCGAGCACAAGAACGACGTCACCGAGCTGATGACCCACGAGATGGGGAAGGTCAGGGCCGAGGCCGCCGGCGACGTCCAGGAAGCGATCGATATGGCCTACTACATGGGCGGCGAGGGCCGGCGCCTGTTCGGCCAGACGACTCCGTCGGAGCTCCGCGACAAGTTCCAGATGTCGGTGCGGATGCCGGTCGGCGTCGTGGGTGCGATCACGCCGTGGAACTTCCCGATCGCGATCCCCTCCTGGAAGACCCTGCCGGCGATCGTCAGCGGCAACACGGTCGTCTTCAAGCCTGCGACCGACACGCCGGCGCTGGGCGAGCGCTACGTCGAGCTCTTCGCCGAGGCCGGGTTGCCGAAGGGCGTCCTCAACATCGTCCACGGCGGTGGCGGCGACGTCGGCCAGCGCCTCGTCGAGCACCCGGACGTTCCGATCATCACGTTCACGGGCTCACGCGAGACCGGCGTTGCGGTCACGAAAGCGGCTGCCGAGAACCTCAAGCACGTCCACCTGGAGCTCGGCGGCAAGAACGCGATCATCGTCATGGACGACGCCGATCTCGACCTGGCCGTCGACGGCATCGTCTGGTCGGCCTTCGGCACCTCGGGGCAGCGCTGCACGGCGGCGAGCCGCGTGATCGTGCACGAGGCCGTCTACGACCAGCTCGCCTCGCGCCTCGTCGCACGCGTCGAGCAGATGCGGCTCGGGCCCGGCTGGGAGGACGACACCGATGTCGGCCCGGTGATCAACAAGAACGCGCTCGACAAGATCCACTCCTACACCGAGATCGGCCAGGACGAGGGCGCGAAGCTCCTGACCGGCGGCGAGGTCGCCGGCGGGAACGGGCTCGACAAGGGCTTCTACTACCGTCCGACGGTTTTCGGGGAGGTCCGGCCCGGGATGCGGATCGCCCAGGAGGAGATCTTCGGCCCGACCACGGCGCTGATCCGCGCGCGCTCGCTCGACGAGGCGATCGCAGTCTCGAACGGCGTCGAGTACGGCCTCTCGTCCTCGATCTTCTCCCGCGACGTCAACAACGCGTTCCGGGCTATGCGCGACCTCAACACGGGCATCACCTACATCAACGCCGGCACGATCGGCGCCGAGGTTCACCTCCCGTTCGGCGGCACGAAGCACACCGGCAACGGCCATCGCGAGGCTGGCCAGGCCGCGCTCGATGTCTTCACGGAGTGGAAGTCGATCTATGTCGACTACTCCGGCAAGCTGCAGCGGGCCCAGATCGACACGGCCGAATAGGCCTACGCCGCGCAAACGTGACCGAGCGGCGACACAAGCTCGTCTGGTTCGTGCCGGAGGAGGCGTTGGACGCGACGCGCGACGCGGTCTTCGCCGCCGGCGCCGGCCGGATCGGCGACTACGAGCGCTGCTCCTGGTACACGGCGGGAACCGGCACATTCCTCGGCGGCAAGGGGACGTCTCCCGCAACAGGTGAGGCCGGTCGCGAGGAGCGGACTCCGGAGCTGCGCGTGGAGACCGTCGTCCCGGGCGACCGCGTCGAAGCGGTCGTCGCGGCTCTGATCGGCGCGCATCCCTACGAAGAGGTCGCATATGACCTCTATCCGCTCGCGTGAAGGCGAAACTGTCCACCGACGGCGGCGCGCGCGGCAACCCGGGTCCGGCGGCGTACGGCTACGTGCTGGAAGCCGAGGACGGCACCGTGTTGGACGCCCGCGGCAAGATGATCGGCGTCGCCACCAACAACGTCGCCGAGTATCGAGCCCTGATCGCGGGCCTCGAGAAGGCGGTCGAGCTGGGCATTGGCGAGCTCGAGGTCGTCTCCGACTCGGAGCTCCTCGTCAAGCAGATGCAGGGAGAGTATCGAGTCAAGAACGAGGCGCTGCGAGAGCTCAACGATGAGGCGAACTCCCTGGAGCGGAAGCTCGGCCGCGTGCGCTACACCGCTGTCCGGCGAGAGCACAACGAGCTCGCGGACAAGCTGGTCAACGAAGCCTTAGACGCCGGGTAGCCGGGCTATACTTCGCAGCCGCGCGGATGTAGCTCAGTTGGCTAGAGCGTCTGCTTGCCATGCAGAAGGTCGTGGGTTCGAATCCCATCATCCGCTTCTTCTAAAACCCCCGTAAATCGGGGGTTTTCGTTTTGAGGTCAGACAACGTGAGTCCCGGATGAGTCCCAAGGACTGGACTCGAAACTGCATTCCCGGTCTATCTTGCGCCGTCGTTTGCGTTGGCACCTCTCTGCGAAGGTCGCCGACCGCGACCTCCCGTGTGACAGGCCGAGTCGGGCTTTACGACGGCGACGAACAGCTCTGAAGGGCCTGCCCTCTCGACCCCAGGCGGAAAACGGCCGCGATCTCCTGCGACCGGTCAGCGGTTTGCTCGCAAGCCTCCGCGCTGTGGTCGTCGCGATTGCAGGTTTAACCTTGAACGGTGCCGATTTGCGCCAGCTGTGGGCGCGGGAGCGAGGGAGACTTCGCCTTTTGCCCCTACTGCGGCGCGGAGCTCGGATCTGTCCCGCCGGCCCGCGAGCAGCGGAAGACCGTCACCGTCCTGTTCTGCGACGTGACCGGCTCGACCGAGCTCGCCGAGTCGACCGATCCGGAGGCGCTGCGTGCCCTGCTGGCCCGCTACTTCGAGCGGATGAAGCGGATCGTCGAGTCGCACGGTGGGACGGTGGAGAAGTTCATCGGCGATGCGGTCATGGCCGTCTTCGGCGTCCCCCGGGTGCACGAGGACGACGCCCTCCGCGGTGTCCGGGCGGCGTGCGAGATGCGAGACGCCCTGCCCGGGCTGGGCGTGGGGGCGCGGATCGGGGTCAACACCGGCGAGGTCGTGACCGGCACCGAAGAGCGCCTGGCAACCGGCGACGCCGTCAACGTGGCCGCCCGCTTGGAGCAGGCGGCGAGGCCCGGCGACGTCCTGCTCGGCGAAGCGACCTTCGCGCTCGTCCGCGAGGCGGTCGACCTGGAAGCGGTGGAGCCGCTCGAGCTGAAGGGGAAGCGCGAGCCGGTGCCCGCCTACCGGCTGGTCTCTGTCCACGAAGCGCCCGAGCGCCGGCACGAGACCCTCTTCGTCGGCCGGATGGGGGAGCTCGAGACGCTGCGGCAGGCCTGGCGGCGGGTCTGCGAAGAGCGACGCTGCGAGCTCGTGACCGTGGTCGGCGATGCCGGCGGCGGCAAGTCGCGCTTGACGGCCGAGTTTCTCTCCTCGGTCGATGCACGGAGCGTCGGCGGCCGCTGCCTTCCGTACGGCGAGGGGATCACCTACTGGCCCGTGCTCGAGGTGATCAAGCAGCTCGACGCGTTGCCCTCGGAGCCTGCGGCCGCTGCCTCGCTGCGCTCACTCCTTGGCGAGACGGAGGAAGCGACGTCGGCCGAGGAGATCGCCTGGGCATTCCGCAAGCTGCTCGAGCAGCAGGCGCCCCTCGTCTGCGTGTTCGACGACATCCAGTGGGGAGAGGAGACCTTCCTGGACTTGGTCGAGCACGTCGCCCTGCTTTCGACCGCCGCGCCGATCCTGGTCCTTTGCCTCGCTCGACCCGAACTCCCCGAGCGCCGCGCGGAGTGGCCGGTCGCGCTCCGGCTCGAGCCGCTGCCGGAAGCAGACGTCGACGAGCTGATCCCAGAGACCCTCACAGCCGACCTGCGCGAGAAGATCAGCCGCGCCTCCGGCGGGAACCCCTTGTTCGTCACCGAGATGGTGGCGATGGCCGTGGCCACCGAGGGCGAGCTCGTCGTACCGCCGACCCTGCAAGCCGTTCTCGCCGCGCGACTCGACCAACTCGAGAGCGTGGAGCGCTCCGTGCTGGAGCGAGGCGCGGTCGAGGGCGAGATCTTCCACCGCGGCGCAGTCCAGGCGCTCTCCGACGGCCGCCAGGTGACGCCGCGCCTCGCCTCCCTCGTTCGCAAGAGCCTGATCCGCCCCGACGAGGCACAGCTGCCCGGAGACGACGCCTTCCGCTTCCGCCACCTCCTGATCAGGGACGCGGCCTATGGCGCGCTCTCCAAGGCGACGCGAGCCAAGCTGCACGAGCGCTTCTCCGCCTGGTTGGAAGAGAGAGGCGGCGACCTGGTCGAGTTGGACGAGATCCTCGGCTTTCACCTGGAGCAGGCGGCTCGCTACAGGGCCGAGCTCGGACAACCCGATCCAGGACTCGCCGAGCGGGCCGGCGCGCGTCTTGCCGACGCCGGCCGCCGCGCGCTCTGGCGGGCCGACTACCGGGCGGCTGCGCCGCTGCTCGAGCGGGCGCTGGAGCTGACGCGGCCGCTCCGTCTCGACGTCAGCCTCGAGCTCGATCTCGCGAACGCGCGCCAGGTGCCTCGAGAGCAGGCGGCGATCGCCGAGCGGGCGGCCGAGCGGGCCCGCGAGGCCGGCGACCGCCTCGGGGAGGCACTCGCCCTCGTCGTTGCCGCCGAGGCGCGCCTTGAATTCGCGGACGACCCGGCCGTCGACGAGCTCGAGCGACTCGCACGGGCGGCACTCCCGCTCCTGGAACACGCAGAAGACCACGCCGGACTCGCACGGGTCTGGCACGCGCTCGGCAACGTCGCGAACTTCCGCGCCCAGTTCGAGGAGAGGGCGCAGGCGTCGGAGCAGGCACTCCGCCACCTCCGGCTCGCCGGGCGGCGCAACTCAGGGCTCGCCGGCCTTTCCTCCGCGCTCGTACTTGGACCGCGGCCGGCCGACGAGGCACTGCGGACGCTCGACTCCGTCCTCCCGGAGAATCCGGATCCCGGGACGCTGCTCCGCCGAGCCCAGCTGCTCGCCATGCTCGGCCGCTTCGACGAAGCCTGGGCGCTCGCTCGTCCGGCCGCCGAGCGCGTGCGCGAGGTCGGCGGGGTCCACCCGGGAGACGTCGGCCAGGGAGATACCGAGCTCGCCGAGATCGCGGCGCTCGCCGGAGACCACGCGACTGCGGCCGGCCACCTGCGCCGAGACTGCGACGCGTACCAGCGAGGGGGCGATCGAGCCCACCTCTCGACCTACGCGCCGGAGCTCGGCCGCTCGCTGTGCGCACTCGGTCGCCACGACGAGGCGGCGCCGCTCGCGCAGCTCGGGCGCGAACTCGGCGACGAGCAAGATCTCGTCACGCAGATGCTGTGGCGGCAGGTGCAGGCGCGCGTCCACGCCCACCGCGGCGAGCACGCCGAGGCCGAGCGGCTCGCCCGCGAAGCGGTAGAGATCGCGAAACTGACGGACGCGCTCAACCACCACGGCGACGCACTCTGCGACCTCGCCGAGGTGCTCGCCGCCGCCGGCCGCACCGACGAGGCCGCCGAGACGCTCGAGCAGGCGCTGGAGCGCTACGAGCGCAAGAAGAACCTCGCCATGCTCGCCCAGATGCGTCCGCAGCTCGAGGCGCTGCGCGGTTCTCGAATCCCGTAGCAAGAAGGCGGTTTGAGCGAACGTCCTGTGCGGGTGCGAACATCGCCGGCCCTTGCCATGCAGAAGGTCGTGGGTTCGAGTCCCATCATCCGCTCTCGCTCAAAACCCCCGTAAATCGGGGGTTTTTTTGCTTGAGGGTATACATGAGTCCCCGATGCGTCCCAAAGACTTGACTCCAAACTGCGTCTGGCACGGTGCTTCGCCAGACGCGTCGACCAGCATGAGGGCCTACCAAGAGTTGGGACCGCCGCGGTTCGCGTCGCGGGGGAAGCGGTGTTGTGCGGCGGCCGCTCGGCCTCGGAGAGGCCCTGGCCATCTGGGGCCCTCTCCTCCACGAGCTTCCTGACGTCAGGTCGTGACGCGCTCGGCGAGGAACTACTGACGCATAATTCTCGCCGTGCGGCCCGACCTACCCGCAGGCACGGTCACCTTCCTCTTCACGGACGTCGAGGGCTCGACCCGCCTGCTGCACGCGCTCGGCGCGGAGGCCTACGCGGCCGCTCTCGCCGAGCACCGGCGTGTCATTCGGGAGGCGTGCTCCTCCGAGGGCGGGGTCGAGGTGGACACCCAAGGAGACGCGTTCTTCTTCGCCTTCCCGACCGCTCCGGGCGCGCTTGAGGCGGCTTCGGCTTTCAATGAGACGCTCGCCTCCGGCCCCATCTCGGTGCGCGTCGGCCTGCACACGGGGACGCCGTTCCTCACCGACGAGGGCTACGTCGGCGGCGACGTCCATCGCGCCGCTCGCATCGCCGCTTGTGGTCACGGCGGGCAGGTGCTCGTCTCGTCCTCCACGGCGCAGCTCGTCGAGCTCGGGCTCCAAGACCTCGGCGAGCACCGGCTGAAAGACCTCTCGGCACCCGAGCGCATCTACCAGCTCGGAAGCGGCGAGTTTCCGGCGCTCAAGTCGCTCTACCGTACGAACCTGCCCATCCCTGCGACTCCCTTCCTGGGCAGGGAGAGAGAACTCTCCGAGGTCGTCGAGCTCCTAACCGAAGACGACGCGCGCCTCCTCACCCTCACCGGGCCGGGTGGAACGGGGAAGACACGGCTGGCGCTGCAGGCGGCCGGCCTCGCCTCCGACGCCTACCCCGACGGTGTCTGGTGGATCCCGCTCGCTCCACTGCGCGATCGCGCCCTCGTCCTCGCGACCGCCGCGCAGACGCTCGGCTCCAAGAACGGCCTCGCCGAGCACATCGCCGACAAGCAGATGCTCTGCCTCTTCGACAACTTCGAGCAGGTCGTGGAGGCAGGCCCCGAGCTCGCAGCGCTCCTGTCCGACTGCCCGAATCTCGACGTGCTCGTCACGAGTCGCGAGGTCCTGCGCGTCCCGGGCGAGCAGGCCTACCCCGTTCCACCCCTCGAGCCGCGTGAGGGGGCCGAGCTATTCGTCGCGCGCGCGCGCGCGGCGGATCCCGCCTTCCACCAGGATCGCGCGGTCGCTGAGCTCTGCGAGCGCCTCGAGAACTTGCCGCTTGCCCTGGAGCTGGCGGCCGCGCGCGTCCGCATGCTCTCACCCGAGCAGCTGCTCGAGCGTCTCGCCGGCCGCCTCGACCTGCTCAAGGCAGGCCGCGGCGTCGATCCGCGCCAGCAGACCCTCAGGGCCACGATCGAGTGGAGCTACGACCTGCTCGAAGCAGCGGAGCAACAGCTGTTTGCCCGCCTGGCCGTCTTCCGCGGAGGCTGCACGCTCGCTGCGGCCGAAGACGTCGCCGAGGCGGACCTCGACGCCCTCCAGTCGCTCGTCGACCAGAGCCTGATCCGAGTTCGTGACGAGCGTTTCTGGATGCTCGAGACGATCCGCGAGTTCGCGATCGAGCGACTCGTTGAAAAGGAGGCCGACACGATCCGCGATCGCCACGTCGATTGGTTCCTCGCCCTCGCAGAGGGGGATGCAAGCCCATCCAGTCTCGACGAGGAGCGCGACAACATCCGCGCGGCGCTCGACTGGGCGGGGCTTCATCGGGCCGAGGCGGAAGCAAGGCTCATCGGCGCAGTCGCGGAGCACTGGATCATTCGGGGGTACGGCCGTGAGGCACACGAGCGGCTGAGCGCGGCGCTCGAGCGCTACCTGCCACAGGATCGAGTCCGCGCGCGACTCCTCACGAGCCTCGCCGATGTTGAGCACATCACCGAGGACGAGAAGCTGTCGTACGCCGACGAGGCTCTCAACCTCTGGCGCGAGCTCGGCGACGCATCCGGAGAAGCGTCTGCGCTCGAGACGCTCGGCTGGATCCACGACGCCTTTGGCAACTACGACGAGGCACGTCTCGCGCACGAGCAGAGCCTCGCCGTGCGACTCGAGAATGGCGAGCCGGAGATCGACGGCTGGGCCTCGATCGCCGGCCTCTGCCACCTCTTCGTGTCGTCGGGACAGACGGAGCGGGCGGAGTCGATGGCTCGAGAGCTGCTCGACCTCGGGGTGAGGCATGCCGTCCCAAGAGCGGAGCGGCTCGCCCTCCACTTCCTCGCAGACTGTCCACTCGTCTCCGGCGACTACCCGGAGGCCGAACGGCGGTACCTTCTCGCGCTCGCGCACGCGCGCGCGGCGGGTATTCGCCTCCGCGTCCCGACCGAGCTCCTGGGCGTCGCCATGTCCGCGTCCGGGCAGGGGGACCCCGCGCGGGCGGTCAGGCTTGCCGCGGCGGCGTACGCCGAGGCGGATGCGATCGGCACGGGGAGCGACCACTGGTGGAACAAGATGCAGGAGTGGTTCATCGGCGGCGCCAGAGCGCAGCTCACACCCGAGGACCTCGAAGCGGCTGAACGCGCAGGAAGAGAAGCCAACTTCGACTCCGTCCTCGACGAGGTTCTGGGCACCGAGGCCGAGACCGATGCGTAGCGTCCTCCCCTCCGGCACGGTCACCTTCCTCTTCACGGACGTCGAAGGGTCGACGCGGCTGCTGCACTCGCTCGGCGCCGAGGGCTACGCGGACGCGCTGGCCGAGCACCGGCGGGTCATCCGGGAGGCCTGCGAGGGCGGCGTCGAGGTGGATACCCAGGGCGACGCCTTCTTCTTCGCCTTCCCGACCGCGCCGGGAGCGCTGGCAGCCGCGTCGGCGCTCCACGCGAATGATCGCGGCTCGTGGCAGTTATCACAATGGCTGCAATGGCTGCACTCGGCGTTCGCTCGGGTTCGCTCGCCCGAGCCGAAGCCGCTGCAAACCGGCCGTTTGAGCGAACGGGCGCGAACAGGCGCGAACGCCCGCCAACCCTTGCCATGCAGAAGGTCGAGGGTTCGAGTCCCTTCATCCGCTCCTCCTCCTCCTTCTAAAACCCCCGTTAATCGGGGGTTTTTGGTAAGCGTTCAGGTCCCTGCTGTGGTCAGGCGAGTGCGGGGATGGGGTCGCCGCGGATGTTGGCGGTGAGGACGTCGGTGAGGTAGGCGAAGAGCGGGCGCTTCTGCAAGCGGCAGGTGATCGACGCCGAGAGCAGCCGCTCGATGGTGCGTTCG
>Ga0070707_100004812_pt1 | contig 12649 bp, 13 predicted proteins | sample KBSK5502metaG_FD_65468 | JGI IMG/M metagenome (GOLD analysis project Ga0070707, IMG submission 65468) | Corn, switchgrass and miscanthus rhizosphere microbial communities from Kellogg Biological Station, Michigan, USA - KBS K5-50-2 metaG | ecosystem: Host-associated > Plants > Roots >... | reverse complement strand
CGCGCCCCAGAACTCGTGCACCTCAGGGCGGCACGGCGCCGTCGACGTGATCGCCGTCTCGCAGCGATCCAGGCCCACCTTGGACCGAAGCAGAACGAACAGGGGCTGCGCGCGCTCAACCGCCGCGGCCAGCTCGTCAGGGACGGGTTGACCCGCGTGGCGCAGCCGGTACGCGGAAACGGCCGCGCCTAGAGCGCCCTGCACCATCCTCCGCTTCTCTTCGTCGGGCTCTGCCGCAATCCCCGCCTGCAGTCCGGCCATCAACTTCTCCCAGACCCGAGGCACGCCGACGAAGAAGGTAGGGCGAGCTTCGAGCAGGAACGGCAGCAGCTGGTTGGGGTCGGGGCAGAGCCAGACCTCATGCCCGAGCGCGATTCCGCGCCACTGGGACGTGAAACGCTCGGCCACGTGCGCCAGTGGCAGGTAGCTGACGAGCGTCTGCGGCTCGATCTCCCAGAAGCGCTGGACGGACTCGAGCGTCCAGATGATGTTGTTGTGCGAATAGACCACGCCTTTGGGCGGTCCGGTCGTGCCCGACGTGTAGATCAGAGAAACGGTGTCTTCAGGACCGACCGCGCGCCATGACTCCTCGAACGCCCTGGGTTCGGACGCAAGAAGCTCGCGTCCTCGGGCCATGAGCGAATCCCACGAAGTCACGCCTTCGGGAGCCGACCCGCGCACCAACACCAGGTGCCGCAGGTGCGGCGTCGACGCGCGAATGGCGAAGAACTTTTCGAGGAATCCGTCGTCCTCGACGAAGGCGACCGTCGCTTCGGAATGGTTGGCCACGTACTCGACCTGCTCGGGCGCGAGCGTGTTGTAGACACTGATCGCCGCCCCGCCCGCGTGGACTATGCCCAGGTCGGCGATGACGTGCTCGGGCGCGTTGCGGGCCATGATCAACCCGAACTGGCCAGGTCCGAACCCCAACGAGCGGAGAGCCAGCGTGAGGGCGGCCACCTCGTCCCGGTAGCCGCGCCAGGTCAGCGTCTTCGAGTCGCCGTTTTCCTTCCAGTGCAGCGCGGGCCTGTCGGCCCATTGGGCGACGGCGTCGCTGAAAATCGTGCAGACCGTCTTCCCCGACACCGCCTTGTCTATGGCGGCGCGCTCCGCCATCACGTCCTGCATCAAAGCTCGGGAATACACTACTCGTTGGTGCTGGGGCGAGCTTGATCTACGTTCGATCACGCCGGTCGATCGTGACCCTTGGCGCGGCGGGGGTGGCCTGGGTGGTTGCATTCGGGGCGCTCACGGTCGCCGCCTTCGCATTCTCCGGGGTGGGAGCGGCGGTCGCGGGACTGGCCTTCGCCACGGGTGCGGCCGGCGGCGCGGCTGTGGTCGTCTGGTGCGCGGCGAGGCTCGTGCGCTGGCCCCCGGCCCGGCTTGCCCTCTTCCGCGACCGCGTTCTTGTGATCCAGGGCCGGCACGAGATGGGCGCACTTTGGGCTCACATGGAGTCGGTCACGCTCACCGACCCGCATTCCTGGCCCGAGGTGAAAGTCACCGACCGCCTTACGATCCAGCTCAAGAACGAGCCGCCCCTCAGCTTCAAGCCGGCCCGCTTTGGGCTCGAACCCGTCGCCTGCCGCGACCTGATCCTCCGGCTGCGCGAGGATGCGAAGCTCCGGGCGAGGCTTCCCGAGTTCGATTCTTTGCGTGACCTGGCGATCTCGCCGGTCGTGGCGGGTGAGTTGATCGAGCCCCGACTTTAGGGAACGCAACTCCGGCCGGGCGAACGATCATGATCGCTCCTGTGATTTCGCTGCAAGGCCGCGATTTCATCGATGTGGCCGACCTGGACAAGAACCAGCTGCGCCGGGTTCTCGATCTGGCCCATGAGATCAAGGCCGGCAAGTGGACGAAGCGGCCGCTCCACGGCCGTCATCTCGCGATGCTGTTCCAGAAGCCGTCGCACCGGACACGGGTCTCTTTCGAGGTCGGAATCGCCCGGCTTGGCGGCTCGACGACGACCCTGTCCGAGAACGACGTCCAACTCGGGGTCCGGGAGTCCATCTCGGACGCAGCAAGGGTGCTCGACCGTTACGTCGACGGAGTGGTGGCGCGTTTGCGCTCACATGACGACCTGGTCGCCCTCGCCAGGGTATCCGAGAAACCCGTGATCAACGGGCTCACCGACCGTTCGCATCCGTGTCAGGTGCTGGCCGACCTGCTCACGCTCGAGGAGGTGGCCGGCAGCCTCAAAGACCAGCACCTGGTCTACATCGGCGACGGCAATAACATCGCGACCTCGCTCATCGAGGCCTCCGCGTTGGCCGGCTTTGCGCTCACCGTGGTCAGCCCCAAGGGTTACGAGCCGCCGGAAGCCGTGATTTTGCGCGCGCGTAGCATCGACTCAGGTACCCACACCGTCACACTGACGAACGAGATAACGAACCTGAGCGACGCGACGGCGATCTACACCGACGTATGGACCTCGATGGGGCAGGAACGGGAGCAGGAATCCCGGCGTAAGGCCTTCATGCGCTACCAGGTCAACCAGGTGGTGATGGAGCGCGCCCCGAAAGCGGTCTTCATGCACTGCCTGCCGGCGCATCGCGGCGAGGAGGTTACTGACGAGGTCATCGACGGCCCGCGCTCGGTCGTCTTCCAGCAGGCCGGCAACCGCCTCCACGCGCAGATGGCCCTGATGTCGGAGCTGTTCAGCGAATGAGCGTCGTGTACCAGTTCCTGCTGCAGCTGCTGGAAGTGGTGCGTCACCTCGGCCCCGTCGAGGTGGTCGATGTGGCAGTCGTCACCTTCCTCCTGTATCAGCTCCTGCGCTTGCTGCGTGGGACGCAGGGCACGCAGATCCTGGTCGGCCTGATCCTGGTCGCCGTGGTCGGAGTCGTCTCGACCACGTTCAACCTCATCCTTCTTTCCTGGCTGTTTCGCAACGCGACCTTCTTCATCGTCATCGCGGTAATCGTCATGTTCCAACCCGAGCTGCGGCGCGCGTTCGACCAGCTCGGACGCATCGGCCACATCGGCCGGCCGCTGTCCCGCTATAACACGCGCCAGTACAACCAGGCGATCTCGGAGTCGATTCGCGCGGCCGAGCGCCTCAGCACTAAGCGGACCGGTGCGCTGATCGCATTCGAGCGCGAGGTCGGATTGGAGGACTACGCCGCGACCGGCGTGCGCATCAATGGGGAGATCTCGGCCGAGATGCTGGAGTCGGTCTTCTATCCGAACTCGCCGCTGCATGACGGCGCCGTGATCGTGCGCGGCAATCGCATCGTCGCGGCCGGTTGCCTGCTCCCGCTGCCCGAGGAGGGTGCGGTAAAGGAAAGGCTTGGCACCCGGCATCGGGCGGCGCTCGGCCTATCGTTGGCGTCCGACGCGCTGGTCCTCGTAGTCTCCGAGGAGACGGGAAACATCTCAGTGATCGAAGAGGGGAAGATCAGCCGCAACCTCGATCAGGACAGTCTTCGCCGAAGGGTGGCGGTCAAGGTCGCCTCGCCCAACGGCAACGGCATCTTCAGGTTCCGCCGGTGATCCGGAACTTCATCACCAACGAGTGGCGTCTGAAGCTGCTGGCGCTCGGCCTAGCCGTCCTGATGCTGGGTGCGCTGGCCTTCTCGCAGAACCAACCGACCACCAAGAGCCTCACGGTCGGTCTCAACTACACCGTGCCGCCCAACATCATCCTGATCAACCCGCCGGCCAAGACCATCGTCACCTACTCGGGCCTGTCGGACGTGATCAGCCACGTGGATGGCAGCAACCTCATCGCCTCAGTCGACGCGACGCGCGCGCTACCTGGTTCGGCGGTCAAGCTGAACGTGACCGCCAAGTCGCTCATTTCGGATGTGCAGGTACAGAACCCGGCGCCGATCGCGGTCACGGTCGACACGATGCAGAAGGTGGAAGTTCCGGTTCAGGTCAGTGCCCGCGCCGCGCCGGGCTGGAGCATCGATCCCACCAAGACGCTGGCCACATGTCCAGCCGGGCAGGGCCCGAACCCGTGCAAGGTCCATTTCAACGGCCCGGTCAGCTGGGAGAACTCCCTCAAGGCCGTGACGTCGGTTCCAGGCCTCGTCATCGGCAAGAACGATTACCTCAACCAGCCGGTTCAGCTCCAGAATGGGACGGGCGCACTCGACCTGTCTGTGCGCACCGTGCCGACGCCAACCATCGACGTGACCGCGGTCGACATTCACGTCGAGGCGGTCGCAGGTACGACGAGCGCCTCGATACCGCTGGTCGACGCACAACCTTCCCACGGACCTCCGCAGGGCTACCGGATCACGGGCGTCACGATCACGCCCCTTCTCGTGACGATCAGCGGCGATCCCTCGGTCCTGCTGCGGGTCCGCAGCATCCTCCTGCCGGCGATGGATCTCGGCAACCGCACAGCGGACGCCACCTTCCAGGTTCAGATCTCCTATCCGAACGGCGTCACGGGCGACGTTCAGACTGCCACGGTCAAGTACTCGATCTCGGCGAACCCCAATGTGTCGCCGAGCCCGGGTCCCTAGGAGTAACCTGACCGCCTCCGCCGCCGTTCCAACATCCCAGCAGCGGTCGAAATAAGCGCCCCAGGAGTTGTAGTAAAGGTAAAGAGATGTGCGGGATCATCGGATACCTCGGCGGCCGTGAAGCGACGCCGATCCTCATGGAGAGCCTCAAGCGCCTCGAGTACCGGGGCTACGACTCAGCCGGCGTAGCCGTCCTCGAGCTGCCCAGGGCCGGGCATTCGACCCGCACCAGCGTCACCAAGTCGGAGGCCAAGGTCGATACCCTGATCGAAAAGCTAGAGGCCAACATGCCTACGGGCAAGCTCGGCATCGGCCACACGCGCTGGGCGACGCACGGGAAGCCGACCTACGTCAACGCCCACCCGCACACCGACTGTCACGGCAAGATTTTCGTCGTCCACAACGGCATCATCGAGAACTTCGCCGAGCTGAAGGCGGAGCTCGAGGCGGAAGGACATGAGTTCCCCTCCGAGACCGACACCGAGGTCGTGCCGCACCTGATCGAGAAGTACTACAAGGGCGACTTCCTCGCCGCCGTCCGCCAGGCGCTCAAGCGCATCCACGGCGCGTATGCGCTCGCGATGTTCTCGAGCGACGATCCCGAGCTGCTCGTGGGCGCGCGCCTCAACGCGCCGCTCGTGGTGGGCCTTGGCGAGGACGAGTACTACATCGCCTCCGATATCACGGCGATCATTCCGTACACCAAGCGTGTGCTCGTCCTCGGCGAGGGCGAGGTCGCCGCGGTGACGCCGCTCGGCGCCGAGGTATCGACCCTGGACGGTGTGACCGTGAAGTCGAAGATCGTACATGTCGACTGGGACGTCGCGCAGGCCCAGAAGGGCGGCTTCCCGCACTTCATGCTCAAGGAGATCCACGAGTCGCCCGAGGCGGTCGCCAACGCGATGCGCGGCCGGCTCACCGACGACGGTGCCGTTTCCTTCCGCGAGTTCGACATCGCGGACGACCAGCTGCGGCGCATCACCGACGTCTTGCTGCTGGGCATGGGCACCTCGCTCCATGCGGCCATGCTCGGCGAGTACGTGATCGAGGACTGGGTCGGCATCCCCGCGCGAGCGGAGGACGCTTCCGAGTTCCGCTACCGACGCCCTACCGTGGCCGACCACACCCTTAACGTCGTGATCACCCAGTCCGGCGAGACCGCCGACACGCTCGTCGCCCTTCACCAGGCGAAGGAACGTGGCTCGCTCAGCGTCGCGGTGACGAACGTCATCGCGAGCTCCGCCGCACGTGACGCCGACGGAGCGATCTACCTCCACGCCGGCCCGGAGATCGGCGTCGCGTCGACGAAGACGTTGCTCGCCCACACCATCAGCCTTTATCTGCTTGCGCTGCGCCTCGCGACCGTCAACGGAAGAGTCTCGCTCGAGCGCCGGCGCGAGCTGGTCGAGGCGCTGCGCGAGCTGCCGGACCAGCTCCGCGCCATCCTCGCCCGCGACGAGGAGATCGTGAAGCTCGCGCAAAAGTACAGCGGGTACACCAACTTCTTGTACGCGGGCCGCGGCCTCGGCTATCCGGTCGCGTTGGAAGGAGCGCTCAAGCTGAAGGAGATCTCGTACGTCCACGCCGAGGGGACCTCGGGCGGGCTGTTGAAGCACGGGCCGATCGCTCTGCTGGACGAGCGGTTTCCCGTGGTCGCGATCTGCACCGCGAGCGCGACCAAAGACAAGATGGTCAGCAACGTCCACGAGATCGTGGCCCGCAACGCACCGGTCCTGGCCCTGGTGACGGAAGGCGATCATTCGCTGGACAAGGTCGCGACCGACGTCTTCACGATGCCGGCGGTCGAGGAGGCCGCGTCTGCCATCCTCAATACCGTGATGCTGCAGCTCTTCGCCTACCACGTGGCCGCCAAGCTCGGCCAAAACGTCGACCAACCGCGCAACCTCGCCAAGTCCGTCACAGTCGAATAGGGACAGCGTCCCTCTCCCCTGAAGGGGAGAGGGCAGGGTGAGGGGCGTGGACAGCACAATTGAAGCGTGCAGAGGATTGGGGTAGACGCCGTCTCGGTTGACCGGATCGCCCTCGCGGTAAAGCGCTCCGGCCGCGGCTTCCTCGACAAGGTCTACACACCTGCCGAGCTCGCCTACTGCGCCGGAAACGATGAACGCCTGGCCGGCCGCTGGGCGGCCAAGGAAGCGGTGATCAAGTGCTTCGACGGAACGGGCATCTGCTTTCCGCGCCGCCGGATCGAGGTCCTGCCCGGCCCGCGCGGCGCCCCTCGCGCGCGGCTGCTTGGCAACGACCGGGGGGCCCAGGTCGAGGTGAGCATCACGCACCACAGCCGGCTCGCCGTCGCGACCGCGCACCTCGAGATACCAGACGCCGGCGCGATGCTTCCCGCCCCCGACGCCGTACTCATCCCGGAGCGCCCCAAGGACGCGCACAAGGGCACGTTCGGCACCGCGGTCGTGCTCGCCGGAAGCCTCGGCCTGACCGGGGCGGCGTACCTCTCCGCGACCGCGGCCGCACGGTCCGGGGCGGGGCTCGTCCGACTGCTCGTGGCGGACACGATTTATCCCATCCTCGCCGCGAAGTGCACCGAGGTGATGGCCACGCCCGTGCCTGAGGTCGCACCGGGCGCAGTCGGGCACGCCGCCTACGACTCGATCCTGCGCCAGCTGTCGACCGCGGAGGTCGGCGTGATCGGTCCCGGACTCGGCCGGGACAGCTCCACCTGGCGGCTCGTGGTCGATCTCGCGCTCCACGCGAAATGTCCTCTCGTCATCGACGCCGATGGGCTCAACGCGCTCTCCGAGTCGCCACGCGCGAGGGGCAAGCTGGGCGTCAGGCGCGTACTGACGCCTCACCCCGGCGAGCTCGCCCGCTTGACCGGCAAGTCCGCGGAGGCGATCAATGCCGACCGGACGTCCGCCGCCCGGAGGGCGGCCAGGGAGTGGGGGACGATCGTGGTGCTGAAAGGCGCTCACACGGTGGTCGCCCATCCCGACGGCCGGACCAGCGAGGATCCGCACGAGGTTCCGGCGCTCGCCAGCGGTGGGACCGGCGACGTGCTGTCGGGGATAATCGGCGGCCTCATCGCGCAGGGCTCGGAGCCTTACGTTGCGGCGGTCACCGGCGTGTACATCCACGCCGCCGCGGGGCGCCGCATCTCCGAGCGCCTGGGGGACTCGGGCCTCCTGGCGAGTGACCTGCTTCCCGAAATCCCGCTCGTGATGACCGTCCTCCGCCAGGGCGGACTCTGATCGCCGCACTTCGCTGGGCGGACGTCGACCTCGGCGCCATCCGCGCCAACTGCGACCGGATCCTCGGCCACCTGCCCAAGGGCACCAAGCTGTTCGCTGTAGTCAAAGCCGGCGGCTATGGCCACGGTGCCGTGCCGGTCGCGCACGCCGCGCTCGAGGGCGGGGCATCTGGTCTCGCCGTGGCGACGCTCGAGGAGGCGGCCCAGATCCGCGGCCTCCTCGACCACGAGCAGATCCTTGTCATGGGCGGGCTCGTGCCTGCGCAGGCTCGGTCGGCCGCAGCAAGCGGCTGCGCCATCACGGTGTCCAACCGCGAGCTGGCCGAAGCCCTGGGGGCGTCGGAGCATCCGGTGCCGGTGCACCTGAAGATCGACACGGGGATGGGCCGTTTCGGGTGCGCCCCGGAGGACGCGCCCGCGCTGGCCCGGTACATCGATGAATCGCGTGGCACGCGCCTGGCCGGGACGTGGACGCATTTCGCCAAGGCCGAATCCGACGACGCGATGACGCGGCGCCAGTTCGAGCTCTTCATCGACACGGTGTCGCGCCTCGAGGTGAGCCCGGGGATGCGCCACGTCTGCAACTCCGCCGGCGCGCTGTACCATCCTGACTTCGCGCTGGACGCTGTGCGGTGCGGGATCTCGATCTACGGCTGCGAGTGGCCGGGCACCAGGCCCGCTCTGACGCTCCGTTCAGTCGTTGCACACGTCAAGACGGTCGAGAAAGGCGCGACCGTCGGCTACGGGTCGTTGTGGAAGGCGCCCGGCCAGGCTCGCGTCGCAACGGTGGCGATCGGCTACGCCGACGGCGTGCAGCGCGCCCGCGCCAACCGCGGCCACGTCCTGGTCCGCGGCCGCCGCGCGCCGCTCATCGGGATGGTGAGCATGGACGCCATCACGCTCGACGTCAGCGACGTCCCGGGCGTCCAGGTGGGAGATGTCGCGACCCTGATCGGCCGCGATGGCGACCAGGTGATCACCGCGGAAGAGGTCGCGGAATGGTCGAGCACCATCAGCTACGAGGTCTTGACCTCGATCGGGCCGCGCGTGGAACGCCGCTACTCGGAAATCCTCCAGCGTCGATAGCGCACCGTTGGCGCCACCGGGCGTCTCGCGCCCCCGATTTCCGCACCGATGACGCCAGAGATGCGCTGCCCGGCCGGAATAGCGGCGGCCCCTTGCCGTTTCCAATGGGTGCAAGGCAGGTGATCCTAAACTGGCGGTACCGATGGCGGAACCCGCCGCACAAACTGCCTTCGCGGAAGAGGCATTGACACATCTCGACACTTTGTACAGGGGTGCGCTCCGGCTCACCCACGACCCCGACCAGGCTCAGGACCTCGTCCAGGAGGCGTACCTCCGTGCGCTCCGCTACCAGCACAGCTACCAGGCCGGGACCAACATGAAAGCCTGGCTGTTCGCGATCATGCGCAACCTCTTCTGGGACCGCTTCAAGGGCTCCCGGAAGGAAGACGTGAGCCTGGACGACCTCGGCGAGTTCGTCCTGTTCGAGAAGCTGCGGGACGAGGGCGCGCGGCCCGAAGCGGACGTCCTGGACAAGATCGCGGCCTCGGAGGTCGTCTCCGCGGTGGACAAGCTTCCCCCGCTGCACCGGGAGGTCGTGCTCCTGGTCGACGTCGAAGGTTTCTCATACAAAGACGCGGCGGAGACCCTCGGAGTGCCGATCGGGACGGTCATGTCCCGACTCCACAGGGCCCGCCAACAGCTTCAAAAATCACTCTATGACTACGCCGTTGAATCGGGTATCGTGCGCCCCAGCGGCATGAACCAGGTGCCACAACAATGAGATGCGAAGAGTGTGCTGACAAGCTCGACCGGTACGTCGATCGCGAGCTGAACGATACGGAGGCGCTGCAGGTGCAGCTGCACCTCGAAGGCTGCCCCGACTGCATGGACCATTACGAGTTCGAGGAGCATTTGAAGCGCCTGGTCAAGCACTCGTGCGACTGCGACACGGCGCCGAAAGCGTTCCGGGAAAAGCTGCGCCAGATCCTCACCTAAAGCTTCGAGAGTCGAGGCTGTACGTGATCACACCCGACGCCGCGCGTGAGCGCGTGGTCGAAATCGCGCGCTCGGCGGTGCGCGGCGGAGCCGAAATCGTGCAGCTCCGCCACAAGTCGCTGGCCCGGGGCGAGCTGCTCGCCCTGGCCCGCGAGCTGCGGAACCTGGTCGAAGATGCGCTCTTCATCGTCAACGATCACGTCGACATCGCTCTCCTCAGCGGCGCCGACGGCGTGCACCTGGGTCCCGACGACATCTCGATCGCGGCGGCCCGCCGAGTCGCCGGCAACCAGCTGCTCATCGGCGCGTCGGCGTCCACGGTCGTTGCGGCGCGTGAGGCGGTGGAGGATGGCGCCGACTACATCGGATGCGGCGCGACCTTCGCCACGCCCGTCAAGAGGGAAAAGCACGTCATCGGTCCGCAGGGCGTCGCGGACGTCGCCCATGCCCTGGCCCCGGTGCCGGTATTCGCCATCGGGGGCATCGACGAGACAAATCTCCCGCAGCTGACCGCGATTGGCTTGCACCGGGCGTGCATGATCCACGCGGTTTCCGACGCGGCCGACCCCGAACAGGCGGTGCGCCGCCTGCGTGGCATGCTGACCTCGTGACGGCTCACGGGATCGACGGTATCGGCGAGCTCGGCCTGCTCGAGCGCATCAAGCCGTATCTCTCCGCGGGTGCCGGCGGCGACGACGCCGCGGTCATCGCCGACGCCACCGGTTTCGTCGTCGCGAGCACCGACATGTTCGTTGAGGGCGTCCACTTCGACTTCGGCTGGATGAGCGCCGAGGACGTCGGCTGGCGGTCGCTTGCTCTCGCACTCGGCGACCTCGCAGCGAAAGGCGCCCAGCCGCTGTGGGCGCTCACTTCCATCGCCCTGCCCAACCGCTGGACCGTCGAGCGCTTGACGAGCCTCTATGGCGGGATGGCGGGCCTCGCCAAAGGCCTCAAGCTCGCGATCGCCGGCGGCGACATGAGCTCGACGGACGGCCCGGCGGCCTTGTCGCTCACCGTCGCCGGCCACACGATGACCATGCCGCTCGCCCGGGCGCAGGCTGAGGCGGGCTGGTCGGTCGCGGTGACAGGACCGCTGGGCGCGGCCGCCGTGGCTCTGCGGGAGAGGCGCGCGCACCGCCTCGTTCCGCTGATCGATGAGGGCAAGCGCCTCAACGAGCTCGCGCTGTGCTGCGGGGACATCTCCGACGGCCTGGTGCGAGAGATGGAGAAGTTCGCCGCCATGGCGGGCGTCGGATGCGTGCTGCACGCCGAGGAGGTGCCGCGCGCTGCGGGCGCCTCGGTCGAAGATGCGCTGACCAGCGGTGAAGAGCCGGAGCTGGTCTGCGTGGGTCCTGAGCGCTTGATCGCCGAGGCCGGGCTGCACACGGTCGGCACGATGACCGTGGAAAGGACGGTCCGGGTAGTTGACGCACGCGGGACAGCCGTCCTCCTGGCAAAGACCGGCTATGACCACTTCGCCTAGCCAGACGACCAGCTCCCCGGCCGAGACCGAGGAGGCGGGCGAGCGCCTCGGGGGGCAATTGAGGTCGGGCGACGTTGTCCTTCTGACCGGCGAGCTGGGCGCCGGCAAGACGACCTTCGTTCGCGGCGTGGCTCGAGGCACCGGCTCGCATGCCCCAGTCGCCAGCCCAACCTTCCAGCTCGTGCGCGTCTACCCGGGGCGCGTCCAGCTCGCCCACGTCGACCTCTACCGGGTCGAGAAAAATACCGAGCTCCGCGACCTCGGCCTCGAAGAGCTCGCGGGCCAGGGCGCGGTGGTGGTGGAGTGGGGAGAGCGGCTGGAGGTGAACGGCGCAGCGCTCGTCCAGATCGAGCACCTCGGCGGCGACCGCCGCCTGATCAGGACGATCCGTGATCTTAGTCATTGATACCTCAACGCCGAACGCGTCCGTCATCGCCACGATCGACGATGGCCTGCTGTCCGAATCTTTCCGGACCGGTCGCGGCCTGGACATGGAACACCTCAAGCGTCTCGTCAAGACGAAGACGATCACCAAGGTCGCGGTCGCGAGCGGCCCAGGTTCGTTCACCGGCCTGCGTGCCGGCGTCTCGTTCGGCCTCGGGCTGGCGAAAGGACTCGGGATTCCCATCGTTCCTCTCCCGACGCTGAAGCTGCAAGCGGCACGCAGCGACGAGCCTGTGACCGCCGTGGCGGACGCCGGGCGCGGCCGGTTCTATTACCTGGTGCCCGGGGGCGAGGTCGCCCTGGGCGGGCCGGCCGACATCCCGACCACCTACCCGCTGGTCGGCCGCGTGACGAACATCGCCGGGCACCGATTCAAGCCGGAAAAGGAGCTGCGTCGGTTTGTGGAAGCCGCGGCAAGAATGCTCGAGACGGCACGCGAAGTTCCCTATGGTAGTCTCGAAATCGAATACATGCAGTCTTTTTCCGCTTCCAGGAAGTAGTGGTTCAGCTCAGGCAGCAGCTCGCCCTGGAGCTGATGCGCGAGGCCGACGTCAACACGGTCCAGGAGATCGAGCGCGAGATCTTCGCCACCCCCTGGCCGCGCAACGCCTACTACCGCGAGCTTGCCTCCCGCGCGAGCGCCCACTACGTGGTGCTCCGCCAGGACGGGTTGGTCGAGAGGCCCGCCGGTTACCGGATCGCGGACTTCGACCCCACGATCATCGGCTACGGCGGCATGTGGCGGATGTACGACGAGGCGCACGTCACCACCATCGGCGTCCGCAAGGACCTCCAACATCGCGGCTACGGCCGGATCATCTTCGCGGGCCTGGTGCAGGCCGCCTACGACATGGGCGCGAAGTGGGTGACGCTCGAGGTCCGGACCACCAACGACAACGCGATGAGGATGTACGAGGGCTTCGGCTTCAAGGTCATCGGGCGGCGCAAGGGCTACTACACGGACAACGGCGAGGACGCGATCGTGATGTGGTCGGACTC
>Ga0070707_100004808_pt1 | contig 12652 bp, 8 predicted proteins | sample KBSK5502metaG_FD_65468 | JGI IMG/M metagenome (GOLD analysis project Ga0070707, IMG submission 65468) | Corn, switchgrass and miscanthus rhizosphere microbial communities from Kellogg Biological Station, Michigan, USA - KBS K5-50-2 metaG | ecosystem: Host-associated > Plants > Roots >... | reverse complement strand
GTTGCGCGAGATCTGTTTGGCTTTACCCGAAGCTCACGAAGTTAAGACCTGGGGGCACCCGACATTCAAGACCGGCACGAAAACGTTTGCCGTGCTCGAGCGGTATAACGGCCATCTCTGCATTTGCTTCAAAGCAACACTGCCCCTGCAGCAACTGCTCGTCGAAGATACGGAGCGCTATTTCATAACGCCGTATATCGGAAAGCAGGGGTGGGTTTCGTTAATAGCCGACCGGGGACCGAACTGGAGAGATGTGAAACGCCTGGTTCTCGAAAGCCATCACCTGGTGAACGCGGGCTAAAGCAGCCACAAAAAGCACAAAAGGCACAAATATTTTTTGTGTCTCTTGTGCCTCTTTGTGGCTGCTTTAGCCCGCGTTCGCTATGCAGCGATGTCCCGTTTCAGTGACACCAGCTTGAATAGATCGGAACGCGTCAAGATTCCCAACAGCGTGCCATTACGAACAACAGGGGCTTTACTGCAGTTCTGATTGAGAAGAAAGCGAAGAGCGTCGGTCGCATCCATATTGGGATCCAGGACGCAATACGTCGAAGGATCGGACAGATGCGCTCCGATCTTGGTTGTGGGCCAGTCTCCTGGTGGCACTCCTTTAATAGATCGCACATCGATCATTCCAATGAAGCGGCTCAATTCCAGCACCGGAAAGACGCGGTGATGGTAATGGAACACGTAATCGTTCACGAATTGTGAGATCGTCATGGAAGTGTTCAACGCGATTGGCGGCGACATGATCTCGCGGATCCTCATATCCTGAAGTCCGAAACGGAGCTCGAACGACCGGTACTCGTTTTCGGCCGAATTCTTCAGGAACAATCCGATAAGGATCAACCAGACGCCCGGAATGATGTGCATCGTCAGCGCAGATCCAAATCCGAAGGCGATCAACGTCATCGCGAAAATGCGCCCGACCCTTGCGGCAGATTTTGTCGCCTGCCGCAGGTCTCCGCTTCGGTGCCAGAGGTAGGACCGCAGGACACGTCCGCCGTCCAGCGGGAAACCCGGAATCAGATTGAACACAGCAAGCAGAAAGTTCACGTAGTACACGTAGTGAAGCATCTCCACCACGATCCGATCGACGGAGGTTCTCAAGACGATCGCTGCCGTCATGAACAATCCACCGAGGACGATGCTCGCGAACGGCCCTGCAATCGTCGTCAGAAATTCGACGCGCGGACTGCTGGAGTGCATCTGCGCCATCTCGGATACGCCCCCGAAAATGAAAAGCGTAATCTGGCGAACCTCGACCCCCAGGCGCTGCGCAACGAGACAATGACTCAGCTCGTGCAGCAGGACGCAACCGAAGAATGCGAGGGTACTAAGAGAACCGGCGAGCCAATATGAGTATGCGGGGTAATCCGGTACCTGAAGCGGGAAATATCCAGAAGATAACGTCCATGCAAACAGGAAAAACGCAATAAACCACGACTGGTCAATGCGTACGCGTATCCCCCCGATGGAGAAAGCGTTAAATGCAGCCACGAGGCCTCCCTCGGATATGAAGCAAGAGAACAGCCACAAAAAGGCACATAAGGCACAAATATTTTTTGTGTCTCTTGTGCCTCTTTGTGGCTGTTTCTTACCCGATCAGTTGGCGCAGGACGTAGTGCAAAATGCCGCCGTGGCGGTAATACTGGACTTCGTATGGTGTGTCGATTCGCATTGCGACCTGGAATGTTTTGTCCTTCCCTTTGGCGCTCCGCGCGCGAACCGTCACAAACATGCCGGGCTTGATACCGTCCGCAATCCCGTCGATATCAAACGTTTCGTATCCGGTGAGGCCGAGGCTCGCGGCACTGTCGCCTTCTCTGAATTGCAGGGGCAGGACTCCCATGCCGACGAGATTGCTGCGATGAATCCGCTCGTAACTTTCGGCAATCACGGCCCGTACGCCCAGCAGTCGTGGTCCTTTCGCTGCCCAGTCTCGTGACGATCCCGAACCGTATTCCTTCCCGGCGAGAACCAGCAGCGGCACGCCTTCCTTCTGATACTGCATCGCACCGTCATAGATCGTCATTTGAGTTTTGTCGGGCAGATGCACCGTCCAGCCGCCTTCCGTGCCGGGCGCCATCTGATTCCGCAACCGGATGTTGGCAAATGTGCCGCGCATCATCACTTCGTGATTTCCACGACGCGCTCCATAAGAATTGAAATCCTTCGGCTGGACGTTGTGCTCGATGAGGTATCGGCCGGCTGGACTATCGATCGCGATCGATCCGGCGGGGGAAATGTGGTCGGTCGTTATCGAATCGCCGAGCAACGCAAGGGCACGCGCTCCATGAATGTTGGAGACGGGCGGCGCCTGGCGCGGCATGTTTTCGAAAAAGGGCGGGCGTTTCACGTATGTGGAATGTTCATCCCACTGGAAGAGGTCACCGGACGGAGCTGTGATTTTCTTCCACCGCTCGTCGCCTTCCAGCGATTCTTCGTAGGCCTTCCGAAACATCTCTGCGCGAATCGTCGAATTGATCGTTTCCATCACTTCTTTTTGCGTGGGCCATACATCGCGAAGATAGACGGGTTTACCGCTCTTGTCGCTGCCGAGGGGCTCCGTCTGGAGATCAACATCCATTTTTCCCGCAAGCGCGTACGCAACGACCAGCGGCGGGGATGCGAGATAGTTCGCTCGTACCAGCGGATTGATGCGTCCTTCGAAATTGCGATTGCCGCTGAGGACGGCGGCAACAACAAGCCCATTGTCTTTGACGGCTGATGCAACCGGGTCCGGAAGCGGTCCACTGTTGCCGATGCAGGTTGTGCAACCGTAGCCGACGAGGTGGAATCGCAGTTTCTCCAGGTACGGCATCAAGCCGGATTCCTTCAGGTAATCCGTTACGACTCGGGAGCCTGGCGCGAGACTGGTCTTCACCCAGGGTTGAACTGTCAGTCCACGCTCCACCGCCTTCTTCGCGAGAATTCCAGCGGCAACCATCACCGATGGATTCGATGTATTCGTACAGCTCGTAATGGCGGCGATCACCACCGATCCATGCCCGACGTTGTATTTGTTTCCGTTGTCCGCAACCGCGACCGTCGACACGTTTTTCGTTTGCTTTGCCGTCATCGCCGGCAGCGCTTCCTGAAACGCGGTTTTCGCTTTGGTCAGTGGCACGCGATCCTGCGGCCGGCGCGGTCCAGCCAGGCTGGGTTCGACAGTGCCGAGATCGAGTTGCAGCGTATCGGTGAACGTTGGATCCGGCGTTGAATCTGTCCGGAACAATCCCTGAGCCCTGGCATATGTCTCCACCAGTTTCACGTGATCGTCGTCGCGGCCGGTCAGACGCATGTAATTCAACGTTTCCGCATCGATGGGAAAGAATCCGATCGTAGCGCCGTATTCCGGCGCCATGTTGCCGATTGTGGCTCGATCCGCGAGGCTGAGACTTGAAAGGCCCGGTCCGTAGAATTCCACGAACTTTCCGACGACGCCTTTTGCGCGAAGGATCTGCGTGACGGTCAGCACGAGATCCGTCGCAGTCGTACCTTCTTTCAACTGCCCATACAACTTGAAACCGATGACCTGCGGGATCAGCATCGAGAGAGGCTGCCCGAGCATGGCGCCTTCGGCTTCAATGCCGCCAACGCCCCAGCCCACAACGCCAAGTCCGTTGATCATCGTCGTGTGCGAATCCGTCCCAACCAAAGTGTCGGGGTACGCTCGCTTGCGGCCATCCTTCTGATCGACGAAGACCGTCTTCGCGAGGTATTCGAGGTTCACCTGGTGAACGATTCCAACGTCGGGTGGCACGACCCGGCAATTTTGAAATGCCTTCTGTCCCCACTTGAGAAACACGTACCGTTCGACATTCCGTTCGAGCTCGCGATCCGCATTGAATGCGAAAGCGGCTGGGCTGCCGAACTGATCCACCTGAACGGAATGATCGATGACAAGATCCACCTGCTGAAGCGGATTGATGCGTTTGGGATCGCCACCCATCTGCTTGATGACGTCGCGCATCGTCGCGAGATCAACAATCGCAGGAACGCCCGTGAAGTCCTGCATCAACACACGGGCCGGCCGGAACGCGATTTCTTTTTCGAGACGAGTGGCGCCAGCCGACGACACGAGCGTCCGAATATCGTCTGCGGTTACGGTATGTCCGTCTTCGAACCGAAGCAGGTTTTCGAGCATCACTTTCAATGAAAACGGAAGCTTCGAAACCGCGCCCGCACCGGCCTTTTCCGCGTTTTCGAGGGAGAAGTATTCATAGTCCGTTGCACCGGACTTCAAGGTAGATTGCGAGTTAAACGTATTCATAGAAGTAAGAATTGTATCAACTAACAGTGACGCCTAATAATTTTCCGATGAAATAAGTGACAGCAGCCGCAATTGCGCCGATGCCGAGCATGCGCAGTCCACTGAAGAGAGCACTCTTCCCCGTGAAGAGAGAGACAAGCAAGCCAAGAATGAAAAGCGCTGTGCCACACACGACGGCGCTTGTCACGAAGGCGGAGCTGCCGGAAAGCAGAAGATAGGGAATGACTGGGATAACGGCTCCGGTAGCGAACGCGAAGAACGAACTTGCCGCTGCGACCCACGGTGATCCGAGTGACGCGGGATCCAATCCAAGTTCCTCGCGAGCCAGTGTATCGATTGCTGTCTGCGGGTTCGACAGAATGCGTTCGGCCAGTTCCTCGGCCTGACCGCTGGGGACGCCCTTGGCCTGGTAGATCAGCGAGAGTTCTTCTTTTTCCTCCTCCGGCGCCATCTCCAGCTCCTGCCGCTCTACTGCAATCTGCTGCTCGTAGAGTTCTCGCTGCGATTGAACCGACACGAACTCACCGGCCGCCATCGACGACGCCCCGGCAAGCAGGCCCGCAATGCCGGCAAGCAGCACGAACCGCGGTTCTGCATTTGCGCCGGCAATTCCCATCACGAGACTGAAATTGGAAAGCAGACCGTCGTTGGCGCCGAACACGGCTGCGCGAAGGCTTCCGCCGTAGATCGTTCGATGCCAGCCTTCCAGATCGAGGATCGATTCCGGTCTGTCCTCGCCATGCCGTTGCATCGCGCGCAACGTCCGCATGTGACTGCGCTCCTCCGCAGGGATTCCGACAGCCTCAGCCTGACCTCGATATACATCCTGGTCGCGAGATTCCAGTCCGGTGACGACAGGCAAAATGTGCTGAGTTCCGAAACGGCGCGACAGCCAGCCAAGTACCAGAATACGCCAGCCCGGTTTGTACGGCGGTACTGGCGCGCCATTGTTCTTAAGTAACCTTGACCATCTTGCGGCGTGGCGTTCTTCCGCCTTTGCGAGTTTCCGGAATATCTCCGAGCGCGCGGGATCTTTTTCTGCTTTTGCGAGGGCATGATACAAGGCGATTCCATCCTGCTCGCGTAGGAAGTTGTCCCGATATCGCTGAAGATCCTGGGCGGAAGGCTTCACAAGAAAACTGTATCAGATCGCAAGCTTGGCCCGCCGATTCAACTCCACGTCGGCTTTTGATAATCGGAGGCTTTTGGGCAGAGGCAGTTGCCTGACGCCGAACTGTTTTTGACGCAGATCCTCATATGCTGAAGCCGAATCGATATGGACCTCGGCCACACCCCCGGACATGGGGTGCCGTTTTTTTAGAACGGCATACCGGTTAAACAGCGGATGACCGAGATAGGCCAGAAAACCGCCGAAGGCTTCGCGATGGAATCCTTTTATGGCGTGCGCCAAGATATGCCGCGGACTGTAGAACTTCCGGTAGCAATGGAAGAGCAGACCCTGCCACTCAGGCCAGCTGAGGTTTGGATGACGCCACGCGGTTCTCGTTCCATCCAGACGATCGAGATTTTGTTCCGTAATCCAACCCGCTGCGAGGAAATCGTCGTACTGCTCTGTTCCGGGAATCGGGGTCAGGATGTAGAAGGACGCAACGTCCGGATCGAGGCCAAGCAGGACGTCGAGTTGCTCGCGAATGCTTTTTGCCGTGTCCTCGGGAAAACCGATGATGTTTGAAAAATGAGTCAGCACGTGGTACTTCCGGCACAGCTTCACGATGTCGCTATACGTCGAGGGATGATTCTGCGTCTTGTGGACTGCCAGCAACGTCTCGCGGCTGAACGACTCCACTCCAACGAATACTTCAAAACATCCGGCCTTGCCGAGCAGCATGACGATCTCTTCCTGGTTTGAGATCTGGGTGTCGCATTGGACAAAAAAAGGAATGTTGATCTCTTCGGCAATCATCTGCTCGAGCAGGCCTGCGGCTTCCGGGTACTTGTTGAAGTTGTCGGAAGTGAACATGACCATGCGCACACCGGCAGCCTTCGCTTTCCTGAGACTTTCCATCGTCGTTTCGATCGGCTGACTCCGCACCTGCCTGCCCGCGATTTTGATCACTGAACAGAAGTTGCAGGTAAACGGGCAGCCGCGCGCAGGATAGATGCCGAGCATCGGCACGATGTATCGTCGCAGGTCCCGCTCCGAAGGCGGGATGAGCACAGGCGCCTGAAGCTCGCCCGCCCATCGTCGATCCGCCCCATAGACCGGCTGAAGCTCACCCTGGACGGCGTCTTTCAAAATCTGCATCCAGATCATCTCCGCCTCAGCCAGGGCGAAGCTCACGCCACGATTCTGGAGCATGCTCGTATCGCACGTCATCGGATGGGGCCCGCCGATAATGCAATGACGAACACCGTTGGCGCGCGCGAACGCAGCCAGATCGAGGCTGCGCTGGAACTGGTGCGATTGAACGCCAACTAGCGCAAGCAATGTCGGATCGCTGGGATTGCGCAGAAGATCGAGATAACCAAGGTCCGTCTGGACGTATTCGTCGATCGCATGTGTCTCGATGTCGACACCGTCGACAGAGGCCGGCGTCATGCTCCGAATGTAAGGAACGGTGCTGTTCGGCATGAAGCCGCGGCGGAAACGTTCGACGTAACCGCTCAATCCGTACTTGCTCGGTTTGATTATGACGACGCGAAGCATCGGGTGATGATAAATCGTCCTCTCGTTGCGTAAAGTTGAGCAATTCTGCTAGCGTTGATCTCTTACCCGGAGCTTGCTTAATGCTGCATGAGTATAAGGGCAAATGGCCAAAACTGGGTGAAAGAGTGTATATCGCCGAGGGAGCTCAAATCGTGGGCGATGTCGAGATCGGTGATCACTCCAGCGTCTGGTACAACTGTGTCGTTCGAGGGGACGTGCATTACGTACGCATCGGCGGGCACACCAACATTCAGGACGGGTCCATCTGTCATGTCATGAAAGATACGTGTCCGCTGATTCTCAAAGACTACGTGACGATCGGCCACGGCGTGATGTTGCACGGCTGCAGGATCGAATCGCATTGCCTGATCGGCATGCGCGCCACGCTCATGAACGACGCTGTTGTTGGTGAGTACTCGATTGTTGGTGCCGGGGCCGTCGTCACCGAACGCACGGTCATTCCGCCGCGCAGTCTCGTGCTGGGATTGCCCGCCAGTGTAAAACGCCCGTTGACCGATCAGGAGGTCGCCGGTATCGACGAGTACGCTCGCCGTTACTACGAGTACAAGGAAACGTACCTGGCGATGAAAGCCCAGGCCCAATGATTCACGCTGTAAAGGGCACCTACGATCTTCTACCCGGCGATATCGAGGTCTGGCACGCCATCGAGACGCGGCTGCGAGAAATTTTTCACACATACGGCTTCGGGGAGATCCGGACGCCAATCCTGGAGCCCACCGAACTATTCGTCCGCGGAGTTGGCGAGGAAACCGACATCGTCTCAAAGGAAATGTACACTTTCGCAGACCGAGACGAGTCGAAGTCCCTCACATTGCGGCCCGAAGGAACTGCCCCGGTCATCCGCGCCTACATCGAGCATCAGCTATACAACGAAGCGCGAATGTTGAAGCTGTACTATATCGTCCCCATGTTTCGCCGGGAGCGGCCACAAAAAGGACGATATCGACAGCATGTCCAGGCTGGAGGCGAAGTCCTGTCGAGTACAGATAATCCCGCGATCGAAGCTGAAGTACTCGAGATGTTGACGCAGTTTCTAAAGGGCATCGGCATTCCCGATCTCGATGTGAACGTGAACTCCATCGGTGACAGCCAGTGCCGCCCGCAATTCATCCAGACACTCAGGACCGAGATCCAGAGCCGGATGAGCCGGCTGTGCGAGGATTGCCAGCGCCGCGGCGAAAGGAATCCACTCCGGGTCTTCGATTGTAAAGTGCCTTCCTGTCAGCCCGTTCTTGCGGAACTGCCAACGATCACGGAGCGCCTGTGTGCGGACTGCCGGCAGCATTTTCAAAAACTGCAATCTTACCTGAGCGCGCGCGGCATCAAGTTTGTCGTGAATCCGAGGCTGGTTCGAGGTTTCGACTACTACACCCGAACCGTATTTGAGGTCATGTCGAACCGCCTGGGCGCGCAGAATACGGTCGTGGCTGGCGGACGATATGATGGCCTTTCGGAACAACTGGATGGGCCACCGACGAAAGGTTTTGGTTTCGGGATGGGTTTGGAGCGGCTGATCCTCTCCATCCCGGATCCCGGCGCGATTCGACGCGACTACTCACCGGAATACTTCATCGCACCGCTCGGGGATGCGGCATTCGACTACGCGACATTGCTCGCACGAAAACTCCGGGCAGGCGGCAAGCGCGCATACCTCGACTTCGATGCACGCAGTTTGAAAAGTCAAATGCGCCTGGCGGACAAGCTGAAAGCGAGGTTTGCATTGATTATCGGTGATGAGGAATTGAAGACCGGGACACTCGTGTTGCGCGACATGCGCACGAAAGAACAACGGAATATCCGTGAGGAAGAATTATTTAGCTAACGTATGATGACTGGAATGCATCGCTATCGAACTCATACCTGCGGAGAGCTGAGAGCAAGCGATCTGAACGCCCTGGTGCGATTATCCGGCTGGCTCCGGAACCGGCGCGATCACGGCGGAGTATTGTTCATTGATTTGGGTGATCATTACGGCATTACGCAGTTGATTGTGAATCCCGGGTCACCCGCGCACGATCTTTTGGAAGGACTGGCGAAAGAAACGGTGATTCGGGTAGATGGCGTCGTCATTGCCAGGGAGCCGGGCCAGGTCAATCCAAACATGGCGACGGGTGAAATCGAGGTCAAAGTCTCCGATGCGGAAGTCCTTGGCCCGACGGCTCCGCTTCCGTTCAGCGTATTTCCTGAAGTGGCGGCTCCTGAGGATCTCCGCCTCAGCTACCGGTTTCTCGATCTGCGACGTTCCAAGATGCACGCAAACATTCTTACGCGTTCGCAGGTCATCGCCAGCATCCGGCGCCGCATGAATGCTCTCGGCTTCATGGAGTACCAGACGCCGACTTTGACGGCCTCCAGCCCTGAAGGAGCGAGAGACTACCTCGTACCCTCGAGGCGGCATCCGGGAAAATTCTATGCTCTTCCCCAGGCGCCGCAAATGTTCAAGCAGTTGATCATGATTTCCGGATTCGACCGTTACTTTCAGATCGCTCCCTGCTATCGCGACGAAGACGCCCGCGCCGATCGCTCGCCGGGAGAGTTCTATCAACTCGATCTGGAAATGAGCTTCGTGGTACAGGATGATGTCTTCCGGGTCATCGAAACACTAATGACCGGTTTGTTTCAGGAGTTCGCGCCAAAGAAAGAAATCACGCCTGCCCCCTTTCCACGCATCACTTATCACGACGCGATCCTTCATTACGGAACGGACAAGCCGGACCTGCGCAACCCCATTCGAATCGTCGATCTCACAGCGTTGTTTCCGGCTTCGGGATCGTTCCGGGCTTTTGCGGGTAAACATGTTCGCGGCATTCGCATACCGAAAGGCGCTGAACGGTCGAGATCATTCTTTGATCGGCTCGAGGAAGATGCCAAAGCCGGCGGCGCGAGAGGCCTGGCATGGGTTCTTGTTGACGAAGATCGTTCGCTCAAGGGCCCCATCGCGAAATTCATCGGACCCTCTGAAACCGCCAGTATCCTGCAAACGATGGAGGGTGTGCCGGGAGACGCCATTGTTTTCATGGCAGACGAGGACAGTGAACGTGCGAGCAGGCTGATGGGCGTCATCCGCGACAAGCTTGGAAATCTGTTGGACGTGATCGAAAAGGATGTTTTTCGTTTCTGCTGGATCGTCGACTTCCCGATGTACGAGCTGAATCCCGACACGGGAAAAATCGAGTTCAGCCACAATCCGTTCTCAATGCCGCAGGGTGGATTGGCCGCCCTCAACGAAAAGGATCCCCTTCACATCAGAGCGTTTCAGTACGACATTGTCTGCAATGGCTACGAACTTTCTTCTGGTGCAATTCGAAACCATGATCCCGAAACCATGTACCGTGCTTTCGAGATCGCAGGCTACCCCAGGTCGGAGGTGGACCAACGGTTTCGCGCCCTGATCAGCGCATTAAAATATGGCGCACCACCACACGGTGGAATCGCTCCGGGGATCGATCGCATCGTCATGCTCCTCACGGATGAACGTAATATTCGTGAAGTGATCATGTTTCCAATGAATCAGAATGCCGAGGACCTGTTGATGAATGCGCCAGGCACGGTCCGCCCGGAGCAACTCAAGGAGCTGCACATCCGCGTCGATCTGCCGCCCGAACGCAAGACCCAACAATCATGAGCGGCTGCGAATGCAAGCCCGACGCGAAGCGCAAGCGCGATAGCGCGCAGCCTAAGAAAAGGGCGCAGCCATCAAGAAAATGACGAAAATTCGCGTTCTTCCCGATGACATCGCCAACCGCATCGCGGCGGGCGAAGTCGTCGAGCGGCCGGCATCTGTCGTGAAGGAGTTGATGGAAAACTCCCTCGACGCGGGCGCCCGTCGCATCGCTGTGGACGTGGAGGAAGGCGGAAGGAAGTTGATTCGCGTTACCGATGATGGCGAAGGTATGACCCCAGAAGATGCCCGGGCGTGCTTCGGCCGGCATGCCACAAGCAAACTTTACGAGCCGGACGACCTGTTCTCCATAAAGACTCTGGGTTTCCGTGGCGAAGCTCTTCCATCGATTGCGTCGGTGTCGCGCCTGATATTGGAAACTCAGGCCGAGGCATCCTCCGGTACAGCGATCGAAATCGCCGGCGGCAAATTGGTGTCCGAGCGCGAACAGGCTTTTCCTCGCGGAACGCAAATCACTGTGGAGGACCTGTTCTTCAACGTGCCCGCCCGCCGGAAATTTCTTCGGTCGGAATCTTACGAGCTGAGTCAGATCACCACGTATTGCACGCATTACGCCCTTGCGTTTCCCGAGATTCACTTCATATTGAAGAGTTCGGGTTTCGAGATTCTTGCGGCGCCTGCGACAGGCGGTTTTCGTGATCGCATCTTTCAAATTTTCGGGAAGGATCTTCTGGATCAGCTCGTGGAGTATCAGAAGGACTATGGCCGCTCCGGTGTGAAGATCCATCTGTTCACCTCGCGCCCGCACGTTCAGAAATACAACCGGAATTCGATGTTCTTTTTCATCAACCGCCGTCTCGTGCGCGACAAAATCATTCTTCACGCGATCAGCGAGGCTTATCGGAACATCCTGCCCTCCGGCACATTTCCCGTTGTGATCCTGTTCGTCACTATTCCCTTCGAAGACGTCGATGTGAACGTTCATCCCGCAAAGACTGAAGTGAGGTTCAAGCATCACTCATTCATTCATGACGCGATTCGAGATGCGATTCTCTCGGGCCTGACGCAGGACAAGACCATCGTCGCGATGGAATCGGAGGGGGCGCCAATATCGCCATTCACCGCACCGGTTCCGCAGCCGCGAATGCCGGAATCGTGGGCATCGGATGATCCGATCGCAAGGGAATCATTCGCGCTGCGACCCGAGATGCGGCCTGTGATGGATCAACCGATGCCGCTCGAGATATCGGCGTATCCGGAGTTCGATCGCGTCCGCCACGAAGTGCAGCCTCTCGGACAACTGCGCGACAGTTTTATCGTTGCAACAGATTCCTCGGGCCTGATCGTGATCGATCAGCACGTTGCTCATGAACGTGTCCTTTTCGAAGCGTACCTGCGACAAAAGCTTGCAGGAAAGGTCGATATACAGCGATTATTAATTCCCATCATTGTTCAATTGCCTCCGCGGCAGCTTGTGATTCTCGACAGCATCATCCCCGAGTTGGCGCGGAATGGTTTTGAAGTGGAGCCGTTCGGTCCAAAGACCATCGCGATCAAAACTGCCCCTGCGATGTTGAAGGCCTCGGCGGTGGAGAAGCTCCTGGTTGAGTTGCTCGACGGACTCGAGCGCGAGACTCAGGTAATCAACATCGAAGCGTTAAAAAAAAAGATTGCCGCAACGGTGTCATGTCATGCGGCGATCAAGATCAACACGCCACTGGACGAAACGAAGATGCGCTGGCTGATTGCAGAACTCATGAAGACGGATGTGCCCACAGTATGTCCGCATGGCCGTCCGATCATCCTGCGCTACGATCTCAGAGAAATTGAGAAAGCTTTCAGGAGAGCATAGCTTGACAGAACACTGCGCTCACTCTAACTTTCTAAAGCTGGTTTTGGTTTCGGTGGCACTCATCGAAAAGTTCGGAGAGAAATCACAAAAGACTGCCAACCCTAAAGGAGGAATTTGATGGCAAAGATGACCCAGACCCAGATTATCGCCGAGATGTCGACGAAGACCGGTATCGCTAAGAAACAGGTGAAAGATTTTTTGGCGTCGCTTACC
>Ga0070707_100004807_pt1 | contig 12652 bp, 10 predicted proteins | sample KBSK5502metaG_FD_65468 | JGI IMG/M metagenome (GOLD analysis project Ga0070707, IMG submission 65468) | Corn, switchgrass and miscanthus rhizosphere microbial communities from Kellogg Biological Station, Michigan, USA - KBS K5-50-2 metaG | ecosystem: Host-associated > Plants > Roots >... | reverse complement strand
CGCGTGGGAGTTCCGGCTCGAATCCGAGATGTCGTCCTGACATCGAGATTCGTTGACAAAATCCGCGACGGAGTACTTCACTCCGTCGCGTCGCTTCGAGAAGCTCCTCCGCCATCCATCTTCGCGATCCAGACAGTCTTGATGTTCACGAATTCGCGGATGCCGTGGGCGCCGAGCTCACGTCCGAATCCGGAATGCTTCACGCCACCGAATGGAACTCGGGGATCCGACGCCACCATGGCGTTGACGAAAACCTGCCCTGACTGAATGGCGTCGATAAAGCGATCGGCCTCCCGCCTGTCACGCGTCCAGACGCTGGCGCCCAGGCCGAACTTTGTATCGTTGGCGAGAGCGATGGCCTCCTCGGCGTCGCGAACGCGAAAGATTGAAGCCACCGGACCGAATGTCTCTTCGCATGCAGCGGGCGCATTTCGAGGAACGTTCGTCAAAACCGTCGGCGCATAGAAATTTCCGCGTTCACCGATTCTTTTTCCGCCGGTCAGCAGCCTGGCACCCGCCGCTACGGACCGCTCGACCTGGCTGGCAATATCCTTGACGATCTGGGGAGTGGCGAGCGGACCGATTTCGGTTGACTCGTCCAGCGGATCGCCAATTTTCAGTTTCTCCATCGCGCTAGCGAATCGCTTTTCGAATTCGTCCGCGATCTTCTGATGCACGATGAATCGCTTTGCGGCGATGCAGGACTGACCGTTGTTGATCGTGCGGGCTTTGACCGCGGTGTTGATGGCGTCTTCGAGGTTGGCCGAAGGCATCACCACGAACGGATCGCTGCCGCCGAGCTCCAGAACGCTTTTCTTGACGCGCTTTCCCGCCGTGCTCGCGATGTTGGAGCCGGCCGGTTCGCTGCCCGTCAGAGTGGCGGCTTTGATGCGGTCGTCTTCCAGGATTTTGGCAACCTGTTCCGACGTGATCAGCAGCGTCTGGAATTCACCGTCGGCGAATCCTGCATCGCGAAAAACTTCTTCGATCGCCAGCGCGCACTGCGGAACGTTCGATGAGTGCTTGAGCAGCCCCACATTTCCCGCCATCAGCGCCGGCGCCGCGAAACGAAAAACCTGCCAGAACGGAAAGTTCCACGGCATCACTGCCAGAACGGGACCGATTGGCTCGTAACGGATGAAGGTCTTCTCGGCCTCCGTTTTCACCGCTTCATCGGCGAGGAACTCTTTGGCGTGATCGGCGTAGTAGCGGCAGACCAGCGCGCATTTGTTCGCTTCCCCGATGGCCGCCTTGATCGGCTTTCCCATCTCGACCGTCATCAGCCGGCCATACTCTTTCTGCCGCTGGTCGAGAAGATCGGCCGCCTTGCGCATGCGCGCGGCTCGATCCTCGAATGATCTCTTGCGGTTGACGCTAGCGGCTTCGACGGATCTTTGCAGCTTTTCCTCGATCTCTTGATCGCCAAGCGGGTCGAAGGTCCGTAGAGTCTCGCCGGTGGCTGGGCTAACGGTCGCGATCGCCATCTTCTGAGCTTTTCCTGTGCTATTCTCCGCCTCGTCCAACTCAGGTCAATTTCAGTTGCACTTCTTCAACTTCAAGGAGTCCTCATGAACTACGCGAAGCTTCGCCTTACCCTTTCTGTCTTTTTGCTCGCGATTCTCATGCCCATGGGCGCGTTTGCGCAGAGCAGCACGGGATCGATTTCGGGCGATGTCACCGACGCCAACGGTGGGCCGCTGCCAGGCGTGACGGTCACCGCCACCAATACCGCCACCGGCGCCACGCGAGTGGTCGTCAGCAACGGCGTCGGCCATTACGAAGTCCGGCTGTTGCCACCCAGCGTTTATCGTCTGACAGCGGAACTCTCCGGATTTCAGCAGGTGAAGACTCTTTTGAACATCAACGTCGGCACCGACGCGACGTTCGATGTGAAGATGAAACCGGCAGTCACTGAAACGGTGACCGTCACTGCCGCGGCGCCGGTGATCGAGACCAGCCGATCGCAAGTGAGCTCGGTGGTCAACGACAAGGCCATTCAGAATCTGCCGACCAACGGCCGTAACTTCATCGACTTCGTGCTGACAACTCCCGGCGTCGTCAAAGACGGAACCCGCGCGGGCGACATCAGCTTCGCCGGACAGCGCGGCACGCTCAACTCGATGGTGGTCGACGGCGCGAACAACGACAACACGTTCTTCGGCCAGACCGTCGGTCGGAGTGGATCCGGCCGCGCGCCCTACCAGTTCAGCCAGGATGCTGTGAAAGAGTTTCAGGTCAACGCCAACGCTTACTCTGCCGAATATGGCCGCGCCGGCGCCGCGGTGATCAACGTGGTGACCAAGTCGGGAACGAACGATTTTCATGGGTCCGTGTTCGACTACTACCGCGACAGGAGCCTCAACGCCAACGACTACATCAATCAGATCAACGGGCGCGCCAAGAGCCCGTACCACTTCGACCAGTACGGCTTCAGCGCCGGCGGTCCGATCGTACGAGACAAACACTTCTTCTTCGCGAACTGGGACCGTCAGCGCAATTCCACGCCGAACCTCGTTGTCCTCGGCAGCGGCCGCATCACGAACTTTCCGACTGACGCGGCCAGTCAGGCGGCCCTTTCGACAATCCAAGGTCTGGCCGGCGACTACAGCCGTCAACTGAACCAGGACGTCTATCTCTTGAAGACCGATCACGAGTTGATGACCAATCAGCATGTTTCGCTCCGGTACAACCGCCAGCGGTTCAACGGCGTCAACTTCGAAAACGGCGGCCTCGACAACGCCGTCGGCCACACCGGAACCTCGAGCGTGTTCACCGACTCACTCTCCAGCGTTTACGACTCCACGTGGGGCTCGTCGTTTTTCAACGAGGTGCGCGCGCAGTACCTGAAGGATCGCGAGCCGGGCGCAGCGAACACGAGCGATCCGGAAACACAGGTCTTTCAAGGCAACAACCGAGTCCTGATCTTCGGGCGCAATAGTTTCTCGCCGCGCGAGACCACCATCAAGCGCTATCAGGTTGCCGATACGGCCACCTACATCTGGCAGAGCCACACCATCAAGGGCGGCTTCGACTACAACCACGACAACATCCTCAACTACTTCCCGGGCAACTTCTTCGGCTCCTATCGCTTCAACAGCCTCGCGGATTTCACGAACAAGACGCCCGTGTCATTCACGCAGGCCTTCCCCGGACCGGGGACTACCGGACCGTTTACGCATCCGAATTTGAAGGAGCTGGGTCTCTTCCTTCAGGACGAATGGCGCATCATGCCGTCGCTGACTCTCAATCTCGGACTGCGCTTCGACCGGCAGGGAATCGCGCAGCCGACCGTGCTGAATCCAGATGCCCAACTGCAAGCTGCCGGCTACACCACGAATAGGATCCCGGTCGACAACAACATCGGCCCGCGGCTCGGGTTCGCATGGACGCCGGGCGGATCGATGCGAACAGTGGTCCGCGGCGGATACGGCATCTTCTACGGCCGGACGCCGTCGATCATGATCGGCACGGCGATGTCGAACAACGGCATCAACGTGCAGACCATCGGCTTCACCGGCAATCTGATTCCGACCTACCCGAACATCTACTCGGCGCTGCCTTCAGGCGTCACGCTGCCGAAGCCGACGATCTTCGTTTTCGATCAGCACTTCAAGAGTCCGAAAGTGCAGCAGGCAAACCTGGGCGTCGAACAGCAGCTCGCCAGCGACTTCTCAATCGGCCTGACGTACCAGTATGTGAAAGGCGATGATCTGCCGCGCTCGCGCGACGTGAACGTCAGCGGCCCGACGACGATCACCGCCAACATCGCAGGCGATGGCACGACCACGTTCACGCGCTATACGACCAAACCGCTGGCGAACTTCGCGCGCGTGATCGCATTCGAGAGCTCGGCGCGCTCGAAGTACAACGGAGTGACGGTCGATCTGCAGAAGCGATACTCGAACAACTGGCAGACACGACTTTCGTGGACGCACGGCATGGTCAAGGACAACAAGCCCGACGCCACCGCGGTCGTGCCGGGAACCGACGACGCCAAGTACGTCAGCGATCCCCTCAACATCGACAAGGATTACACCTATGGCGACACCGATGTGCGCGATCGCGTGGTGCTCAGCGGCGTGTGGTCGCTGGACAGCTATGCCCAGGGTATGAAGAACAATATCCTTCACGCGCTGACGTCGGGATGGACCTTCAGCGGAATCGTCAGCTATCAGACCGGCCAGCCCTTCACGCCGAACGTGAACAGCGACCTGAACAGCGACGGCAACGCGACCAACGACATCGCGCCGGGCTTCCGCCGCAATTCGTTCCGCTATCCGACGCAGTTCTCGGTCGACCCGCGCATCACGCGCGACATTCCGCTCGTCGGCGGCACCAGACTCCAGTTGATTGCCGAGGCGTTCAATGTGCTGAACAAGCACAACGTGGTGACCGTGAACAGGACTTACTACAGCTTCGCGAACAACACGTTCACGCCGCTTTTGGCATTCGGTACGCCGACAGCCACGGCCGGCCAGCGCATCGTGCAGCTCGCGGGGAAACTGACGTTCTGACGCCTGAGGCGCGAAGACGCCGAAGGATCTCAGGGCCGGCCGCGCGCCGGCCCTTTTCATTCTTGGCGCTTGACAAACCTCATTTGTAAATATACGTTCATTTACAAATGGGCCGGCCGCCGCGCATCCGCCGCGATCAACTTCTTGAAACCGCCCGGGGGGTGTTCGCGGTAAAGGGGTTCGAGGGGGCGACGCTGGCCGATATCGCTGCGGAGCTGGGGGTGACGCCGGCGGCGGTTTTGCGCCACGTCGGCTCGAAGCAGGAGCTTTTCCGGGCGGCCATGGCCAGCCGGGTGACTGCTCCGCCCGATTTCATCCTCGAGCTGGCCCGGGTCGACGCGCATACCGATCCGAGGCTGGTGCTGCGCGGTATTGCGGAACGCTTCGTGCCCTTCGTCGAGAAGGTCATCGCGGAAAACATTGCTGTTTATATGCACGAGAAAGCGACATCATTATTGGTTCCGTTTAACCCCGACGCCGACGACAGCCCTCCCCGCCGCGGCCTGGCGATCGTCAGCGCTTACTTCCGCCGCGCCATGGACGCGGGCGTGATCCGCCGCGGCGATCCGAGCGCCGCCGCCATCCTGTTCATGGGTTCCCTGCAGTCGTACGTTTTCATGCACCGTGTCCTGAAGGTCGCACCGCAACCGTATCCGCTCGACCGCTACATCGATGCTCTCATCGATCTCTGGTCGACCGGCGCAATCATTGGAGGTCATCGTGGCAAAGCCGCGCAACCGTCTCGCGCGCGTCGTTCTCCTGATCGCAATCGTCGGCGCAATCGCCGCGACGCTGCTGTACATGCGAGCGCGCCGAGCGCCGAAGGAGCTGACCGCCTCCGGGACATTGGAAGCCCGCACGGTCAACGTCGGCTCGCTGGTCGGCGGTCGCGTCACCCGCGTTCTCGTCGATGAAGGGTGGCACGTCGCCGCCGGGCAGACGATCGTGACGCTGGAGACCGAGACCATCGATCGTCAGATCGCTGAGCAGAAGGCCGCCATCGAAGCCGCCCGGGCTGCTTACCAGAAAGCGCTGGCCGGTCCGCGCCCGGAAGAAATCGCAAAAGCACAAGCGGTGGCCACCAATGACGAAGTCGAACGCCGCCGCCTGGAGCGCCTTTTTCACGCCGGCATCGTCGCCAAGGAGCAGCTCGACGACGCCACCGCGAAAGCCAGGGCGTCCGCCGAAGATCTCCGAATGTTGCAGCGCGGCACGCGCAAGGAGGATATCGAAGCGGCGCGCGCCGAGGTGGAGCAGCAGCAGAAGCGACTCGACACTCTCTTGAAGCAGCACGCGGAGACGGTCGTGACGTCGTCGGTCGCGGGAGTCGTGCAATCGATGGGATTGCGTCCCGGCGATCTGGTGGCGCCTAACCAGCCGGTCGCGGAGATTCTCGAGTCGAGCCAACTCTGGGTGCGCGTCTACGTTCCCGAAACGGAGCTAGGGCTCGTTCGCGTGAACCAGAGGGTGCGCGTTCAGGTCGACACGTTTCCGAACCAGTGGTTTCCGGGACATGTGGCGGCCGTCAGCAGCCAGGGCGAGTACACCCCGCGCAACGTTCAGACGCGAGCGCAGCGCGCCGAGCAGGTTTTCGGCGTGAAGGTTCTCGTCGATCCGAATTCGCGTCTCAAGGCCGGGATGGCAGCGGATGTCGATTTCGGCGTGAAGGGGCGTGCGGAGTGAGCAACGAAATCGGAATCGACGTTCAGGGAGTAACGAAAGACTTCGGCAACGTGCGCGCGCTCGATGGCGTCACGCTTCAGGTGCGCCGCGGTGAGATTTTTGGTCTGCTGGGCCCGAACGGATCGGGCAAATCGACGTTGATCCGAATTCTGTGCGGCCTTCTCGCTCCGACTGAAGGTCACGCCACTGTCGATGGTCTCGATGTCGAGCGCGAGGGAGAGCAGGTGCGCCAGCACATCGGCTACGTTTCTCAGGCCTTCTCGCTGTATCGCGATCTCACGGTGTACGAAAACCTCGATTTCTTCAGCTCGATCTATCGCCTCAAAGGCGCCGAGCGAAAAGAGCGCATCGAGTGGGCGATCAATCTGACCCACATCGGTCCGTACCGCGATCGGCTCGCAGGAGCGCTGTCCGGCGGATGGAGGCAGCGCCTGGCGCTGGCCGCGGCGCTGATGCATCAGCCCCGAGTGTTGTTTCTCGATGAGCCGACCGCGGGAATCGATCCCGTTGCGCGGCGCGAGCTGTGGGATCTGCTCTTCGATCTCGCCGGCCAGGGCGTCACGATGCTGGTGACCACGCATTACATGGACGAAGCGGAACGCTGCGGCACCGTCGCGTATCTGTATATGTCGCGATTGATCGTGAGCGGGCAGCCGGAACAATTGAAGCAGTTGCCCGAGGTCACGCCGCAGGGAACCCGGCGAATCGAAGCGGCCACCACCGAGGGCGTGGCGGCGCTGCTCGCGCACGCGAAGTCGCTGCCGTACGTTCGCTCATGCACGATCTTCGGCACTTCGCTGCATCTCCTGATCGACTCCAACGTCTCGAACGACCAGGTCGAGCGCGATCTCGAATCCGTCGGCGTCGGAGAGGTGAAAGTCAGTGAGATCGAGGCGTCGCTCGAAGATGTGTTCGTCCAGCTCACCGAGACTCGCGGGCGCGAGGTCGACGAACAGCGGGCGTCGATGACGCCGCAGGAGGTGATGTGATGCACGGATTCACCGCCATTTTCCGCAAGGAGCTGACGCAGATGCTGCGCGATCGCGGCACGCTGTTCTTTGCGCTCGTCATTCCGGTGTTCGAGCTGATTCTGTTCGGCGTCATCGACATGAATGCCAAAAACATCCCGACCGTGATCTTCGATCAGAGCCGCTCGCAGGAGAGCCGCCGCCTCATCGATCAGTTCGAAAACACATCGTATCTGCGCATCGTCGGCGAAGTGGGATCGCGTGCTGCACTGCAGCATGCGATCGTGGCGGGCGATGCTCAGGTGGCAATCGAGATTCCGCCGGATTACGCCCGAAATCTGGCCGCTAATCGCGATGCCGCCGTTCTGGTGATGATCGACGGCTCTGACTCCAGCGTCGCCAGCCAGGCGCTGGCGGCCGCCAACGGCGTGGTGCTGAGCACAAGCGTTCGGGATCTAATCGAAAAGTCAGGTCAGCGCCCGCTGATCGATGCGCGCCCGCTCATGATGTTCAACCCCGACATGCGCAGCGCGAACCTGCTGATTCCCGGGCTGATCTCGATCCTCCTGACATTCTCGGGAACGATTCTGTCCGCGTTCGCGATCGTCAAGGAGCGGGAGCGCGGCACGCTGGAACAGCTCATGGTGACGCCGGTCTCGCCGCTGGCCGTTGTCGTCGGCAAGCTCCTCCCATACCTCGGCCTGGCCTATATCCAGCTCATCCTGATCGTGCTGCTGATGCGATTTCTTTTCGCGGTTCCGATCCACGGCAGCGTGCCGCTGCTGATGGGGCTTGCGCCGATCTATCTTCTGGCGCTGCTGTCGGTTGGGCTGATCGCATCGGCGCGCGCAAAATCGCAGATGGAAGCGATGCAGCGCGCGATGGCGGTCATGCTGCCGTCGGTGCTGCTGTCGGGCTACGTTTTTCCGCTGTCGTCGCTTCCGGCGCCTCTGAAAGTGATCTCGCACATCCTGCCGGCGACCTACTTCATCAAGATCTCACGCGCGATCGTCATCCGCGGCGCCGGCTTCTGGGACATCTGGCAGCCGGTGGCGGCGCTGGTCGGAATCTCGGCGGTGCTGATCGCCCTGAGCGCGACGGCATTCAAGAAGACGGTGTCGTAGCCGGAGAGCGGGCGTCCGGCCCGCACTTGCCGAGCGTCTCGCTCGGCAAGCTGGGTGATCGGGCGAGGACGCCCGATCACTGCGGCCGGGACGGCCGCGCTCCTACAGAACGTAGCGAGACAAATCCTCGTTTTTGATGATGTCCGCGAGCACGCGCTCCACGTACGCGGCATCGATCGTCATCTGCTGGCCGCGCATGTCGCTGGCGTCGAAGGAAAGCGCATCGAGCACGCGCTCCAGGATCGTGTGCAGGCGGCGTGCGCCGATGTTCTCGGTCTTCTCATTGACCAGCGCGGCGTAACGCGCCACTTCGCGGATGGAGTCGTCGCTGAATTTCAGCTCGACCCCTTCGGTCGAGAGCAGCGCCGAGTATTGCATCGTCAGCGCATTCTTCGGCTCGCGCAGGATGCGGACAAAGTCGTCTTCGGTCAGCGACTCCAGCTCCACGCGAATGGGAAAGCGCCCCTGCATCTCGGGGATCAGGTCCGAAGGCTTGGCCACGTGAAACGCTCCCGCCGCGATGAACAAAATATGATCTGTCTTTACCATGCCGTATTTTGTGTTGACCGTGGTGCCCTCAACGATCGGGAGCAGGTCGCGCTGCACCCCTTCGCGCGAGACGTCGGGACCGTGTGAAGCCTGCTGCCGTCCCGCGATCTTGTCGATCTCGTCGAGGAACACGATGCCGCTTTGTTCCACCCGATCGATGGCCTCGCGGGCGACGTTCTGCTGGTCGACCAGCTTGTCGGCCTCTTCCTGAATCAGGATGTCGCGCGCTTCGCCGATGCGCATCTTTTTACGCTTCGAGCGGCCGCCGAAAAGACCCGGAAGCATGTCTTTGACGTTGACGCCCATCTCCTCCACGCCCTGAGCCGAGAAGATCTCGAAGGATGGGAAATTCTGCTCTTTGACGTCGATCTCGATCTCGCGCTCTTCGAGCTTGCCCTCATCCAGCCACCGCCCGAGCTTGTCCCGCGTATCGGCGGGCGAGTCCTCCATCGGTGCCGTGGCGCCCACGAATGCCGGGCGGGCGGCGGGGCGGCGGGAGTCGGGAAGAAGGATGTCGAGAATGCGCTCGCGGGCGTTGCGGATGGCGGTGTCGCGATTCAGTCGTGCCTTTTCGTCGCGAACCAGCTTGACGCTGATCTCGGTGAGGTCGCGGACGATCGATTCGACGTCTCGCCCGACATACCCCACCTCGGTGAATTTCGAGGCTTCGATTTTCAGAAAGGGCGAGCGGGTGAGCCGGGCGAGGCGGCGGGCGATCTCCGTCTTTCCCACGCCCGTCGGCCCGATCATGATGATGTTCTTCGGCGCGATCTCTTCACGCATCTCGGGGGGCAACTGCTGCCGCCGCCACCGATTGCGCAGCGCGATGGCGACCGCGCGCTTGGCGGCGCTCTGCCCGACGATGTATTTGTCCAGCTCGCGCACGATTTCTTTTGGGGTGAGACGCTCGGGATTGAACGTGTCGTCGATGATGCCGGGAAGTTGGATGGCCATCTGTCAGAGACTTTCTACCGTGATCCTGTCGTTGGTGTAGATGCAGATCGTCGACGCGATGCGCAGCGACTCTTCCGCGATCTGGGCTGCGCCCATCTGGGTGTATTTCATCAGCGCGCGAGCGGCCGCCAGCGCGTACGGTCCTCCGGAGCCGATGGCGAGAATTCCATCATCGGGTTGAATGAGATCTCCCGTTCCGGAGAGCAGGTAGGCGCGTTCGGCATTCGCCACGATGAGGAACGCCTGGAGCTGCCGCAAATATTTATCGAGCCGCCAGTCTTTCGCCAGCTCGATGACCGCGCGCTCCATGTTGCCGCGGTACTCCTCGAGCTTTCCTTCGAATCGCGAAAAGAGCGCGAATGAATCCGCCGCCGAGCCGGCGAAGCCTGCAAGAACTTTGTCACCGTACAGCTTACGCACCTTCGCCGCGCCGTGTTTCATCACGGTGTTGCCGACGGTGACCTGACCGTCGCCGGCCATGGCCACGGCGCCATCCTTCCGAATGCAGATAACGGTGGTGGAGTGAATTACTTCGGCTTCCATGGCGCGGGCGATCGTATCAAATCGTCCGGCGGCGGAGCCTCGAGTGCTCCGATGGTCTCATGCTCGAGCTTCCAGGCATGCAGCATGAGACGCGATGCTGCCGGTCCGCCGTACCGTCGATCGCCGATCACCTGATGGCCGATCGAGGCGAGGTGGATGCGAATCTGATGCATCCGGCCGGTCCGGATCTCCGCCTCGACCAGACCATCGTCGCGAGGCCGCACAATGGTCAGTGCCTCTTTTCCGCCGATCGGCGATTCGATCGTGACCTGGCCCTCAATCGTGCCTGCCACTCGCGCGAGGTACGTCTTGCGGATCTCGCGGCTCGCGAACAGACCCGAGAGCGACGCCGCAGCGTCGCGCGTGCGCGCGAAGACCACCACTCCGCTCGTGCCGGTGTCGAGGCGATGCACCAGGAAAAGTGACCGATACTCCACGCGAAGCATTTCCTCGAGTGAGCGCTGCTTCCGATCGCGTGTCGGTTGCGTCGGCATGCCCGCCGGCTTGTTCACGGCCACGAATCCCTCGGTGACCTTGACGATATCGATGCGTGGTATTTCGTCGACGACCGCTATGCGATCCTGTTCGCTCACTTCGCGTGATGCGATCGCGACCGGCCGCTCGTTGACCAGCACGCGACGCTCGGCGATCAACTCGCGGGCCTGGCGCCGCGAGATGTGAGGAAAACGTGCGGCGACGGCCTGATCGAGGCGCATGACTTGTCATCCTGAGCGAAGCGAAGGATCTCTGTCGACGAGATCCTTCGCTGTCTGCGCAGCTCAGGATGACATTAAACGCGCCGCTCTTTCTTGGGCTGAGCCTCGCCGCCTTCGATGACGGTCAGCTCCGGCCCGCCGATGCCGAGGGCTTTGCGGACTTTGGATTCGATTTCGGCGGCCAGATCGACATTCTCGTGGAGGAAGGCTTTTGCGTTCTCGCGGCCCTGTCCGATGCGGACATCTCCGTACGAGAACCAGGAGCCGGACTTCTCGATGATCCTGTTCTCGAGGCCGATGTCGATCAGCTCGCCGGTCTTCGAGATTCCTTCGCCGTAGCCGACGTCGACCTCTGCCTGGCGGAATGGTGCGGCGCACTTGTTTTTGACGATCTTGATCTTCACGCGGGAGCCGACGACCTCTTCGCCTTCCTTGATCTGATTGGTGCGCCGGATGTCGATGCGGACGGACGAATAAAACTTCAGCGCCCGCCCACCGCTGGTTGTCTCGGGATTGCCGAACATCACACCAATCTTTTCTCGAATTTGATTGATGAAGATCAGGCATGTTCTTGATTTCGAAACGATGCCGGTGAGCTTGCGCAGCGCCTGCGACATCAGCCGCGCCTGCAGACCCATCTGCATGTCGCCCATCTCTCCTTCCAGCTCTGCGCGCGGCACGAGGGCCGCGACCGAGTCGATGACGATCACATCGATCGCCCCCGATCGCACCAGCACCTCGGCGATCTCCAGCCCTTGCTCGCCGCTGTCGGGCTGCGAGACCAGAAGATTGTCGACGTCGACGCCGAGTTTTTTGGCGTATTCGGCGTCGAGGGCATGCTCGGCGTCGATGAACGCCGCCAGACCGCCGGTTTTCTGAGCCTCGGCGATGATGTGCAGCGATAGCGTCGTCTTGCCGGACGACTCCGGCCCGAAGATCTCCACGATGCGCCCGCGCGGGACGCCGCCGACGCCGAGGGCGGCGTCAACGCCGATGGATCCGCTGGAGATGGCGCTGATGGCAGCGAATTCTTTCGCGCCGAGCCGCATGATCGAGCCCTTGCCAAACTGGCGCTCGATCTGGGTAAGGGCGGTCTCCGCCGCTTTTAGTTTGTCTGTTGGAATGGTGGCCATGTTCCTCCTCTAAATATGACTCTCGTCTCGAAAAAATTGCTGCGGAAGGAGGTGGATCGAGGACATTCGTGTGGTGAATCGAGTGTACGGTCCGCCCGACAGCCCGTCAAGAAACTCTACACAGTGTAGGATTGGCGGGAGATGAAGCGTGCGCTCACTTGTCCAATCCTCGTGATCTTGCTGGCCTCATCAGCAAGCGCGCAACAGTCGGGACGCCGGCGCTCGGTTGTGCATCCGGCTGAAGTGACGGGTGACTGGAAAATCGAGATCACCACGCAAGGGGGCATCACCGGCGGCGGAAGCGGCGGTTTGATTGTCTCCTCGAATGGAGCTTTGACCATCACGTTGGGCTCATCGCCGATGGCAAAACATTGCGACTATCAGCTCACCGCGGTTGAGCTGCGCTCTCTGGATGATGTTGTCCGGCGCGCAAGGCCCAGCGGCTGGGTGGAATGCTATTCACTGGCT
>Ga0070707_100004806_pt1 | contig 12653 bp, 9 predicted proteins | sample KBSK5502metaG_FD_65468 | JGI IMG/M metagenome (GOLD analysis project Ga0070707, IMG submission 65468) | Corn, switchgrass and miscanthus rhizosphere microbial communities from Kellogg Biological Station, Michigan, USA - KBS K5-50-2 metaG | ecosystem: Host-associated > Plants > Roots >... | reverse complement strand
GTCCAGCAGTGGCTTGCCGGCCGCCGCGACGAGGGGCGCCTTCAATACGACACGCATCGTGCGGCGCGGCCCCGCCTCCACCAGCAGCGTCTCTTCGGTCCACTTTGCCACCGGCACGAAATAGACGCTCTGTGTGGTGGTCTGGCTTGCCGGATAGACCCAATCGATGTCCGGCCAGGCAAAGCTCTTGGCGAATACGAGCGCTTGTTGCCGCAATCCAGCGCCGTCCGCCACCCAGAAGAGCAATGTAGTGGGCAGGTATCCCAGGTAAATCAAACCGAACAGGAAGACCGGCAAGAAGAGAAAGCCGATGCCGTCGCGCGGAATGGGAACGGCAAGCGGCAGCGCACACACCGCCAGCAGCAACACATTGCTGGCGAGCACGATCCAGGGAGGATGGGCCAGCACGACGGCGTCTGGCCGTCGATGCGACACGAGCACCGCCGCATGCCAGCCGAGCAGGAGAGCTGAGAGTATGGTGTAGCCGGCGCCAATGAAGATGGCCGGCAGCGGTGTCAACAGCACAGCTCCGGCTCCGGCCGCGACGGCAATCGCAAGGAGCGCGAGGAGTGTATCGCCTGGGCGTTGCATCGTCGGTCCCCTTTCCGTTAGACGGCGTCTCGCGGGGCGAGCGTACTGCGTCGCCGCGGCGCTGTCAACGGCGCTGTGTCAGCTTTGGGTGTCCCCCCGACCTGGCGGCCGCTCCGTTTGCGGCGCGTGTCTGCCCGCACAGTGGCTGTAGAGCGCGCGGCCGCTCCGCCAGAGCGGATACGCCACGATGGCGCTGCCGGCGAGCAGCGCGAGCAGAGGCGCCGGGAAGAGGCTGCACCAGAAGAACGGGAAGAACTCCGCCACCTGGTTCAGCCCCCAGTTGGCCAGTGTGACGGGCACGATCCTGCCGGGCAGCCGCAGGCCGAGATTGGTGAGCAGCGAGACGGGAAGGAACAGCGCATGCCAGAGCAGCGCCGCGGTCCACGGCTCCCAGACATGCGCCGTTTCCGGCCGCGCCCAGGGCAGTAGATCGTAATCCGCGCGATAGTTCACCAGAACGCCCAGCACTTGCTCGACACCGCCCGCGGCCAGCAGCGCCAGCATGCCGTTGCGCAGGCGGCGGGCGACGGGCGGGTCGGCGAAGATCTCCGCAGCTGGCAGCAGCAGAAAGGGCGCCAGTGGCACGAGGAAGCGCGGCCCCCAGCTCCAGCCGCCGTACCAGGTCGGATACGTGGCATAGAGGAGCAGTGTCACGCCGGCCAGCAGCGCGACGCCCAGCGCCTCACGCGGGTGCCGTCGCCACATGCGCCGGAAGCCGAGCACGCCGAGCACCAGCGGCGAGGCGTACCAGAGCAGGCCGAAGCCCGGGCTCACCAGCAATGCCGCGCCGGCAGCCAGCGTCGCCAGTGGGGACTGATTGAGCGGCCGCTCGAAGGCGGCGTAGCCCGTCACCCAGGGCGAGCCGCTGCGCAGTGCGTTGACCGCGAGTGTCAGCGCGACCGCCGCGGCCACCGGCAGCCAGAAGGCCGCCTGGGCGGGGAGCGAGCGGCGCCAACGCGGCGGCGCCGTGGCGCGTTCCGCCTCGCCGCCCTGACTTGCGGCAATGAGATAGATCGCGAAGAGCGGCGCCACCGCTACCGCGACGTACTTCGTCAGCACCGCCACGCCGAGCGCCGCTCCCGCCAGCAGCACCCACCGCAGCCGCAGCAGCAGTTGCTGTCGCTGTCGCGTGGCGAAGCGAAACGACGCGAGCGCGGCCGCCAGGAGCATCGTTGCCAGCAGCGGCTCGCTGAAATCCAGCTTGGCATAGGGCCAAGCCGGCGTGGTGAGGCCATAGACGAGCGCCGTCAGCAGGGCCACGCGCGCGCCGTAGCCCAGATCGCGCACGAGCAGGAAGAGCAGCGCGATACCCGCGGCCGTCACCCACGCGTTGGTCATGCTCGCGAAGAGATCGGGCGCCGAGCGAAAGAGTCCCAGCGCCCCCCCCGCCAGGTCCACCAGCGTGAGGGGGAACTCGACGAGGCTCAGTCCGATGCCGTATTTGGCATAGGAGAGGCCGCCCCGGCCCACGAATGTTCCCAGCGAGGGAGGGACGGCGAGCGAGTGCCGCAGCAGCAGACTCACAGCCGTGGCGTGGATATCACGGCCGTCGGTCGAGTTGAAGCGCCCCACGGCGCACCAGGCATAGAGCAGCGTGAAAAAGGCGAACAGGTGCGCCGCCACCGGCCACTCCCGCCGCGCGCCTCGCTTTGCACTGGATTCCATGCTCGTCGCCGCCCTTTCGTAGCGCGCTGCCGTGCTCACCACTATAGCGAGCCCATGCCAGCCTGCGCGCCGCACTTCGTGCCGAAAGTACCTTACGCCGCCCGCCTTGCTTGACCCGGTCGCGCCGGTTGGCATATGATATGCTCCAGGGAATGTGTGGGCGCGCCGCGACAGGTGTGCGCTCTCGCATCCCGTAATGGCTACGATTGCCCACTCGTTAGGTGAGGCGTCCGCGGAGAACAAAGGCCACGGACCGGAAACGTCGAGAGACGCCGACGGTCAGGACAGGTATAGCCGGCATAAGGCTCTACTCCCAGTGGCTGAGGGCAACACCTCTACGTCCCGCGGTGCCAAAACTCGACAAGGGAGAGGGCGCCTGCCGGACTGGCTTGCCCCGCGAGCCCACCGCCAGCGCATTTGCACTGCCTGTGCCCTCTCCCGCATGTTGGGAGAGGGCACGTTGTTTTTCCGCGCCGCCGTGTCCCCAGGCAGGATGGCGGCGTGGCCACGAGAGGAGGACGTATGGACGCTGGTCCGAGTACCAGTTCCAAACGTCGCGTTATGGCCCGGTCGGCGTACCGCCGCGGCCGGTTCACTGCCTGAGTTCCCCCGCGCTCCGTCGTGGGCACTCCTGCTGGACCGGCGCCCGGTGCGCCGGCACAGATATACCAAGCAGGGGAGACGCTCATGGAGCAGACCGTTCTCACGCCGCCATCCCCCATGGCGCGCGCTCAGTCATTCGCACGCCACGCCATCTATCCCGTCTTCGAGCGGCCGACGCGGCGTCTGCGTCAATTCCGCCGCTGGCGCAAGTCGCCGCTGGCCCGCCTGCTGCGCCCGCTCGCGTTCCTCAGCCTGCTCGGCCCTGGCCTGATCGCCGCGAATGCCGGCAACGACGCCGGCGCCGTGGCCACCTGGGCCAGCGTCGGCGCGCAGTATGGCTATCAAATGCTCTGGGTGCTGGTCATCATCACGATCAGCCTCTCGGTCGTGCAGGAAATGTGCGCGCGCATGGGCGCCATGACCGGCAAGGGGCTTTCCGATTTGATCCGCGAGCGCTTCGGCGTGCGCGGCGCGGCCTTCGCTATGCTGACGCTGCTCATCGCCAACGTGCTCGTCACGATCTCCGAGTTCGCCGGCATCGCCGCCGCGTCGGAGCTCTTCGGCATCCCCAAATATGTGTCGGTGCCCGTCGCCGCCGCCGGAATCTGGCTGCTCATCACGCGCGGCTCGTACGTGCGGGTCGAGAAGATCTTCCTGGTGATGTCGCTGGCGTTCTTGACCTATCCCATTGCCGCCGTGCTGGCGCATCCGAATTGGGGCGACGTCGCGCGGCATACCTTCATCCCAACGGTCTATGGCAGCAGCACGTTCCTGCTGCTGTTAGTCGGCACCATCGGCACGACTATCACGCCGTACATGCAGCTCTACATCTCTTCCAGCGTCGCCGAGAAGGGCGTCGCGATCGAGGACTATCCCGCCGAGCGCCTGGAGACCTACGGCGGCTCGGTCTTCGCTGCCATCATCGTCGCCTCGATCGTGATCGCGACCGCCGCGACACTCTATGTTAGCAGCCACGGCGCCCACCAGATCAACGACGCGAAGGATATGGCGATCGCGCTGGAGCCATTCCTCGGCAAATACGCGCCGGTGCTCTTCGGCGTAGGGCTGCTCGGCGCGTCGCTGCTGGCGGCGGCGGTGCTGCCGCTCTCGACCGCCTATGCGGTCACCGAGTCGTTCGGCTTCGAGCGCGGTGTCTCGTTCTCCTTTCGCGAGGCGCCGATCTTCCAAGGCCTCTTCACCGGCATGCTGGCGCTGGGTGCGTTGGTGGCGCTGATTCCGGGCCTGCCGCTGATCCGCCTCATCGTTATTTCTCAGGTGATCAACGGCGTGCTGCTGCCGATCTTGCTGGTATTCATTTTGAAGATCGTGAACGACCGGCGCATCATGGGTAAGTATGTCAACGGCACTGTCAACAACCTTATCGCGGTGAGCACCACCGTTGTGCTCTCAGCACTCTCGCTGCTGATGCTCCTGGCGATCCTGCTGCCGATCTTTGGGATTCCGTTCCTGTCCTAGTGCCGGGCCCCTCCTGGGGCCAGCTCCGATGCAGTGTGAAAGGAGGGTGCTGCTGATGCCTTCGCTCACCGAGATTCTCGACAAGCCAATCCGCGATCCCAGCGGCGACGAAGTGGCCTCGCTGGGCGACCTGGTGGTGCGCATCTCGCCCCACGAGGACCAGCCGACGCCGACGGTGGATCTCTATCCGCCCGTAACAGGCATCCTCGCGCGGCTCAAGAGCCCGCGCGGCCAGCGCGACGTGTACATCCCGTGGGACAAGGTCACGCGCATGGGCGCCGATGGTGTCACGCTGGCCTCGCCAGCGGTGAGCCTGCGCCGCTTCGCCAAGCGCGACGACGAAATCGTGTTGCGGGGCGGCCTGTTCGACCGCCAGGTGGTGGATGTCGAAGGCCGGCGTGTCGTGCGCATCAACGATCTGGACCTCGCCGAGCGCAATGGCACCTGGCGGCTGGTGGCGGTGGATGTCAGCCCGAGCGCGGCGGTGCGCCGGCTGGGCTCGCTCGGCCAGCGTGTCGCGTCGCGGCTGGGCAAGCGCGCGCCGCTGATCGATTGGGCGATGGTCGTGCCGGTGAGCGCCGCCAGCACCGGCGAGGACGGCGACGTGCCGGGTGATGGTGGCGCGGTGCGTCTGCGCGTCCCCCGCGACCGGCTCGCCCTGCTGCGCCCCTCCGACCTGGCGGAACTGCTGGAGCAGCTCACTCCGCAGCAGAGCGCGGACCTGCTGGAAGAAGTCGACAGCGCGCACGCTGCCGATACGCTGGAAGAGCTGGAAGACGAGCAGCAATCGCAGATTCTGCGCGCGATGGACAAAGAGCGCGCCGCCGACGTGCTCGAAGAGATGGAGCCAGACGAGGCGGCGGATGCGCTGCAAGGGGTCAGCGACGAAGAGGCGGCGGACCTGCTCTCGCGCATGGAGCGCGAGGAGGCCGAGGAGGTCCAGGAGCTGCTGGGCTATCCAGAGGATAGCGCGGGCGGCATTATGACGACGGACTACATCTCCGTGCCGGAGTGGGCAATGGTGGGCGAGATCATGGCGGCGATGCGGGCGCGGGCCCGCGCCGCGGCGCTGGATGTGGAAGACCCGCTGCCGGGCGCGCTGCCGGAGATCTATGTGGTAGCGGAAGAACGGCCGCCAGTGCGCCCGCAGGTGCGCAGGAATGGCGCAAAGCCGCGCGGCAAGCCCGGGCCGCACGCCTCGGCGGCGACGATTGCCACGCCGCACGGTCCGCTGCCGCTGGAGGCGGAAGGGCGGCTGTTGGGGGTGGTGTCCCTGCGCGATCTGCTGCTGGCCGATCCAGAGGCGCGGGTTTCGTCGGTGATGAAGCCGCCGGCGGGCGTCGCGCATCCGCTGGACGGCGAGCGTGATGTCGCGCGTCTGATCGCCGACGAGGACCTGGTCGCGCTGCCGATCGTGGATGACGAAGGGAAGATGCTCGGCATCGTCACAGTGGACGACGCGATAGATGTGATCCTGCCGACGGCGTGGAAGAAGCGCATCCCGCGAAGATTCCGCTAGGAGCGGGGAACTTTGCCCCCGCCCCTGTCCGCGCCGGAGAGGGGAGCGGCCGCCGGTCGGGGTGGCGAGGGCGAGTGGCGCGAACGGCATGGCAAGGCGCGGAGCGGCTCCCAAGCAAGGGGAGAGCCGTGCGGACTCTGGTAGGATAGTTTCCCCACTGTGCACAATGCGATGATGCGCTGAACGCTGCCCGCGCCGTCGGCCGCCGTGCGGTATCTCATGACTGTTCCGGCTGTGCGAGCATGGGCGTACAGACATCCCGCGACAGAATGCTTCTAGCGGCCACGGGGTGCTCCCCTCAGGCGACCTGCGGCAGCACCGTCTCGGCGAAGGCGTGTATGCCGTCGCGGTCCTCCAGGTCGAGCCACTGGAGCATCAGCTCCTCCACGCCCGCATCGGCGAAGGCTCGGATCTGCTCGATCACGCGCTCCGGCGTGCCGACAATGGCGCCACGCTCCGTCCAGAGCGCGTCCGCGATCTCCTCGGTGGACTTGCCGGCGAACGCGGGTTGCTGCCGGCGCGGGGCGAGCTTGCGCTCCAGGTCGGCGGCGTCGCGCCCAAACGTGAGGTTGGTCATCAGCGTGCGCCGCACGGCGTTGCGTGGCCGCCCCGCCTGGTCGAGCAGATCATCGAGGTGGCGGCTGAGCTCGCGGAACTGCGCGGGCGGGACCATCATACAGTTCCAGACGTCGGCGTAGCGGGCGGCGAGGGGCATCGTCCGCCGGGGGCCGTTGCCACCAATGAGGATGCGTGGGCCGCCGGGGCGCTCGGGCCGCGGCAGTAGCAGTGCCCCGCGCAGGTGGAAGAACCGGCCTTCGTACGTCACGGGCTCGTCGCTGAGCAGCAGCCGCGTGACGACCTTCAACCCCTCCTCGAAGCGCGCCATCCGCGTGGGCACGTCGCCCAGCTCGTGCCCGAAGAGGAGATGCTCGCGCTCCTGCCAGCCCGCGCCCAGGCCCAGGATCATCCGCCCGCCGCTCAAATCATCCAGCGCCGCCGCCTGCCGGGCCAGCATCGTCGGCTCGCGGAAGGAGAGCGGCGCCACCAGTGGCCCGAAGTGGATGCGGCTAGTGTGGTCGGCGGCGTAGGTGAGTGAGACGATTGTCTCCAGCGATGGCTTGTCTGGTGGGCTCGCGTTGGTGTAGTGGTCGGAGCGGAACAGCCCACCGAAGCCGAGCGATTCGGCGTCGGCGACGAGGCGCTTCCAATACGGCCACGTCAGCCCGTTCTGCCCTTCGATCATCAGCGACAGCGCAACCATCTCACCCGCTCCTCCGCTCTCGTCGGGGCGATCCCGCACACCACAACACGTCCACACGTTATTGTAGTCCGACAGGAACCAGTGGAAACCGGCGAGCTGCGCGTTGTCCAGCAGGAAGGATGGTTCGGCAGCGAAGACGTGGCGCAGACCGGGTGTCGGACTGAAGCCCGTCGCTTGCACACACTTCAGCCGGCCCCGCTCACCCCTGGTCCGCGGAGGTCAGGCTGGCCGGGACGGCCGGCGCCGGGTTGCGCCGCGCCACCGACTTTGCCAGGAAGATGTCGGGCTTGCCGAGCCCGTTCGCATCGGGCAGCGCGCCCACGATTGCGTAGCCAAGCTTCTGATAAAACTCGAAGGGGTGGCGCCGGAGATTGCGGATGCGGGCCAGGTGGTCGAGGACATGCGGGAACAGGTCAACACCCGCCAGCGAGGTCATTCCATCCACGTCGTCGCTGCCGAGCCAGATGGTCAGCCCGCCGCGCGAGCGCACCTGCGCCTCGAAGTCGGCCACCAGCGCCTGGCCGATTCCCTGTCCCTGGCTGTCCGGCCGCACGACGAGGGGGTCCAGCTGCCATACATGGCCGCCGTACTCGGCCATCCCGCCGATCCAGCCGACCACCGCCCCGTGTTCGTCCACGGCTACCCGGCTGATGCGGTCGGCGCCGAACGAGGCGCGCACCGCGGCGCGAGCAGCCTCCAGATCGGGCCAGCTGCCGGGCCAGTGCTCCGCAAATCCCGCCACCAGGATGCCCGCGACCTGCTCGATGGCCAGCGCATCTTCAACGGTGAGTGCGCGTACCTGCACGCGTATGTCACTGGTGCCCACGTGACGTGCCTCGCTCGCTACTCTCTCAGCTCACGCGGACCTTACAGCGTCCCCGCGCTCGCTGGCCCCGCGCATTCATTCGAGCATGCCTGCCGTCGCCCCTGGCGAGTGCTTGGCCGCGCCCTCATAGTGCTCTGACGGCAGTGTAGCATTCCCCAGCCGCTGCGAGCAGTAATATATTTCTTTCCACGGCGTGAGCACGCGTGCTAGAATGCGCGGGCATGCGCGGAAGCGCTGTCTGCTCAATGGCCGGCCAGCTGACGTGGCGGAGCTTCAGAACGGAGAAGCGCAAGCGATGGACATGCGACACAGCACGCCAGGCCAGGAGCGGCGCTGGCCCATCGGCGCGCTGGCGCGGGGCGCGCGCTCGCCGGGGGTGCCCGTCCCTACCACCGCCGACGAGGTGCTGGAGGAACACGAGCGTCAGCGCCGCCGGCGCCTGGTGCGCATCCTCACTCTTGGCCTGATGATCCCATCCTTGCTGTTGATCCCTAGCGCGCTCTTCCCCAAGTTCATCCTGGGCAGCTTGCTCTCGCTACTGATCGTGCTGGCGGGCACGGTGGCGGCATTCATTCTGAACCGGCTCGCCTATGTTGTCGCCGCTAGCTATGCCCTGATCTTCGGCGTCGCGGCCGCGCTCGGCTGGCAGGTGATCTCGAAAGTGGTGCTCCAGCACGGAGTAGACGCGGTCGATCTGCGCTACTACGACTTGATGGTGCTGCCGGTGTTGCTGGGCGCCGTGTTGCTGGGCCGCCGCGGGCCACTCGTCATCGCCTCGGTGGTCTCGGTGTTTACGCTGGCGTCGCTGCTGGTGCTGCCGCGCACCCCCACGCTCGAGCAATACTGGAAGGCCATGTATCCCTACTCGCTCGGCTCGGTCTACGATGTGATCGCCCTGGCGGTGCTCTTTCAGTGGGTGGCGGCGGTGATCGGCTGGATCGGCGCGGACAGCATCCGCCGCGCGCTGGCGATCGCGGCACGGGTGGATGAGGTGGGCGCCGCCAACGCACGCATCTCCGCGCAGGCGCGCGAGATCGAGGTGCAGCGCCTCCGCTTGCAGGAGGGCATCACGCGGATCCAGCAGGTGCACGCGGCGATTGCCCGCGGCAACCTGGATGCGCGGGTGCGCGTGGACCAGGCCGAGCTGCTGCCGATGGCGACGAGCCTCAACCTGCTGCTGGACCGGCTGACACGGCTCACGCGGGAACAGTCCGACCGGGCGCAGATCGAGGCCGCGGCCCACGAGCTGGCGATGGCCATGCGCCAGATGCGCGCGGGCATGCCGATTGGCACGCTGAACTACACCGGAACGGCCTTCGACGAAGTGCTGATAGAGTTCGCGGCGCTACGCTCGCTCCAGACCGCTCGCCCATCCCTCGCGCCGCCGTCGCGACCTACGCCGCCGCCGGGCAGCCAACCCCGAGAGGCGCAGAATGCCGGCTCTTGGCCGCCGCTTCACCAGTCCGAAGCGAACGGTCAACCGCCAGGCCCGGGCGACGCCGTGTGGCCCTCGTTGGAGTGACGCGGCAAGAGCTGAGCTACGCGGCTTGCGTGCGCTGCGCCCGGCCGGCGATCATCTCGGCCACGCCGATGGCGAGCACCGCGAGCAGCAGATGCACAACCTGGACGATCCAGTGCCCGGAGCCGGTCAGGATACTCGTCTGGAACATCCCATACAGCGCGAGGATGAGGCCGAGCACGAAGGTGCCGAGCACGAAGCCGAGGCTGCCGCCGCGCAGGGCGTACGCGACGCCGATCAGCCAGAAGACCGCGACGAAGCAGATGCCGATCAGCATGTGGATGCCGACGAGGCCTTCTGCCGCACCGAACCAAAAGAATATACCGAGAATTAGCTGCACCACGAAGAGGACGCGCAGCACCATCGACAGCGCACGAATATTCACCAGCTCATCCTCCCACCGACGCTCACACCATGCGGCGGTTTCTGTTTAGAGCATAGCAAATTTCCGGCGCGGCAGAACATGCGGCCCTACCAGCGCACGGCCAGCGCGACACGGAAAGCACGGTCGCGAAAGGCGAGCGCGGCGGTGGCAAGGTCCGCCAGCAGCGGCGCGGCAAGATAGGCGAACACTGCCACGGCGTACAGAATGTACAGGATGTTGCGCCAATCCAGCGACTCGAAGACGACAAAGGGGTGCCAGAGGGCGCTGTATTGTGGGACGTACTGGCAATACGGCCCGTAGATGGCGCTGTGCCCGAGACAGAGCGAGTCTAGCCCGCGTTGGTCGAAGACGGCGCCGTTGATGCCCACCCAAACGGAAAGGCCTAACACCACCAGCGTGGCCAGGTTGCCGATAGTGGAGACGCCCGTGCGATTGCGCAAGCGTACCGCCAGAGCAAGCGAAGCGGGGAAGGATGCCAAGAGGAAGAAGCGCGGGCCCCAATACCAGCCGCCGTCCCACGCCCACCAGGGGGCGTAGGCCAGCACCAGGCCCGCGACAAAACACAGCCACAGCAGATAGACCGAATACAGCTCGGCTTTGGCCCCCTGGCGCAGGGTGAGAATGCGCGCGCGCACGGGCAGCAGCAGACCGGGCGTGTAGAAGAACAGACCCTTGCCAAACGAGAAGAGAATCCCCAGCAGTCCGAAGAAGAACGGGTTGGTAAAGCCCGCTTCATAGCCCCCATGCAGGGGGCTGCCACGGCGAATCCAGTTTTCCGCGCCGATGAGCGCCCCAGTCGCGGCAATCAGGAGGACTGGGCGCAACCTACGCGTCTCCCATACGCGCCGCACCACGATGAGCCCCAGCCCGACGAGGGTGGCGGGTGTGTTGGCGACACCGAGCGCGACGGCAAACCACCCGCCAAGGCGCGCACGGCCACCGACCACGACAGCGACGAGCAGCCCCACGCCGACGAACATGGCAGTGAACGTCTCGCCATAGAAGTTCGAGAGGTGATAGGGGAACATCGAGCCGGCAATGAGTATCAGGATGAACGTCCGCAGCAGGGTAGGGTCCAGGCGGCGCCGCAGCAGCACATACATGACGAGCAGCCCCGTGCTGAAGAGCAGCCAGTTGAAGCGCGATACCAGAGCGTAGGCCACATGGAAGGGGTTGCCCAGCAACCACAGCGGCGCCGCGAAGATCGGGCCGATCATGGAGTACTTACGTGTCGGGATGATGCCCTTGCCCAGCAACAGTGTCAGCTCGTTGAAGCGATCCTGGCCATCCGATGAAATCGTATGCGGCATGAGGAAGAGCAGGGCGAGTAAGCCGAGTAGAATAAGTCCTATCTCCAGCCGCGCTCGCATAGGCGAGCCTTCCGTGGCTGTCGGTGTTGCGATCGTGTTCTCCATCGTCTTCCGTTCTCTGCTCGCACGCTCTGGCGTGATTTGCCGCTGTGCAGTCCTACGTATTGCGGAGGCGAGTGTAACTGGAATGTGCTCCACCCATGCCAACGTCGCGGAGACAGCAGCTGGGGCTGAGGCGCACCAGGGCCTTTCGCGAAGCAGCCAAACATGCTATGCTGGCGCGGCCGGCGCTGGCCGGCACGGGGCCGCCGGCGGGGAAGGGATCGCGCCACGTGAGCAAGCAGAAAAAGCGCGACGAGGGCAAGCAGAAAAGGCGCGCAGAGGGTAAGCGCGTGTCGCGCGACGCGAGCGCGCAATCCCAGGGCGGCGTCGTCTTCGCCGGGCGACTGCTCACGGTGCGCCTTCAGCCGGTGACCCATCTCGATGGCAGCGTTACTCTGTATGAAGTCGTCGAGCACCCGGATGCGGTGGCGATCGTCGCCGTGCGCCGCGACGGCCCGGGCGACATGGCGGGCGGCGGGGAGCCGCTGGTGGCGCTGGTGCGCCAGCCGCGCCCGGCCATCGGCAAAGACACCTGGGAGATCCCCGCCGGGCTGGTCACGCAAGACGAGCAAGGCGATGTCGCAGCGGCGGCGCGGCGCGAGCTGCGCGAGGAGACCGGCTACGACTGCGACACCCTGACCTTCCTGGGCCGGCACTATCCGTCCCCTGGCTTCTCGGACGAAGCCATCACAGTCTATCTGGCGACAGGCCTGCATGAGGCACCGGGCAAACCGCCACCCGATCCGATGGAAATCAGCCAGCTCGAGTGGCGGCCGCTCGACGAAGCTATGCGTATGTGCCGCGCGGGCGAGATCGAAGACGGCAAGACAGTGATAGGCCTGTGGCTGGGGCGCGACGCACTGGCGACGTAGGCGAGGCGGGCTCAGAGAGGCAGAGGGGAGGGGCCGAGGATGCAGGAACAGCGCCCAGATGGCGAGGTCTATCACGGTGCGGCGCTCTCAGTGCGCGTGCAAACCATACCGCAGGCAGTCGGCGGGGTGACGCGCTTCGAGATTGTGGAGCGACCCCCAGCCGTGGCAATCGTCGCCGTTCGCTACAACCCGGCCGACGGCCCCACGGCAGAGCCGCTGGTGGCGCTGGTGCGCCAGCCGCGCCCGGCCATCGGCAAAGACACCTGGGAGATCCCTGCCGGGCTGGCCCGGCCGGAGGAACAGGATGACCTGGCAGCGGCGGCCAGGCGCGAGCTACGCGAGGAGACCGGCTACGCCGCCGAGCGCTGGGTGCGCCTGACACGCGAATATCCCTCACCCGGCTACTCCAACGAAAGCATCACGATCTATCTGGCGCAGGGCGCGGAGGTGGCGGGGCCAGGGCCAGCGGACCCGAGCGAGATCAACGAGGTGCAGTGGCTGCCCGTCTCCGAGGCACTGCTGCT
>Ga0070707_100004805_pt1 | contig 12654 bp, 7 predicted proteins | sample KBSK5502metaG_FD_65468 | JGI IMG/M metagenome (GOLD analysis project Ga0070707, IMG submission 65468) | Corn, switchgrass and miscanthus rhizosphere microbial communities from Kellogg Biological Station, Michigan, USA - KBS K5-50-2 metaG | ecosystem: Host-associated > Plants > Roots >... | reverse complement strand
GGGTACTGGTCTACGCCTACGAGACCGGCAAGACTTCAATTAAGGATGGAGTCGAGTACAACGTCGCCGGATCCGCAAAGACCCAAGCTACACGACCGGAACGGCGATCAATTCAACATGAGCCGTCACCAACCTGGGTGGATATGAACGAATTCCGCCGAATTCGCCCGTCGTACACAGACGGTAGTCACCTGCCACCATCGGTACGGCCCGCTGACACCATCTCACCAAACAGGGGCACCGGCACTACATCGCTCCGCGAACGTGGCGCCGCAACAGCGCCCGGAGCACCTTCGGGACAGCCGACAAAACCTTTCGAGGGTCGCCAGCCGTCGCCGCCCAAGGAGAATCCTCGCGCACTCAAATCGCCTCCAACCGATACGGTGGCCCGGGTCCCCCAAACACCTCCAGAAGCGCGTGGCACCGATCACAAACAGCGGGCCACTTCCGATCCTTTGACAGCTCAGAAGGGAGCACAGCCTGAACCAGTCATACAAGCAGCCGAGGCGCGCGCTGGGGCTGCTGAGGGTGCCGCCGTTCTGTTGAATTCGATGGTTGCGAGTTACCTCACTGACCAGGTCAATGTCCAGGCTGAATCTGAGCTTCAGCAAATCATTCGCGATGTGCATGCACTTCAAGCAAGCGGTAAGTGGATTGTGGTGTGGGTCGGCGTGGCGATGCCGAAACTTCGTGATGTACTGACCCAGGTCACTGGCGTCTACGAAGCGGACCAAATACCGACTTTCATCGGGCTGCAATACACATACGGGGCGACAGCCCAAGAGGCGAGCGTCCTGCTAGCCAATCGACGCGGCGGCGTGTTCAATTCCCAAGGTCGTCCCGTTGAATGGAAGCTTTGGAAGACGTACCAGCCTTTCATCGGGCGGCGCTCAGCGGTTGCGGATGCCGTCGCTCCACGAGGCCGAGAGGCTGCTGGCGCAACTCCTGGCATTCACATCGACAATAGCAAGGCCTTCGAAGAACGGACCCAGGGAAGAAAGGCAATCGATATTTACGAGAGCCTTCGTGACTCCAGAATGGGACTCAATAGTGAGTTCGAGGTCCGACTCGGTGGTGAGCGTCTGCTAGTTGACATTGGCTTGCGTGTCCTCTTGTTGGCCAACTATCGCCGAAGAGTCATAACTCAGATCTCGGAACGCGCGGGCCATCTGAGGTGGAGCATCGAAGAGCAGCAGGATCACCTTACCGCAGCACTGCACGAGGGTGCAAAGCTCAATCCGCACATATTGGACGATGCGCGAGCTCATCTGTCTTCGGTCAAAGATGCAGTCATGCAGCAGCGTTTTCGAGACGCTCTCGAGTCAATCGATAAAGGGTTTGAGGTAGTGGATTCCGTCTGGCGGGTCCTCTACAAATCCAGATGGGGCAGCGAGCCACCCATCTGAAAGCGCCACTGCTGCGCAATCGCACGCGGCGAAAGCCCGCGGCCCGATCGGTTTGTTACGGATAGGCACCCATTATCAGCAGCACTTCTAGGAGCAACAGTCCGGCGCATCGAGCGTGGGCCGCCTATTCAATCCACAGCCCCCAGAATCCAACCCTCCTCGGTGGCCGCTGACGAAGGAACGGTAAAGATTCGGGCCAGTGTGCCACTTCGATCCCGGTGTCGAAAGTCTTTGGCCAGCGCTATTACCTGAGCCTCATCCTTTATCACGCCGCTTTGGTAAGGAATGGCATCGAGGCTCGGCCAGATCTCTGCGTGGACCACCGCCCCACGGCGCTCGGGCAACTCGGGAACATCGACTTCGAAGGGCCAGACTCTACTGACAGCTTCGAGGCGAGAATCGTGTCGTAATCGGTAGACAACGGGTACGCCCGTCAGCGTCTGGCTTCCTACCGACCCAGCGCCCCACAGCTTCCAAACTGATTGAGGGTGACTTCCCCGCCTCCTGAGCATCACCTCCACCTCGCGCCACTCGCCGAGCCCAGCGGCCTCACCGTCGATCCTGTAGCGAACCTGATCGCGCCGCGTGGACAGGCTGGCGAGACTCCGTGCTGCTGGGCGACCCCAGAAGGCATGGGGGACCAGCCGCGCGTTCATCCCGGAAGCGACTTCAAATCGATTGTTCTCATTTGTCCGGCTTGCGTCTTGCACATTGCCCGCTAGGTAGCGCCATATCGCATTCCACGCCGGGCCCTCAAGGCCAAGGGCGGCAGCGAAGCCCTGCGGATACCCGTATGGGAAGTCGAAGCCGATTAGGACGCGCTCTCCATGATCGATTGCATCGATTAGCAAGTCGCGCAATTGTTCCTCCGCCTTGCCTCGGGTTGGCGGATTGGTCGTGATTGGGTCGCCGGCAGCTCCCAGGTTGCAGATCCAGATCGAGTTCGCGCCGGTTTTTGGACTACTACTGGCGCTCCAATCGACGGCAACGTAGCGATCAAACAACGCGCAGCTACCTCAGCGTGGAGTCTTAGCCAGGAACTCTTTGACCTGGTGCTGTTTGACTTGTGTCCACTGCTCTGCTCCAACGAAACCTGATTGTTTTACGTTGGAACTCAAACCGAGAGAGCGTATGAGGAGGGCCTCGATATCCCGAATGGCCGCCTTTGGTTGAACCGGCATCGATGGCTTGGCATCCATCAATTGGCAAACGCCCTGGCGACCGGGAACCAGGAGAACCGATCGGAAACCAAACCAACAGAAGCGATCCCATTTACCTTTGTGGTGATCCTTCAGGTGATCGCGGAGGCGATTGCCGAGACGATTCGCATGAACGAGACCGACATAGTACGGTCCGTAGTCGCCGTAAAGGACGTACAAGCCACTCTGTGGCCGGAAATCCGCGATGCGAAATCCACGCCCCTTGCCTCGGCGCCCAAGCAGCCGTAAAGCCTTCTTCTCCCCGACAGATCTGGCCCAGCTGAGTTCGTCCACTTGCCAGAACAGACCGTAGTTCGCTATCAGAGCTTCAATTCGCACGATTGCGTTGCGGGCAGGCTACATCACTCGCGGGCAGAAGCGAGCGGGAACCGAGTCGGCGCGGTAACGATCCACAGACCTGAATCAGGGGCCCAGAATCGACGGCATGCGGCGTACCTCGATCAATCTTGGAACTTGGGCGACTTATCGAGCACCGACCACGTGGTACCCCAGTCGCGGAGGCAGATCCAGATTTTTGCTCTGATGCGGATGACTTACGCAGTCGCCGTAAACACCTCGTTGAAATCAAGGCTGGCGATCTCTTCGGGCGCTACGCCGATTGCGACCGTCCGGACAGGTAGCTCAGGGGCCGACGCACCGCCACGGACAAGCACCTCTTTGCTCAACGTGTCATACATCAGGATCGTTCGGGTGCCCCAGCTCATGTGAATCATGTCTCGCTCTGGATCGCGCCTGCGTACCTCCTGGACCCACTCCGCGAAAACCCGGAGAGTTGTTCCCGCAATCGGAGCGTCCTCATTGCCGCCGGGATCGGCAACGAATACGTCTCCCGACGGGAATGGGCCAAGATCGGGAACCTCAGAAAGTACGGCCGCTGACCTGAGCCGATGACGCCACGCCAGGTTGGCCGCGAATCGTTCCCAGGTGAAGTATTCGGCGGCTCCCAGGAGCTGCTTGTGGTACCCGTCTGGCGACTCATCAGCGCGGTCTAGGAAGATAAGAGCGCGTTCAACGACATCCTCTGCGATGAGCCCCAGAACTTCGGCCTGTCGCATGTAGGCCCCGACCACGAATGGAGCTGCCTGGCGGATCTCGCCCTGCGCCTCGAGCATGACAATGGACGCTGCAGCGCTCAGGGCGTCTCCTTGGTTCTGTGTGATGAGTGCAGCCGACGCCTGGCGGTCTTCTTCGAGAATTTCCGACAGGTATCCACCGCCACGGTCGTCGCCCCAGTAGCCGACGAGGAGATCCAACGTAAGCGGCGCGAGGTCGTCCGGTGACAGGATCGCTTCGGGGGTCCATGCCCTGGCCCACAACCGCTGGAGCAGGCTCAAGAACAGGACATAGTTCTTAGCCATCCACTCGGAGTCGACCAGCCGCCAGAACCGTGGATCGCGAACGCCGTTCACATACCGCCGCAACCGATTGCGGACGCGGACGGCGATCCGCCGACTCACGCGCCAGCGCCGCCGTTCCTCGATCTGCGGCAGGATCTCGGTTTCTTCCTCGTCGTCTCCCGTAAGCACTGGCGTGACTATGCGGAGCAGTTGTCGATTCCGAAGCTGCTCAAACTGCTGGACCACCTCGTCGAGCCACAACTGGATCCGCGGTGTTTCGAAGTACTCCGCTCCTGCCACGTAGGCAAGAGCGCGCGGGTGCTGTTTGATGCGGTCGAAGTCGATGTCTTCAAGCCGGACCAGCGGTGCCTCGCCGGCAGCTTCTGCTGCCTCCTCCTGTGGACTCGGAGCTGGTGCGCCTCGAAGCATGCGTTCGACGTCGTTGACGGACCCGATTGCCAGTTGTGATAGCTGGTCCAGCAGTTCGAGGATGTCTCTGTCAGCTCCGTAGTCCAAGGCTTCAAGCGGCGCGTAGGCGCGGGTTTCGCGTCCCACGCGCATCGCCGCTAGGCGCGCAATGTCTGCCACGACGACTGGGCCGCTGCTGCCGCCCTTCCAGATCAGCTCGGCCGTGCGCGGGGCCATTCCGCCGTCCAATGCCGTGCCCCATCCAGCGTCGGCGTGTGTAAGGTCTCGTCGTAACTCGGCGTCGAGCAGCACCGCCGTTCCGCTTGGCGGATCTCCGGAAATCTCGAGTCCAAGCCAGTCGCGATCTAGACGGGCGCCGAGCAGTTGCACCACCGGCCCCGCTTTTCGCTGGTAGGCAGTCGTCGGGTCCTCAGCCCACGTCAGCTGGCGCGGGTCAATCGCCCTGCCGAGCCTGATCACACTTCCTTCGCCAAAGAGCTCCTCCCGCAGATTGGCTCCATGATGCAGAACGGCGACCTCAAAATTCCCAGTCGCAGAGGTGCGAAGTAAGGCGGGCGTCGACAGGTTCGGGGAGCCAACTAGTGCTATCTGCTCGCCAGACGTGAGACTCGCGAGAATCCCCTTCGCGTGGATCATCGAAGGTTGATCGCTGTCGGGCTGCTCGAGCGTGCGCACCTCCCATGACATGTCGCGATGGCGCTTCTGTAGAAGGACCAGCCTCTCTCCATCAAGCTTCGTCATCTGAGATTGGACGCCAAGAGTCACACGGCGCGGAGATAGTCCCTCGACTAATGCGTCCAACGCTTCAAGCTTCTCATCCGTGAACGGAGACCAGACGACCAGGTCATCCACGGGCGCACCTGAGAGGCGGGTGAGAAACTGGCCGAGAATTGGCTCGCTGAGGTTGTGAAGGAGCACGTGCTCGTCGATGGGTGAGGCGAGAGCTGGGACTAAGCGGCCGATTGCTTCGATACGTTCGAGAAATGCGCGATCAACCAACAGTTGACGGCCCACCTCTCTACACAGCTGCCAGGTTTCGATCGCGAGGTGGGGAACGCCATCATCATCCCACTCCTCAAGGGTGAACAGCTCGCCGCCCATTGCCATGCCGTACTGGCTGATGTTGCCGCTGCCTACCATCACCACGCCGCGATGATCTCCACAAGCCAGTATTACCTTCGGATGAAAGACGCCGGGAACGGACACCGGACTAACGGTGTAGCTGCGCCCGGCCTCTCTAACCTCGCCGGACGTTGCCCAACTGCGGAGACGGTCCGGCAGCCAGCTGGCACACGACGCCACGGAGATCGAGTGGCACCCGGCTCCAACGAGGATGGGCAACAAGTAGGACTCGAAGAACGGCAAATCGAAGGAGTACGTCAATAGCGCGACTTCCTGCCAATGCCCTCGATGAAGGATCTCCCCTAGATTGAGCGGCGGTGTGGCGACGACTGGCCGCGGTTCATGCATGGAGGACCTCTTCGCCTAGCGACGTTAGTCCATGCTTGGGTTCGCCGAAGGGTGCGGCCGTAAGGCCCAGCTCAGACAGGGCCGTAGCAACAGCGTTGAATCGGATCGAAATGGGATTGATGCCTTCGGCGTCATCTTGATTTACGAAGAGCAGAGAGCCTCCCTGATCGTGAAACCGGAAGGTGTCTTCTCCTTGGTTGAGCTTGCCCCGCGCGATACGGAGATGTTGTCGGACGACAAAGATCCTTAACAGGTTGAACAGGAGATCTGCCAACGAGCCGTCTTGCTGCTGAGTCCATTGAGTCAGCGTGTTCGTCGACACTCGGTCGATGCCACCCTCGTCGAGCATGGCTCGCTCCGTCGCCGAATCCTCACCCTTGTCGGCGAAGACCGGAAGGCGACGAAGGGCGACCAGAAGGGCAAGTAGGGCTGCGGATGGAGCCCCGGCCGCCCGCCCCCAGTCGGCCCGATCCAAGATCTCGTCTTCAAGCATCGAGTCGGATGCGGGCTCGACCGGCCACCCGTCGCGCCGCACGGATTCATCGATTGCAGCCAGGACGGTCTTAAGCGCCAGGCTGTTCAACCTGCCGGACCCAAGCCCGAACTCCGAAGGCATGCGGAGCTTGGAGAGTTCTGTCGCGTAGTCGATTAGCGCCAGCGGGCTGAGCATGCCGCCAGTATTTACGCCCCACCTGACAAAGTGCACGAAGAGCGCGTTGAGAGCGCCTACCACGACCTCGCGATGCCGGATAAGCCACCACCTTCGCCACGCAGAATCAACCGCAGGAGACGGCCGCCAGCTAGCGCCACTGTCTTCTGCGCCCCAGTAGATGAGTACACGAAAGTCCTCTTCGTTGATCTCATGGCCCTGTGTCTGTTTCGCGAGTTCGAGGTACATCCGGACGGTTGCCGCTCGGTTTCGATGTGCTTGATGTGGCGGCTGGCTTCGACCCAGTAGCACGTCCACGAGAAGGCCGCGCTCGGTTGGACTCTGCGGCAGACGACAAAAGCAGCTCACCTGCGCCAGCTCATCAATGACGTCGAGCGGGATCGTACCCTCAGTCTTTCCCGCATACCGCTTCGCATACGTCGTTGCCGCAATCGCATCTCGAAACGCATCTGCAACACTCGCGCCGACGCCGCCGAACGGAGCGTCGAGCATCGCGCCGGGCGTGAGGTCGGCGCGGAGGATCAGGCCAAGATCGGCCATCGCTCCGCGGTACACCTGGGCATAGCCGCCCAACCGTTGCCCGAGGTAGTCGAGGTCGAGGCGAAGGGTGCTTCGACCCTGCGCGAGGTAAGGTGCGATCGTGTCGCGACCGATGATTCCTGGAAGCTCCGGGTGTCGCTGACACCGCAGCGCCGCGGCCGCGAAAGCGATTTCGTGTGGCCTCAGGAAATGCCCAAGCCCGGCATTCGTCTGCGGTGTGATCCTCCTGTCCCAGTAGCTCTTGACGATGTATGTGTACATGCTCCAGTAGCGCGGATGCTGTGAAAGGACGGGAAGGCCGGAGGCGAGATCGTCGAGCTCGCTCAAGTTCACAGCCTCGATACCCAGTGGATAGCGCCCGCGGGTCCGGCCAAAAGCTGGGATGGTCCACTGAGGCCGCGCTAGGGTCCCGGCAACGGGTTCGCCTGCCACGATCATTTGTTCAGAAGGATCGCCAACAGCTTGCGATGTTCGCGAGCGGGTTTCCTTCCGCGGTGTTGGTGTTGGCCGTCGACTTCATTGGCCCATCACCCTGACTCGTGGCCCGCGCTGGCGACAGGGCTGTAACCTTCCTTTGCAGGTCCATAAGCCAGTGGCGACCTCACCCCATACCTTAGGAGGGGCCATGTTCGGCAGCGAGTTGGACAAGGCGGCAAAGCGCATTGGCTAGGCGCATTTGCTCCGGAGTATGTGCCTTGACATCGAGCAGAGCTGGGCTGCTGACCAGGATCGCCAGACCCTGCGCGCGTGAGATTGCAACGTTCAGGCGGTGCAGGCTGTACAGGAAGTCAATGCCTCGAGGTGCTTCTGCCGCGCTCGAGGTCGCCATCGAGTAGATGACGATTGGCGCTTCTTGGCCCTGGAACTTGTCCACCGTCCCAACCCTCGCGCCAGAAGGCAGGTGGTATGCCAGCAGCGCGACATGGGCGTTGTACGGCGCGACGACCAGGATGTCAGCGATCGTCAGATCTCGCTCCGTGCCCTCTCGGTCCGTCCACGGGCGGCTCAGCAGGTCTTTGAATAGCTTCGCTATCACTCCGGCCTCTTCGACCGAAGACGTACGGTTACCGACGTGCGGGACCGGCCAGTAGCGAAGTCCCGTTCCGGCAAGAGCGCCCTCGCCGCCTACTCGCTGCCTCGAGCATTCTCGGGCCGACTCCAGGCGGTTCTCGTACGCGACCTCGGAGATGAACCGGCATACATCCGGATGCATCCGCCACGTCGTCGCCAGGAACCGGCCGCGGTCATCGGGGATCGTCTGCGCCCCGTCCAGAACATGGTCCAACGCCGACAGGTCAGCGCCTCCGGGATGGGAGCCTTTCGACGGCTGCGACAGTTGGTTGGGGTCGCCCAGCATCACGAGGTTCGACGCGCAGGTTGATGCGGCGATGACGTTGGCCAGCGACATCTGGCCTGCTTCGTCGATGAACAGGTCGTCGAGCTTACCTTCGATCACATCCCGAGCGAACAGCCACCCGGTGCCTGCGACCAGGTCGACTTCGCCGGCGGCCAACGCGTCGTCGACGTCCTGGTTGCTATCGGTGCACTCGATGCCTTTCGCGTCGCAGCGCTGCTCGGCAGTCGCCTTCTGGATTGCGCGCAGCGTGAAACTGCGGCGCTCGGCCTCGCGACTCACCGCGTCCAACAAGTTGCCGATTACTTTATGGCTGATCGCCGTGACCCCAACCCGGCGGCCGCTGACGAGCCGGTCCACGATCATCTCAGCGCCTAGCGTCGTCTTGCCAGTGCCGGGCGGGCCCTGGATGGCGAGGTACGAGTCGGCGGCGCGTGGGGGTGCGAGCAACAAGAGATCGCAGGTTGCGAGGTACGGTCCTGCGCCTTCGATCCCGTTTGCAGCGACAGACTCGGCCACTCGCCGGATGGCATCGCGCAAGACGCGGTCCTCGATGGGTGTCGGTGGGATCAGCGAATTTGGATGCGGGACCTGCGATCCCTTACCGCGCCGAAGGTCGATCCACCCGGCGACGTTGTCCACGTCATGGACCTCGCCCGCCGACTTCTTCGTGCGCGGGTCGACGGGCGACGTACCGACCGAGAGCTTGTGATCCTGCGGCGGAAATTCATAGCGATAGAGAATCGAGTTCTTCACCGTGCCGACCTCGCGCACATACCTGAGGCCGCCGATGGACTCTGAGTCGGCGATGAGCTCCTCCTCGGTCATCTTCATGCGCTCGTAGAAGCCCCACCAGTCGGACTTCTGCTCGCGCCTGTGCCACCACAGCTGCTGCCCGAGCAGCCAGCGCGCAGAAACGACGCGGTCCGAGCGCGGCGGCGCCAGCGCCATTCCACCGGTAAGCCGACTCGATAGATCCGCGATGTCGCGCTCCCACTCCTTCAGCTCCGCGGAAGGTTCCGACGGCTGGAGCACCGGTCTCGGAATGGTGATCCCGAATTTCACCTCGGCCTCCGGCCGGCGCTTTTCCAGCCATCCGCGCAGCAGCCACGTCGAGCGACAGTCCTTCTCGTTGTAGGCGGCGATGGCGTCGAGGATGGCCTGGTTGCGGCTCTCAATCCACTGCTCATACGCGACGATGCTCGAGCCTGCCTCGGAGATCGCATCGTCGCGCTTGCCCATGTACAGCGCCTCGATGCCCTTCAACGAGTACGACTCGCGGGAGGCCAGCAGCGACTGCCTGACGACCTGGTAGAGGTCGACAAGTACGTTGCCCCGGAGCAGGCGGTCGACCTCCGCCTCGCGCGTCCCATGCCGGCCCATCAGGCGCTTGAGCGCCGACGGCTCGTACGACGCGTAGTGGTAGACGTGCATGTCGGGGTGCGCGTCGAGGCGCTCGATCACGAGGTCGACGAACTCCTCAAACTTCTCCTTCTCCTGGGCGCGGTCGTGCGCCCACCGTGGCTGGAACTTGGGCTGCCCGCCTTCAAACTCGAGGACGCCAAAGAGGTACTCGAGCCCGCCATCCGACGCCCATGGGTCGCTCTCCATGTCGAAGAAGAGGTCGGCCTCGGTCGGTTCGGGCAGAAGTGCGAGCCCAAGCTCGGGACGCTCGGGCGGGACCAGCTCGTATGCCGGCTCGACCGTCTCGCGCTCCCGTACCTGCAGTTTGGCCTGCTTACGAAGGCGCGCGAGAGTAGGCGAGCCGATGCCGGTCGCTCCCAGGTCGGTGCTTGTGATCGCCAGCGCGGCGACCGTGCGGACGCCGCTCGCGTCAAGCTTGCGCGCCTGCGAGCGCTGGAGGCCGGCGACCAGGACAAGGCTGTCGTCCTCGCGCCAGCGTTGCTTGCAGACCTCGCTCCACCGGCAGACGCCGCAATGCTCGACCGGCTCGGGGTAGGTTTTGAACGGAGCGGCAGCAGTGACCGCTTCGAGCCTCGCCTTGGCGTGGTGCAGGTAAGCGCGGGAGTCGCTGACACGGAACCTCGGCCGCGTCCCGTCGCCGAGCGCAAGGTGCATCCACTCAGGCGTGGTGCCCTGCATGCCCGCGACGAGCTCGGAGTAGAGCGACGTCTGCAGCAGAGCGGCCGCTTTGGCACTCCGAGCGAGCTTGGTGTCGACGACCTCGTAGCTGTGCCCCCCGAGATCGCTCGGCACGTCCACCTTCTCGAGGAAGTCGGCGTAGCCGAGCCAGCGGCCATCGACGAGCGCCGCCTGGTAAATGACGTCGACACCTGCGCGCATCGCCTCGAGTGTTTGCTCGCGCGCCGTGCGGTACGCGTCGAGCGTGGCGCCCGCAGTCTCGATGTTCGCCACCGACTTGCCGTCGCTCCCATATGCTTCCAGATGCGCCTGCTCATGCGCGGTGCCGTGGCGGGCCATCAGCTCGAGCTCCGGGTCCTCGCGCTCCGGCCGGACGAGTTGGCCGCGAGCCGCCGCCAGCTCTTGCTGTGTCAGGTGCGGGCATTCGAGAAAACCGGTCAGGTCGCTCGCGCTGAGGATCAGGCGGCCGCCGGTCAGGTGCACTCGCGCTCCCAGGTCATGCGTCGAACTCCGTCTGGAGCGCCGGTGCTTCGGCCTCTCGCGACGCCCGCGTCCGTACCAGTGGCAGCATGTCGCAGACCGCATCGCCGTAAGCGGCCCCGAAGAGAAGCTCGGTCATGCTTGCGCGCGTCGTGCGGCAGGTGGTTGCGGGAGAAGTTGCGACCCGGCCCGCCGCCCTCGAAGCCCAGGCAACCGAGAGCAGTGACCGAGGTCTTGCGCAGGCCGCTCGACTCAGGCATCCAGTGTTTAGAGCCGACCTCGCCGAGGACGGCTGAGTCGTGGACAAGGTACTGGACGTATCGGGCCGGATCGCGCGAGTCCTCGAAGATCACGTAGTCGTGGTCGCGCATCTCGATCAGCACGCGGCGGAGCTCCTTCTCGTAGACGATCAATCTCAAGTCACGTTCCATGCCACGAGTCTGAAATGGGGCCGCGACAGCTCCCTGTCGCGCCTTTCGAGACGCGATCAACTTCTCCTCCTCGCCGGCGGGGCGAAGCGGGTCGGGCTCGCCGCCTGATGGGCGGGGAATGCGCTCAAGTGGACGACCTGGCTGCCGTGAACGAGCGCGGCTGCCTCTAGGTCGGGCGCGACGATCGTGACGTGCGAGCCGAGGCCGATGTCGGGGCCGACGCTGGCGCTGCCGGCCGCGATGGAGCGGAACCAGCGCCTGGCGGCGGCGTCGGCACGACCCCCAAGCGGCTTCGAGGTCGTGCCGTCCGCCATCAATGCTTCCGCCTGATAGCTCGCGACCAGACCGCTCCACAGCGAGGCCAGGACCTCCGGCGCCTCGAAGACGTCCACGCAGGCGATGCGGCCTGCAACGCATACGATGACGCCGACCTGGCCGGGTGCCGGCTCGACGCTGCTCGCGATGCTCGTCAAGTGCACGGCATTGCCCTCCGCGAGGTCGGCGTAGGAACGGCTGGGCGCGTGGGCGCCGTGACGGTCGAGGACGCGGTCGACGCCGGCCCAGACCGCGTGCTGGTCGGAGGCAAAGGTGCGACCGCTGCGCATCGAGCGGGCGACGGTCACCGTCTTGGCCGCGCGGACGCTGGGCGCGAGGTTGACGGCGGCCTTGCCCGTCGCCTGCTCGGACACGGCGCGCCAGCGCCCGGACTCCACGCACGACACTGGGACCTCGAGCATCGCATGCGCGGCGACCAGGATGGTGAGGTTGAGGACCCGCGTCTGCTTCATGCCGAGCAGAACCTCACCCTCGACCAGTAGGACGGGTCGGTCGGCGCTGTTGGCCACCCGGAGCGCGCCGACGGCGCCGGACTCGCTGACCTCTTCGATCGAGATGAGGCCCATGTCCTGCGCCTGCTGGTAGAGGAGGTAGCCCGGCCGGCCCGTCGAGGCTGCCTGGTGGTCGACTAAGAGTGGGATGAGGGCCAAGTTGCCGGCGGCGGCCGCGCTGCCGATTTTCAGGGTCTCGACGAGCTCGGTGAGGGTCTTTGTGTCGTTCATGGCGTGATCGTCACGGGTCGCCGCGACAGCTGGTTGTCGCGTTCCGGGGCGTCGTTAACCAGGCTCTACAAGCGGTGACATAATGCGCCCGCGATGGCGCGCGACAACTTTGAGAAACACGACCGGTTGATCCGCCTGATGCGCGAACTGGCGCTG